>Ga0134125_10002627_pt1 | contig 21176 bp, 20 predicted proteins | sample KB31751_FD_96464 | JGI IMG/M metagenome (GOLD analysis project Ga0134125, IMG submission 96464) | Terrestrial soil microbial communities with excess Nitrogen fertilizer from Kellogg Biological Station, Michigan, USA - KB3-175-1 | ecosystem: Environmental > Terrestrial > Soil > Unclassified ... | reverse complement strand
GTACACCGCCGTGGAAGGCATTCCCGAACTGCGCGCCGCCATCGCCGCCAAGTTCAAGCGCGAGAACCATGTCGACTACAAGCCGTCCCAGACTTTCGTCGCGCCTGGCGGCAAGACCATCATCTATAACGCGCTGCTGGCGACCCTCAATCCCGGCGACGAAGTGATCGTGCCGGCGCCCTATTGGGTCAGCTATCCCGATATCGCGCTGCTGGGCGGCGGCAAGCCGGTCATCATCGAATGCGGCCTGGAGAACGGCTTCCGCCTGACGCCGGAGGCGCTGGAAAAGGCCATCACACCCAAGACCAAGTGGCTGATCTTCAACCAGCCCTCCAACCCCACAGGCGCCTGCTACACCCGCGAGCAGGTCAAGGGCCTGACCGACGTCTTGATGAAGCATCCCCATGTCTGGGTGCTGACCGACGACATGTATGAGCATCTGGTCTATGGCGGCTTCACGTTCACCACCATCCTGGAAGTGGAGCCGGGCCTTTACGACCGCACCTTGACCATGAACGGCGTTTCCAAGGCCTATGCCATGACCGGCTGGCGCATCGGCTATTGCGCGGGTCCCGAGGACCTGATCAAGGCGATGGCCAAGCTGCAGAGCCAGTCGGCCACCAATGCCACCTCCATCTCGCAATGGGCGGCGGTGGAAGCCTTGAACGGGCCGCAGGACTTCATCCCGAAATTCCAGAAGATATTTGAAGAGCGGCGCGATCTGGTGGTTTCCATGCTGAACCAGGCCACGGGTATCGAATGCCCGAAGCCCGAAGGCGCCTTCTATGTCTATCCGTCGATCAGGAAGCTGATCGGCAAGAAGACCGCGGCCGGAAAGGTGATTGCTACAGATGGCGATTTCGCGTCTGAGTTGCTGGAAGCCACGGGCGTTGCCGTGGTGCATGGCGCGGCTTTCGGGCTGTCGCCGTTCTTCCGCATCTCCTACGCGACCTCCAACAAGGCGCTGGAAGAGGCGTGCAAGCGCATTCAGACATTCTGCAACAGCCTGGCGTAAGGCGAAAAAGCCGCGGAAAACCTGCGGCTCTCGCCTGCCGCAGCAGATCAGCGTAAACGCGCCTTTAAGCATGCCCTGACAACATGGGGCCATGCGCTATGGCCCTGTCCTTGCGGCGATGCTGGTTGCTGGCTTCGATCTCGGATTTCCGGCGACAGATGCACAGGCCCTCGATCTTGCCGATGATTTCAGCATCACCGGCTATGTCGACGCGCGCCTGGTCGCTCCCACCGATCAGCAAGGCTGGTTAAAGGGCGGGCTGGGCAAATTCCGTTACGGCTCCGGGCAGAATTTCGGCGGGGAGGCCGTGCTGCAGGCCGACTGGCGGCTGGATGACAGCTTCAACGTCATCGCCGTGGGCCGCCTGGAGCCGCAGACGCCCAGCATCGCCGATGCCCTGGAGACCTATCTGCGCTATGCGCCGCCGGCGCAGGGCGACTTTTCCTGGTCGGTGAAGGCCGGCGTCTTTTTCCCGACCATCAGTCTTGAAAATGACGATCTCGGCTGGGCCAGCCCCTATACCTTGACCTATTCGGCCATCAACAGCTGGATCGGCGAAGAATTGCGCACGGTCGGCAGCGAGGGCACGGTCCGCTGGAATGGCGGCGACATCGGCACCGTCTCGCTGATCGGCGCGCTGCTCTGCTGCAATGACGAAGCCGGCACCCTGCTGGCAGATCGCGGCTGGGATATGGCCGATCGTCCCACGGGTCTGTTCGAAAGATTGCGCGTACCCGATGCGACCCGCCGCATCTTTCACGCGCCGGTGCCTGGCGAAACAGGCATGTTCGACGAGCTGGATGGCATTGTCGGCTGGTATGCCGGTGCGGTCTGGCAGATTCCGGGCATCGCCAAGCTCACCGTCACCCGCTACGACAATCAGGGCGACCCATCCGCCGCCTCGCTGCGCGATCTGGGGTGGCGCACCCAGTTCTGGAATTTTGGCGCCCGTACCCAGCTAGGTCCGCTGGTGCTGATCGCCCAGCAGCTCAGCGGCTATACCGAAGTGGAAGTGCGTGGCACCGAGGCCGGCACCAAGTTCGAATCCGGCTTTCTGCTGGCGAGCTATGACCTGGAAGACTGGCGGATTTCCTTGCGGGAAGATCTGTTTCAGACGCGCCGCGTCGCTGCCGTCAACAACACGTGGAACGAGGACGGCAATGCCACCACCGCCTCGATCTCCTATGCGCCGCAGGACTGGTTGCGGCTGACCGGCGAAATCACCGCCATGTCCAGCCGGCGCGGCGAATATGTGTCGGCGGGAATCCCCTACAACCGCAACGACACCCAGATCCAGTTCGACGCGCGGTTTTTCTTTTAAGTTCACCCCCTCCGGCCTCGGCTATCACGCAGCCGCTCTGCGGCTGCGCTCGTCTCGGCCACCTCCGTCCGGCCTTCGCGCCTGAGGGCGCTCGGCGTTCGGTTGGCTTGATCGCCAACCTCACCCTCGCATGTGCTATGCACGCGAGGAGGAGGAAGCTGGCCGATGCTGCGAGGCGCCCGGCGGAATGCCGGGCTCGAGTTTGTTCAACTCTCCGGCTTTCGCAGCTTTGCTCGGCGGGCCGGCTTGCATTGTATGAGAATTACCATACAATAGAACAATGCTTGATGGCCTGATCATCCAGAACAATGGCGTGCCGATCTATGTCCAGCTCCGCGACCAGATCCTGGCGCTGATCGGGCGCGGCGTGCTGAAGCCCGGCAGCCAGCTTCCCACCATGCGCCAGGTGGCGGTGGCGCTCAGGATCGATCTCAACACGGTGCAGCGCGCCTATGCCGAACTGGAGCGCGACGGGGTGCTGAGCAAGTTGCGCGGTGTCGGCACCTTCGTCACCGAGGCGCCGCCGCCGCCACGAAATAGCAGGAAGCAGATACAGGACTTTGCCTTCCGCGTGGCGGGTGAGGCGCGGGGCGCCGGTATCGCGCTGGACGATCTGGCTGAGGCCCTCACAAGGCTCGCGGGCCGCGCATGAGCGAACAGATCCGTTTCTTCGCGATCGTCGTGGCGCTGTATGTCGCCTGGCGCGTCGTCGCCGGCTGGCTGAAGGCCGCCGGCAGGCAGCGGGCGCAGGAAATCTGGAATCAACCCGCGCCGCGGGCTGTGTGGCGAGCCGCATCCATCGAAAGCCTGGGGCTTACCGATACCCTGGCCAGACGCAATTTCCCTGTTTCATCCAGAACATCCACGGAGGTTCACATGAATCCCATCAGTGCAGTGATTTTCATCATTTTCATCGGCGGGGCGGTTCTGGCGCGCCTCGCCGACATGCCCATCAGCGTCACCGTCGTGCTGGCCCTGATCGGCATCTTCCTGGGCTATTCGGTGAAGATGGCGCAACAATGGGAACGGGCGGTGATCCTGCGAATTGGCAGGCTGCACGCCGTGAAGGGCCCGGGTCTCTTCATCCTGGTGCCGATCATCGACCAGGTCGCGACCTGGATCGATCAGCGTATCCGCACCAGCGACTTTTCCGCCGAGCAGGCGCTGACCCGCGACACGGTGCCGGTCAATGTGGACGCCATCGTCTTCTGGATGGTGCATGATCCGGAACGCGCGGCGCTGGAGATCGCCGATTACAATAGCGCGGTGCAGCGGGTGGCGCAGACATCCTTGCGCGAAATGATCGGTTCCTCGGTGCTGTCCGAGCTTCTGTCCGATCGCAAGACCGCCGATGCGGCGCTGAAGGAAGTGATCGGCGCCAAGACGGCGGAATGGGGCGTCACGGTCAATTCCGTGGAAATCCGCGATGTCGCCATCCCGGACAATCTGCAGGATGCCATGAGCCGCCAGGCCCAGGCCGAGCGGGAAAAGCAGGCGCGGGTCACCTTGGGCGCCGCCGAGGAGGAAGTGGCGCAACGCTTCGTCAATGCTGCCAAGCTTTATGCTTCCCATCCCGAGGCGCTGCAGTTGCGCGCGATGAACATCATCTATGAGACCACCAAGGAGCGTGGTGCCACCATTCTGATGCCGACCAATATGGTGGACGCGATGAACCCGGCGCTCGCCATGGCGCTGACCGGCCGCGGTATGAACCCGCAGCAGCCAGCCGCAGCAACGCAAGCCGCGCCTGCCACCTCCGTACCGCAGGTGCCGCGCGGGACTTGAACAATCTCACCATGGGCGGGCGGTGAAATCCAGCCTCTCGCCGTGTTAGCGCGCCCATGGCGACAGGATGGTTGACGCCGTCTCGTTTTGCGGCCGCACAGTGTTCCCGCCGCTGCTGCCGTCCGCACAATTTTTCTGACAGAAGCGGGCCAAGCCTTGCATTGGCTCCTTAACGGCGCGAGGCTTGGTTCATCTGGAAGGGCGCTGGCCGCCCAGACGCGACCCGCCCGAAGGCATTGTCCGCGAACAATGCGGTTTTCGAAGCGGAGGCGCACATGACCCAGGATCAAGCCCACAAGGACCAAACGCCCAAGATAAAAGCGGGGCCGCGCGCCATTGCGCTGATCGGCCCGCATGGCGGCGGCAAAACCACGCTGCTCGAGAGTATCGCGATGATCACCGGCGCCGTGCCGCGAAAAGGTTCGGTTGCCACCGGTTCCAGCCTGGGCGATTCCTCGCCCCAGTCCCGCGCCCGTCAGATGAGCGTGGAGATGAACGTCTTGACGACAAGCTACCTGGGCGAGGAGTTCACCTTTCTGGACTGTCCTGGCTCCATCGAGTTCCTGGCCGACACATTGAATATTCTGCCCGGCATCGATGTGGCGGTGGTGGTGTGCGAGCCCGACGCCGCCAAGGCGACGATGTTGCAGCCCTATCTGAAGCGGCTGGCGGAAGCGAACATCCCGCACATGCTGTTCGTGAACAAGATCGACAAGGCGCATGGGCCCTTGCGCGCGCTGGTCACGGCGCTGCAGGAAGTGAGCGAGAAGCCGCTGTTGCTGCGCCAGATTCCCATCTGGGAGCAGGGTGCCGCGACCGGTTTTGTCGATCTGGCGCTGGAGCGCGCCTTTTCCTATCGCCCGCATGCGGCCAGCGAGGTGGTGGATATCGCCGACTATTCCCGCGAGAAGGAAGCCCGCTTCCAGATGCTGGAAAAGCTGGCCGACTATGACGAACATCTGATGGAAGAACTGCTCGGCGATGTCGAGCCGCCGCGCGAGGAAGTGCTGGGCGACATCAAGCGCGAGCTGGCGGAAGGCCTGATGGTGCCGGCCCTGTTCGGCTCTGCCGAGGGCGACAATGGCGTGCGCCGGCTGCTCAAGTCTCTGCGGCATGACGGGCCGGAAGTGGCGGTCGCGGCGGTGCGCGCCGGGATCGAAAAAGGCGGCGAGGCGGTCGTGCAAATCCTCAAGACCATCCATGGCGGCCATGGCGGCAAGCTTTCCCTGGGCCGGGTGTTGCGCGGCAGCCTGAAAGACGGCGCGGTGCTGCATGGCGAAGGCGGCCGCGAAGCCCGCGTCGGCGGCATCTTCGCGCTGGCCGGCGACAAGCAGGTCAAGCGCCACGCCGCGGAAGCGGGTGATACGGTGGCGCTGGCCAAGCTGGATGCCTTCGCCACGGGCGAGACGCTCTCGACGGCCAAATCGGGCGGCGGCCATGCCGAACTTGAGAGGCTGACGCCGGTCTATCGCCTGGCGGTGACGGCCCAGGACCGGAAGGACGAGGTCAAGCTCACCTCGGCTATTGCCAAGCTTACCGAGGAAGATCCCTCCCTGGTGTTCGAGCAGAGCCCTGAAACCCATGAGATGATCCTGGCCGGACAGGGCGAGGTGCATCTCAAGGCGGCGGTGGAAAAAATGCGCGAACGCTATGGCCTGGCGCTCGCCACCAAGCCGCCGCAGGTGCCTTATCATGAGACCATCCGCAAGGGCGCCAGTGTGCGCGGCCGCCACAAGCGCCAGACCGGCGGTCACGGTCAGTTCGGCGATGTGGTGATCGAGATATCGCCATCGCCGCGCGGCACCGGCTTTGCGTTCCATGACCGCATCAAAGGCGGCGTGGTGCCCAAGCAGTGGATTCCCTCGGTGGAAAAGGGCGTTCGGGAATATATGAAGACGGGCCCCCTGGGTTTTCCGGTGGTGGATATCAACGTCGCGCTGGTGGACGGCTCCTTCCACACGGTGGATTCCTCCGACGCCGCTTTCCAGACGGCCGGGCGCATCGCCATGAGCGAGGGCATGCCGGACTGTGCGCCGGTGCTGCTGGAGCCGATCATGCGCGTGCAGGTTCATGTGCCGTCTGACGTCAGTGCCAAGGTCAATGGTCTGGTCAGCGGTCGGCGCGGCACGCCCATGGGCTATGACGCGCGAGCGGGCTGGCGGGGCTGGGATACCGTGCGCTGCGAGATGCCGCTGGCCGAAGTTTCCGACCTGATCGTGGATCTGCGCTCACTGACGCAGGGCGTGGGGACCTATGAAATGGCCTTTGATCGCCTGGCGGAACTGAATGGCAAGCTGGCTGACAATATTGTCGCCACCCGCCACGCCGCGGAATGAACGGGATGAAATGAACAAATAAAAAGGCGGCCGGCGCTGCCTGTGAGGGCGCGCCGGCCGCCAGTCGAACCTCGCTCAAGGGGGAGAGAGCGAAGGTCTGGCCGCCTCCGGGGGGAGAGAAGGCGGTACTCAAGAGAAATAGTGCGGCTTTGCTGCTGTTCAAGGGGCGGGACAAAGCCGGTTTCCGCCGCTAAAAGAAACCGTCACTGCTTCACACAGGTCTTTTCCCGTATGCGCGTCCTTACCACGGTCCTGGTCGCGGCCAGCCTTTCCGCCACCACTGTCCAGGCCGAACCCTTGAGCGCGGGCCGTCCGGCCGGTGTCCATGCCGCCCGGATGAGCGCCGGGAACGAGGCAATCATGATCGGGACGGGCGCGCTTATCCTGGCCGGGGTCGGAATTCTGGTGTCCCGCAACACCTCGGCGGCCCTGACGACGCCACATTTCGACAGCAACGCGGTCCCGATTTCGCCGTCGGGTACATCGCCTTAACTAATACTGCCAGTCTTTCGAAGATTTCACCGCGAAGTCACGGAAGGCGGCCACGCGCTTGGACTGGCGCAAGGCATCGGCATAGACCAGATGCACGTCAAAGCCCGGCGCTGCGACATCCGGCAGCACCCGTTCCAGCGCCGGATGCTGGGCGGCGACATAGTCCGGCACCACCCCGATCCCGATACCCGCTTCCACCGCCTGCAGGATGCCGGTGATGTTGTTGATGCGGATGACATGGCCCTTGCTGCCGGGTGCCGCGTATTTCTTGTACGCCTCGAGCAGCCAGTTGATGTCGCGGATCTCGGGCACCGCCGTCTCGCCATAGACGATGATGTTGTGGTTGGGAATCTCTTCCAGCGACTGGGGGGCCGGATGATCCTTCAGGTACGTCTTGGCGGCATACATGTGATAATGGACGGTGAAGAGCTTGCGCTGGATCAGATCGGCCTGCACCGGCGCCCGCATCCGGATGGCCAGGTCCGCCTCGCGCTGGGCCAGATCCAGTTCCCGGTCATCCATCACCAGATGGATATCCACGTCCGGATATTGCGCCAGGAACGCACCCAGCCGCGGCAACAGCCAATAGGCGCCGATGCCGTGGCTGGCCGTGATTTTCAAGGTCCCGCGCGGCGCGTCGTGGACATTCTTGAGCGCTTCCTCCGCCGCCGCCAGCCGGCCCAGCACGTCGGTGACCGCAGTGAAAAGCAGCTCGCCTTCATCGGTCAGGGTCAGGCCGCGGGCATGGCGCTGGAAGAGAGGCGTGGAGATTTCCTCCTCCAGGGCGCTGATCTGGCGGCTGACCGCCGACTGTGACAGGCCCAGCGACTGGCCGGCATGGGTGAAGCTGCCGGCGCTCGCCACCGCGTGGAAGATGCGAAGTTTATCCCAATCCATGGCCAGCCCCCTTCTTGGTTCTAGGCACTTAGTGGCAGGTCGCCGGCATGAGTGCCGGCAAGAAACCGTTCGGCTTCCAGCGCGGCCATGCAGCCCATGCCCGCCGCCGTCACCGCCTGACGATAGACCTTGTCTTTCACATCGCCGGCCGCGAACACGCCCGCGACAGAAGTGTGTGTCGAGTCCGGGGCGGTCTTGATATAGCCGCTCTCGTCCATGTCGAGCTGGCCCTGGAACAGGCCGGTGGCCGGCGAATGGCCGATGGCGATGAAAAGCCCATCGACACTTTGTTCATGCAGCGAGCCGGTAATGGTGTTGCGCAGGGAGACGCCGGTGACACCCTTCGGTGTCTCCGTGCCCTTCACTTCCGCGATCTCGGTATCGTAGAGCACGTTGATCTTCCTGTTGGCGGCGAGGCGCGCCTGGTTGGTCTTGTCGGCCCGCAAGCTGTCGCGCCGGTGCACCAAGGTCACCTGATCGGCGAAGTTGGTGAGGAACAAGGCTTCCTCGACAGCGGTGTTGCCGCCGCCCACGACCGCCACTTTCTTGTTCCGGAAGAAGAAGCCGTCGCAGGTGGCGCAGGCTGAAACGCCGAAGCCCTGAAACTTGCTTTCGCTGGGCAGACCCAGCCAGTTGGCGGACGCGCCGGTGGCAATGATCAGTGTGTCGCAACTGTAGATATCCCCGCTGTCGCCGAGCAGCGTAAAGGGCCGCCGCGACAGATCCACCTTGGCGATGGTGTCGCTGACGAAGTGCGTGCCCAGCGCGCGGGCCTGTTCCTGCATCTGGTCCATCAACCAGGGACCTTGGATGGCTTCCGCAAAACCGGGGTAATTCTCGACCTCGGTGGTGATGGTGAGCTGGCCGCCGGGCTGGATGCCGGCGATCAAGGTCGGCTCCAGCATGGCGCGCGCCGCATAGATGGCGGCGGTGCAACCGGCCGGTCCGCTGCCCAGAATGATGACTTTGGAATGCTTGGCGCTCATGGCTATGCTTTGCGGCTTTCGCGGGTCTGGCCATGTCATATGGTTATGGCCTTGGTTCCGGTCAAGCGGGCGCAAAAGCCAAGTCGGTGCATAAGCTTAGGATGGTTCGCGCCAGCGCACGCTTCTGCCTCACAAAGGGGCGATTCGAGAAATATTATTGCGGGAGGCGTGGGCTGGCGTTAAGGAGATGGGATAACCCCGACAGCAGGAACGACGTGGACACCCGCAAGCTGGACGCCATTGACCTGCGCATCCTGGCCGAACTGCAGACCAACGGCCGCATCACCAATGTCGAGTTGTCGCGCCGCGCCAAGATCACCGCGCCGCCCTGTCTGCGTCGCATCCGGGCGTTGGAGAAAGCCGGCTTCATCAAGGGCTATCATGCCGAACTGGACGGCAAGGCGCTGGGCTTTGAGGTGACGGGCTTTGTCTTTGTCGGGCTCGCCAGCCAGAAGGATGCCGATCTCAAGCATTTCGAGGAAAGCGCACGCCGCTGGAAGGAAGTGCGGGAGTGCCACATGCTCTCGGGCGAGGTGGATTTCCTCCTCAAATGCGTGGCCAAGGACCTCTCGGCTTTCCAGAGCTTCATCACCGATACGGTAACGGCGGAAAAGAATGTGGCCAGCGTGAAAAGCTCGCTGGTGATCCATGCCTCCAAGCAGGAACCGGGCTATCCGATCGAGGTCCCGGCCTGACAAGTTTGCGCGCGTTTCCAATCAATAATTTTTCGGGGAGAGTGGGATCATGAAAAAGTTTTTGCTTCTGGCGGGCAGTGCCATCCTTATTTCGACGGCGGTGATGGCAGCGGCGCCGACCGCCCGGATGAAAGCCGCGGTGGCCGATAGCAATCGCCCTGAAGCCGACACCAAGCGGGACGAGAACCGCAAGCCGGCCGAGATGCTGGCCTTTGCCGGCATCGGGCCGGGCAAGGTGGTGGTGGATATGCTGCCGGGCGCCGGTTATTTCACCCGCATCTTCGCCAAGGCGGTGGAACCGAACGGCCGTGTTTATGCCTATTTTGGCACCCAGTATGACGAACGCCTGAAGAGCCAGAAAAAGGACCCGGACAATCAGTTCGCCGATCTGAAACAGACCTACAAAAATCTGGGCGTGATCCACGGCTATCTGCCGCAGTTCGTCACCCCCGAGCCGGTCGACGTGGTCTGGACCGCGCAGAACTATCATGACATGCACAACAAGCAGTACGCCATGGACGTCAATGAAGTGAACAAGGCGATCTTCAAGTCACTGAAGCCCGGCGGCTATTACGTCATCATCGACCACAAGGCGCCAGAGAGCGCGGGCGACGATGTCACCGAAACCCTGCACCGCATCAAGGAATCCACCGTCAAGAAGGAAGTGGAAGCCGCCGGCTTCAGGCGGGTGGCGGAAGGTCACGACCTCAACTATCCCAGCGATGACGGCACCAAGCGGGTGTTCGAGAATGATATCCGCGGCAAGACCAACCAGTTCATGCTCAAGTTCCAGAAGCCCCGCCATTGAAATCAGCGTTTCTGTTTCTGACGGTCTGCGCCGCGGGGATTGCCGCGGCGCAGGTTTTTGCGGGCTTTTGCCCTGAGGCGCACGCTGCGCCGCCCGTCGTACGGGTGAAGGCCAAGCTGTCCGCCTTTGATGGCACGGTCATGCAGCTTGAGAGTTTGCCGGCCAAGAATGCGAAGGAAGGCGAGGATTTCAGCGTCTCCGTGACGCCGCAGACACGCTATGTCGGCAGCGCACCGTCTGCTTTTTCCGCGATTAAGACCGGTGACTATGCCGGCGCCGCCGTCAGCGAGCAGCGGCGCGGCAACCTGTCCGCCCAGGAGGTCTATCTCTATGCCGATCCCCTGCGTGGCACCGGTGAGGGCCGTTTTCCCGAAGGCGAGCGCCTGATGGTCAATGGCACCGTCACGGACGTGAAGCCCGCGCCCGATGACAAAAGCGATGGCAGTTTCACCCTTCACTATCGCGGCGCTGTGCTGTCCAGCGCCGGCCCGAACCGCACCGTCTGCGAGGGCAGGGCGTCGCCGCCCGCCTATGCCAGCGCGCTCGCCTGCCAGGCGGACGCGGTGATCGCGATCAAGCCCGGCACCAAAGTGTCCGCCCTGTCGGTGGGGGGCAAGGACCTGCTCAAGCCGGGCGTGGTGGTGACCGTTGCCATGACCAAGGCCGAGGACGGCAAGAAGAATATCGGCCTGGGGGTGGTGGTCGAGCCGCCCGAACAAACACCTGAGGCGGCCAAGAACGGGACCGTGGAAAAGCCGCCGTCCTCACCGTAAGGTTTCCCTCTCTTTCCGGAGAAAAAGCATGACCCGTTTCCTGGCCTTTCTGTGCGGCGCTTTGCTTGTCACATCGCCGGCATTGGCACAGTCCGCGCTCAAGTTCGGCAAATGGGGCGTCGACCTGACCTCAATGGATCCGTCGGTCAAGCCGGGCGACAATTTCTTTCTCTATGTGAACGGCAAGTGGCTGGCGACCGCCGTCATTCCGCCGGACCGTGCCCAGACCGGTTCTTTTCAGGACCTGCAGATTTTAAGCGAGCAGCGGCTCAAGGCCATCGTCGGCGACCTGGAGAAGACGCCCGAGCCGCGCCTGAACACCGAACAGCGCAAGCTGCGCGATCTTTATGATGCGTTCGTCGATACCGGCGCCATCGAGGCGCGGGGCCTGGCGCCCGTGCAGAAGGATCTGGATTATCTGTCGAACCTGAAGACCTTGGACGATGTCGCCCATGCCATGGGCTCGATCCGGCTCTCCACCATGAGCATCTACAATATCGGCATCGGGGTGGACGACAAGCATCCCGACAATTACTCCGTCAATCTCGGCCAGGGCGGGCTGGGGATGCCCGATCGCGACTATTACCTCTCCAATGATGAGGCGATCGTGAAGACCCGCGCCGCCTATCGCAAATATCTGGCCGACATGATGACCCTGGCGGGCATGACCGATGTCGAGGCGCGGGCCGACCGCATCTTGGCGCTGGAAACGGAGATCGCCAAGGTTTCGTGGAACCGCGCCGATCGCCGGGACGCGGACAAGATTTACAATCCGATGCCCGCCTCCGCGCTCAAGACCCTGGCGCCCGATTTCGCCTGGGATGCGTTCCTTTCCGAGGTCAATATTCCGCTCAAGCGCCCGGACGGCAGCGAGCGCTATGTCATCGTGGCGGAGAAGACCGCCTTCGGCCCGTTGGCCACCATCTTCAAGAACACGCCGGTTTCCACTTGGCGCGATTACCTAATCGTCCATTATCTTAAGTCTTTCTCCGCCTATTTGCCCAAGCGGTTCGACGATCTGGTCTTCTCCTTCTATGGCACGGTGCTGACCGGGCGCACCCAGCAGCTCGACCGCCAGACCCGCGCGGTGCATCTGCTGGATCAACAGATGGGCGAGGCGCTGGGCAAGCTTTACGTCGCCCGCTATTTCCCGCCCGAGGCCAAGGCCAAGGCCGATCTTCTGGTCTCCAATCTGCTCAAGGCCTATGAAGCCGACATCAAGACCCTGGACTGGATGGGCCCGGCGACCCGCGCCAAGGCACTGGAGAAGATCCACCAGTTCACGCCCAAGATCGGCTATCCCACCAAGTGGCGCGATTACACCGCGCTCAAGGTGGAACGTGACGATCCGGTGGGCAATGCCCAGCGCGCCACCATCTTCGAATGGAACCGCGACGTGGCGCGCATCAACAAGCCGGTGGACAAGACCGAATGGGGCATGACGCCTTCGACCATCAACGCCTATTACAACCCGTCCTTCAACGAGATCGTCTTCCCGGCCGCCATTCTGCAGGCGCCTTTCTTCGATCCCACGGCCGATGATGCGGTCAATTACGGTGCCATCGGCGCGGTGATCGGCCATGAGATCAGCCATGGTTTCGACGACCAGGGCAGCAAGTATGACGGCAAGGGCGTGTTCCAGGACTGGTGGACCAAGGAGGATCGGGCCAATTTCGATGCCCGTACCGCTGCCCTGGTGAAGCAGTATGATTCCTACGAACCGCTTCCCGGCTTGCATGTGATCGGCCAGAACACGCTGGGCGAGAACATTGCCGACAATGCGGGCCTGGCCATCGCGCTCAAGGCCTATCATTTGTCACTGAACGGCAAGCCAGCGCCGGTGATCGATGGCTATACCGGCGATCAGCGTCTGCTTCTGTCCTTCGGTCAGGTCTGGCGCACCAAGATGCGTGACAGCGCCATCCGCACTCAGACCCTGTCCAACGAGCACACTGTGGCGGAGTTCCGGGTGATTGGCCCCACCCGCAACATGGATGCCTGGTACAGCGCCTTCGACGTCAAGCCGGGCGAGAAATATTATCTCGCGCCTGCGGATCGCGTGCATCTGTGGTGAAACCAGACCGCGGATAAAGGCTGGGCGACACCAGGCCAATTAAAGGCCAATATAAACCTGCGGGCTGGGGTACCGTGATCAGGGAGCACGCCATGCCCGAAGCTTTCATCAACCGCATCGCCACGGCCAATCCGCCGCACGATGTGCATGACGCCTTTCTGGGTTTCGGGCGGCTGATGTTGCGGGAAGACCGCCGGCGGCTGGCCCTGTTCAATCGCATGGCCGAGCGCAGCGCCATCGCGCACCGCTATTCCTATTTTCGTCCGGGCGGCGCCCCTCCCGATCTGGATGGCGACGGCTTCTATCGGCTGGGCTCCTTTCCCGGCACGGCCGAGCGGATGCGGAAATTCGAAAGCGTGGCGCCCGGCCTTGCGGTGGAAGCGGTGGAAAAGCTGCTGGCGCATGACGACCGCGCGGCCATCACCCATCTGATCGTGACCAGTTGCACCGGCTTTTCCGCGCCCGGCATCGATCTGGCCCTGGTGGAGCGTTGCGGCCTAAATCCAGCGGTCGAGCGCACCATGGTCGGCTTCATGGGCTGCTACGCCGCCATCAATGCGCTCAAGCTGGCGCGCCATATCGTGCGGTCCGAACCATCCGCCCGGGTCCTGACGGTCAATCTGGAGCTCTGCACGCTCCATCTGCATGAGACCCCGGAGCTGGAAGAGATTCTTTCCTTCCTGCTGTTCGCCGATGGCTGTGCCGCGGCATTGATTTCCGCCGATCCCGTCGGTGTCGGCATCCAATCCTTCCATGCCGCCCTGGTGCCGGACACGCGCGAGCTGATCCGCTGGCACATCCGCGAACAGGGGTTCGACATGGTGCTGTCAGGCGCGGTGCCCGGTGCCATCCGCACCGCGCTGACCGGCGCGCGCGACGCCATCCTGGGCGGCGCCAATGACATCGATCTCTGGGCCGTGCATCCGGGCGGACGCACCGTGCTGGATGCGGTGGGAGAGGCCTTCGCCCTGCCGCCGGCGGCACTGGCAGTTTCGCGCTCGGTGCTGCACGATTATGGCAACATGTCCTCTGGCACGGTGATGTTCGTGCTGGACCGCATCATGCGGGCTGCCACCGGTGGCCAGCGCGGCTGCGCCATGTCCTTCGGTCCCGGCCTGGTGGCCGAAACCATGATGTTCCGCATGGCGGCGTGATGCGGGTGTTGGTGCCGGAGCTGCTGGACAGCCTTGCCGCGGATGATCCCCGGGCCATGCGCTCCCGCCGCGACCTGGTTCGCATCAATGCCGTAATGATGCAACACCGCATCATGGCGAGGGCGCTGGCCGGCTTGCCGTGCCCACGTCTGCTCGCCGATCTGGGCGGCGGCGATGGCCGGTTTCTGCTGGGCGTGGCGCGGCGGCTGAAATCGTGGCAAGGCGTGCGGGCCGTGATCCTCGATCGCCAGGCCATCGTCAGTCCCAATACGCGCGATGCATTTCAGGCCCTGGGCTGGTCCTGTGAGGTGATGCAGGGCGACATCTTCGAGACCTTGCCGCACCTTTCGCCAGATATCGTCACCGCCAACCTGTTCCTGCATCATCTTGAGAATGTCGAACTGATCCAGCTTCTGGGATCGGTGGCGGGCCGCGCCCCGGGCTTTGTCGCCTGCGAACCGCGCCGCTCCGCCTTTGCCTTGCTGGGTGCGCGGCTGGTCTTTGCCCTGGGCGCCAACGACGTTTCCCGTCATGACGCGCTTGCCAGTGTCCGCGCCGGATTTGCAGGCGCGGAATTGTCGTCGCTGTGGCCGAAAAGCCCGGGCTGGACCGTTCACGAACGTAGCGTCTTTCCCTTCACCCATCTCTTCGTCGCGGAGCAGCGCCATGCTTCATGATGCGGTGGTGATTGGCGCTGGCCCCGCAGGTTCCTCGGTCGCGCGCCTCTTGGCCGAGGCCGGCTGGCACGTGGCGCTGGTCGAGAAAGCCGCGTTTCCCCGCCGCAAGGTTTGCGGCGAATTCATCTCCGCCACCTCCATGCCGGTGCTGAAGGCCTGCGGGGTGGCGGCCCGCTTCATCGTCGAGGCCGGTCCGCCGGTGACCCGGCTCGGCATCTATGCCGGCAAGAGCATGCTGACCCAGCGGCGCGAGCAGGTATGGGGTCGCGCTTTGGGGCGAGAGCATCTCGACCTGATGATGCGGGATGCGGCGGTCGGGGCGGGAGCAGAACTGTATCAGCCAGCGGAGGTCACGGAATTGACGCATGACAGCGGGATTTCCACCTGCGCCCTGGACGATGGCCGCAGCCTTGCGGCGCGCACCGTCATCGCCGCCTGCGGCTCCTGGAATGCCAAAGGTCCTTTTGCCGTGACATCGGCCGCGCCGCACCGTTCCGACCTCTTTGCCTTCAAGGCGCATTTCACCGGCGCTGCGCTGCCGCCGGGCCTGATGCCGCTTTTGGCCTTTCCGGGCGGCTATGGCGGGCTGGTGGAAAGCGACAACGGCCGTGTTTCGCTCTCCTGCTGCATACGGCGTGACGTTCTGACCCGGACCCGGACCCGTCATGGCGGCAAGGCGGGCGAGGCGGTGTTGGCGCATATCCTGGAGACCACCCATGGTGCGCGAGAAGCCTTGCAGGATGCCACTCTGGAGGGGGGCTTTCTCTCCACTGGCCCCATTCATCCGGGAATCCGGGCGCGAGAAGATGACGGCGTCTTCTTTACCGGCAATATCGCCGGTGAAGCCCATCCGGTGATCGCCGAAGGCATCAGTATGGCGATCCAGTCGTCGGCCTTGCTGGCGCGGCTTCTGGTGGCCCACCGTGGCGAGCGCTATGCCGGGGAGTGGCGGCGCCGTTTCGCGCCCCGGCTTTATGCCGCCGCGGCCTTCGCAAATCTGGCGATGCGCCGGCCTACCCGCGCTGCTTCGCTGGCGCTGATCCGCGCCGTTCCCGGCGTTATGGGCGCCGGCGCGCGGCTTTCCGGCAAGCTGGCCATAGCACCCTGAAGCGGCTTTCCACGTCTGCGCTTTTTTGATCTAGTTCAGAAAAAGTGGGGAGAAATGCATGGGCTTGCGGCATGCCCTGGCAGCCGGATTGATGCTGGCGGCTGCACCGGTGATGGGGCAGCCCGCCGACCCTCTGCTCAAGCCGAACCCCGCGGACTGGCTGACCTATTCTGGCCAGTACAATGCCCAGCGCCATACCGCCTTGAAGCAGATCACCGCCGCCAATGTCGGGCGTCTGCAGGCCAAATGGGTCTATCACATGACCGGGCAGAAGGACCTGGAGGCGACGCCGATCGTCGCCAATGGCGTGATGTACATCTCCCAGTACAACCGGATCGATGCGCTGGATGCGCGCACCGGAAATATCATCTGGCAGTATCAACGCCAGCCGATCGCCACCGGCGCGCAGCGCGGTACCGGTTACTGGAATGGCAAGCTCTACGTCACCACCTCCGACAAGCATCTCCTGGCGCTGGATGCACGCAACGGCAGCGTCTTGTGGGACGTGGCCGTGCATGACGGCCTGCAACTGGCCGGCCAGGCGCCGCTGATTGCGCACGGCAAGCTGATCGTCTCCGGCAATCAGCCCCACGGCTTCATCCAGGGCTATGACGCGGACACCGGCAAATATCTGTGGAGCTGGTCGCCCATTCCCGCAGCTGACGATCCGGCGCTGGCGAGCTGGGGCGGGCAGAAGCCGGACGGCATGCCGATCTGGGTATCGGGCTCCTACGATCCGGAGCTGAACCTGATCTATTACGGCACCGGCCAGCCCGAGCCGCAATGGGCGGGAGGGGCGCAAGGGCGACAACCTCTACAGCGACAGCATCGTGGCGTTGGACCCCGATACCGGCAAGCTGAAATGGTATTACCAGAACACCCCGCACGACACCCACGACTATGACTCGCTGGAAATGCCGGTGCTGGTGGATGGGATGTGGAAGGGCAAGCCCCGCAAGATGGTGCTGCAGGCCAACCGCAACGGCTTCTATTACATTCTGGATCGCACCAACGGCGAATTCCTGCAGGCGACGCAGTTCGTCAAGAAAGTGGACTGGCTGAAGGGTTGGGACGACAAGGGTCATCCCATTCCCGATCCGGCGCACGATCCGTCGGTGAAGGGCACAACCACCTGTCCTTCCACCGCGGGCGCCACCAACTGGCCGTCGCCCACTTATGATCCGCAGCTGAAGATGTTCTATTTCGTGGCCCAGGAAGGCTGCGGCATCAATGTCCGCGACACCGCCCGCAACTATGCCGGCACCGGCTATCTGGAAAGCCCGGAGGAGGGCAAGAGCTGGCAGCTTTTCACCCGTGCGCTGGACGCTTTCACCGGCAAGAAGGTGTGGGATTATGAGCAGGTCACCTCGCACCATTACGGTCCGGGCCTGATGTCCTCGGCCGGCGGGGTGCTGTTCAGCCCCGAGGAGTTCGGCCAGTTCACCGCGCTGGATGCCAAGACCGGCAAGGTGCTATGGCACTTCAACACGGGCGATGTGATCACGGCCAGTCCGATCAGCTATGCGGTGAATGGCCGGCAATATGTTGCCGTGGTCTCCTCCAGCAATGTCTTTTCCTTCGGCCTGCCCGAGGGAGGCGCCAAATGAGAGTTGCTCTCGCGATCGCCGCTCTCTTGCTGATGGCCGGCACAGCCGGCGCCCAGCGGCGCGCGGCGGTGGACAATGGCCCTCGCAATCCTTTCGCCACCAACCAGGCTGCGATCGAAGAGGGGCGCAGCCTTTACAATTCCACCTGCACCGGCTGCCACGGCGCCAATGGCGCGGCGGGCGAGTTCGGGCCCGGTCTTGCCATTCCCGGCCGCTCCTATGCGCGCACCACCGACAGCCAGATTTTCGACGCCATCCAGCATGGCATCCCGGGCACGCCGATGCCGGCGCAGCAGGGCAAGCTGACCGACGATCAGATCTGGAAGATCGCGGCCTATGTGAAAGGCCTGCGCGGCACCGCCATCGATGCGCCATCGCCCGGCAACGTCGCCAATGGCGAGGCGATCTTCTGGGGCAAGGGTCAGTGCGGCACCTGTCACATGGTGGGCGGCCGCGGCAGCATCATCGGGCCGGACCTGTCGCAGATCGCATCCCTGCGCAAGACCAATTCCATCATCGACGCCCTGACCAAGGAACAGCACCGTGTTTATGGTCCGGGTGGGGCGCAGCCGCATCTTCTCACACCATTGCCGGTATGGCCGGTGGTGCGCATCACCACTGCCGACGGCAAGGTCATCCGCGGCCTGCTGCGCAATGAGGACAGCTTCTCGCTGCAGGTGATGGGCCTGGATCAGCAGTTGCATCTGCTTGACCGGTCCAAACTGAAGTCGGTGGTCTATGAGCCCAAGGGCCTGATGCCGACTGATTATGACAAGCGGTTGAGCAAGACGGAGTTTGACGATCTTCTCGCTTATTTGACGCGTCTGGGCACCCCGCCGGAGCCGGCGTCACCTGTGGTCAAGATGCCCGGCGGACCGGAGAAAGACTGATGCGACGCTTGATCCCCCTGCTGCTGGCCACGCTGCTTGTGCCGGTGCCCGCCTTTGCCGCCAAATACTTCATGTATGTCGGCGCCTACACTGCCGGCACCTCCAAGGGCATCTACGCCTGGAGTTTCGACAGCAAGGACGGGAAGCTGGAGTCGCTGGGGCTGATGGCCGAGACGCCGCAACCGGCGCATATCTGGATCGCGCCCAACGGCAAGACGCTCTACACCGTGAACTGGGAGACCAAGGGCGGCGTCAGCGCCTATCATGTCGATCCGCACACCGGCGCGCTGACCTTCCTGAACAAGACGTCTTCGCATGGCGCCCAGCCCAACCAGGTGGTGGTGGACCCGAAGGGTAAGGTGGCGGTGGCGGTGAACTACACCACAGGTTCGCTGGCGGCCTACAAGCTCGAACCCGACGGCAAGCTGGGCGAGGCTTTTTACGTCGATCAGCACACCGGCAAGCCGCTGTCGCCCAAGCAGCCGGGCCCCAAGCAGCACGGCATCCAGTTCAGCAAGGATGACAAATATATGTATATCGCCGATCTGGGACTGGATCGGGTCTACAGCTATCACTTCGATGCGGCGGCGCCGTCATTCACCCCTTGCCAGACGCCCTATGTCGAGACCCATGCCGGCGCCGGGCCGCGCCGCATCCAGATGTCGCCCGACGGCAAGTTCCTTTACGTGGACCATGAGACGGACTCCGAAGTCAGCGTCTTCACCATCGATGGCTGCACCCTGAAACAGATCCAGGTGATCGGCACCGTGCCGCAAGACGCCAAGGCGCATAACAGCACAGCCGAGCTTGTCATCTCCGACGACGGCAAGTTTCTCTATGTCGGCAATCGTGGCCATGACACGGTTTCGGTCTTCGCCATCGACCGCAACACCGGGATGCTGACCTTGAAGGAGAACATTCCTTCAGGCGGCCGCACGCCGCGCAATGTGCGCATCGATCCCACCGGCAACTGGTTCTTCGCCGCCAACGAGAATGGCGGCAATGTCACCGAGTTCAAGATCGACAGGGCGACGGGCCATCTGACGGCGACCGGCGTGACGGTGCCGATCGACACGCCAGGCGGGATCTATTTCCTGAAAGCCAAATGAGGCGCAAGGCCGGAGGGCCGAATGAAGTACATTCGCCTCTACTGGATACATGATCGCAGGAACATGCCGGTCTGGCTGATCAGCGAGCTGGACGACAGGAACTGGGAAGTCAGAAAGGTCGAGATCTGGCGCGACGGCTCCAAGGGCTATGCCGACCGGCAAACCTCATATGGTTCGACAGGGCTTGCCCAGGTGCCCGTGCCGCCTTTTGACGAGCTGGCCCAACTTCCCGGCTTTGAACTCGAAGAGATCAGCCAGGCGGAATTCGAGCAGGAATGGACCGCCCGAAACTCGCCCTGAACCGCCAGGTCACTTCGGCAGTTTCAGGAATTCGCTGGGCTTGAGCGCGCGATCGGTGAAACGGGCCTGGGCCACAGAACCCTTGAAATAGTTCACATGGTTCATCCGCACGCCCACCATCATGTGGCCGGGCCCGTGCGGGGTGAAGGCGACCTCGCCCTCATTTTCCAGCACGCCGTTCACATAAGAACGATAGGTCTTGCCGTCATAGGTCTGCTCGACCGCATACCATTGGTTGATGGGATGCAGCTTTTTCGGATCGATCAGGGCCTTGCTGCCCGAGGCGCTGTTGACGAAGGCATCCAGATACCACTGGCCGTCCACCACCCGGACCTCGAACATGAAGCGGGGATTGGGATCGGAGGTGCCGCCCGGATTGGCGTCCAGCCCCGTCTTGGGATCGGTTTCGGCGATGTGCATCCAGCGCTGCTGGAAATCGCCGCCCTCGGGCCGGAAGATGGCCTCGATGGTGAAGGTCTTGGCGCCGACCAGCGGCCGGCCGGGGAAAAACAGGCCGGTGTCCTTGCCGTTGAACTGAACGGCCTTGCCGACGGGCGAATCCACCAGCTGTGGGGAGCCTTCCACTTTGGGCGTCATGCCGCCGATGCGTGACAGGTTGTCGAACTTGAAGACCTTGCCGTCCTGCGCCCAAGAGTCACTGGCGGAAGTGGCGAGGACGCCCAAAACCGCGGCAACAACGATGCTGCACCTGCTCATAACGCTTCCCCTTTCGTTCCGTTCTTGTCCGCGACGTTGACGCGTCTTTCCCCCCGCTGCAATCTCCCGGGCAAAGAAAATCGCGTTGGGGAGTGGATTTATGAAATCGCTGATAGGGATTTTGGCATCGGCACTGCTGCTGTCGGTGGCGGGCACGCCTGCGCTGGCCCAGCCGGCCGGCGAGAAGGGCCCCGAGCGCACGGTCTGGGCCGCGCACAAGGATACGCCCTATGCCGGTGTCAACAAGCCGGTCACCCACATCGCCGACATTCTGAAGGCGCACCAGGGCAAGAAAAGCTGGGACCAGCCGGTGATGCTGACCCGCGACTATGACGGCCATTATATCTCACTGGCGCCGGGCGAGAAAACCAAGTGCATGTTCTACGCCGACGATCGCGTCTTCGGCTGGGTCTATAGCGGCCAGGTGAAGAT
>Ga0134125_10002626_pt1 | contig 21181 bp, 15 predicted proteins | sample KB31751_FD_96464 | JGI IMG/M metagenome (GOLD analysis project Ga0134125, IMG submission 96464) | Terrestrial soil microbial communities with excess Nitrogen fertilizer from Kellogg Biological Station, Michigan, USA - KB3-175-1 | ecosystem: Environmental > Terrestrial > Soil > Unclassified ... | reverse complement strand
GAAGGAGAGGCGGAAGCCCTCCTTCTCGGCGATCGGGTAGCCGCAGCACTCCTTGACCTTGCCGACGATGGCCAGCTTGTCCGGCCCGCGGCCGTAGATCTTGGTCGCGTCGAGCTTGTCGCCAGCGGCGGGCGGCGCCACCTTGGGCGCATCGAAGGCGCCATCGTCGGCGAGGATCTGCGCGGCCTCGAGCGCCGACTCCTGGGCGCGCGCGTTCCCGGCGAACGACAGCAGGCAAGCCAGGGCGAACGCAGCGCGCACGATCGTAGGATAGCCGAGCGCCACCCGGTCGGCAATTTGGTGTTACGATGTCGCCACCATGGGCCGAAGCGCGGCGTTGACCATCGTTCTGGCGGTGGGCTTCACCACCGCCACCTACCTCGGCATGCACTTCGTGGTGCTCCCGCGGCTGCCGGTGCACGCAGTCGATGTACCTTCGCTGAGCGGGCTGACACCCGACCAGGCGCGCGGCCTGCTCGAGCCGCGCGGCCTCCTGCTGATCCTCGACGAGGAGCGCCCCGACGAGCGCGCCACGCCGGGCACGCTCATCGACCAGCGGCCGCTGGCAGGCTCGCGGCTGCGTCGCGGCGAGGACGTGCACGCGGCGGTGGCCAAGGCGGTGCGCATGCCGAAGCTGGTGGGCCTGACCGCCGACGCAGCGCGTGATGCGCTCGACGGGCTCAAGCTCAAGCCGGGCGCGGTGACCGATGTCTCGTCGGCGACGGTGCCCAAGGGGCAGGTGCTGGCGCAGAACCCGGTGCCGGGCGCCGAGGGGCGGCCGGACGGGACCATCGATCTGCAGGTGTCGAGCGGGCCGGCGGCGGCGGCGGTGCCGTCGGTGATCGGCAAGTCGAAGTCGACGGCGACCGACCTCTTGCAGAAGGCGGGCTTCGCGGTGGGCACCCTGCACGTGGGGTCGAACGACGATTACGACACGGGGATCGTGATTCGGCAGCAGCCGGCGGCCAATACGCAGGCGGCGCCGGGCACGAAGGTCGACCTCACGATCAACGACTGACGGCGATGCTGCCGCTCGACGCATGCGTGGGGCGGAGCGACGTCGGCGGCAAGGCCGAGACGTTGGCGCGGATGCGCGCGGCCGGGCTGACGGTGGCCGACGGCGTGGTGGTCGCCGCGGACGAGCGCGTGGATGCGGCCGAGCTGGGCGCGGCGTTGGCGCGGCTCGGCGGCGAGCGCTTCGCGGTGCGTTCGTCGTCGACGGTGGAGGACGCGGCCGGCGGGTCGGCGGCGGGCGTGTTCGAGTCGGTCGTGGACGTGCCGGCGGCGGAGGTTCGCACGGCTATCGACACGGTGCGGGCGAGCGCGGACGCGCCGGCGGTGACGGCGTACCTCGAGGCGCGCGGGCTCGTGCGCGCGGCGGTGCGCGTGGCGGTGCTGATCCAGCCGATGGTGCCGGCCGAATGTTATGGAGTCGCGCACTCGGGTGATGCGTTCGCCGTCGAGGAGCGCGCGCCGGGCGAGCCGGAGTGGGGCGACGTGCGCGCCCGCCGGGTGGCGCGCGACGATGCCGGCGCGCTGGCGACGGGGATGCGCGCGCTCGAAGCGATCGTGGGCGGGCCGGTCGATGCCGAATTCGCGCGCACCGCCGATGCGATCACGTGGCTGCAGGCGCGTCCGCTGGTGGCGGCGGCGCGCGTGACGGCGGCAGCGACGCTGGCCGAGCGCGGCCGCTGGCGGCTCGACGCCGAGCACAACCCCGATCCGCTGTCGACGGCGCAGGCGTCGCTCGTCGCGTTCGCCGACGGGCTCGGCGTGGGCGCGCGGCTGCGCGTGGTCGATCGCTACCTGTATGTCGAGGACGGCGCGGCGCGCGCACAAACGAAGATTCCGCTCGCCGAGCTGCGCCGCCGCTTCGACGGCGAGATCGCGCCCGACTGCGCGCGTGCGCTCGACGCGGCCGCCGCCGACGGCTCGCTCGACGCGGCGCTGACCGCGTACGCGCACGTGTACCGTCGCTATTACGGCGAGGTGTCGCCGTCGGTGGGCGTGGCGCGCAAGGCGCTGGCGAAGCTGGGCAACGACGCGCTCCTCGCCGGCGCGGGCGGCGCGACCGTCGAGCGCGATCAGCTGCTCTGGGAGCTCGGCCGCGGCGCCGCGACGCTCGACGGCTACAACGCGCGCTTCGGCGATCACGCGCCTTCGTGGGACGTGGCGACGGCGACCGATCGCGAGCGTCCCGATCGCGTGCGCGCGCTCGCCACCGAGCTGGCCGCGCAGTCGACGTCGCCGCGCGCGCGTCACGACGCCGCCGTTGCACGCGCCGATGCCGCCGCCGCGGCGCTCGTGCTCGACGACGCCGCGCGCGCCGAGCTGGCGACGCTGCGCGCGGTGCTGCCCATCGCCGAGGACGACGACCTCGTGTTCCTGCGCGCGCAAGCGGTCGTGCGCCGCGCGCTCTTCGCGCTCGGCGGCGACGACGCCTTCGAGGCCACGCTCGACGAAGCGCGCGCCGGCGATTTTTCGCACGCCGCCGCGCGCCGTCGCGAGCGTCAGGCCGCCGCCGCGCGAGTTCCGCCGCTCGAATTCGTCGACGGCGAGCCGCGCTGGCCGACGCCGCGCGCGCTTGATGTCCTGCGCGGCGCCGCCACCGCTGGCCAAGCGCGCGGTCGCGCCGTCGTCGTGCGCGCGCTGGCCGATGCGCCCGCCGCGCTGCCGCCCGACGCCGTGCTCGTGGTGCCCGCGATCGTGCCGTCGCTGACGCCGCTCGTCGCTCAGGCGCGCGCGCTCGTCACCGATCACGGTGGCGCGCTCTCGCACGGCGCCACGCTCGCGCGCGAATACGGCGTGCCGGCCGTGCTCGGCGTCGGCCGCGCCACTGCGATCGCCGACGGCGCCGCGCTGTGGGTCGACGGCGCGCGCGGCCGCGTCTACGTGCTCGGCTAGCGACGCTACGAAGTCGGCGGGAGCGGCGCTACGTGCCCGTCGTCGGCGGTGCCGACGCGGCCGGCGTGCCGTTGCGCCCGTCGTTCACGCGCTCGCGCAGCTCCTTGCCCACCTTGAAGAAGGGCAAGCGCTTCTGCTGCACCTTCACCGCCTCGCCGGTGCGCGGATTGCGCCCCTCGTACCCCTTGTACTCGCGCACGGTGAAGCTGCCGAACCCGCGGATCTCGATGCCGTCGCCCTGCTTGAGCGCGTTCACCATCGAATCGAAGATGGTGTCGACGATCTGCTCCGCCCGCGCCTTGGGCAGGCGCAGCTTGTCGGCGACTTGGTCAATGAGCTCGCTCTTCGTGATCGGCATCGGGTTTTGCAAACCTACTTGCTTGTCGTCGGCTGGTCAACACCCGTGGGCGCTCGCGCGGGCAACGAGCCGGGCGCCGTCCAGCGACGGTAGCCACGGAAGAAGCTGTACTCGTCGCAGTTGTGACGAGCGTAGAAGTCGATGACGTCGGCCCATCCCGTATGCGCCTCGGCGGCCGACGCTTGGATGTCACGCCATGGTACGAAACTGCACTCCTTCGCCGGCGGCGGCACTTTGTGGCCGGCGGCGGTGCGTGGGTCGAGCCCGAGCTGCACCGGATTGAGCCGACTGACGTAGTAGTAGCCGAGCCAGGTCAGCTCCATCGCTTCGATGCCGTTGACCCGCAGCGTCTGCCCCTTGTGCCACAAGCACTCGGTGCGCTCGGCGGTCTCGCCCGGCTTGAGCGCGATCGCGTTGTGCTCGATGGCGCCCTGCGACTGGCAGTTCTCGGGATGGCTCACCGTCGTCGGCACGAAGTAGGCGAGCGGCTTGTCGGTGCGATTGGTGATCGACAAGACGATGTGCTCGTACTTGAAGCCCTGCCCCGACGGCGTGCGCGCCCACTCCTTGATCACGCGCGTCGCCACCTTGAGGTGCGGCGTCTCGATCTGGTCCTTCTCGATCTTCATCGAGCGCGGCTCGGTGAGCTCGGCGGCGTAGGTGTTGGGCTCGGCCATCGTCTTCGGATCGATGGCGGCTACCTTGTAGCGTTTGGCGTCGTCCTCGGTCGACGCTTTGTAGTACTCGGGGGAGTAGCGGATGATGCGTCCGACACTTTCCGCCGGTGCCGGCGGTGGTGGCGGAGGAGGCGGCGGTGGCTCCTTCTGTAGGAAGCGCAGCGACACCACGGCACCGACGATCACGACCGCGCAGATCGCGACGCCGATGCCAAGAAGCGCGTTGCCGGAGAGACCCTTGGGTTGCTGCTGCCCGCGAGGTGGGACGGCCACGCGTTTACGTTACCGGGCGACGTGAAACAGCGCAACATCACCTACGTTGGCGCCAGCTGTTCACCTTGACGGAAGCGCGCGCGATCCCATCTAATCGAAGCGAAGTGCGCAACGTGCGTCGTCTCTCCCTGACCGCCGCGGTGTTGTTCCTGGTCGTCGCGTGGGCGGTTCCGGCGCGCGCCGATCGCGTAGACACGCTATGCCGTGCGCTGACCAGCGACCCGAGCTGGCGCGTGCGACTGCAGGCGGCGGTGGTGCTCGGCAAGCTGCGCGATCCGCGCTCGGTGCCGTCGCTGGTCAAGGCGCTCTCCGACGACAACGAGACAGTGCGTGGGCTGTCGGCGCAGGTGCTCGGCGAGATCGGGGCGCCGAGCGTGGTGATGGCGCTCGATCGCGCGCGGCGCTCGGATCCGTCGGCATTCGTGCGCCACCGCGCCGCCGAGGCGCTCGCCAAGATCGCGCCCGACTCGCAGGCCAAAGGGGGCGGCGGCGGCTCGCGCGCGCTGCACGTCGAGGTCGGCGGCGTCGGCATGAAGGGCGGCACGCACGGCTCGCCGGAGCTGACGGCGCGGCTGCGCGAGTACATCATTCGCGAGCTGCAGCGCACGCCGGGGCTGACGCTCGAGGGCAAGCCGCTGTCGGGTTTTCTCATCGACAGCTCGATCACCAACGTGTCGCGCAAGCTGACCGATCAGTGGGTCGAGATCACCTGCGAGGTCAGCTTCGTCGTCGGACGGCTGCCGTCGCGCGCGATGGTCATGATGACCTCGGGCGGCGCGACGGTGCAGGCGCCGCGCATGGGCTACCGTCCCGACAAGGAGCGGGCGCTGCAGTTCGACGCGCTCGAGGGGGCGGTGCAGGGGGCGCACGAGAACCTCCTGGCGTTCCTGAAGACGCAGAAGCAGATGTAGCCGGAAGGCGGCGCCGCGACTGGCGTACAATTCCGCTACGAGCGATGGGGTATCTCGCCTACTACCTGTTCTTCTTCGTCATCAGCTATGCGCTGCGCTATCCGTGGCTGCTGGCGGCGGTGGTCGTGGTCTGGCTCTCCCGTCGCTGGCTGCCCGATCCGTATCTGTACTTCAAGCACGCGGGGCACGTGCGGCGACTGAAAGCCGAGATCGCGCACAACGCGGAAAATGCGACCGCCCGCAGGGATCTGGCGAAGATCTGGCTGGCCAAGAAGAGGCCGCGGCGCGCCATCGTGCTGCTCGAAGAAGCGCGGCGGCGCGATCGGGACTCGGCGGAGCTGCCGCTGCTCCTCGGCACGGCGCTCTACGGCGCGGGCCGCGCCGACGAGGCGCTGCCGCTGCTCGTCGAGGCGGCGGGCAAGAACGAGCGGCAGATGTACGGCGAGGCCTATCTCGTCGCGGGCAAGGCGCTGCGCGCGCTCGGGCGGTTCGCCGAGGCGGAGGATGCGTTCGCGCGCTATCTGGCGATCAACTCGTCGTCGGTCGAGGGGCGCGTGCTGCTGGCGTGCGTGCGGCGCGAGCTGAAGGACGCGGCCGGGGCCAAGGCGGCGACGCGCGAGGCGCTCGAGACGTTCGCGGCGGTGCCGCGCTTCCGGCGGCGCGCGGAGCTCAAGTGGTACGTGCGCGCGCGGCTCATGACGCTCGGGCTGGCGTAGCAGATCGTATCTGATAAGGTGTTCAGCATGGCGACGCTGCACCTGCACGCGACCGCGGAAGCGGTAGAGGCGGAGTGGCGGCGGGCGTTGGCCGCCGGCGGCATCGTCGAGCTGGGGCTCGGGCGGGCGACGGCGCGCGAGCTGGTGGAGGCGGCGGCGACGGCGGCGCCGGGCGCAGTCGGGGCCCAGCTGCGGCTCGGGCCGATCGGCGAGCGGCTGGTGGTGGACGTGGTGGCCGAGGGCGCGGCCAAAGACCCTGGGAGCACGCTCGGGGCGATCGCCACGAGCCGCGGGCTGCGCAAGAGCCTGGGCAGGATCTTCGGCGCGCTCGGGCGTGTCGACGTCGGGCCGGGCGAGCTGCAGCGCGCGGCGCTCGATGTGGGCGGCATCGCCGGGGCGCACGCGCGCGAGATCGCGGCGCGGCTCGCGGCCTACCACAAGCATCTGGCGGGCGGCGGGCTCGCCGACGAGGCGGCGTGGTGGCGCGCGGGATGTCGCGCGATCGCCGAGGGCGCGCCGGTGCCGATGCTCGCCGACGTCGACGTCGTCGAGACGCACGATCTCGTCGAGTGGGACGGCGCGATGCTGCGCCTGCTCGATGCGCTGCTCGCGCGCGGGCTGGCGGTGCGCGTGGTGGTGCCGGCGGTGGCGGAGCTGATGCCGTCGGCGGCGCGCGCGCTCGGCCCGCTGCACGCGGCGCTCGAGGCGCGGCACGACGCGCATCGGCTCGAGCGCGTCGAGGCGCCGCTGCCGCGCGCGGGCGCGATCGATTACACGCTGGCGCCGACGCCGTCGGCGGAGGCGCGGCACGTCGCCGAGCGGGTGCGCGATCTCGTCGACGCCGGCGTGGCGCCGGAGACGATCGCGGTGTGCGCGGCGACGCCGGAGCGGCGCGCGCGGCTGGAGACGGCGCTCGGGCGCTACGGCGTGCCGGTGGCGGCGCGGCGGCCGCCGAGCGCGGTGGAAGCGCCGCCGGTGCGCATCGCGCTCGAGCTGCTCGCGCTCGCCGACGACGGCGTGCCGCGCGAGCGCTTCATCCAGCTCATCACCTCGCGCTACGTGGCGGGCGCGGCCGAGGGAAAAAATGGGTTGGTGCTGCCGCACGAGATCGCGGCGGCGCTCCGGCAGGCCTACGTCACCGACGCGACCGGGCGCGGCTACGCCGACGGGCTGGCGGCGTGGGCGCGCGGGCAGTTCCGCAACGTGCTCGGGTCGGGCAAGGCGCAGACGATCTGCGAGCACGTCGATTGGCTGGTGCAATTGATCCAGTCGCTGCCGGCGGAGGCGACGGTCGAGCGGCACGCGGCCCGGCTGCGCGTGGTGCTGGAGAAGCTCAAGCTCTTCGAGAAGGCGCGCGGGTTTCGCAAGGATCGATCGAGCACCGAGGTCGGGCTCGACGAGACGCGGGCGATCGCGCGCGATCAGGCGGCGATGCGCGAGCTCGACGTGGCGCTGGCCGATCTGCCGCGCGCGGCGGCGCGGGCCGGGCTGCGCGCGACGAAGTTGACGCGGGGGCGCTTTTCGCGGCTGCTCGGCGAGCTGCTCGCGTCGTCGCGGGCGCGCGCCGGTGGCGTGCGCGGCGCGGCGGTGGAGCTCGGCGACTTCGCGGGGCTGGCCGGGCGGCGCGTGGCGCACCTGTTCGCGTGCGGGCTCGTCGACGGCGAGGTGCCGGCGCGGCCGCCCGAGGATCCGCTGCTCGGCGACGACGAGCGCACCGCGCTCAACCGCGCGCTCGGCGGCAATGTGCTGCCGCTGGCGGCGCGGGCGATCGATCAGGCGGCGCTCGCCTTCTGGGTCGCGCTCGGGGCGGCCGACGCGGCGCATCTGTCGTGGACGAGCGGCAACGAGGATGGCGCGCCGCTGTTGCGCTCGCCGCTCGTCGAGGAGCTCGATCCGCCCAAGAGCGTGGTGGTGCGGCTGGCGCGCGATCCGATCCCGCGCCTCGCGCATGCGCGCACCGTCGATGAGGCGACCGCGCGCGTGGTGCTCGAGGTGCGCGGCGATCGCGCCTCGCGGCTGAGCGCGGCCGACGTCGAGGCGGCGGCGCTGTTGCCGGCGATCGCGCGGCACGATCCGCCGCGGCTCGGGCGGCTCGAGCATCTGGTGGCGGTGGAGCGGCAGCGCCATCGCTTCTTCGTCGGCGACGTCGAGGCGCACGGCTACGTCGGCGCGCTGCGCGACGGTGAGCTGCTCGCCGCGCTCGCCGGCGCCAAGCTGCCGGGGCGGCGCGAGGACGCGCTGTCGGCCACGAGCGTCGAGGCCTATGCCGCCTGTCCCTTCAAGTTCTTCCTGCGCAACGTGCTGCGCGTCGGCGAGCTCGAGGAGGTCGACGACGAGATCGATCACCGCACGCTCGGGCGGCTCTATCACGACGTCCTCGAGCAGCTCTTTTCGCGGCTCGGCAAAGAGGGGCGCTTTCCCATCGTCATCGACGAGGCGGTGATCGATCTGGCCGACGAGGTGTGCGACGACGTGATCGCCGAGTGGCGGCGCACCGAGCCGCTCGGTCATCCCGCGCTGTTCGCGGTCGAGGAGCGGCGGCTGCGCGAGCGCGTGCAGGCGGTCTTGCGCACGGAGGCCGACAACGTGCCGGCCGAGGGCTGCATGCCGGCGCACTTCGAGCGCGCGTTCGGACCGCTGCCGTTCGGCGACGTCTGGGTGCGCGGCAAGATCGATCGCATCGACGTCGGCGTCGGGCGCGCGATGGTGCTCGACTACAAGACTGGCGGCAAAAAGGGGCTGGCCGAGCAGGCCAAGGACGACGCCCTGTGCGTGACCAGCTGGCAGCTGCCGATCTACGCGGCGGCGGCGCGCGTCGAGCTCGGGCTGTCGTCGGTGGAGGCGTCGTTCTACTCGCTGCGCGAGGCGGCGCTGACGCGGGCGGTGCGCGAGCCGGCCGACTTCGAGGACAAGCTTTCGGCGCTGCACGCGCGCATGCGCGCGGGGGACTTCGCGGTGCGGCCCGTCGAAGAGGCGTGCGAGCGCTGCGGGATGGAGGCGGCGTGTCGGGTGCGGCAGCTCAAGCGCGCGGAGGACGCGTGATGGCGCCGCTGGAGACGCCGCTCGAGCGAATTGCGCGCTTCCAGCAGGACCTGGTCGTGCGCGCCGGCGCCGGCACGGGCAAGACGCACGCGCTGGTCACGTTGTACCTGCATCTCGTCGGTGGCGTGACGGCGTCGCGGCGGCGGGTGATGCCGGCGAAGATCGCGGTGGTCACGTTCACCGACAAGGCGGCCGGCGAGCTCAAAGAGCGCATCCGAACGCGGCTCGGCGCCGTCGCAGCGGCCGCGGCGGCCGCCGATGCCGACGAGCTGGCGCGGATCGAGCCGACGTTGGTGGCGGCGGCGCGCACGCTCGGCGTCGAGCTGCCCGAGGCGGCGGCGTGGGCCGAAGCGCTGGCGTCGCTGGGCGCGGCGCCGATCGGGACGTTCCATACGTTCGCGGGCAATTTGTTGCGGCGGCACGCGGCGCGCGCGGGGCTCGATCCGGAGTACACGCTGCTCGACGAGACCGAAGTGACGGCGCGGGCGACGCAGGCGGCGGAGCGGGCGATCCTCGATGCGCTCACCAGCGGCGACGAGCACGTCGAGGAGCTGGTGGCGCAGTACAACTTCCGCGCCGTCGGGCGCATGCCGGGCCTCGTCGAGCGGCTCGTCGATCTGCGCGCGCGGCGGGCGGAGGAAGGGCGCGGCGCCGACGGGCTCGACGCCAACTATGATCTGGCGGCAGCGGAAGCGGCGCGCGACGCGGCGGTGGCGCGCTTCACGGCGATCGCGCGGCGGTTGCCGGAGCTCCTGCCCGAGATCTCGGCCAAGTCGGCCACCGCGACGGCGGCGCGCGAGCTGTGCGCGCGGCTGCCGCTGCTCGACTTCGCGCGCGGCGACGACGTGGCCGAGGTGATGCGCGCGGTCAAGAAGATGCGCGTGGCCGCGACCGACGAGTGGAAGAAGGCGTTGCAGGCGGCCGAGGAGCCGATCCTCGACGCGCTGACGGCGGTGCGCGCGGTGCCGCTGGCGGCGGCGTTGACGCGGCTCCTCGCCAGCGTCGACGGGAACTATCGCGCCCACAAGCGGCGCGCCGGCGTCGTCGACTTCGCGGACCTGTTGACGATGGCGCGCGATCTGTTGCGCGACGACGCGGCGGTGCGCGGGGCGGTGCGGGCGCGCTACGACGCCGTGCTCGTGGACGAGTTCCAGGACACCAACCCGGTGCAGGCCGAGATCGTGCGGCTCGTCGGTGGCCGGCAGCCCGATGACGACGGCGCGCGGCTGTTCGTGGTCGGCGATCGCAAGCAGTCGATCTACGAGTTTCGCGGCGCCGACGTCGCCGTGTTCGCGCGCGCGACCGAAGAGGTGATCGCGCGCGGCGGCGCGGAGGAGCTGCTCGTCGAGTCGCGGCGCTCGGCGCCGGCGCTGCTCGGGCTGACCAACGCGGTGTTCACGCGCGCGCTCGCCGGCTACGAGCCGGACAAAGATGATCTGCGGCCGTTCCGCAAGGACGCGCTGCCTGGGGCCGGCGCCGAGCTCATCACCGTCGCCGTCGGGCCGAGCGCGGAGTGCCGGCTGCGCGAGGCGCGGGCCATCGCGCGGCGGATCGCGGAGCTGCGCGCGGGCGGGCGCAAGCTCGGCACGATGGCGGTGCTGCTGCGCCGCTTCTCGCACCTCTACGACTACCTCGATGCGCTGCGCGCGCACGCCATTCCCTACTTCGTGGTGCGTGGGCGCGGCTTCTTCGCGGCGCAGGAGGTGCGCGACCTGGCGTGCGCGCTGTCGGTGATCGACGATCCCGACGATCTGCTGTCGCTGGTGGCGCTCTTGCGCTCGCCGATCGTCGGGGTCTCCGACGAGACGGTGGCGCGGCTGTCGCTCGCCGGCGTGTTGCGCACTCGCATCCTGCTCGATCCGGCGACGGCGCTGCCCGCGTCGCTGGCGCCGGCGGAGCGCGACGGGCTCGATCGTTTTCGCGCGCGCTTCCGCGAGCTGCGGCTGGTGGCCGATCGGCTGGGGCCGGCGGCGTGCGCGCAGGCCATCGTCGACGACGGCGATCTGGTGGCGGTGCTGGCCTCGACGCCCGACGGCGAGCAGCGCGTGGCCAACCTCATGCGTCTCGTCGAGAAGGCGCGCGAGTTCGAGGAAAAGGGCGGCGATCTGCGCGCGTTCGCCAATTGGTTGCGGCGCGCGGCGGCGCCGGGCGGCGAGGCGCAGGCGGCGGAGGCGCAGGTCGCCGACGAGAACGACGACGTGGTGCGCGTGATGACGGTGCACCAGGCCAAGGGGCTCGAGTTCCCCGTCGTGTTCGTGCCGGCGTGCGGGGCGCTCGAGCGCGCCGATCATGCGCCCATCGTGTACGACGCCGAGGAGGGCCTCGGGCTCAAGCTGCGCGACGCGCGCGGGCGGCGCGTGTTCGTGCACTCGACGGCGTCGCGGCGCGTGTCGGAGGCGCGGCAGCGGCGGCAAGCGGCGGAGTCGCTGCGCGTGTTCTACGTCGCGGCGACGCGCGCGCGCGACCTGGCGGTCTTCTCGGGCGAGCCGGTGTGGGCGCACCAGACGTGCTGGCGGCAGCAGCTCGACGCCATCGCGGCCGACGACGCGACGCGTCCGCTCTTGCGCGTGGTCGACGGCGATGCGCTGCCGGCGCCGGCGGAGGCGATCGTGGCGCGCCCGTCCGTCGAGAGTGAGCCGGTGGAGACCATCGCCGCACGCGCGGCGGCGCGGCTGCACCAGATCGTCACGCGGCCGGCGCCGCGGCCGGGCAACGTCACGGTCGCGGTCACGCAGCTGGCCGACTTCCAGCTCTGCCCGCGGCGCTATCAGCAGTTTCACGCGCTCGGGCTGCAGGAGCATCCGGCCTCGTCGCGCGCGGCCTCGCCCGAGGTCACCGTCGACGTCGACGGCGGCGACGCGCTGCCGCAGCTCGATCCGCTGCGGCGCGGTACGCTGGCGCATCGCCTGCTTGAGCGCGCACCGTTCCGCGCCGGCGGCGTCGACGAGGCGGCGCACGCGGAGCTCGATCGCCTGCTCGCCGCCGACGGCTACGAGACCAAGGATCCGCTCGTCGCCGAGGTGCGCGCGCACGTGGCGGCGTTCCTCGACACGCCGTTCGCCCGCGCGCTCGACGGCGTGGCGGTGCGGCGCGAGCTGCCGTTTCTCTTGTCGGTGCCGTACGACGGCGGCGTGCTCTACCTGCGCGGGCAGATGGATCTCGTGGTGCTCACCTCCGACGGCGTCACCGTCGTCGACTACAAGCACGCGCGCCTCGGCGAGCCCGACGACTATCGCTTCCAGCTCGACGCCTACGCGCTGGCGGCGCGGCGGCTGTATCCGGCGGCACCGTCGGTGCGCACGGGCCTGGCGTTCCTGAAGGAGGGCGATCCGTCGCCGCAGATCGCGCCGGCGCCGCCGTCGGCGCCATTCGAGACCGAGCTGGCCGCGCTCGGCCACACGCTCGCCGCGGCGCGCGCCGCCGACGCCTGGGAGCAGCGGCCGCTCGCCACCTGCCATCGGCTGCGCTGCGGCTTCATCTATCGTTGCTACCCGGCGGAGCGATGAGGCGCGCGCTGGTCACGGCGATCCTGTTGGCCGCGTCGGTCGCCGCCGCCGATCCCAAGCCGCCGAAGCCGGTGCTCCTGCCGCCGCCGAAGGCGGACGACTCGTTGGCGCCGGCGCGCGTCGATCAGGCGCTCCTCGATCGCGCCTACAAGCGCGCGCAGGCGACGCGCAACATCGGCATCGGGCTGGCGGCGCCGGGCGTGGCGCTGAGCATCCTCGGCGGCGTGCTCATCGGCTTCGGCTCGACGAGCCCCAACCTGTTCGACCAGGTCGACAAGATCATCGCCGGCGTGATCACCGGCGGCGCCGGCCTGGTGATCGGCATTCCCGGCGTCTACTTCTGGTCGACGGGCCAGGACGACATGGACTCGGTCGTGTGGCGCCGCCGTCAGATGCTCACTTCGTCGCCGCGGTGATCGTCTCGAGCCCGCCGAGGTACGGACGCAGCACCTTCGGCACCTCGATGCTGCCGTCGGCGCGCTGGTAGTTCTCCATGATCGCGATCATGGTGCGCGGCAGCGCCAGGCCCGAGCCGTTGAGCGTGTGCACGAGGCGCGGCTTGTCTTTTCCGGATTTCGCGCGAATCATCGCGCGCCGTGCCTGGAAGTCGCCGAACGTCGAGCACGACGACACCTCGAGCCACTCGTTGCAGCCCGGCGCCCAGGTCTCGAGGTCGTACTTCTTGCAGGCGGCGAACGACAGATCGCCCGTGACCATCTCGACGAGGCGATAGGGCAGCTCCAGCCGCTCGAGGATCGCGGCGGCGTCGGCGACCAGCGCGTCGAGCTCGGCGAGCGACGTCTCGGGCGCGACGAACTTCACCATCTCGACCTTGTCGAACTGGTGGCCGCGCTTGATGCCGCGCGTGTCCTTGCCGTGCGCCATCTTCTCGCGGCGGAAGCAGGCGGTGTAGGCGACGTGCTTGATGGGAAGCGCGTCGGCGTCGAGCACCTCGTCGCGGTACATGTTTGTGACCGGCACTTCCGCGGTCGGTACCCAGTAGTAGTCTTCTTCGGCGTCGCGGTAGAGGTTCTCGCCGAACTTGGGCAGCTGCGCCGTGCCGACGAGGCACTCGCCCTTGACCATCTGTGGCGGGTAGACCTCGGTGTAGCCCTGCTCGACGTGGACGTCGATCATCCACGCGATGAGCGCGCGCTGCAGCCGCGCGCCGACGCCGCGCAGGATGTAGAAGCGCGAGCCCGAGATCTTCACGCCGCGCTCGAAGTCGATGAGGCCGAGCTCGGTGCCGAGGTCCCAGTGCGGCTTGGCCGGAAACGTGAATTCACGAATTTTGCCGACCTGGCGCACGACCTTGTTCTCGGCGTCGCTCCGGCCCGCCGGCACCGACGGATCGGGCAGGTTCGGCAGCTGCAGCGCCAGCGTCTGCATCTCGGCGTCGAGCGCGGCGATCGCCGTGTCGGCCTGCGCGATCTGACCTTTGAACCCTTCCATGTCCGCGATGAGCTGCTTGCGCTTCTCCGGATCCTTCTCGCGCCCGACGGCGGCCGACCCGGTGTTGCGCTTCTGCTTGAGCTCGTCGCTGGTGGCCACGATCTGGCGGCGGCGGGTGTCGATGTCGAGCAGCTTGCACGCGGTTGCCGCGGCGTCCTCGTCGAAGAGACGGTCGCGATAGGTCGCAATCACTTGCTCGGGCTGGTCGCGAAGCAGCTTCAGGTCGATCATCGTCGGTAACTCTCGACGCCGCCCCCGGTTGTGTCAAGCGCCCGCCTGAAGGGGGAGCAGGCCTTGTGGTCATGGTTTTGCAAAACCATGTCGGTGAGCCGCGAGGGAGGCCCCGTGAAAATTTCGAAGGATCGCGTCGTGTGCATGGATTACACCATTCGGCTGGGCACCGGCCGAGTGGTCGAGACCAGCGTCGGGCAGGAGCCGCTGACGTACCTGCACGGGCGACGGCAGATCGTTCCCGGCGTCGAGCGGGCAATCGAAGGGCTCGAGTCGGGCGCGCTCTTGGAGGTCGTCGTTCCGCCGGGCGAAGCGTACGGTGATCGCGACCCCTCTGGCGTCTTCGTCGTACCGCGCGCCGCCTTTCCGGCGGACGAGGAGATCGGCCCGGGCATGATGTTCTCGGCCTCGCGCCCCGACGGCAAGAGCATCACCTTCCGCGTCATCGAGGCGAACGAGGAGCTCGTGCTGGTCGACACGAATCACCCGCTGGCGGGTGAGACGCTGCACATCTCGATTCACGTGCACAACGTGCGCTCGGCCACGACCGACGAGCTGTTCACCGGACGCGCGCAGGCTGAGGCCCAGGCGCAGCAGCCGCACTATCTCGCCTGATCTCCGCGCGGAGCCGTCACTTGCTACCGGGCTGCGCGTAGCCCCAGCGCCGCATCATCCCCGCCACTTCGCTCGACGACTTGGCTGTCGCAGGCAGCGTCAGCGATGTGATCGGATTCGGATCACGCCACAACAGGATCTCGCCACGATCGCCGGGCTGCGGCGGACGCGCCGCGTCGATCCAGGTCAGGCGCTCACCGTCGAGGCGCAGCTCGTCGGCGCCGGCGAGCAGCGGCAGCGCAAACTCGCCGAGCAGCACCTGACGCGCCGTCACCGGCGTGCCGTCGCGCTTGAGCGCGAGCGTGATGCGCGCCGTCGGCGGGTCGATCGCCAGGTCCACCTCTGCCGCGCCGCGCAGGGTCAGCCGCAGCGTGTGCGCATCGACGGGCGAGGCTTCGGCGCCGGCCACGCCGCGCAGCGAGATCGCGCCGTCCGACTGCAGCGTCCCGTCGACGACGTGGGCGCGCTCGTCCGGTGCCACGCGCAGGTGGACGACCGCGACCGGCGCGTCACGCGGCGTCGGCGCCTCGCGATCGAAGAGCGCGCGCATCTTCGCCAGCTCGTCTGGATCGCGCTCCGCCAGGTCCGTATGCTCCGCCGGATCGTGCGCGACGTCGTACAGCTCCTCGGTGCGCACCACGCGCCGGCCGCCGTCGAGCGTGAGCCGCCCGTCGCTGCGCCGCAGATAGGCCCAGCCGCCCGCGCGCACCACGCGCACGTCCTGGCCCTCGACGAACGCCGGCCGCTCCGGCGGCTTGGCGCCGTGCCACAGCGGCACCAGCGAGCGCCCGCGCTCGCCGTCGCGCGGCGCCATCCCCACCAGCTCGCGGATCGTCGGCTCCAGATCGACGAAGCTCACCTGCTCGGGGATCGTCGTCTTCGGGATGGTGCCCGGCATGCGCATGACCAGCGGCACGCGCAAGAGCTCGTCGTAGCCCGACCAGCCGTGGTGGTGCAGCGTCGGTTGATGCAGCGCCTCGACGGTCTCGGAGTGCGCGTGGTCGAAGATCTCGCCGTGATCCCCGACCACCACCACGAGCGTGCGCTCGGACAGCTTCAGCCGATCGAGCGCGTCGAGCACGCGGCCGAGATAGTCGTCGGCGTACGCGGCTTCGGCGAGATAGGCGCGCGCCATCGGGTCTTCGGGGAACGGCATCGCCGGCACCTTCGCCAGGTAGGCGGGCGGCGGCGTGTACGGCCAGTGCGGCGCGTCGTAGTGCAGGTGCAGGAACCACGGCTCGTCGCGGTGGGCCTCGATGAACGCGACGGCGGCGTTGCTGATCGCCGGCGTGTCGAGCACGGGATGGCGGATGTCGGCCACCTCCTCGAATCCGAGGGTCAGCCCGATCTGCGGATAGCCGAGCAGGAAGAAGTTGTTGCCGATCGCCACCGAGCGATAGCCGCGCGCCGCCAGCACGCGCGGCAGGAGCGGCGGTGCGATGGCGTAGAAGCGGCGACGGTCCCCGTCGGAGGGGATCATCTCCTCGGCGCCCTGGCCGAGCGCCGTCGGCAGATCGCCACCGAGCATCGCCAGCACCGATGGGCGCGTCCAGGTGGCGGCGGTGATGGCCTGCGTGAAGGAGGTGCCGTCGGCGGCGAGCGCGCGCAGTCGCGGCATCGCCGGCAGCGCGTCGACGCGCAGGGTATCGATGACTACGAAGAGCACGTTCGGCGTGGGCCGGCCGGCGCCGCGATCGACGATGAGCGGATCGCCCCAGAACGCGGGCGAGCTGCCGTGCGTGACGAGCGCGATCTGGTGTGCGCCGGCCTCGAGCGGCTGCGTGACGGCGATCCACGCGCCCGCTTGCGCCGCCGGGACGGTGCGCTCCAGGCGCGGCTTGCCGTCGATCTCGACGACGAACTGGACGTCGCTGCCGCCGGGCGGGACCGCGAGCCACGCCTGCAACTCGCCGTGGGCCGCGCGCGGCGACGAGAACAGGTAGCGCGTCTCGCCCGGCGCGAAGAGCGCGCGCTTGGACTCGTAGACCGCGCGCGTGCGGTTCCATACCGGATCGAAGCGCAGCGTGCGCGCCTTCTGCGGCGCGATCGGATGCGGCGTGCCGTACGAGGCGACGTCGGCGTCGGCCAGCGCCAGCTCGACGACGCGAAAGACCTCGTCGCCGCGCAGGCCAGTGTAGGGATCGACCAGCTTGGCCGGATAGCCGAGCGCGTTCCACGCCTCCGAGAGGGGCGGCGACGTCAGCGTGGCCTCACCCGCGTGATCGACGAAGCGATAGGCGATGCCGTCGCCCGGCGCGCGCGGACCGGGCGCAGCTGCCGGCTTGTCGGCGGGGGCCACCGTCGGCGCCGACGCCGCCGGGCGGCCGCAGCCGGCGACGAGGAGGGCGAGCGCGAGGGCGCGCCTCATCGCGGCACCAGAAAGTCGCCGCGCAGGGTCATGCGCTTGTCCTCGAGCATCCAGTGCTGCAGCTTGCCGCGCAGGGTCGCGGCGACGTCTGGATGCGCGGCGAGCACGTCGGTGCGCTCGTCGGGATCGGCGGCGAGATCGTACAGGCTCCAGCGCACGCCGCCGCGCGTCGGACGGTAGAGCAGCTTCCAGCGCTCGGTGCGAATGGCGCGGTGCTTGCCGACGATGACCGTGTCCTGCCACTCCGGGCGCAGGTAGATGTCGTCATCGGGCGCGAGATCGGTGACGCCGGTGATGGTGGGGTAGGGGATGCGCTCGTCGGGCTCGAAGCCGGGGCCGTTGGCGACGAACCACAGCTCGGTCTCCTGGTAGGCGTCGAGACCGAGCGAAGGGCGCTCGCCGCGCAACAGAGGTCCGAGGTCGACGCCGTCGGTGGGCGGCGGCTTCACGCCGACCAGGTGGGCCAGCGTCGGCACGAAGTCGACGTCGCGCACGATGCCGGGCACGTCGTGTGCGGTCAGATGATCGTGCGGATCGATCCACACCCACGGCACGTGGTCGGCGGCGCTGCCGCGCAGATGATCGCCGTGGCCCATGCCGCGCTCGGGCAGGTCGTAGAGGTTTTCGCCGTGGTCGGCGAGCAGGACGACGATGGTGTCGTCGCCGAGACCGTCGCGATCGAGGCGATCGAGGATGCGTGCGATGGCCGCGTCGGTGGCAGCGACGGCGCCGTCGTAGAGCGCGCGGATCTGCGTGCGGTCGGCTTCGGTCGCGGGCGCCGGCGCCAGCGGCGGCTTCTGATAGCGATAGGGGCCGGCGTAGTCGTGCGCGCCGAAGCGGCGGTAGTACGGATCCGGAGAGGCGTACGGGAAGTGCGCCGCCGAGAAGAACACGGTGAGGAACAGCGGCTGGCCGTCGGTGTCGTCGAGCGCGGCGATGGCGCGATCGGCGAGGCGCGCCGGATCCGACAGCTCCGGCATCGCCGCCACCGCCGGAAACAGGCGGCGGCCGAGGCTGCTGGTCGCGTACGGCAGGACGTTGGGATGCACCTGCAGGCCGCGCTGCGCGACGATCGTCTTCATGTCGAAGAACGGCACGTCGACGTGGTCGAAGCCCATCGGCGTGCGCGAGAAGATCTCGCCGGCGTAGTCGCTGATGACCGACGTGCGATAGCCGGCCGCGTGCAGCGCCGCCGGCAGCGCCGGGCCGATCGCCGCGCGTTGTGCCGCCGACGGGAACATGTGGCGGATGCCGTGATGGTGTGGATAACGGCCGGTGAGCAGCGTGACGAACGACGGGAAGGTGCGCGGCACCGTCACGTGCGCCTCGCGGAAGCGGACGCCGCGCGCGGCGAGCTTGGCGAGCGTGGGGAAGCGCTTGGCTTCATCCGGCGAGAACACGCGATCGGCGCGCAAGCTGTCGACGGCGATGAGGAGGATGTTGGGCCGCCGGCCGGCGTGGCCGGGGTGGTGCCGGTGCGCGGCCAGCCCGACGACGGCGACGACGAGCAGGAGCGCGCCGAGGGTCGCCCAGCGCAGCGGGCGTAGCCGGACCGCGGCGTCGAGCCAGCGGCGCGCCAACGTGCGGCCGGCGCTGGTGACGAGCGGCCCAGCGACGAGGCCGACGAGCAGCACCGCGAGCAACGCGTCGAGGATGGTCGCGGTCGCGTGCTCGGTCAGCCACACCATGAGCGCGCGGCGGACGCCGCCGCGGTCGTAGAACGCCTCGGAATAGAGCTGCGGATAGTGCACGACGCTGCGCACGAAGAAGAAGGCGTGACCGACGAGCGCCGCCGCCACGCCGCGCAGGACGCGCACGCGCGTGGTCGACGTCTGCCAGCGCGCGCGATCCCACCAGGCACCGAGCAGCGCGCCGACGCCGCCGAAGATCGCGCCCATCACGAGGTAGGTGCCGAGGATGCTCAGCTGATCGCGCGCGATCTGCGGACCGTAGCGGTGGACGATGCGGCTGGTCGCCTTGGCGTCGGAGAAGCCCATGAAGTCGAGCGTCGCTCCGACGAAGTCGAGCCCGAAGAAGAGCGCGAGCGCGATCGCCCCCGCGCCGGGGCCGCTGCCGAGCGCGCGTCGGATGACCCGTGCCATGGCGCGCCAGACTCTCACGGCTCGTCAGTGTCCCACGACGCGCGCCGCGGCGCCATCCGCTTCACGACGGTAGCAGACGATGCGCACCGCGCCGCGCGTGACGGTCGGCCGCCAGCCGCGCGGCGCCGGCAGGGTCACCGGGCGCCGCACCTCCAGCGCCTGGTGCACCACCAGCGTCGGTGCCAGCTCGTCGACAGCGGCGAAGCCGGGCAGCCAACGTTTGGTCGGGCCGCCGTGGCCGAGCACGACCACAAGGTCGGGCCGGGCCGCCTCGACGACCTGCGGGGCGCGTGTGCCGAAGAGCTCGCGGCCGAACAGCACCGTGGCGCGCAGGCCGCCGAGCGTTACCGTGCGCTCGGCGAGCGCCTTTTCGCGCTCGCTAGGCACCGCGTCCCACAGGATCCGCCGCCCGCGATCGCACGCATATGCGAACGATCGCGGGCAGCGCTCCAGCCCCCACCGCTCCACCCCCTCCACATCGATGCCGAAGACGAGCCCGACGCCGGCGTTTCGCGAGACGGACGCCAGGGCGTCGGCCCAGTCGTCGCGAAGCTCGATCGACGGCGCGCTCACGAAGCCCGCGGGCAGCACCATGGTCGCGTCGCCGTCGAAGCTGCCGATGCCCGTGATGAGCTCGGCCACGATGTCGAGCCGCTCTTCCGGCCCGAACACGAACGCGCTGTCTTCGTCCTCGCGGAACGCCAGCGTGTAGAGGCTCATGCCGCCGCCTCCTCGACCTCGTCGGTCGCCAGCGGCGCCGGCGCCGGCGGCTCCGCCTGCTTGACCGCCGTCAACAGGCGCGCGCGCAGCGACTCCACGATCTCGGGGTTCTCGGCGAGAAAGGCGCAGGCGTTGTCGCGCCCCTGGCCGATGCGCTCGCCGTCGAGCATGAAGAAGGCGCCCGACTTCTCGATGAGCCCGTGCGTGGTCCCGAGATCGATCACCTCGCCCATCACGTTGATGCCGGTGCCGAACATGACGTCGAACTCGGCCTGCCGGAACGGCGGCGCACATTTGTTCTTCACCACCTTGACGCGCACGTGGGTGCCGAGCGCCTCGTCGTCCTTCTTGATCGCCGCGGTCTTGCGGATGTCGAGGCGCACCGAGGCGTAGAACTTGAGCGCGTTGCCGCCGGTCGTGGTCTCCGGATTTCCGAAGACGATGCCGATCTTCTGGCGCAGCTGGTTGATGAAGATGATCGTCGTGTTCTGCTTGAACGTGACGGCGGTGAGCTTGCGCAGCGCCTGGCTCATGAGGCGCGCCTGCAGGCCCATGTGCGCGTCGCCCATGTCGCCTTCGATCTCGGCTTTGGGCGTGAGCGCCGCGACCGAGTCGACGACGATCAGATCGATTCCGCCCGAGCGCGTGAGCTGATCGGCGATCTCGAGCGCCTGCTCGCCGTTGTCCGGCTGCGAGACGAAGAGCTCCTCGAGCCGCACGCCGAGACGGCGCGCGTACTGCGGATCGAGCGCGTGCTCGGCGTCGATGAACGCGCAGGTGCCGCCGAGCTTCTGCGCCTCGGCGATCGCATGCAGCGTCAGCGTCGTCTTGCCCGACGACTCGGGTCCGAAGATTTCGATGACGCGTCCGCGTGGCAGCCCGCCGACGCCGAGCGCGAGGTCGAGCGACAGCGAGCCCGTCGGGATGACCTCGACGTCCTGCGTCTTGGTCCCGTCGAGCGGCATGATCGCGCCGCGCCCGAACTGCTTCTCGATGGCGGCGATGGCCGCCTGTACTGCCTTGAACCGCTCCTTGGTCTTCATGGTCTCCCCCTCCGATTGGTCACACGAGCATTTGTGTTTGGATGGCGCGCCGCAGCCGCTGGCGCTCCTGTTCGCGCAAGAGGGCCGCGCGCCGCGACAGCGCGAACACGTCGTCGTAGGTGCCGTTGTCGACGGCGCCACGCATCAGCGCCCAGCAGGTCGCCAGGCGGATCTGGCGTTCGGCGAGCAGGCACTCCTTCCAGCTGCGCAGCGCCTCGGCGCTGCTGCGCGCCTGCAGCGCGCCTTCGGCGGCGATCCGCATG
>Ga0134125_10002623_pt1 | contig 21183 bp, 18 predicted proteins | sample KB31751_FD_96464 | JGI IMG/M metagenome (GOLD analysis project Ga0134125, IMG submission 96464) | Terrestrial soil microbial communities with excess Nitrogen fertilizer from Kellogg Biological Station, Michigan, USA - KB3-175-1 | ecosystem: Environmental > Terrestrial > Soil > Unclassified ... | reverse complement strand
CACGTGTGGCCGGATCATAGGTGGCGTGGACCTCCACAACTTCCCCCTGCGCGTTCTTGACGACGCTCTGCGCGGTGATGAAATAGCCGTAGCGCAGGCGAACCTCTTTCCCAGGCGAAAGGCGGAAGTAGCCTTTGGGCGGCACTTCGCGGAAGTCGTCCTGTTCGATGAACAGTTCGCGGCTGAAGGGAACCTTGCGCTTTCCGGCCGATTCGTCTTCCGGATTGTTGACCGCGTCCATCTCCTCCGCCTGCCCCTCGGGATAGTTATCAATCACCACCTTTAGCGGTTTGAGCACGCCCATAACGCGTAGAGCATGTTTGTTGAGATCATCGCGCACAAAATGCTCCAGCATGGCCAGTTCGATGGTGCCTTGCGTCTTGCTTACGCCGATGTTGGAGACGAAAGTCCGGATGGCCTCCGGCGTGTAGCCCCGGCGTCGGATGCCGGAGAGCGTGGGCATGCGCGGGTCATCCCAGCCGCGTACCCGGCCTTCGCGGACAAGCTGCAACAGCTTGCGCTTGCTGAGCAGCGTGTAGGTCAGGTTGAGCCGGTCAAATTCGAACTGTTGAGAAGGGAAGATCTCCAGCTCTTTGATGTACCAGTTATAGAGCGGCCGATGATCTTCAAATTCCAGCGTGCACATGGAATGCGTAATCTTCTCCAGCGAGTCGCTTTGGCCATGGGCAAAATCGTAGAGCGGGTAGATGCACCACTTGTCGCCGGTGCGATGATGCGGCTTTCGCAAAATGCGGTACATCACCGGGTCGCGCATGTTCAGATTGGGCGAAGTCATGTCGATTTTGGCGCGCAGGCAGCGCGAACCGTCAAGGAATTCACCGCTCTTCATCCGCTCGAATAGATCGAGGTTCTCTTCAATGGAACGGTTCCTGTGTGGGCTCTCTTTGCCGGGCTCGGTCAGTGTTCCGCGATAGTGGCGAATCTCATCGGCGGAAAGGTCGTCCACATAAGCTTTGCCTTTCTCGATGAGCTGCACCGCCCACCGATAAAGCTGGTCAAAATAGTCGGACGCGTAGTAGAGACCATCCCAATGAAAACCCAGCCAGCGAACGTCTTCCATGATGGATTCGACGTATTCGGTCTCTTCCTTTTCGGGGTTGGTGTCATCAAAGCGAAGGTTGGTTCCGCCTTTAAACTCATCCGCCAGACCGAAATCAAGGCAAATAGCCTTGGCGTGGCCAATGTGCAGGTAGCCATTGGGCTCGGGAGGAAAACGGGTCCAGATGCGTCCATCGTGCTTGTTGGTCTTAAGGTCCTCGATCATCTGATCGCGAATGAAGTTCGATTGTGTGGATGTGGCGGGCGCGGATTCGGGATTGACTTTGGAAGTGCTCATGGGCGCAGTTTTGATGCGGTGAATTGTTTATCTTAACCTGCGCGGCGGGAGCGGGCAATTTAGGCGCGGCCGTGGCGACATGAAAACAAACGACCATCACAATTCTGTATCATGGTGCAGGAGGGGACTCGGGATGAAAACCTCCCATTTCTCACGCCGCCTCTGGCTGGTTTCCTGTCTATTCGCGTTTACACTCGCCACCCTTGCGCAGCAGAAGTACTCACCGAAGGCGCAGGAGCGCATCACGCGCGAAGTCCGGCACAAGCTGCTGATGCTTCCGAACTACGGCGGACCTTTCGACAATCTCGGCTTCAAATTGAATGGCTATGACGTGGTTCTGATCGGCCAGGTTACTCACGCCACTCTGAAATCCGACGCGGAACACGCGGTCAAGAACATTGAAGGCGTGGAGCGGGTTGAAAACAAAATTCAAATCCTGCCGCCGTCGCCCGGTGACGATCGTTTGCGCCACGCCTTGTTTCGCGCCATTTATGGCTACCCTCCCCTTCAGCGCTACGGCGTGGGATCGAATCGGCCCATTCACATCCTGGTAAACAGTGGGCGTGTCATCCTTGAGGGGGTAGTTGACCGCCAGGCAGACAAGGATATGGCGGGAATCCGGGCCAACGGCGTTCCGGGAGCCTTTTCCGTCACCAACAATCTGCAAGTGGTTTCGGAAAAGAAATCGCATTGACTGGCGGCTGGCTCGGCCACTCTCTGCTTACCAGTAGGTGACATTGATCTTGTCCAACCAGACGGGAAATGGAGTGGCTGTCTGATTGGCATCCAGTTGGAATCCGAAATCGATGCCGCTGCCCCTGGCTTTCGTAGGCGCCATGCCCAAATTCACTTCTGAACGATTGCCATTCAGGGTCACGGCCTTGAATACGGCCTGGCCGGAGCCATCGCGTTCAAACTCCCAGATCAGATGATTCCACGTGTCTGGCGGCGGCTGGACGCAGGGTGCTCCGGTGGAAGTCCATGCTCCCCGCGTTGGATTCCAGACCAGCCAGGCACGCTGATTGACCAGGTCGCATTGAGTGGCAAAGTTGTAGCGGCTTCCGCCCGTACTCTGGCTGACGTTGAACTCAAGGGCCTGCGGCGCGGATGGATTGTGTTCGTAAAAATAAAGATCAAGGACCAGATGCGTCGCTGCGGCATCGCTGGTAAGAAAATTAAACCAGAGCGCGCCGCCAAACGGACGTGTTCCTGTCAACAGAGAAAATTGAGCGGATGCGCCGCTCAAGGACGGCGACGTGACGCCTTGATTCATCGAGAATCGCGCAAAAGCGCTACCGGTACAGGCCGTGCAGCTTTCCCAGCCCGTGAGCTTTTGGATATCAGGAATAGTGGTGGCGTTCGCAGGAACGCCCGAAGGCGGAGGGCTGCCGGGACTCGAAGTACCGGGTGTCGGCTGGCTTTGGGTAACGTGCCCGCCGCAGCCTGCGAGCGATGCAGTCAATAAAGAAAGAGGCAAGACGAGGTGCTTCCTCAAGGATCGTCTCATCAGGCGAACATTTTCCTTTCCAGTGGCGGGTGTTCTGATGAGTCTAATGAGATTCAGAGTAGATGCGGGTTTTCTTTGTGCTTAGACCGTATGAGTTAGGTGGAAGCGCTGACACTTTAACTTGCGCTGCGCAACTTTTTCGCAATGGAGACCGTGATCATTTCCAGCTGAAGAAGAACCTGGTCATCAATCCCGAGATTCGCGGCGCGAATAGCGCTTACCGGATCGGCAGCAAACCAGCTGCTGTTTCTCTCTGAGCTGGTGATCCACTCGATCAGCAAGTGCTCTTTGCTGGAGAGTTCGCGTAAAAGCCTGTCAACGTGCTCACGCGAGAGAGCTTCCACCTGGGGTGCGCATTGATGGAGCCGTTCCATGATCTCAAGGATTTTTTCCGCAGGGCTGCCGGCAACGAACAGTCCGCAATTGTCGCAATAGGACTCAATGAGGCGGGATGACGTGCTGCTTACTCGACGGAATGAAGAAGGCTCGGAAGGCATGAAATCGTGACTGAGCAAGCACTGACTCTGGGACAGTAGAGTGGATTATGAACCCGAAAATAGGTTTCGGGTGCATTAAAAAGTCTAATCCTGTGGAAAACGAGTACTTCAACGTAAAAGGGATTGAATGATGGCCCGAACGGGGTAAAAAAAGAAAAGCCACAGCTTCCGGGTCTGTGGCTTTTCGTTAGCAGTCGACGGATGAGCCTGCTTCTGTAGTAGTAGAGTCAGAATCGTTCTGCCTGATATATCCTGCAAAGAAAAACTTCTTCAAGGCATCCATCTTCTCGCCGCGCACTCAATCCTGGTGCCCGAGAGAGCGTAACATCCGGCCGACATTCAACCCCACGTTCACTGACCCACGGTTGACTTGGAAAGTCATACTGCGCGAATAACCGAGTTCAATACGCAGAACACGCGTGGGCTCAAAGCCCAGCCAGGTATTGAAACCGTTCTCACGCGTCAAATCGTTGCCACTCGCCGAAGGTTGATCGTCAGACCCAGGACCGCGATTCGCGTTGTCTGCTTTGGTGCTGGTAGTCCCATTGAATCGGTTGAAGACTTCCTGGTTGCCGAAAGGAATAATGTGATAACCGGAAGCGCCCGCGTACACGTGCTTCGTCAGATCGAAGTCCGCCCCTTCTTCCAGGTGCACAACATTGCCCAAAGACGTGAATGTTCTGGTAACAAGATCAGTATCGGGCACAGTATTGCTGAGACCGGCGGTCAGAAACGGAGTAAGTCTGCCAAAACGCTTGCGGAGACGGTTGGTCCAATCGAGCGTGCGATGGCCCGTACTGAATCCTTTACTCACGCTTCCGGTCGGCGCGGAAACGGTGAAACTTGTGCTATACCGCACCACTTCAACAGGTGCGTAAAGCTCCAGGCCAAAGCAAACATCGCCGGCGCCGCTGCCGGAATCAGCGGAAAAATCGTTTACGAAATACAGCGGCACGCCCACGAATACTCCCGCGTACCGATTGAAGTCATATCCCAGAGTGGAGTCGAGTTTGAAGATGCCTTCCGACGAAGTGACTGCGCCCTGGAACTCCTCGTATTCATTAAAGCCCTTGAACTGATCCGTGGTATGTGAGCTCCGGTTTGTGGCTCGCGGTCCGGAACGGTCTTGTTCCTCACTATCCGGGCTTTGCGCCGCGGCCGTTCCCAAAAGCGCAAGCATGAAAATACCCGCCCAAACCAGGGTAAAGAGACGCGATCTGGTGTATTGCATTTTCCCTCTTTTCTTGACGAATCGACGCGCAAGCCGGGCGCCTGCCCATGCTCGCAAGTATCGGCGCCAGTGCCCGGATACTGGTGTGCACATCGGCTCCAGGTGCCCAGCCGGCAGACTGGAGCGCGGAGACACAAGCCTGTCCCTGTGTCTCCGCAACCTTTTTTTGTGGTTATTGACCCCGCACGTAAAACTGCGGGTGCATTCGTTGCTTAGCCATCGTGACCGTCATGGCCGTGTTCGTGATGGCGCTCGTTTTCTTTCTCGCGCTCACGTTCACGCTCGCGCTCCCGTTCACGCTCCTGCTCACGTTCAACTTCGCGCTCAGGCTCGTTTTCGCGCATCTCGTCCCGGTCCCGGTCGCGGTCTCTGTCTCTATCCCGATCGCGGTCTTTATCCCGGTCTCTGTCTTTGTCCCGATCCCGATCTCGATCCCGGTCACGATCCCGTTCTCTGTCTCGATCGCGATCACGGTCCCTGTCCCGATCCCGATCTCTGTGGCCTGCGGAATGGCCGTGGGGGCCGTCCGCAAATACACGCGGAACAGCAACGGGCGTTGCTGCCACCGTCAAAATCAGGATCCAGGCAAACTGCCGTAATTTCCTTTGCATCTCGTATTCCTTTCAGCATTGGATTTGGGCGATGTTTTTTGGGGCGATTTGACTGAAAGATGCCCTCCCGATGGATCGCGTTGTGCACGGATTTTCAAACCTTCATGAATTTCGCGAGTTGATCCGATTCCTCGCGGGTGATAGTAGACGCGAGGCTGTTAAGAGAAGAGCTTTTGCCTTAAAAACTTTGACGTAAAAAGATTTTTGTTCCGCAGCACTATCTGCGCTGTCTCATCCAAAAGGAGGCAGGGGTAACCTAGGGCGATTGGCCCCTTGCTTTCTAAACGGGTTTCGGGACTGCGGGTCCTGGAGCCCGCTTTATTTTTGCTTTGTTTCGCCCGATGCGTCTTTTAATTTGATTTGTTCATGCAACAGAATTCAGCCAGGCCCATGCGATCTCCGGCTTGGCGACGTCGCTGTGCCCTGTTATCGTCGGCTTGGGAGCCGGGCCATCTGCATTCAGGTTTCGAATAAATTTTCCGGCAGCGGCGGCCTGATATTTAAATTCGACGGCGCCAAGAAAATCATCGAAGGCCTCGGGCGTATGTTGCGCGCCATTCCTGCCCATGCCTCCAAAAGGATCGTTGGCATCGCCAATGGCGGCCGCAACCTGATTCATGAGACGTGAAGCCAGCGGATAGGCGAGTCCGACCGCTTGATCATGGACACTATGCGTAATCAGCATCGGTCCCGCGACGTTGGGGTTGGCAGCCACTGCGCGGAATGCGCCGTCATCATTCTTGCTGTCCCAGTTTTTGGCCATTCCGTTGTGGGAATAGGCAGCCTGCAGAAGCAGAATGGAATCCACCTTCTTGCCCGGCGCCAAAGCGTTGGCTACGGACGTAACCAATCTTCCACCGAACGAGTGGCCCATGAGATGAATCTTCAGTGGTTTCTTGCCGGCAGCGGTTCGACTGATGGACGCGGCCTGAATCTTTGCCACGGTTTGCGCTGCACCGGTTCGACCTACGATGCCGGCCCGGTCTTTCATGGTGTAGTAGGTGAATAGATTGAGGAGCCGTGAAGCGCCGGCTTTGATGCCGCTGCCGATATCCGTGAAAATATTCGCGGCTCCTCCCACAGTTCCACCGCCCGCGGCCATCGCCAGGGCCAGCGCCGCTCCTCCTGAAGCAGAGCTGCTGTTATGCATCACGGGAAACACCGGAACTGAGAGACGGGACAATACCGCATGTCCAGGCGAACTCGAGTGATCGAGTTGCTCGCGGGCATCGTCCAGTCCTTCGTCACGTTCTCCGCGCGGTGGAGGAAGCATTGATTTCAAGGCGAAAACAAAATCATCCTGAGCGCTCTGGCTGACCTCAAGCTTTGCGATCTGATCACGCGCGTGCTGGACTTTCCCCGCGGCAGCAGGATCACCGGCGTAAAGCTGTTGCAGAATATCCAATTGAGCATTCAGCTTTGCATCCATCCCATCCGCTAATCCCGCGGCGCCACCGGGAATCAAATCAGCTTCTACAAATCTCTTGGATGGCCAGAACACAGCAATCACTGCCAGTTGTCGGTTTGCGGCTGCCCAGCGCGGTTCTTTGGGCACGACGCTCTGCAGGGCTGAAAAGAAATTGCTGTAAAGCACCCTCGCTTCGCTGATGTCATTGTTCCAGCCGTGCGAGATGACAGCGATATCAGTGATCGCCGCGCTGTCCTGCCCGCCCAAATAGTTGAGGGCCTCATCTTCAGCGGCCGGATCAACCAGGTGACCGCCGGTATCGTACATGAGGTCAAATGCAGGGAACCCTCCATAATGGACCATCATATGAAGTTCCTCCTAAACTGCCTGTATCAGGCGCATCAAATCCACCAGCCCAGTGCCCTGGGCATTCCTGTCGCGGCCCAGGTCAGTGGCCGAGTTGGTGATCAGAGAGCGAATCTCCGTTGTTCGTCCGACAAATTCTCTGCGGATCGAAAGGAAGGACGCCAGAATTCCTGAGACGTGGGGCGCAGCCATGCTGGTGCCTGTATCTTCTACGTAACTGAACGACCCAGAGGGAAGGCTACCCAGCTGAGCACTCGCATAGCGCTGTGAACTGGCGCACGAGATGATTCTTTCCCCAGGCGCCAGCACTTCGGGTTTTTGCCGGCCGTCGCTGGTAGGCCCCTTGGATGAGAAGTAGGACACCCCGTAAATATGTGGCTTCTCCCGGTGGGTAGAGCCCACCGTAATTGCCATGCCGGCGTTGCCGGGATCATTGATGCTCATGGTTTGTCCTGCGTGACGGACTATCTCCTGCGAGATGACGGTGATTACGTCGCCGCTATTCCCCGCGGCTGCCACAACAACCACTCCCGAGCGAACCAGCCGGTCAACTTCCATGCAGAGCGGAGTTTGTCCACAGGCATACCATTTGGGATCTGACCAGAATCCGGCGCTTATATTTACGCCATGAACAACCAGGTTGCGGCCGTAGTCGTTGAGCTTCTGGATGTGTTCCAAAGCGTCTATGAGCGAAATCTCGTCGCCCACGCCATTGTCATCGAGCACGCGAAGTATGAGCAGCTTGCACTGGGGAGCCATTCCCTTGATTCCGGAAACATCCTGTAAATGGTAATCATCCCCGCCGCTTTCATTGGTGGACTCGACAGCAGCCTTTGGAGCCGGATCTGCAGGAGCCGCTCCAGAAATGATCCCCGCGACATGCGTTCCATGGCCGAAGGGATCCTGGTCCCAGGGGCAGTTTGCCAGGAAGCTCATTGAGCAAAGTGGCGCCTGGGTCAGCAATGTGTCATAGGTTTTGAAATGCGGATGTGTAGCGTCAACGCCGGAGTCGAGAACTGCCCATACAATCCCTTTTCCGCTCGCTCCAAACGATACCTGTGCGGCGTCCGCTTTTACGGTCCGAATCGATTCGGTGGTTTGCCGATATACCTTCTGCGCTTCCCAGACACGGAAGATTGCCCGCAGATGCCGGTGCGCGACCGGCTTTGGAAACTCAGCCTGAATCTGCTGGCCCTGTTCAGTCTGTGGCTGGGATTCGCGCTCGGTGGTTTTCTTTGCCGTAATCTCACGATCTTTGTCTTTTGCGAATTCCCCATCTTGCCGGACTAATTCCTTGATTTGAACCGCCGTGAGCTGGGCAAAGACATATGGATGGGTGGAACCCGGCTGGTTTCTTTCGAGCGCCTTGGGTTTGTCGGAGTGATCGTTGACTATGTCCTTGACCGTTTTCTCGATGAATCGACGGGCGTCATCCCGGGTTCCGGGATATTTGGTATTCAGTTCAATGATGACCTGATACAACTTTGCGGACTGTCCTGGCGTGAGAGAACTCGCCAATTCCTCGTCGACTTCACTTTTCAGTGGCTCAGCGATGACACTGGGCTTGAGTGTTTCTATGATTTTTTCGTGGCGTTCTTTGGGAGTGAGTTGGCGAGGTCCGTCGTCTTGCGCCATTCCTAACCTCCGTCGTGCACATATCTATCAAGAGTAAACGCGAGTTGTGAAATGATCCCTTTAGAGCAGTCAGATAACCAGCGTCAGCCAGGGATTTTCCTGCTTTCAGATATAGTGACGCCGGCAGTTAAAACGTATCGAGCAGGTCACAAATTTCCAGGTTCATAAATGCCGATTAACGCAATCTCATCGAGAGGAAATTCAGATGCACTGCATTCTCTTTTATGACGTAGTCGATGACTATGTAGACAAGCGCCCACAATTTCGTGACCTTCACCTGAAGCATGCTCGAGCCGCTTATGAACGCGGAGAACTCGTTCTTGGCGGCGCTTTGTCCGATCCAGTGGATGGGGCCGTTCTCGTCTTCCGTGGAGCATCAGAGGAAGTTCCTGAGAGATTTGCCAAGGGTGATCCTTATGTACTCAACGGGTTAGTCAAACAATGGCGAATACGCAAATGGATGACTGTTATCGGGGAGGGAACTACCACCGCTGGATGAAAGGCGTGGTGGGCGGCGCTGAATTCAGATAAGCCAAAGCTACTTTCCGGCTTTCTTGCTATTTACCTTTTCGGCTGCCTTCGCCGCGGCGCGCTGGGCCAGGGCGAACTCCACAACGCGTTGCATTTCTGTCAAGGGTGCGGGTTTGCCGCTCCAGGTCTCGAACTGGCGGGCGCCCTGCTGCACAAACATCTCTGATCCCAAAATTACGTGCATGCCTTTGGCTCGGGCAATTTTTATCATTTTCGTCTCGGCGGGCACGTAGACCATCTCGAAGAAGTATTTGGCTTTGAAGTCTGCTTCGGGGATGGGCAAGGGGTCTCGATTTCCCTCCATGCCGACTGGAGTGGCGTTGATAATCACATCAAACTCCATCTTTTTCAGCATGGTGCGGTTGATTGCCTTGGCCTTGGCTTGTTTCGCCAGGGTCTGCGCCGGTCCGGGCGTGCGATTCAGAATGTAAACTTCCGCGCCGCGCTCCTTCAGTCCAAACACCGCAGCGCGCGCTGATCCACCCGCACCCAGGACCAGGATCTTCGTCCCTTGCAGACGGATTCGCATCTCCAGCGGCCTTACCACGCCCGCAACGTCTGTGTTGAAGCCAAAAAGCTTTCCATCCTGGCCACGAACCACCGTGTTGCACGCCCCGATCTTTGTAGTAAGTGGGTCCGTTTTGAATAGATGTTTGAGGACTTCTTCCTTATAGGGCATGGTGACGCTCAGCCCGCTGATGGGAATATCGCGGACACAGGCAAGCAGGTCGTCCAGCGACTTGGCATGAAGCGCCAGGTAAAGCGCGTTCACGTTTTCGCGACGAAAGGCCGTGTTCAGCATGATCGGCGAAAGGGAATGCGCGACCGGACTTCCCACAACTCCGTAGACGCGGGTTGCCGCGTCCACCTGATCAATGCGGTAGGTTTCCCGTAAAGTGCGCGCGGCGATCTGACCTGCGCCCGTTTCCTCTCCCGGACTGGCCGAGGCGAAGGTAAACTGACTGCCTGCTCTCACACATAGCAGCCTGCTGATAACGCCCTGCTCCCCCATACAAAACCCTACCAGCGAATGCTGGTGAGAATACTTCTCCAGGAATTTCATGAAAACCACGTTGTCGTAGAGAGAGTTCGCCGTGGTCACGATCTTGAAGAAATCCGCCGGATACTGTCGCATCTTTGCGAAAGTTTCCTCCAACTTCTTCGTAGAGCGGAAATCGTGGAATGAAAGAATCAGGTTGGCGGACTGCCGCAACCGGGCAAAATCCGCCGGCTTAAGATGGGCCGCCGTTTCCAGTTCGATGTCAACCAGATGACAGCCCTGGTGGGCCGCCTTGACCAGAACGTCCACCTCAGAGGCGATGGAACCCCTGAACCTGCCCCCGTTGGCCGTCCGGCGACAGGTGGCTACAATAAGGGCTTCAGGATGAAACTCAATGAAAGTCCGTACCTTCTGCAGCCCCTGAGCTGGCTTGGTCAGGTAGTCTAACCTGAACTCAACAAAGGGGTTTTCCCGCACCGCGACGTCAGCTTTTTGAACCAGGTCCACCGGATTTTCGGCCGCGATGGCCACACAGACCCGGGGCAGACGGGCGGGCAAGAACCGGGGAGCGAGGCTGGGTGAGTTAGGATTCATCGCAAGTCACTGAAAGTGCACAAAGACGGCCATCATACGTACCGAAAATCACAGATGCAAGACCCGAATGCAAGCCGGAAATGTACTTCTGTAATTAGGTGTATCTCCTGAGTTAACAAGAGTTTAGTTGAACTTGGCTGAAAGGGAGTGATATGTTCCACCCGGACTATTGTGTTCCCCCATACATTCTGAATCAGGTTTCAAATGCTCACGCTTCCGCGAGGGGAGGATTCCATGACCAAATTCGCAGTATTCATACTTGCTTGTGCCGCTTTCGCCGCCGCGCAACAGCCGCAGCGGCCGGCTGAAAAGCCACCGGCCCTGAACATCGGCAATACCCCTACCCCTGCGGACATTTATTGCTCCGGATTCATCACCACGGACCACGTTCCTTCAACTGGTTTCGTGGCGGCCGGGTGGAACACTCCTGACCAGACCCGTTATGCCGGTCAGGCTGACGTCATTTACATTCATGGCCGCAATCTGAAGGAGGGAGAACGCTACTCCATTCTCCGCCGTGTTAAGGACCCGAACCACTACGAACTTTTCGGTGGGCAGTCAGGCGCCATTCGGAATGCCGGCGTCGTCTATTTCGAACTCGGCTATGCTCGCGTCATCCAGGTCCAGAGAGAGACAGGCATCGCCGTTCCCGAGTTGAGCTGTGCGGACTTCGTCCCCGGCGATATCGCTGTCCCTTTTGAAGAGCGTGAGGCTCCAAAGTTCCGCAACGTGACGCTGGATCGCTATGCCCCGCCCAATGGCAAGACTCAAGGGCGAATCATCATGGCCAATGAGTTTGATTCGTTCCTTGGCACCAAGTACAAGGTGTATCTCAATATCGGCTCAGATAAAGGCATCAAGGTTGGCGATTACCTTCGTGCTACTCGGACCTATGCGGCCACATATCACGATCCTGAAGCCGGTATGTCACTGAAAGCCAGCGCCGTGGAAGATACCCAGGCGAATCCTTACACAGTGCATTCCGGAGATGTTTCGAGCCTCCCGCGCCGGACGCTGGGCGATATGGTGGTGCTCAATGTCCATAAGAAAAGCGCAACGGCCATGATCCTGACGGCTTACGACGAGATTCGTGTAGGGGATAGCGTGGAACTGATGGACGTAACTGAATCACCGGAAGTTCAGCCAGTGCTCCCGGCATCTGCAACGGAACCCAAAGCACCCGCCGAGAGTGCTGCCATGAACCCGCCTGTCATTTCCTGCACCGCATCGCCTGCAACCGTGCGCGTGGGTGAGACTGCAGGCATCAACTGCGAAGCGTCCAGCCCGGACCAGCGGCCAGTCTCCATTGCTTTTGTCTCAAACGGAGGCAAGCTTTCTGCGAATCGCAACCAGGCCACGCTTGATACCACTGACACCGCTCCGGGCCCGATCTCGGTGCGTGCCTCTGTTTTTGACGATCGCCAGCTTAGCGCCACAGCAGTGACCACCGTGAACGTGGAAGCGGCCACGCCTCCGGCGCCCACCGCGCAGAGCCTTACTCAGCTTGAGTTCAAGCCCAATAGCGCGTACGTGGACAATCGTTCAAAGGCAATTCTAGATGACGTTGCGCTGAAGATGCAGCAGGATCCTTCCAGCACGATTGTGCTCTCCGGTTCCACGCAGGATCCCGAGGCGCCTCGCCTGGCTACTCAGCGCGCTGAAAACGCCAAAACCTATCTCACAAAATCCAAGGGCATTGATGGTCAGCGGATTCAGACCAAAACCGGCGCGGGCACAGGGGCGAAGGTGGATATCACAGCATTGCCTGCTGGAGCTACTCAGCCAACTCAGGAGCCGCCCAAGGAGCAATAGAAGGGGCAAGGACAATTTCATTGCCCGGATTTTGCGACGGCTGGCAAGCCGGTGCCGCATGAATCTGGATTCGGCCGGTGTCGTTCGAATCCAGACGCTCGGCATGGCTGCGATTGGTTCTTGGTTTTTCCCAAAAAAGAAGTCGCTTCACTTCATGATGACAGGCCTTCTTGCCGGATAACCGCCTGACCAGACATGGTTCCCGAGTGATTGTCTATTTATAATTTTTCTCATGTCGAGTCCGGGAACATCCACCGTCCTCGAACTGGAGCAACGCCTTCGCCAGCTTACTCTCCTGCAGGAAGCTGTCCGCAAAATTAACTCCACGCTCGATCTCGATCAGTTGCTTGATGAGATCGTTAAAGACCTGGTTGACGCTTTTGGATGCAATCGTTCCTCAGTGTTGCTGCTGAATCAGGCTGGCGATCAACTGGAAGTCATTGCCCTTCACGGATTCGAAAACGTAAAAAAGGGAGATCGCTTTAAAAGAGGCGAAGAAGGCATGGTGGGGCACGTCGGACTCACAGGCGAAGCGATTTACGCGCCCGATGTGCGGCAGAACCAGTACTACTATCATTCCGAACTGTCCACGCTCTCAGAAGTAGCCATCCCACTGCTTTGCAAGGGGCGCGTCGTCGGCGTCATGGACGCGCAGAGCCCTCAGCTCGATGCATTCTCTCCCGAACAGATTCAACTCCTGATGGCGTTTGCCGACAGCATCGCCAGCGCCATCGAAAATGCGCGTTTGTTCCGGGCTGAGCGGCTCCAGAAGGAGCGGGTTCTGCGCGAAGCGGACGAAGCACGCATGATCCAGTCAGCGCTCTTGCCCCCGGGTGATCCCTCCCTTCCCGGCTACAAGGTGGAGGGCAGCTGTTTGCAGGTGAGCGCCGTGGGCGGAGACTGGTATGACTACGTGCCTCTGGATCAGAATCGTCTCGGCATTGTCCTGGGCGACGTCTGCGGCAAAGGTATGGCGGCCGCACTGCTGATGTCTGCGACGCGCTCCATTGTGCGGCGGAATATCTCAGCCGGTGGTTCTCCCTCCGAAGTGCTGCGAAACGTCAATGCTTCTTTGCGTGATGACTTTCCGCCCGGCCGCTTCGTTACACTGATCTACGCTGTACTGGACGCGGGACAACATGTCGTAACCTTCGCCAATGCGGGCCATTTGCCGCCCCTTGTGCAACGAGGCGATGTTTGTTCCATCGTGCGGACAGATTCAGGCATGCCACTTGGTATTTTCGATTGCGACTTTTCCGAAGGCAAAATCGAAATGGATGGTGGTTCCACGATTCTTCTTTATTCTGACGGAATCGTGGAAACCACTGATGCCGCAGGCAACGAGTATGGCATCGACCGTCTCTCCCGGGCACTTGTTGCTGCTTCCAGCGCACGCAATCTAAGCCAGGACGTGATTCGTTACAGCGGCAGCCACAATCTTGCCGATGATGCCACAGTCGTTCTTGTGCATCGCACGCCCCAGTGAACAGCGCTCCGCTCGCACCTTCTGTGTTTCACGCTTCAGTCGCTACTTCGCCTTTTGCTCCGCGATCCACTTGTTTGTACGGGCGTCGAGCAGGTCCAGAGGCAGGGTTCCTCCGTCCAGCATCTCGTCGTGAAAGCTGCGGATGTCGAATCTTGGACCCAGCTCTTTTTGTGCGCGGTCGCGCAGCTCGCGAAACTTGAGCTGGCCGAGCTTATAGCTGAGCGCCTGCGCCGGCCATGCAATATAGCGATCTGTCTCGGACTGGATTGTCGGTTCGTCAACCGCGCCGGATTTGCGGAAGAACTCTACGACCTGATCACGCGTCCATCCCTTGGAATGAATGCCGGTATCCACTACCAGCCGCACCGCGCGGAAAAGTTCGGACGAGAGCCGCCCGTAGTCGGAAACCGGGTCCTGGTAAAAACCTACTTCCTTGCCGAGTTGCTCAGCGTACAGCGCCCAGCCCTCAACGTAAGCATTGAAACCCAGGCTATGCAGGCGGAACTTGGGTAGTCCGGTGAGCTGCTGCTGGATGGAGAGCTGCATATGGTGGCCTGGGACACCTTCATGGTAGGCGATGGCTTCGTCATCGATCAGCGACCGCTCGGCAAAGTTTGAAGTTGCCACGACTACGCGGCCAGGACGCTTGCCATCCGGCGTGCCGGTGACGTAATGCGTTGCCGCCCCTGACTGAAAAGGCGGAATGGCTTCCACTGTGACCGGCGATTTGGGCAAAAGACTGAAAAGCTGGGGTAGCTTGGGTTCCATCTGGCCAATATAGTGACGGAAATCATCCAGGATCTGCTCAGCCGAGGTTGGCTTGTATTTGGGATTCGTCTTGAGCGACGCGCGGAATGAAGCCAGGTCGTTGAAACCCTCTTTTTTGGCGATGACCAGCATCTCGCCCTCAATGCGGTCGATCTCCCGCAGTCCAAGCTGGTGAATTTCGTCGGCGGTCATATGAGTGGTGGTGCGGGCGTAAATATCATTCTGGTACCGCTTCTCGCCGTCGGGCAGGGAAGTAATGGCCAGCTTGGTGCGCCCGTGCGGCGCGTAGTCTTTAGCCAGAAATGTGGCAAGCGACCGGTAGGCGGGAAACACCTCATTGTTGACTGTGTCCGTGATCTCGCGAGTCAACCGCTTCTGCTCATCGGCGGAAATGCTTGCCGGATACTTTTTGGTGGGCAACAGAAACGGATTCGCATCAATGATCCCCTGGCATTGCGCTGGAAGTTTTTCCGCCAGAAACTTTACCGGCATCAGATTGTCTTTCATTCCCGCGCGCAGGACTTCTGTCAGTTGGCTGAGGGCGCGAGGAATCTGGTGCAGCCGGGCAATATAGTCCTCATAGTGCTTGACCGAATCCAGCGGCACAGCCAACGGAAGATCGGCCAGGCCGGTGTGAAGCCCATTTTGCTGGTTGATCGGCATCTCGTATTCTTTGAGGTCATAGTCGGCGAGGCGCTGCTCCAGCACCCGGACCATCAGATCGTGTGAAAGCTGGTCCTGATCAGAGAACCCGCTCGTAGGAATGGCCTGAAGTCTCTTCAGGAAACCTTCGTCAAGTTGATGACGGTGGGCGATGCCGGCCAGGGAATGGTCCGTAAGTTTGTCGTTATAGCGGTAATCTCCGAAAGCAGTGGCGCGCTCGGGATTGTTTTGAAGGTCAGACTCGTACTGCTGATCGAAGAGTGTGTTCTGCGCAGCCAGGCGATCAGCCGGCGACTGAGGTTTTTGAGCAAAGCCCGAAAGAGCGAAGGCGAGCAGGAGCAAGAGGCAATTTTGAAGACGCATAGGCCCAAGTAAGATATCAAACTCGGCCTTATTCCCCGTGTTGTAACATTTGTACTTTGGGGGTCCACATGGCAGAACCGACTTATGAAGAGATGAAAGCCCGCATTGCGGAACTGGAGAAGCAGGCTTCAACGCGTCGCACCGGATCGCTTGAGTTCCGCGTGAGTGAAAAAGGCGGTGTAAGCGTGTATGGGTTGGGACGGTTCCCCGTGACCTTGTATTACGAGCAGTGGACCCGTTTGCTTGATCAGGCGGACCAGTTGCGCTCTTTTCTGGATGAAAACAAGGCGAAGCTTAAGCTGAAAGAACCCAAATAGCCGCGCAAAGCCTATCCGGCGCGGGGTCTGCCCAACACTTCTTAACGATCTACGTGTTGAGACACTCACGTCTTGATGGGTATCATAGTCCCCGGACCCAGGGTAGCGTCTCCGAGCAAGAGGAGGAACTGGATGCTTACCTCGCGCGCGACACGGGTGTATCTGCCCGCATTCGTTTTTCCATTCTTTATTTGCCTCAGCACCGTTTTGTTATCGCAAGAACAGCCTGCTGTTTCCCGGCAACCTGCACCGCAGAATTCTCCCTTGCATGTCTCGTCTCCGCCGGCTGATCCGCTGGAACTGGCAACGATAGCCAAAGACCTTGCCAACACGCCGGAGGACCGCTCACCGGTGCTGGAATTGATTCAACGGGCCAGCCAGAATGCTGATATCCGCACAATCGGAGCGCCGCCCTTTACCATGCACATCTCCTTCACGGCCAGCGGCGATGTGCTGTATACCGGATCCGGTGAATCGGAAGACACCTGGATTTCATGGGAGAGTTCACGCTGGAATGCGCGGCTGGGCGATTTTTCTATCTCGCGCATCTGGAGCCGGGGAGCTGCGTTCGACGACAAGCAGATCTCCATGATCCCATTGCGCCTGCAGATGCTGCGTGATGCCGTGTTCTGGCCGGTGCACTCCCGTGAGCATGACCGGTTGCGCACCGCCACAGCCGATTGGAAAGGCCGGCAGGTCACCTGCGTGCTGAGCTCTGGAGAAGGTATTCAGGCGCAGGAGATCATTGGCCGTCGCTGGGTGGAACGTGAGTTCTGCATCGATCCGAAATCCGGCCTGTTGCAAATCCTGTCCGATGCTCCAGGAATTTATGTAGTGTACGACTACACCGGCGCGCTCGAATTTCATGGCCACACTGTACCGCGCCAGATCTCCATCTTTGAAGGCGGCAGGAACGTGCTTGAAGCGCATATCGACAGCATCGTGGATGCAGAGCATATACCTGCCGGACTGGTCACTCCCTCGTCCGAAATGGTTCGCCAGAATCCCATCCTGTCTGCTGCCATGCGTTTTCCTCAGGTAGTGCCTCTACCCCATGGCGCTGCAACCATGCAGCCCGTGATTGTCCACGCCCTGGTGGCCGAGGATGGCAAGGTACTGGATGCGGAATTAGTAAGTGATACGGGCGCCGATTTGCAGCGTTCAGCCCTGGCACTGGTGAAGCGCTCCAGTTACCGTCCGGCAAGACCCGGCAGCCAGTTGCAGCGCGAGGCATTTATCAACGTGAAGTTTGTGTCTCAATAGCCTCGCTGTGTCACTGCGTGATCGTTGGGTAACGGGAGATCACAATGACAATTGAACGCAGATTTTCCGAGCTCCACCTCGGTGTTCGCGCTCTGCTACAATCTTCTTTCTGAATCTCCTGGCCTGGAGTTTTCTTGAATCTGTTGTTTGCCAATTTTCTTTTTTTTGTCCTCTACGGCTCGCAGCGTGGGCTGGTGCACTACCTCAAAAGTCAGTTTCTCGATAAAACTTTCAAGGGCCTTTATACCCCCAACGCATTCGACCTCATGCTTCTCATCCCCTATTTTGTCGTGATGGTGATTCTGGCGGGATATGGCATACATCGTTACGTGCTGGTCTGGATGTACTATCGCAATCGTAAAAACCGCACAATGGACCCTCCCAGCCAATTTGCAGACCTGCCTCGCATTACTGTTCAGCTTCCCATTTTTAACGAGCAATTCGTGGTGGACCGTCTGGTGGAATCCATTTGCAAGCTGGAGTATCCCAGAGAAAAACTCGATATTCAGCTTCTTGACGATTCAACGGACGAGACGGTGGAAGTCGCGCGGGCCGTGGTGGAACGTTACGCGGCGCTGGGCCATCCTATCACTTACATTCATCGCACCAACAGGGAGGGGTTCAAAGCCGGAGCGCTGCAGAACGGGATGCTTACCTCGAAGGGCGAGTTCATTGCTATTTTTGATGCAGACTTCGTCCCCTCAGAAGATTGGCTGTTGCGCGTCGTCCATCACTTTGCCGATCCCAAAATCGGCATGGTGCAGACCCGCTGGACTCACCTGAACCGCAATTATTCTTTTCTGACCGAAGTTGAAGCGATTCTCCTGGATGGTCATTTTGTGCTGGAGCACGGTGGGCGCTCGCGCAGCAACGTGTTCTTCAATTTCAACGGCACCGCCGGCATGTGGCGTCGCCAGGCCATTGAAGAGGCAGGCGGGTGGCAGCACGATACGCTCACTGAAGACACTGATCTTTCTTATCGCGCTCAGCTCAAGGGCTGGAAATTTAAATACGTGCAGGACATTGAGTGTCCGGCGGAATTACCAATTGAGATGACCGCCTTCAAGACCCAGCAGGCCCGTTGGGCCAAGGGCCTGATTCAGACCAGCAAGAAGGTGCTGCCGCTGGTGTTTCGCAGTAACGTTCGCTGGCGCGTGAAGACGGAGGCCGTCTATCATCTGACTGCAAACATCAGTTATCCGCTGATGATTGTGTTTTCCACTCTGCTGCTGCCGGCCATGATCATTCGCTCCTTTGGCGGCTGGTTCCAGATGCTGGTGATTGATCTGCCGCTCTTTTTGGCTTCCACATTCTCTATTTCGAGCTTTTATCTGGTCTCGCAGAAAGAATTGTTCCCCCGCCGCTGGCCACGGGTTCTTCTCTATCTGCCGTTCTTGATGGCCCTGGGCATCGGGCTAACGCTCACCAATACGCGCGCTGTCATGGAAGCCCTGTTCGGCATCAAGTCTTCCTTCAAACGGACCCCTAAATATCGCGTGCAGTCAAAGGCAGACAAAGCCATGGGACAGAAGTACCGCAGGCGTCTTGGCCTGGTTCCCTGGATGGAAATTCTGGTGGGCTGCTATTTCACCATGATGTGCTGGTACGCCTACAGCAGTGAGAATTACTGGACCCTCCCGTTTCTGCTGCTCTTTGTCCTGGGCTACTGGTACACAGGACTGATGTCCCTGCTCCAGGGACGGTTTGAGCGCCTCTCAGTGGTTCGCGAACCGCATACTAAGCCCTTCCCTGTAGGAGTTTAGGAGCTTTTCACAGCGCCGATCGTACTCAGGTTTGGTATGCTAAGGCCTGTGTTGATGAAGGCGCTTTACGTCCTGCTGGTGCTGTCATTGGGCGCGATTGTGATTGCGGTCGCCGCCACTGTGTGGCGCCTGCGATCTCATCTGCGTCGTCCCGGCCAATCCTCCCAGCATGCTCTCAAGGATTTTCATACAGACCAGGAACCAGCCGCGAAACTCTAGCCCGCCCGAGAGCCTGAAAATCCTTCCCAACGCTTTTCGCCGCAAAAGATTTTGTGAGTTGATGGTTTTTTTTCGCTGCACACTGCAATAATGATCCGGGGGAAAATTCCAGCATTTTTATGTCACTTCCGTCTGTTATGCCTCAGCTTCGCGAAATCAGCATTGCACACAGTCCTGATTCTGACGACGCTTTCATGTTTTACGCTCTCGCCACCAATAAGGTACGTGTTCCGGGACTGAAATTCAGCCACACTCTCACCGACATTGAAACCCTCAATCGCAAAGCGATGGACGGGTTCTATGACGTGAGCGCGATTTCATTCCATGCATATCCCTACGTCCAGGATAAGTACGCGTTGATGCCGTGCGGCGGCAGTGTTGGGGAACAGTACGGTCCCATGGTGGTTTCACAGCGCATGGTCGGTCTTGACGAACTCAAGCGCATGAAAGTGGCCGTTCCCGGGACCATGACCACGGCTTATCTGGCGCTGAAGCTCTTTGCCCCAACCATTGAGACTTCTGTGGTTCCGTTTGACCAGATTATTCCGGCCGTCCTCGCCGGAAAATTTGAAGCCGGGCTCATCATCCACGAAGGGCAGCTTACGTACGAATCTTCAGGGTTGTACCGGCTTCTTGATCTTGGCAAATGGTGGCATGAGTTAACAGGGTTGCCTTTGCCGCTGGGAGGTAATGCGATTCGCCGTGACCTGGGAGCAGGATTGTGTCAGACGGTCACGACCGCGCTTCGCAACAGCATTCAGTACGCGCTCGATCATCGCGATGAGGCGCTGGCCTACGCTATGCAGTTCGCCCGCGATCTTGATCCGCACATGGCGGACCGCTTTGTGGGTATGTATGTAAATGCGCGCACGCTGGACTACGGCGAAGACGGCAGGGAAGCAGTGGTTCGCCTGCTGGACATGGGCTATCGCGCGGGAATCATCCCCCACGAGCCTCACGTTGAATTCGTTTAGAAGATCAGACGGGACGCAGTTCAGCTGCGTCCCGTGACAATCTTAGTAGCGATTGCGGAATCCGCCGCCACCGCCGCTGCGTCCGCGGCCTCCGCCGCCCCCACGGCCACCGCCAAATCCTCCTCGCCCTCCGCCTGCGCCCGCTCGCGCTTCTTTGGGACGAGCTTCATTCACGTTTAGAGCGCGCGAACCGAGTTGCGCTCCATTCATGCTGCTGATCGCTTTTTGTGCTTCTTCGCTGTTGCCCATTTCCACAAACCCGAAACCGCGCGGTTGGCCGGTATCACGGTCCTTCAGAATGGTGACGTTGTCTACCTGGCCATAAGCGGAAAATGCCTGGCGCAATTCGTCCTCAGTTACTTTGAAATCGAGATTTCCTACGTAGATGTTCATCGTGCGTCCTTCTTTGGTGGTGACAGATCGCGCGGAAAAAAGCGTGACTGCGAGGTTGGTGGAAGACAACTCAATTGACGTTGCGGTTCGCTCCTACTTATACGAACCCCATAAGCGTACGCCTGCCCCCGTCAAGTTGCAAACATGCGCGCTCTATATTGCACAGGTTTCGCTTTTTCTTTGATGGTGCCTGATAAAAATCCTTTAATCCTGCCCACACCAGGGTTTCCGGCGCCTACGATTTAGAAAAGCTTTGACAGGTTGTTTCGAACGACACATCATGCAACCGCTCTGCAACGAGACGAGAAGCAGACGGTGACATCGCACTGCTCTGCGGGATCGGAATGCTCTGATCTCGATCCGCCTGTTTTTACGGAGGTGTACACTGTCCTAATTCAAATTCACGATCTACGTGACGCCACCGT
>Ga0134125_10002622_pt1 | contig 21183 bp, 17 predicted proteins | sample KB31751_FD_96464 | JGI IMG/M metagenome (GOLD analysis project Ga0134125, IMG submission 96464) | Terrestrial soil microbial communities with excess Nitrogen fertilizer from Kellogg Biological Station, Michigan, USA - KB3-175-1 | ecosystem: Environmental > Terrestrial > Soil > Unclassified ... | reverse complement strand
TGAGGAGGGCAGCGGGAATGCTTTTGCCTGCCACATCGGCGACGACGAAGAGGAAGCTTGTTTGCGCCGAGGCGGGGCGGGGGAAGATGTCGTAATAGTCGCCGGCAACGGTGTTCGCGGGACTGGTGGCAAAGGCGATGCGAAGCCCCGGGATTTCCGGAGGATTCGGAGGTAGCAGCCAGCTTTGGATATCACGTGCGATCTCAAGATCGCGCTTCATGACTACGCGATCCGCAACCTCAAGTAAGAGCAATACGAAAATGGCGATGACGCCGTAAAAGTGCAGGTCCAAAGAAATTGTTTTGAGGCCAGTGTGATCGTGGTAACTGAAGTGAAGCCCGGGAAAAATCAGGAGGACAATACCCAGCAGAAGCAACACTCGCCTTGCGGGCGTCAATTTTTCCAGCAACGCCCAGGCGAACTCCTGCGCGGTCTGGAAAAAATTGTTTTTTCTGGTTTCCCGGGGAGAGTGTACGTTGAAGTCGCGCTGGTAGAGACGGTAGCTGGCGCGGGTCTCAGCTTGAAATTGCAACCACAATTGGCTTAGTTCACGACCTTCGGTCACACGATTCCAGAAGCTTTTGAGTTGTGCCGAAATGCGAGGCCGCGGAACCTGACAGGTTCGTTGATGTCTAGTAGCCATTCGACCTTGTAACGCGGCGAGAATTGGCTGCCCCCCAGGGATTCGAACCCCGATAACCTGCTCCAGAGGCAGGTGTCCTGCCGTTGAACGAGGGGGCAGTGACGCGGTTGGACGGCCAGGATATGCGACTAAGCCGCCGCTTCGATTTTATGGGCCGCCCTCACGGGTGGTCAACTATCGCAACTCTAAGACGCCGACGCTTCTTTCTGCTTCACCCGGACCACGGTGATCTTGGAGAATCCCTCTTCAAAGGTCGGCGGCTTCAGCTTTTCAGCGAAACGCCGCATGATTTCTTCCGAAACCACCCGTTCGCGCTTCTGGTTGCGCTCCAGGCAAACTTCGAGCGGGACTTCAAAAAATACCGCCTGCGTTTCGTAGCCAAAATCTTTGGCCAGCTTGATCCAGCTGTGACGGTCGTGGGGCGTGAGATTGGTGGTGTCCACATAGTTCGTGGGACGATGGGCAATCAAGCGCGCTTTGAGCATGGAGCGCAGATTGGAAAAAATCAGGTCCTGGAAGCGCTGTTCCGTGGGATCGTCGAACAACAGCGCGCGTAGCATATCGCTCGAAAGCGGGGTGATGTTGTGCCGCTTGAACCAGGAGCTTTTTCCGGACCCCGGCAAACCGATGGCGAGGACCACGACTCCCTTAGGAGGACGAGGCATAGCGGAGACTGTTTTGGTGGAGTCAAGTTCGGTAGCGGGCTCGGCGGAATTTTGAGCAAGAGCTTCGCGTGGAATGGGATTCCTTGATTGGCCTCGACCGCGATTGGAGCGGCCACCCCGGCGCCGTTTTCCGCGAGCGGGAGCGTTGCCGGCCGGGCGTGACAATTGGGGCCGTTCCACCGGCGCTTCCGCGTGTTCCGCCGCTTCGGGCTCAGGAAGCACTTGAACCGGGCCCGGCTTGGCCTCTTCGACGGGAGGCGCTCCCGAAGCCGCTTGTTCGAAATATGCAGGTTGCAAGGGGGCTTCGGCGCCTTCCGGCTTTTCGTCAATTTTCTTCTTGCGTCGTTTCAGACGTTCACTTACCCATTTGCGCATGATTAGCCTTATGAGATTTCGGAGTTGATACTCGGAATCGTAGTCTTTTGCTCAATGGCAACCGTTCTTGCACAGCTACAATAACATTATGACGGCTTCCATCCCTTCGGCAATCTCCGGACAAAAGTATATTTCACTGGTGACTTTCCGGAAAACCGGGGTAGCGGTTCCCACTCCGGTATGGTTCGGAGAGCAAGACGGCAAGCTTTACGTGATGAGCCGCAATGACTCTGGAAAGTACAAGCGCATCCGCAATAATTCTCGCGTGCAGGTTGCGCCTTGCACGATCCGCGGGAAGGTCACCGGGCCGGAATTTGAGGCCCAGGCCCGCATACTTCCTCCCGACGCGTGGCCGGCGGCACGAAAGGCTCTGACGAAGAAATACTGGTTGATGCGCATCTCGCCCTTCTGGAGCAAAAAGAACGTTTTCATTGAGATTGTCATGGCTCAGAACTGAATGTATTCACGTTGACAGCAGTTGAGATATAGCCGGTTTGCATTCCAAATCAAACATATTCATTGACTTACTGGTACTAGAAGCCTAGTCTTTTCAGGCGTTAGCTTTGGCCATGTAAGGCTGCCTTGCCCTGTCCTACCAAAACCTGGCAGATAAAGTATCAGGCGAGCAAGACCATTTGAAATGGTTCCTCATACAGCCCTGTTCGCGTAAGTGCTCGAAAATTTAGGTGACATTCAGGAGACTTATTTGAGCGTACGTCTGATGAACCCTAGTGGCGTCTCGTTCGGCACGGCAGTGATCACTCCGCGGTGGCAATATGTGCTAGCCGCCGCCACCCCGAAAAAATTTGGAAAGCCAATTCTTGTGGATGAGACGCTCGACCAGATGAACCCGGAAGACATTCAAAAGGGCGATTTTGTAGGAATCGGGATTCACACGGCAAACGCGCTGCGGGGGTATGAAATTGGAAAGATCGCGCGGGAGCGGGGAGCTTATGTAATATTCGGCGGGATTCACGCCACGCTTTATCCCGAAGAAGCCCGCGAACTCGGTGGCGCTCATGCGGTGGTAAAAGGAGACGGAGACATTGCCTGGGCGCGAGCGCTGGAAGACTGCGCTGCCGGCGTACCCAAGCCGGTGTATGCGGGAGGCCAGATTGAGGCCAGCGATTTTGTTGCCGCGCGATGGGACCTGGTTCCACGCGACCGTTACATGTGGGCGTCGGTACAGACGGTGCGAGGCTGCCCCAAGCACTGCTCGTTCTGCTCGGTGTGGCGGACGGACGGACAGCGCCCGAGGCAGCGAGCTTCCGACGTAGTAATAGAAGAAATCGTACAGTTGCGCCGGATGGGCTTTCGCTTCATCGCGCTCGCCGATGACAACTTTTATCCGGTGACGATTACCGATCTGAAATTGGCGCAACGACAGAACAACACCGCGCGCTACGACGAACTGAAGGCCATTCGGGATGAGAGGTTCGTGTTGATGTCGCGTCTGGCGCAACTCCCCGATGACATGGTTTTCTTCACACAGATCACGATGGAAGCCGCTGAGGACCTGGAATTTCTGGATGCGATGAAGGCCGCGCGCATCAAGGGCGCATTGGTTGGGGTTGAGTCGGTGACGCCGGATGGATTGAAAGATGTTTATAAGGACTTCAATCTGGCGGGGGAACAACTGGTCGAGCGTTTGCGAACTTTCCGGCGGCACGGCGTACATGTGCTGGGTTCATTTATTTTTGGGTTGCCCAGCGACAAGCCTTCAACCTTCGATGCAACCGCAGCGGCCGCGCAGAATGCCGACCTGACGTTCGCGCAATTTGTGATGTTGAGCCCATATCCAGGAACGGTAGATTTCAATCGCTGGGAAAAAACATTGGGCGATTCCCCTCCCATGATTGCCGGAATTCCTCTCACCCGCCGTTGGCTGATTCCCCAAGCCCTGCGCCCGAAGCTCTATTGGGACCACCCGGTGATGTCGGCGGAGGAAATCCGTTCCCGCACGCAAGCCGTGTGGGACAAATTCTACAGCTTCGGTTCCATCTGGAAGCGCTCCAGCTTCATCAAGTCCAGTCGGGGACGGTTGGCCTTTTTACTGATCTCAAAAATTTATCGCCAGATGTACGCAGACACCGGAATTGCCACCGATAGCGCGCGGGTCACTCGATCCAACAAATGGGTCCGCTTTTTGGCCAGGCCCTGCCGCCGTCTGTTCGCGGGCGCTCCGATGCCTGAACTGAAAGTGCCCGGCGCCGTGGACAAGTTGTCGTTTGGGCCTTTGGAGGATGCAGGGCAGGCCGCAGCCATCGTGTAGGAGGTAAAGCCGCCGGGACTTCCCTTCTCGCGCAAGAAAACTGCCAATCGGAAAAAACCCGCCGTCATGGCTCTAAAAGTTGATAGCATTTCGTTTAGAGCCTGAATTGTGAAGAAGTCATCGTTTATCAACAATTCGCCGGATACTTTGGAGCAGGCCGTTCGCGGACTGCATTCGGCAAGCGGCGGAGAGAAGTTCGGGTTAGATTTTGAGCAATTCCGCGTCATCCTGGAACGTATCGCCGCAAAGTATTTGCCTCTCGGTTCAACAGCGGCGGCCATTTGCGACTTCTACCACACCCTTCGCATTGAAGAATTAGCACTGGCCCGCGCCTGCGCCGCCGGAAACGAGGCCGCGTGGGATACCTTTCTGTCGCGGTATCGCGAAAAACTCTACGACATGGCCCTGCACATCGCCAAAGAAAGCTCAGCCGCCCGCGACCTCGCGGAGAGCGTGTATGCCGACCTCTACGGAATAAGCCAGCGGGGAGGGGAGCGCGTTTGCAAACTGGTCTCCTACGCGGGGCGCGGATCGCTTGAGGGCTGGCTGCGCACGGTGATGGCGCAGGAATTCGTGAATCGCTACAGGAAGCAGCGGCGGCTGGTGAGCCTTGACGAAGAAAACGCGGAAGGTGTCCAGTTTGCAGCGGTGGAAGCGGAACGTTCGCCGAGCATTGATCCCCGGCTGGAAGCCTCCGTGGGGGTGGCGCTCTCCGCTCTGCCGGCGGAAGACCGGTTCGTGCTCGCTTCCTATTTTCTGGATGACCGGACGCTTGCGGAAATCGCGCGCACTCTGGGAGTGCACGAATCTACCATAAGCCGCAAGCTCGACAAACTGGCGAAGTCGTTGAGAAAACAGACGGTCGCAGAGATGGTGCGGCGCGGCATGAGCCGGCAGCAGGCCAAAGAAGCATTAGAAGTGGATGTCCGGGAGCTGACCGTAAATATTCGTGAACATTTGGTCCCCGGCCATACGCAAGAAAGTGAGCGGCAACCGTTCCAAGAACAGGAAGTGAAGGCAAGAACCAGCGAAGGCCCGGCATAGACCATGACGGCGCGGCAGGAACGAGTGGTGGCGAGGAAGGATTTGACGATTAAAGAATGAAGCCGCTTCCAAAAATTGTGCAATGGCAGCTTCAAGAGGCGACAGCGGGTCCGGCGTCGCCGCATCCAGACGCCGATCTGCTCGCGGCGTTTACGGAGCGAAGCCTTCCGCCCGTCGAACGAACGGCGGTGCTGGAACACCTGTCGCAGTGCTCGGAATGCCGGCAAGTGGCGGCTTTTGCCGAGGCGCCGATTGCATTGCAAGCCATCAAACTACATCCCGCACATTCATGGCGGCCGATCCTTGCGTGGAGCGGGGTGGCAGCTTGTGTGTTGGCAGTGGCTTTCCTGGTGTCGGGCCCTGTGAACCAACGCAGAGAACTGGCCGAAACCACGCGGCAGTCGCCGTTCACGGCACAGAAATCCTCGGAGACGGCGAGAGCATCCGGCGTGCGGGCGTCGCAAAGTGCGACGGATGTAAGCGAAGCTAGTTCGAATCGAGTTCGCGCAAACGAGCCGAGTTCAAAGAAAACCGTTAACGTGCTCCAAAATCGGGATGCGACTTCAGAAGTCGCCCGGAATTCACAGCCGCAGGCCATGCAGGCACAAGCCGTACAAACAATCGCGGCGGACAAAGATCAGCCAGCGTCATCCGGGATCGCGGCTGGCGCAGTTTCCGCGAAGCGGCAGATTGCACCTTCAGAGGAACCCGCCGGAAACTCGTCGACTGACATGCGGGAATCGTTTGCAGCATCGTTGCCAAACACCACCGCAGCCACCAGCAACATTGATGACCGTTATCCGCGCTGGACTTTAAACTCGGACGGCACGCTGCTGCGGTCATTTGATACCGGCGCAAGCTGGCAAAAAATTTCGATTCCCGGCAATGCGGCGTTGCTCCACTCGATCGCCACGGTTGGCGCGGACGTATGGGTTGGGGGCGCTGGCGGCGCACTCTACCACTCCACCGATGAGGGCGGGCATTGGATGCAGGTGAATCCGGCCACTGGCGGCAAGCTTCTGGCGGACGACGTCATCAGCATTGAGTTCGCCACCGCGCAGCGGGGCAAGCTCGTCACCAGCAGGCAGGAAGTCTGGACCACCGCGGACGGTGGCCAGAGCTGGAACAAAAGGTAAACTTGCGCAACCACTCGAGACGTACTTTCTACTTCTTCTGTTCCAGCGCGATCTCCATAGACCAGATTGCTCCCGGCCTCATATACATGGAAGCGCGGAACAAGCCGCTGGCGTCGTAAGCTTCAGGCGTGCGGAAGAAATATCCGCGGTCTTTCCATACGACGTTGTACACGCCCTTTGCCGTCTTGAAGCCCTGGTCGCGCATACCTTCTGCAATCATGTCTGAGGCTACGCCGAACGTCGTGCCAGTCCATACTTCAAGCGTCTGCTCGTTTTCGTCGAGAGCTTTCCCGTCGGCGCCCATACCATTGAGCGCGCCCATTTCGCCGTTCTGGAATTTCATGACGTTGTAATCGAAGACGTGTTGCAGCGCGGAGTGGCGCATTTGCTCTGGCACCAGATCACCCAACCCAGTGAGACTGGCATACCATTGCCCGGCAAGTTGCTCGGCCATGATGTTGTCATGGTAGGGACTGTCCTGGTCATAGTTGAAGTAGGTGCCATTCCACAGATCTTTGATGTATGCGCCTTGCGCTTTCTTGAAGAGGACGTCGTAGCTTGCCGCGGTTGCGGAATCGCCCAGCTTGCGGGCAATCTCGGCAGTGGCGCGAAGCGCCCCAAGATAAAGACCTCCTGTGTAGGCGCTCTCGCCGCGCGCCACCCAGTTGTCGTAGGTCTGGTCAGGAAAGCCTCCGTTTTTGATGAGGCCGTCGCCATCGCTATCGTACTGGCGAAGATGTGTCATCGCCTGCTTCACGGCCGGCCATGTGTATTGCAGGAAAGCAGCGTCATTGCTGCCGCTGAACACATAATCGCGCCAGACCATGAGCACGTATTTGCTGTTCAAGTCCCGCCAGTTGGAAACATCCTGATAGTTGTACTGGTTCGCGTTCACGAAGGGATCTTCAGTGGGAGAACCCAGATCGTGCGGCGCGGCGCCCGCCACTTTGCGCTGGATCGGCACCAGTTCATGATCGTGTTGCAGCTTCCAGGCCCAAACATAGTGTTGCGGATTCGTCTCCGGAATGGTGTCGGTATATTCGCGCATTTCCTGCTTTTCGATCTCCGGCCAGAATTTCATGAGCGGAAACGAGCCGTAAAAGCGCACGTCCGAAGTTCCGTAATAGAGATAGTCGAAACACTCGAGGTAACTGAAGCTATCGGCCATTTTGGCGGAAGGGTGGTTAGGGTTCGACGGGCCATTCATTTCGTGCGCCCAGAGCGTGCCGCCGTCGGCAAGAATGTACATTTCGTTGAACAGCTCGCTGCGGAACCACTCCGGCTTGGATTCGTCTTCAAGATAGGGCTTTTGCCAGGCGTCAATCTGGTCGCTCCAGCTCTTGTCATTTTCAAGAGCTACGCGGGCAATCTTCCAGGCATTGGTCCCGGAGGTACCAAAGAACTTGGTGTAGTGGCGCACCCATTTGCGCCCGCCGCCGAATTGGACCACTGGAAGGTCCCAAGCGAGCGCCATAGGAACCAGCTTTTTTTCGTGTGCGGCAAGGGTGAACTTCACCGCGATAGCACCCGCGTATTGCTCTCCGCTGCTGGCCAGGTCCCACTCTTTGTTGGAAAGCTTGCCGTCTGTTGAAAATGGCTTCCAGACTTCAGCACCGGAGCCCTGCGGCGAGAATTCATTGATGTAGGTGACCTCGGCGCCCGATCCAGGCAAGGTGGCAATGGCAAATTGTCCATCCCATTCGTCGGTCACGGATCCGCTGCGGATGCGATCGAAGACAATTCCGCTCATCGTTCCGCCTGTGATTGCCTGAGCATGGAAGGTATTTTTGTTTTGCGCGTTCAGCGCGCCGCTGAAATCACGCGCCTGATCGCGGAACCAACCCACCATGTTCGTCCAGGAAAAAAGAAGAGAGACCGTGACCGGCTTGTCCGAAGGATTTTCCGCATACCAGTTGTAAAGGGCGACAGGATAGCTTGTCTCCTTGTAATTGTTCGGCAGAATTGGAGAGAACTGCTCAAGCGTCAGCTTCACCGGCAATTGGCTGGTCTGGTAGGCGAACCACGATTTGGGATAGACAGCGGCGTATTCGCCGTCTCCCGCCGGATACGACCAATTCCAACTGGAGAGCGCGCCCCCCTGTGGCTTGCCTGTAGAGAGAACCATGCTTACCGGCTCACCGCCCTCCTGCTGCGCAAAAACCGCGAACTGATTAGCGGGGACGTTCTGGTACTTGTGGACTCCAGCCTTAATGTGCCAGCGCTCGAAATTGCCGCGATACGAGCGCGAGAAGGTGCCTGCCCCAAATCCTCCGACGGGCGCGCCTTGCCAGAAACCGTCGTCAATATTTCCGGCATTCGTAGGCTTGTTGCCCCCGGGATTGGCGACTGCTTGTCCGATGGGAATGCGCCAGGCAGCTTTGGGAATCTGATCGCTTGCGCTAAGAGGAAGCTGCGTGAGAAGCAGGACTGTGATGAACGCCAATAACCGGTTTATATGTTTCAACGAGGTCTCCTCGAATTCAGGCTGCGATTATAATATCGATTTTCTAATACATTCAGAAACATTTAGACGCCATCCGGCAAATCCAGTTAGCACTGACGCGATGGAAATGCGTTACGCACACTCTTTCGGACCCGATGATGGGAAAAAAAATCGCGCAGTCATGATACTTGACCGGATGCGAATTGGGGAGAGTTTGTCTGAGCTCTCAACCGAGAGGTTCGAAATGGACGCCGGAGCATCATGTATGCTGGTGTGTCTTCGCATGGATTTACGTGGTTTCTGCATCGGGAAATAAGTTTCATGGTTAAACAATCGCTATCGGGCAGTGGCTACATGATGGGCGTGGACATCGGCGGGACCAAGGTCGCCGTCGGTTTGGTTGATGAGGCGGGCTCGATTGTCGCCCAGCGGCGGGCTCCGATGATTTCAAATTCCGATGCGGCGGCTGGCTTGAGCAGCGTAATCGCCGCCATGGATTCGGTGGTGGGTGATTTAGAGAGTCCTCGAGATATCCGTGCGATTGGAATTTGTGCACCCGGCCCGCTCGATCCACAAACGGGAATCATTATTAATCCTCCGAATGTTCCCTGCTGGCGGAATTTTCCGCTTGCCGCAGAAATCGCTGGCCGGCGCAATCTTCCTGTAAAGGTGGACAACGATGCAAATTCGGCGGCGCTGGCGGAAGTCCGGTGGGGCGCCGGGCGCGGGTACAACAATGTTGTTTATGTGACTGTCGGAACCGGTATCGGCACCGGAATCATCCTCGACGGGCGCATCTATCATGGACGCACCGGGGCGGCGGGCGAGGGCGGCCACGTCAGCATTGACTACCGCGGCCCCATTTGCACTTGCGGCAAGCCGGGATGCATTGAAGTTCTGGCGTGTGGTCCGGCGATCGCCAAACGAGCGCGCGCCAAACTTGTTGCAGCTGGAACCCCGCGCACGTCCATGCTTTTGCAACTGGCGAACGGCGACGTTGAGGGCGTAACTACACAAACGGTTGGGCAAGCCAGCGTCGCAGGCGACCCCATCGCGCATGAGACACTCCAGGAGACCTCGGACTTAGTTACGCTGTGGCTCGGCAACCTTGTGGATTTAATGGATCCCGAAGCCATCATCTTTGGCGGGGGTGCGACTGCCGTGCTTTTGCCATTTTTCCCTGCCATGCGTACCAAGCTTCCGCGCTATTGCGTCAATCCCCGCGCCGGCGAGGTCGCACTGCTGCCCGCACACTACGGGGCTGATTCAGGAATTGCCGGCGGCGCAGCACTTTGTTATGAGATTCCACCGCGTGTTTCGCAATAGGCTTCCAAAATTAACCAGATAACAAAATTAACCAGATAAATCGTGCAGCGGAGAGTTCAATAACGTCATCTTCACTAGAGCGATTGATTGTCCAACTTGAGAGGTCTATGAAAATGGAAGGGCGCAGCAGCGGAAGTTCGACAAAGCATTTCTCTATTCTTGCTATTTTCATGACGGTCATTTTTGTTCCATCGTTCTTATTTGCTCAAAACAAGCCCAGTTCATCCGGCGGCCCACCGCCCTTTTTTGACTACTCGATGCAACATCCCGGCACGGTCCATAAAATCACTGTGGGGGACCTTCCTCAACCGGACCCTGCCGAATCTGTAAACAGCCACGCAACCATGGTGGAGCGCCCTGCGGATGCGTGGCCGCAAGCGCCCGCCGGTTTTAAGGTAGAGCTTTATGCCGATGGCATGAAAAACCCGCGGCTCATCCGCACCGCGCCAAATGGCGACTTGTTCCTGGCGGACAGCCGCGAAGGAAAGATTCTTGTTTACCGCGGAGTGGGAAAAGACGGCAAAGCTCAACAAACTGAAACTTACGCCTCTGATCTTGACCATCCTTTTGGCATCGCGTTTTATCCGCTCGGGCCGGAACCTAAATGGGTCTATGTCGCCAACACCACGTCGGTGGTGCGCTTTCCTTATAAGAATGGGGATATGAAAGCCAGCGGGACGCCGCAAACAATTGTGGAGAAGCTTCCCGGATATGCGCAGCTTGCAGGCGGCGGCCACTGGACCCGCGACCTAGCTTTTTCGCAGGATGGCAAAAGATTGTTCGTCTCGGTCGGATCAGGCTCGAACGTGGACGATCCGGACACGCATCCGCGGGAATTTCATCGCGCCGATGTTCTCGAATTCACTCCCGAAGGAAAATTCGTGAAAGTGTATGCCTCGGGCATTCGCAATTGCGTGGGTGAAGCCGTGAATCCAATAACAGGCGAACTGTGGTGCTCGACGAACGAGCGCGATGATCTGGGAAATAATTTGGTTCCCGACTACATTACCCACGTGCAGGAGGACGGATTTTATGGCTGGCCCTGGTGGTACATCGGCGGACACCAGGACCCTCGCCTCGCTGGGAAACATCCCGAACTCAAAGACAAAGTGATCGTTCCCGATGTCCTGCTTCAACCTCACTTTGCCTCGCTCGAGATGGTCTTCTACGAAGGCAGCCAGTTCCCTGCCGGATATAAAGGAGACGCCTTCGCCGCCCAACATGGCTCCTGGAACCGCGAACCTCGCGCTGGCTATGAGGTGGTTCGCGTTCCCATGAAGAATGGGCACGCAACGGGATCGTTTGAAGATTTCCTTACTGGGTTCGTCACATCGGATGGAAAAGTTTGGGGCAGGCCGGTCGGCGTGGCAGTCGGAAAAGACGGATCGCTTTATGTCTCAGACGATGGGTCAAAATCCATCTGGCGCGTGACCTACGTCGGCAAGTCAAAGAAGTAGATTGAATGCTTTTGACTGGGCCTCATAGAAGGCAGCTTCCCTTGCGGATGCTGCTTTCTTTTTATTTCCGTTAGAATCTGGAAAAACTCTGTGAGGGGTTGCGTGAATGGCGATGCACGTCGGTTTGATTGGCGCAGGCAACATTACCGAAACCCATGCGCGGGCCGCGCTCGCGATCCCCGGTGTGGAGCTTACGGCCATTTTCGGGGACAATGACGACAAGGTACAACGCCTCGGCAAAGAATATGGCGTCGCATCTTATACCGACTTCAATCGTTTTCTCGACCATCGGCCCATGACGTTCGTGGTCATTGGAAGCCCTTCGGGCGTCCATGCGGCCCAGGGAATTGAAGCTGCCCGGCATGGCCTGCACGTGCTGACGGAAAAGCCAATTGACATCAGCGCTCGCAAAACTGACGAGCTGATTCTTGAAACGGATAAAGCTGGAGTAAAACTCGGCGTCATTTACCAGGACCGATTCAAACCCGGAATTCAGTTTCTTAAACAGCTGTACACATCAGGGAAATTGGGCAAGCCGATTCTGGCCGAGGCGCGGGTCAAGTGGTACCGTCCGCCGGAATACTACAGCCAATCGCGCTGGCGGGGAGTGACCGCCGCGGATGGCGGCGGCGCGCTGATGAACCAGGGCATCCACACGGTTGACCTTTTACTTTGGCTGCTTGGAGACGTGACAGCCGTGCAAGCGCAAATGAAGTCCGCCCTGCACAAGATCGAATCTGAGGACACGCTCACCGCGCTGCTTGAGTTCGCCAATGGAACGATGGGCACGTTCATTGCGACGACTTCCGTATACCCAGGCTATCCGCGGCGCGTGGAACTTTCTGGCACTGAAGGCACCGTGATTCTTGAAAATGATCGCGTGATCCAGGCCGATTTGAAGACTCCGTCATCTCAACCACTCACCCTCGAGGAGGCAGATAAAAATCCCAGCGCTTCTTCGCCGCTTATCAGCGACATCCGCGGGCACAAGGCGGTCATGGAAGACTTCATTCGCGCCATCGAAACCGGGGCCATTCCGGCGTGCGATGGCCGGGAGGGGCGGCGCAGCGTGGCTTTGGTAGAAGCCGTTTATGCGGCGGCGCGTACAGGAAAGCGGGTCATATTGGAAACGGCGCGTTAAAAACCGCAATCTTCTCTTTACGTTAGCATCGCAAAATCCTGTACATTAATGAGTTGGGAGACACTCCCGCAGAAATGAAAGCGAGGCAAATTGCCTTTTATCCACGAGGATTTTCTGTTGCAGACAGAAACCGCCCGGCGGCTTTATCACGGATATGCCGCCGACGAGCCAATCCTTGACTATCATTCCCATCTCCCGGCAAAGGACGTATCCGAAGACCGCAACTTTCGCAACTTATTTGAAATCTGGCTGGAAGGCGACCATTACAAATGGCGGGCGATGCGCTCGAATGGCATTGCGGAAAAATATTGCACGGGGAATGGATCGCCTTACGACAAGTTTGCCGCTTGGGCGAAAACTGTTCCCTTCACGCTTCGCAATCCGCTCTATCACTGGACTCATCTCGAACTGAAGCGTTATTTCGGCATTGATGAACTGCTGAACGAAAGCAGTTGCCGTTACATTTGGGATTCGGCAGGTGCGCTTCTTGCGGGAAAAGATTTCAGCGCTCGCGCCATCATCAAAAAATTCAACGTTCAGGCGTTGTGCACAACCGACGACCCTTGCGATGACCTCGCCCATCACCGGTCCATCGCAGCCTCGGAGCCTTCATTTCGCGTTTACCCCGCATTTCGCCCCGACCGCGCACTGCTCGTCAATGACCCTGAGGTTTGGAATGCCTGGGTCGAACGGCTTGCGCAAGCCAGCAATACGGATATTGCAAGCTTCCGCGATTTTCAAGATGCGCTCAAGCGCCGCCATGATTATTTCCATCAACTCGGCGGGAGGCTGTCCGATCACGGCCTGAACCACTGCCATGCTTCTTTTTGCAGCGAGAAAACTGCTTCGGCGATCTTTGACCGCGCTCGCGCCGGACAGGCGGTCTCGCCCGAAGAGCACGATCAGTTTGCCTCATTCATGATGCTTTACTTCGGCGTGGTCGACGCCGAAAAGGGCTGGACCAAACAGCTGCATCTTGGCGCGTTGCGTAATGCGAACTCCGGGCGTTTGCGCAAAATCGGTCCTGATACCGGATTCGATTCCATCGGCGACTGGCGTCAGGCATCTCAGTTCTCGGCTTATCTTGACCGTCTTGAGCAGGAAAACGCTCTGCCAAAAATGATCGTGTACAACTTAAATCCTGCCGATAATTATGCGTTCGCTACGGCGATCGGCAACTTTCAGGATGAAAGCATGCCGGGCAAAATTCAGTTTGGCAGCGGCTGGTGGTTTCTTGACCAGAAAGAAGCAATCGAGTGGCAGTTAAATGCGCTTTCCAACGGCGGATTGCTCTCGCGATTCATCGGCATGCTGACCGACTCGCGTTCTTTCATGTCCTTCCCACGGCATGAGTATTTTCGCCGGGTGCTCTGCAACCTGCTTGGTCGAGACGTGGAAAATGGCGAGCTTCCGAACGACGAAAAGCTGATCGGTGGAATGGTCCGTAATATCTGCTTCAAGAACGCAAAAGATTATCTTGGACTCGAACTTGGGCACTCCCCGGCCCTACGCCAAGAGCAATTGATACAGAAGTAATCGCGAAGATTTTCTGACCCTTCAAAGACCACTTTCCCTGCCCCGAGTGCGCTTGAACCATTGCTTCATTCGTGGTCTTTCAAAATTTCTTCCACTCGCGCCTTGGGGACGGACAAGTGGTCCTCATTTTCCTTGAGCCATTGCCGGTAGTCCTGTTCGATCGCTTCCGCCCAATGCGCAACGTCTATCTGGCCGGCGGTGTACTTCCCTTCTTCCAACCGTTTGTGCCCGAAGGTATCGCGAAGGTGGGTTGCTTCTGAACTTTTCACAACGGTCTCGGCGAGTTGTGGCGGAATGAAAATCACGCCACCGTTCCGGCCCAGCACAACATCTCCGGGCATTACCATCGCATGGCCAATCCGGGTCGGCGCATTGATGCTGACCATGGTTGAGTTGAGGCGGTTCCCGGAGCGCAGCGAACCGAAGTGATGGGAAGGATCGTATGCGCGGACAAAAGAGATGAAATTCGGAAGCTCATCAAGTCCGTTGATGTCCCGGACCGCGCCGTCATAAACAATTCCATTCCCCGACCGCGCATAGATTGCGTTGCCGACGTTGTCACCGATGGAAGGCCCATCCACCTTGAGTCCAAAGTGATCGCAGACATACACATCGCGTTTCTGCAGCATGTCCACGGGCCACGCGTTCATTCCGCCGACCCTGTGGTCTTTTGCACCTTCAGCTTCCAGCAATTTCTGGACATCGGGCCGGCCGGGCATCCATGCGGCCGTGAGCGCGCGCCCCACCAGCACCTGCCCGGGATGAATCGAAAGCCAGCCATCTTCATATTGGTGCGTGAATCCGTTCTGCTGAAGCACGGCCCACGCCTCTTCGAGCGTCACATTTTTCATGCGGTCCAAGATATCGTCCGGCACTTTGGGACGGCCATCGGCGAAGCGTTCCCCATGCCAATCGGGTGTGTACTTGATGACATCAGAAGGCGTGAAGAATCCTTGCTGGGCGTAAGCACTGGAAACAGTCGCCGCAGAAATGAGCAGGCAAAGAGCCGCAAAAAGCATCAGGTTAAATATCTTTCTCGTCATGTTCGTCCGCTCCAATTTTTTAGGCTTTGTTCGGCTCAGGCCTTGTTCGGCTCAAACCAGGCGGTCCCTGGTACCTGCGCCTTTTTGGCTACTTCCTCATCCATCTCAACACCGAGGCCTGGTTTATCAGTGACCGTTACGTATCCTTTTTGAATGATTTCGCCCTCCTTCACCCAGTTCTTCCATAAGTCGAGATGATTGATCCAATGCCATTCGCAAACCAGAAAGTTCGGAATGGAGGCGCATACGTGAGCGGTGGACATGGTACCGATAGGAGATACAACGCAATGCGGGGCAAAAGGCACGTAATATGCCTGCGCCATATTGGCGACCTTTCGGCCTTCGGAGAGTCCGCCGACTTTTTGAATATCCGGCATGATGATGTCGGCGGCGCGCTTCTCCAAAAGTTCGCGGTATCCCCAACGCATATACAAATTTTCACCACAGCAAATTGGGGTGGTGGTTGAGTGCCGGATGTCGGCCATGGCGTCAATGTCCTCGGGTGGCACGGGTTCTTCCAGCCAGAGCAGGCGATACGGCTCGAGCGCCACGGCCACGCGCTTTCCAGTGGTCGCGTCGTAGCGTCCGTGCATATCGCAGGCAAGGTCCATATCTTTAGGAATGGTTTCGCGCACATGCTTTACCCAGCTCACCATGCGGTCAATCTCGCCGTTGCTGGCCGTCCAGTTCACTTTGTCGAAGCGGTGCGGATCTGTAGCGTCATCAAGATCAATTTTCATCGCGGTAAAACCCTGGTCTTTGATCCAGGGCAATTTCCGGTCGGATTCAGCGCCCAAAGGGTCTTCCATGTCAGAGTCGCAATAGATTCGGATTTTGTCGCGGAACTTTCCTCCCAGTAACTGATAGACAGGTAGCCCGAGGGCTTTGCCAGCCAAGTCCCAGAGCGCGATCTCCACGCCAGTTAGCGCTGTTATATATTGGCCGCCCTGCGCGCCTGCAAATATTCCCGACACACGGACTCTCTCCCATAAAGCGTCCACATTCAGAGGGTCCTGGCCGACAAGAAGACGGCGGAATTGATGCACTAATGCGTCCGTCCCAACGGCGGCATCGGTGGATTCTCCCTGCCCATAAAGTCCCTGGTCGGTATAAACACGCACGTGTGTTTGCAAGCCATGCACGCGGACTTGAGCGGTTCGGATGTCGGTAATCTTCAGCTTAGGGCGCTGATAGGGGCTGCTTGATTTCTGCACCGCCGCTGCCAGAGCGGGAAGCGCAAATGTTCCAACAACTGGCAATGCAACGTTTTTGAGCATCGTCCTGCGTGTGAACTGGGCCATTGAATATTTTCTCCTGTTCCATGAATTATGAATGCTGACTTCTATAACCTTCCAAACTGTTTGACTGCTTCTTCAATTGACCTGAATTTCTCGATATAGCCATACATGGAATGTTCCTTCTCATCCATTTCCTTAGCGACCACCAATACTTGGGCGGCCTGGGCGCGCGGGACGACCACCACGCCGTCTCCGTCCGCAGTCACAATGTCGCCCGCGTTCACCGTCACGCCATCGCATGTTACCGGGATATTCGCACCCACGAAACGATAATGATTGACCAGCGTGGATGGCACAACCCCAAGAGAAAACACTGGGAACCCAAGCTTTTGCAGATAGCTGACGTCTCGAACGCCGCCATCAATCACGGCGCCAGAAAAGTCCCGCGAAGCCGTGGCCGTTCCCATAAGGCCTCCCATACCCGCGATGTCCTCGCCGTCCTCGACCACCATCACCCATACGGAGTTTGGCTGGCCGTGGTCAATCGCGGCAAGCATTCCTTGAATTGCATCAGGATTGTGATTCTCTTCCTTTTTCATTTGCACGGTCAGCGCAAAGCCTACGAACTTGAGTTGAAGATGGGGCGCATGCGGTGCGACATATAGTTCCGCTTGCCGGTGACCTGTTCAAGCGCGTCGGAAACGGAAGCGACCTCCACGTGCCGGTAGCCTTCGAGCAATTCGGCATCGGTTTTTGCTTCGGCAGGTTTGGCTAGGGCGGCGGACACATAATAATGTCCGATCCCGCCAACGAAGAAGAGCAGCATGATAACGCCAAAAACAAGCCTCTGAACTCTTCGGGATGAAGGTAATCGCGAAAATGCCGGCACTGATTGAGATAAATTGCCCAACTCTTCCTCCAATCAAGGTCGTTGTATTGCAGCTTCGGCGGTAGGCGTCGCTTTTAATTGCTGCTCCGGGTCCACCAGGAGCCACGAAATTGCGCCCAGGAAGCAGAGTACGCCGGCAACCGCGAATGACATGCCCCATCCGAATCGAAGGGCGATCCATGGCGTGAGCGAAGCCGTGACTGCGCCTCCGATCTGGCAGCCCATATTCATGACGCCGGAAACCGACCCGGCGGAAAGGCCTCCAATATCGCAACTCACCGACCAGAACGAACTCTGGGAAAGATACAGCGCCCCTGCCCCTCCGGCCAATACGACGGTGGCCAGCCCCGCATCTTTGACGTTTGTCCCGATACCAACAAACAGCGCGGCGAGCACAGTGCATACGCTAGCAAGCACACAACGCCCTACGCGTTTTCCATACCGCTTCGCCAACCCGTCGCTTATCCAACCTCCGAGCGCGGAACCAACAGCCATGGCGGCAAACGGAAGCATGGCGTAGTGGGCACTCGCCTTTAAATTCAATCCGCGTACGGTGCTCAGGTAGGTAAAAAACCAGGTGAAGAAGATGTAAACGACGTAGCCGAATGCAAAGTAGCTCGCGGTGACGGCCAATACATTTTTATTGGTAAGGATTGTCCGCCACGGAAGCGAAGAATTGCGTTCAACGTTTTTGGAGCTTTGTGGTAAGCCCGCGAGAATATGCGCATTCTCTTCTTTGCTCACCCAGGCGTGCTGTTCAGGATTGTCCCGGGCCATTACGTACCACAATGCGCCCACGATGAGTCCGACAAGTGCGCATATCCAGAAAGACGCGCGCCATCCGTGATGCAGAATTACGTAAGCGATCACGGGAGGCGTGGCCGCCGCTCCCGCGCCAACACCAGCGAAAATCAACCCGTTGGCAAGGCCGCGTTCCTGCGATGGAATCCAAGTGGCTACCAGCCGGTTGCTGGCGGGATAAACAATGGATTCACCCACTCCCAAAGAGAACCGCACGATCAGCAGAATGGCCAACGAACTCGTGAGGCCGGAGGGCGCAAGCGCGGTAAGAGCAGTAAATACCGCCCACCACAGCGCTCCTAAGGTCAGAATTCTTCTCGGCCCAAAGCGGTCAGCCAAGCGCCCGCTGGGCGCTTGAAATAGCGCATATCCCAGCACCCATGCGCTGAAAACCCAGCCCATCCGGATGTGGTCGAGATGAAATTCCCGCTCAATGGACGGGCCGGCAATTGAGATATTGACCCGATCCAGATAGGAAACGGCGCTGATCACCAACATCCAGGCAATCAACATCCAGCGGACACGGCCCCGAAAAATATTCATAGCGGAAGGCGAGCCATTGTAAACCTCGGTCTGCCGCGTCAGGAACATTTTTATGCGATGAGTTCAGGGAGTGTGTGGATTTCGCGTTCGTGGTAACGCTTCAGCGGCACAAGGGAATTACAACGGGCGCGATGATGCAAGTTCCAGCATCGTCTTCCACATGGAAAAATCGGTACCGTAATATGATATTCAACGACAAGACGCTGAGGAATCCATGAATACTCGCTCAATCGCCGACGCTATACGGTATCCCTCCATGACCACCGCGCAACTTCGCGAGACATTTTTACTTGAAGGTCTTTATGCGCCGGATCAAGTTCAGCTGATGTATACCGACCTGGACCGTGCTGTGGTGGGTATGGCGACGCCCGCGCGAAATCCTATAGCGCTTACCGCCGACGAGGAGTTGCGCGCGAAGTTTTTTACCGAGCGCCGTGAGTTAGGCGCTTTGAACATCGGAGGCAAAGGCCTTATCCGCGTTGGCGATGCCAGCTTCCCGCTGGACAATCTGGATTGTTTGTACATAGGAAAGGGCGCACGCGAGATCTCGTTCGAATCGGCCGATCCCTCAACACCAGCCATCTTCTACTTGCTCAGCTATGCCGCGCACTTCAGCTACCCCACCACGCTTATCCGCAAAACTCAAGCCAGCCCGACCGAACTTGGGAGCGCCAAAGAGTGCAACCATCGCACGGTTTGCAAGTACATTTATCAGGGCGGAGCGCAGAGCTGCCAACTGGTCATGGGAGTGACACACCTTCATGCGGGAAGCGTCTGGAACACGATGCCGGCCCATACGCACTTGCGCCGCTCGGAAATCTATATGTACTTCAATCTCGCCGAAGAGGCCCGCATCTTTCACATGATGGGGCCGGCGGAAGAAACACGTCACATTGTCGTAAAGAATCGCGAGGTAGTCCTCTCTCCCATATGGTCCATTCACTCGGGGGTAGGCACGCAGGCTTACAGCTTTTGCTGGGGTATGGGCGGGGAGAACCAGGATTATGGAGATATGGATCCGGTACCGCTCGCGAGACTTCGCTAGTTTACTTACGAATTTCAGGAGGAGCCGTGAAACTGATTCCACTTGTAACGATCGCCATGCTGGCGATTCCGTGCTGTGCCTTGCAGGGCAAAAAGGCCGAAGTGTTTTCCGGCAAAGACGTGGCGTCTCAACTTTCGTTGCTCGCGCAAAAAGCAAAGGCTTCCGGCCTAAGTGGAGCAACGCTTGGCGACTACACGACGCATTCCATCAAGCTTTCTCTTCGCACCCGCAGCGGAGGGGCGGAAGTGCACGCTCACTACGATGATATTTTCTTCGTCACCGAAGGCCGGGCAACGCTGGTGACCGGCGGAACAGTCCTGAACGGCAAAACTAGCGCAGACGGCGAAACAAGTGGAAACAAAATCCAGGATGGAACTTCGCAAACTATTGTCAAAGGAGACGTGGTTCACATCCCAGCAGGTACGCCTCACCAGTTACTGCTCGACGGAGAAGTATTCAGTGCGATCGTGATCAAGGTAAAGGAAGCGCAATAAAGTTCAGCGTGAATATTCAAGAAGGCGTGATGTTCAAGGCGGTTGCCGTAACGGGCCGAGGTCGGAAGCAGCGGGAGTTCTCTCCCTTAATACCAGGGACGCGCGCTACTCTGCTGAGTTTATTTCTGCCTCGATCCGCTTCAGATCGCGGATTGTGATTTTTCTGCCATCAATATCAATCAATCCTTCTGCTTGTAGGCGGCTCAAATTGCGGGAAACAAGTTCACGGACGGTACCAATTTGCGACGCGAGTTCCTGATTGTTATCCGGCAGCGTAATGACGATGCCGTCCGCGGTCCTCTTCCCTTCCTTGTGGGCGAGGCGGAGAATTGCCGCCGCCAGGCGATGCCGCACAGTCGTAAATGAAAGTTCCTCGATGATTCCGACCAGACGCCGCAATCTGGCCCCGACGACGCGCAGTACTTTCAGTGCGACCTGGGGATGCGTGAGACACAGTTCGTGAAAATCCTGTCTGCTGACGAACAACAATTCGACATCATCAATAGCCGCGACCGAAGCAGGATAGTTGCCTCCGTCGAAAACAGGAAGTTCAGCCACGGAGCTGCCGGGGCCGTCGATGCTCAAAACCTGCTCTCTACCACTCGCGGAGGTCTTAAAGATGCGAATGTGTCCGGCGGCAACCACGTAGAGTCCTGAACAAGCGTCACCTTCGTTAAACACAACCTGACTCGGAGCGAACTTCCGCGGAACCACTCGACCGGCTATGAATTTCAGCTCATTCTCGCTAAGTCCAGAGAACAGAGGGACTTTCAAAAGGACCTGCCGTTGTGTGTCCATGAGGGTCATCTCGAACATTGTAACGCTGGGCATCTGAAGTCAATCTGCGCGACTTTGTTTTCCCCATCTGTGACAAAAGTCATCGGCATTGGAATACCGTTTGATTAGAGTGAAATCAACGCGCCGGACGCTTCCAGCGTTTTACGGAGGAACCAGATGAACGTTGATACGACGAAAACGATACGTGAAATGGCCCTGAACATTCCTGGCGCAACACGAGTTTTTGAAAGATTCGGAATCGACTATTGTTGCGGCGGCAATAAGCCTTTGAAGGAAGCCTGCAGTGCAGCGAAC
>Ga0134125_10002621_pt1 | contig 21190 bp, 15 predicted proteins | sample KB31751_FD_96464 | JGI IMG/M metagenome (GOLD analysis project Ga0134125, IMG submission 96464) | Terrestrial soil microbial communities with excess Nitrogen fertilizer from Kellogg Biological Station, Michigan, USA - KB3-175-1 | ecosystem: Environmental > Terrestrial > Soil > Unclassified ... | reverse complement strand
TCACCTGGACCCTGCTTCTTCTCCCGATTCTGGCCCTAGCGTTCGTAGCCTTCGAGCCGCTTTACCAGCGGATAATCCGCAGCCTTCGCAGCGCACGGCGGCGTCGGCTTGCGCTCGCGGCTGCCGGCGTCCTCGTTGGGGCGCTCTCGCTGCTCGATCCGCGCGTCTGGGGGAATGGTGACGCTGGACTCTCCGCCGCGCTTGGCCAGGGCGTCGTGCCTGGGCTGAGCATTGCCGCTTCTGCGCTTGCGGTCCTGCTCCTCCTCCGAACCCTCGCGACGACACTCTGCGTCGGTGCCGGAACCGTCGGCGGCGTCTTCACGCCCACGCTGTTCACCGGTGGAGCGCTGGGAGCACTCGCGGCCTACGCGCTGGTTCACTTCGCTGCGCCCGCCGACCCCACACTGTTCGCCATCGCCGGCATGGGCGCCCTGATCGCCGCTGCCACCCATGCCCCGCTGATGGCGTCCTTCGTCGCAGTCGAACTCACCGGCGATTGGCGGCTCCTCCCGGCGCTTCTTGTCCTCAATACGCTGGCCTGGCTGGTCGCCCGGCGGCTCTCGTCGGACGCCCTGTACGCGATCGCCACTCAGACTCCTATAGCCAAGGGACATCCGCCACCGCATAGCTCTGGCTGGAGCGTAAAGCTGGGCAATCCGGGCTCCAAATGACCCAGAAGATTCACCAAGTATTCGCCTTTGCAGGTACCGTTTAAGAGCCCTTTTCAAGCACTCTCCGACCCACCCGGAAGGGCCCTCGGCGTGGTATACTTTGAATACGGGAGAGATTGCAAAATCCCCTGTATTCACAGGGGTTTGCGCGTGCTCCAAGCACCTCTGCTCCCGTCCTGAAACGGAGCCTTACTGCGTGCCTGAAAACGTTGCCCCCGCGACCTCCCCGACGACCCCTCCTCCGCCAACCGGCAACTACACCGGCGAAAACATTACGGTGCTCGAAGGCCTCACGGCCGTGCGCCTTCGCCCGGCCATGTATATCGGGTCCACGGGCGACATGGGATTGCATCATCTCGTCTATGAGGTGGTTGATAACTCCGTCGACGAGGCCCTCGCCGGCTACGCCACGAAGATCGACGTAACGATTCACGCCGACAACTCGATCACGGTCGTAGACGACGGCCGTGGAATCCCGGTGGACAACAAGACTTTGCCCACGGGCGAGACGATGCCGGCTGTGCAGGTCGTGCTCACGAAGCTTCACGCCGGAGGCAAGTTCGACGCGAGCAACTACAAGGTTTCTGGTGGTCTGCATGGCGTCGGCGTCTCGTGCGTCAACGCGTTGAGCGAAGAGTTCGAAGTCGAGATCTGGCGCGATGGCCATGCCTGGGAGCAGGACTACTCCAAGGGTGAGCCTGTCAGCGAGCTCCGCAAGACGGGCACCTCCAAGCGCCTCGGAACCAAGATTCACTTCCTTCCCGACCGCACCATCTTCACCGTCACCGAGTACAACTACGACACGCTGGCGCAGCGCCTGCGCCAACTCGCCTTCCTCAACAAGGGCATCGAGATCACGCTCACGGACGAGCGCACCACCGACGCGAAGTCGGGTGAGTTCAAGGCCCAGAGCTTCAAGTACAACGACGGCATCGCCGGCTTCATCAAGCACCTCAACAAGGGCAAGCAGGTGCTGCACGACAAGCCGATCTACATGGAGGCCGAGAAGGGCTCGCTGGTGATGGAGATCGCGCTGCAGTACAACGACTCCTACTCCGAGACCGTCTTCAGCTTCGCCAACAACATCAACACCGTGGATGGCGGAACCCATCTCTCCGGCTTCCGCACCGCACTCACGCGCACCATTAACTACATCGGCCAGCAGATGGGCCTCTTCAAGGACGTCAAGGAGAACCTCTCCGGCGACGACGTTCGCGAAGGCCTCGTGGCCGTTATCAGCGTGAAGCTTCCGCAGCCGCAGTTCGAAGGCCAGACCAAGGGCAAGCTCAACTCCGACGTCGCCGGCGATGTGCAGGCGTTCGTGAACGAACGCCTCGGCGCGTTCCTCGAGCAGAATCCTCCGGTCGCTCGCAAGATCATCTCGAAGGCTATCGACGCTGCGCGCGCTCGCGAGGCTGCGCGCAAGGCCCGCGATCTTACTCGCCGCAAGGGCGCACTTGACGGCGGCGGTCTGCCGGGCAAGCTCGCCGACTGCTCGGAGCGCAATCCTGATAAGTGCGAGCTCTACCTCGTCGAGGGTGAGTCGGCCGGAGGCACCGCCAAGCAGGGACGCGACCGTAAATTCCAGGCCATCCTTCCCCTCAAGGGCAAGATTCTCAACGTCGAGAAGGCACGTTACGACAAGATGCTCGGCCACGAGGAAATCCGCGCCATGATCACGGCGCTGGGCACCGGCATCGGCAAGGACGACTTCGACATCGCCAAGCTGCGCTACGGCAAGACCATCCTGATGACCGATGCCGACGTCGACGGATCGCACATTCGTACGCTCCTGCTGACCTTCTTCTTCCGCCACATGGGCGAGCTCATCAAGCGCGGCAATGTCTACATTGCGCAGCCGCCGCTCTACCGCATCAAGAAGGGCAAGTTCGAGCAGTACATCAAGGACGACCGCGAGTACGTGACAGTGATGATCAAGCGCGCGGCTGACGGGATGGTGATCCGGTATGGTGACGCCGGCGCACGGCTCGAGGGCAAGGAGCTGACGAAGTACATGGCGCAGCTCAACGACTACCTCGGCCACTTCGACAAGGTTTCGAAGAAGCTTCGAAACGAGGAGGTCGTGCAGGCCTTCGCCGAGATCTTTGCCAACGAAGGCAAGGACGCTGCGCGCCGCGCTGACTTCGAGTCGCCCGACAAGCTGAAGAAGATGCGTGCGAAGCTGAACGATCTCGCCAAGCCTTACCAGTTCAAGAACGTGTCGGACGTCGAGAAGGACCCGGAGCACAACATGTACTTCGTCACCTTCACGGACGCGCAGGGCGCCACGCGCACGATCGACTGGACGCTCGCCGCTGCTCCCGAGTCACGCCAGCTTCTCGCGAAGCAGGCACAGCTCGGCGAAGCGCTGCAGGGCCCGTTCCTCATCGAGTACGCCGGCAAGGAAGCGGTCGCTGCTACAAAGACTGCCGAAGAACAGGCCGAACAGGATCTCGAGAACACCGAAGAGGTCGAGCTCGAAGGCGCAGTTGACGTAGGTGCTGCACCGTCACCTGCCAAACCCGCGAAGCGCAACGCCAAAGTCTCGCAGGACCCTGTCGAGAAGAAGTCACCGCGCGAGGTCTTCGAGTATGTCATCGAACAGGGCCGCAAGGAGTACCAGGTGCAGCGCTACAAGGGCCTTGGCGAGATGACTGCGCCGCAGCTCTGGGAGACTACGATGGATCCTGCCCGCCGCACGCTTCTGCAGGTCAAGCTCGAGGACATCGCCGCCACGGAAGAGATCTTCACCACACTCATGGGCGAAGACGTCGAATCGCGTCGCAAGTTCATCGAAGAGAACGCCCTCGACGTAAAGAACCTCGACATCTAGTCAGCTAACTACATATGCAAAAGAGGCTCGGCGAAAATGCCGGGCCTCTTTTGTATAGTCAAAATCTCGATGCGCCGTCACATGCCGAACGACATGTACCGCCACCACAGACAGAAGACGAACAGCAACTGAGAAAACGCCCTCTCATCAAGAGGGCTTTTCACTGAGCTGTAGGTTGGATGAATTCCTGTGTATCTAATTCTGTAGATGGGTGCCTTGCTGCTGGGCTGTCCGTCTCGCATCGCATGAATCATGCGGTCCGCCTGGACAACCTGACGCTCGTGGAGCGCGATGAAGATGGCCCGCGTGTTCGGGAAGTACTGAGCACTTCACCATTTTGCAGATTCTCTTGCGAATTCTGACAAGGGAGTGCTATGGTGCTGCTCAAACAAGCCCAAGGCAGCAGAGGTGTGGCAGAGCCAAGTGTTTGTAAGACACGGCAAATGTCCTTTTCCCGGGGCAAAGCCGGTCTTAAGTCATTTCTTTGGAGACATTGAGAGCAGCCTTAGCTGTTTACAAGTCGAGAGGTAATCATGTCGAGCACAGTCCAGTACTCGTCTACCTCGCGCGCAATCCGCCGGTTTTTTCTTCCCGCTGTGATAGCGCTTTCCCTTCCGCCCCTGCTTTGCGGAATCACCGTATTTGCACAGTCGCTGGCTGGACTAGGTGCCTTGAATGGATCGGTGCACGATTCATCGGGTGCGGTCGTTGCCAATGCTGATGTAGACGTAAGCAATCCGAGCCTCGGAATCAATCGCAAACTGAAGACCAATGAAGATGGGCTTTTCTTCGCGCCATCTCTCACTCCTGCAGAAGGCTATACCGTTACGGTTACCATGGCCGGCTTCGCCGGCTCCAAGACGGCGAATGTTGCCGTTCATGTCGGCGAACAGGTTACGATCCCTGTCGTTCTGGCGGTCGGGAGCGTGACGCAACAGGTTGAGGTCACGACTTCGCAGCCTGCGGTCGACATTACAAAGACCGAAATATCGACTCTGATCAGCCACAACCAGATCCAGAATCTTCCCATCAACGGGAGGCGCGTGGATCAGTTCTCCCTGCTCAGCCCGGGCGTAGTCCCGGACAGCACCAGCGGCGAGCTTTCTTTTCACGGCATTCCTTCCGGCAATCAGTTCCTGCAGGACGGCGTGGATATAACGCAACAGTGGTCCATCCAGAATGCCGGTGGGCCTGCGGTGGTCTCCAACATCAGCCAGGATGCTGTGCAGGAGTTCCGGACTGAGATTTTGGGTTACTCGGCGGAGTTTGGCCGCGGCTCCGGCGGCGTGTTGAATACGCTGACCAAGAGCGGCACCAACGCGTTTCACGGCACGCTGTTTGAGTTCTTTCGCAACCAGTCGTTCAACGCAACCGACCGCTTCTCCAAACTGAATGGCCAGCCGTACAACGCGCCGGAACTTCGCAACCAGTTCGGGGGCACGATTGGCGGTCCCATCATGCAGAACAAGCTGTTCGTCTTTGGCAGCTATGAAGGGACGAAACGCAACTATCCTCTGGTGGACTCGATCCTTAATCCGGCGATTCTCGACAGTACCACGCACCAATTGCTGCCATCGGTCTGCGTTTCGGCACCGGCCCCAACCCCCAGCGCGGCTCAGTGCGCCGCGGTCCAGAAGTACCTGGACCGCTTTTTCACTACAGTGGACCGGCACGCCAATCAGAACGCATTTTTCACCAAGCTGGACTGGCGTCCGAATGGGAAGGCCACGTATACGCTGAACTTCAACCTGGTGAATTACTTCGCTTTCCACGGCCTCTCCACGGACGTGGCTAATACGTTCGGCGGCGGCGTCGGCACCAACGGAGACGTTGCTACGCACGTGCGAAATCTGCGCTTCTCTCACACCTACTTGTTGAACGGCAGCATGGTGAACGAGTTTCGGTTCGGTTACAACGCAGACCGCCGTGCCCAGGGGCTCGCCACCGATCTGCTTCCACCGAACGGGCTTTTGTCCGCTCTGACTGTGCAGGGCCAGGGCAGCCTCGGTGTTTCCACCAATCAACTGCCCAATAAGCAGCCGACAGAGGCGCGCTTTGACCTGAGCGATAACTTCTCGCAGAGTCACGGCGCCCACGAGCTTAAGTATGGCCTTGACATCGCCTATCTCCGCAGCGTCGAGAACGGCATATTCAATGGTCCCGGCGCTTACACCTATAGCCTGATCACGCAGTTCGCATTCGACCTCACTCCAACCGCCGGCGATCCCTTAGCCGGCAAGCGCTGGGCCACCTATGCGCAGGCACTCGGACATCCGATCACCCGCATTACCATCCGTGACTACGACTTCTTCGCTCAGGATGTGTGGCGCGTCTCCAGGCCCCTTACGCTGAATCTCGGTCTGCGCTATGAGTTCGCTACGTTCACGCAGCCGCCACTCAATCCGGACTACCCTGCGACAGCCGTCATCAACCAGCCGAAATGGAACTTCGCTCCGCGTATCGGCTTTACCTATGCAATGAACAGAGACCGCACCGTGGTCCACGGGAACTACGGCATTTTCTACAACCGCCTTCCCGGAGCAACGATTACTCGCCTGCAACAACTGGGCGGCGTTGTGCGGCGCTCCTTCACCATGATTCCAAGCACCGTGGGCGCGCCGACCTTTCCCAACCGGTTGACGAGCCTCTCGGAGGTCAGCACGCTCACGCCTCCGAACGCAGGCTTTGCAAAGCCCGGTCTGGCAACGCCGTATGTCCAGGAGGTGACGTTTGGCGTGCAGCAGGACCTCGGCCACGGCATGAGTCTGGACGTGTCCTATGCCATGGGCCGCGGCCTGAAGTTCCTGCAGCGCTCCGACCTGAATGCCGGGCCGGCAGTGTGTTGCGATACCTTCAACCTTGTCGACCTGTCTGGCGCGACGACGGGAACCTTCTCAACGCCCGTCTATCTGGCGGCCAACCGCGTCGACAAGCGGTATGTACGTGTGTTGCAGATCGACAACGCAGGCCGCACCTGGTACGACGGCCTGCTGACCGAAATGCGCATCCGCCGGTCGCAGTGGCTGCAGGGAAGCGTGGCTTACACGTTCTCCCACGCCATTGATCTCAGTCAGGGCGTGGCCACCAGCAATTATTACTTCAGCGATCAGGGCGGCACCTATTTCAACGGCATTTCCATCATCAATGGAAGGAGCGGCTATTCCTATGAGAAGGGAAGTGCTTTGGAGGACCTGCGTCATCGTCTCGTGATGACGGCGGTTGCTTCCCTGCCGCAGCACCATTATGGTTCGAACTTTGCGGATCAAGGGCTGAACGGTTGGCAGCTAGCGCCCATCTTCACGCTGGCGTCTCCTCAGCACGTCAACTCCCTTTTGACGGTAGGTACACCCGACAGTGCGCTGGCGTTTACTACGCCGACGCTCAGCGGCATCGGTGGAGAGACACCGGGTGGTTCCCGTGTTCCTTTCCTGCCGACGGCCAATCTTCCGCTGGGGAAGACAGTGCAGCTGGATGCAAGACTGTCCAAGGTCTTCAGACTTCCAAAGGAGCAAAGTCTGGAGTTCGGATTTGAAGCCATCAACGTCCTCAATCACTTCCGTTTTACGGGCGTTTCCACAACGGCCTACAGGTCGGTGTATACGGCGACGACGAAAACGATTACGGCCCAGCCTGGTCTTGGTACGCCTACGGCTTCGGCCGGTTATCCGGACGGCACCAATGCTCGCCGGGCGCAAGTGATGTTTCGCTATACCTTCTAGACGATGAGCTGGTAGCTACCCGAAACCTATGCCTTAGCCAGACGGAGATTCCGTCTGGCTGAGGTATTCCCTGCTCAGCGGAAGGGGATCTCCTGTAGGTTTTGCCGTGAGAATTTTGAAAAGGAAAACGGACATGCTGAAAATCCCTTACTCCCGAACCTGGCCGGCGTTATTGGGGTTTTCTCTTTTTCTGTTGCCGTCAGCGCACGCTGCGGGCGGCAAGACACTCGTCATCTTCGATCAGGATACGGACGGCATCATTGGTGGCAACGCCGACCCACTGATCATGCTGCTGCAATCGCCGAAGATCGATGTGCTTGGTGTCACCGTTGTTACGGGCAACGGCTGGGTGAAACAGGAAACGGCAGACGTTCTAAAGCTGCTGGAGCTGGAGAAGCGTACCGACGTTCCGGTCTACATGGGCTCTGGCATGCCGCTGCTGCAGTCGCGGTTCGAGCTGCTGCGGCAGGTGCGCCTTTACGGTGGCAACCGCACCGATCCGTTTCTCGGGGCATTCGGTGAATTCAGCCCCGGCCCGGACGACGTGAAGTCTCCGCCAGGCGGCTTTGCAAAGATGCAGCCGCAGCCAATGCCTGCGGCAGAATTCATTGTTCAGGCCGTACGCGCGCATCCGCATGAGGTCGTGCTCTACTGCGGCGGCGCGCTCACCAATATTGCCTTGGCCATCAGTCTCGATCCCGGCATCGTTCCGCTGACAAAAGAGATTGCTTTCATGGGTACCAGCCCGTCATTCCAGCCGCGCACGGTGAACGTGATGTATGACCCGCACGCGGCGGCAATCGTATTGCACGCCCCTTGGCCCAGGCTCACCATCGTGACCGTTGATGTCGCCGAAAAAGCGCACCTCACGCCGGCGATGGCCGAGGAAATTGCGAACGGCAGAAATGCTGCGGAGGCGGCGCTCTACTCCGAGCTTGTCGTGAAGCCGTATCGCGAGCACAAGCCGATGCAGTGGTTCCGCATGGGGGACGAACTGATGGCCGCTTACGTTATCGACCCCACCATCGTGACCGAGACGAAGCGCTTCTACGTCGACGTGGATACGCAGCCCGGGATGGACTATGGCGGCTCGATGTTCTGGGACGAGACGCCACGCGGCTACAACGGCTCGCCCTGGCCGGAAGGCCCTGTGCCTCGCATTCAGAAAGCCGTTCCGCCGCCGGATGCTCGTGTAGCGAACGTGATCTGGGACTTTGACGTCGCGCGCTTCAAAAAGATGTATCTGGACGCAATGACACAGCCCATGGCGGTTGCGACGCGGTTGCCATGAGGTTAGATCAACTTAAATGGAAAGCATGGTGAATGCATAATGAAGCGGAAGATGCCGCATCGGAAGCGAACAGAATTATCTGCAATCGTATGCTGTGCTCTCCTCGTGGCACTTTGCAGCGTGCATGCGCTTGCTCAGGAGCAGCGCTACGTCATCGCCGACCAGGACTCCTCTGGTCCCGGCGGCTCAGACATGATGTCGTTGCTCGTCTTCCTCCAGTCGCCCAATGTAAATCTGCTCGGCATTACCGTTGTCACGGGGGATAGCTGGCGCGATCCCGAAGTGGCGCATGCACTGCGGCTGCTGGAGATCGTCGGCCGCACAGACGTAAAAGTCTACCCTGGCGCGGCGTTTCCGCTCGTGCGCACCCAGGAGTGGACGAATGCGGCCGAAGCGCTCTACGGCAAAGCAAGCTTCAAAGGCGCGTGGAGTGAGCGCAACGGAGCGCACAGCTATGACTTTATGCCTGTGCTGCGCGAAGGAGTGCCGACGACGAAGCCGGCAGACGAGGATGCGGCCCACTTCATGGTGCGCATGGTGCACCGCTATCCGCACAAGGTGACGATCTACGCGGCTGGCCCGCTGACAAACGTTGCGCTCGCCATCCGTCTCGACCCGCAATTCGCCGAGCTGGCGCAAGAGTTGGTCGTGATGGGCGGCAGCATTGTGCCGAAGACCGATGCGGAGGAGTGGTATGGCGACCCGAGGCACGAATTCAACTTCTGGTTTGATCCCGAGGCGGCCAGCATTACGCTCCGCGCGAAGTGGGCGAAGGTCTCCGTGACCACCATCGATGCGTCACTGCAGACACGTCTCGATCCCGAGGTGCTCGACGGTCTTGCGGGCTCCACCAGCCCTGCAGCGCAGTATGTCCTCAACTACACGCGACGTCCTGTAGCGATCAATTATCTCTGGGATGAGCTTGCGGCCGCAGCATGGCTGGACCCCAGCATCATAAAATCGGAGCGCGCCGTGTATATGGACGTCAATATCGATCACGGCCCGAACTACGGAGATACGCTCACTTGGTCCGAGAAACTGAAGCCCACGCTCCCCTTGAACAAGGTCCATGCGCAGATGGACGTGGACTTACCGAAGCTGCAGCGCCTGCTCATTGAGCTCATGCGCTCACCCACCCCCCACTCTCAACCGCGGCAGTAAGCAAAAGGATGCTCTACCTTTCTTGGAGCGCACATATAAGGAGGGACATTGGCCAGGAACTATCAGAGCCGCGATCTTTGGAGTCGCCGCAAATCCATCCACGGCTATGCGATGGATGAGCTCCGTTCCGTTCTGCAAAAATCGATCCGCCGCGGCCTCATAGAAGAGGCGGTGCTTGCTGCCTATGAGATATACAGCACAGGCGCGGAAGCGGAAGACATGCTTTGGAGCCGGTTGGAGATTATCGCTACGGAAGATGTGGGCTTCGGTCTTATCCTCGCGCCCGTCATCCTGGAGGCGTTGAATGCGCAGCGGCTGCGCATGGCCGATCGCGGCGATCGCTGGATGTACTCCGCGCATGCCGTCCGACTCTTGGCGGAGGCGAAAAAGGACAATGTCACCATGGAGCTGGCGACGTGGACGCAACAGGTCGTCCAGCGCGGTGAGCGCAGCGTCCGCGTGGAGGACTATCACCTGGATATGCACACGCGCCGCGGTGCGGAGCTTGGTCACGACTCCTGGCATTGGTGGACGAACGGTGCCCTGTTGGAGAACCGGCTCAGCCGCAAGCGTTCACCGTGGGGGAAGTACCTAACCAAGCTGTACAGCGAAGCGAAGACCGGGAGGAATGGAACAAAAAAGACTGCGGCCCGAAAGAAAACGCGCAGCTAGCCTAACGGTAGCGGTCGCGAAGATGCTCTTCCGCCTTGCTGCTGATCGCATAGAGAGCTACCGAGAGCGCCATCGCCACCAGGCTCGCTCCCAATGCATGCTCGGTCTCAAACTCCTGGCTGGTCAACGCGAACATGTTGCCCAGACCACCGGTCTGCATCAGGTACTCCGCCACTACTGTGACCAGGATGCTGTAGGCTGCACCGATCCGCAATGCGATCGCAAGATTCGGCATCGCCGCCGGTACGGCAAGATACAGCAGTCGGTGGCCGCGCGATGCTGCCAGCACCGTGAACAGCTCATTCGACATGGGCGGCAGCTGCCGCAATCCCGCGCTCACGTAAACAAAGCTCGGGAAGAACGTCATGATAGCAACGGTCACGAGCTCCGTTCGCGTTCTGTATCCGAAGATCCGCGCCAGCAGAGGGATGAGACAGACCACTGGCGTTATGCTCAGCAGGAGCGCCGCCGGCTTTGCCAGTCGGGCGAGGATCTGCGATCGCCATGCAGCCACGGCGAGTAGCGTGCCCGCGGACATCCCGCAGCCAAGACCGCAGATAGCGAAGAGAAGAGTCCATGCTGCAGGCGGGATGTAGAGCCGCGGGTGGGTCGCGATATCTTCGAGCACGGCGAGTGGCGAGACGATGACGATGCTGTTGTAGTGAGCTTGCATCACCCAGATCTGCCACGTGGCAAAGAGCACGAGCAGCGCCCAGTTTCGCAGGAAAAACCGGCGGATCACGTGAACCTCCATTCAGCCCAGCGCTCCGCCAGATTCAGCAGGCCAAATCCAGCGAGCGAGAGCACTGCTACCAGAAGCACGCTCGCCCACATCAACGGGATCTGGAAGTTCTGCATCGTGTTCAGGATGACGACGCCAAGTCCCCCCGGCGCGCCGAACCATTCGCCAACGATGGTTCCGATCATCGCAGCGGTGATCGACACCTTCAGTCCACTCAAAAATGCAGGCAGGGCGGAGGGAATATCAAGATAGAGAAGTTGTCTGCTCTGTCTCGCCCCGAAGGTCGTCAGCATCTGGCTGAGCCGCACCGAAGCCGAACGCAGGCCGCTGCGCACCGCGACGTACATGATGAAGAAGACGGGAATTGTGGCCAGCAGAGCCGGCGTCATCTCACGGCCGATCATCAGGATGAAGATTGGTCCCAGCGCAATCGCAGGAATTGCGTTGAGCGTTACAGCGAGACGGTCCAGCCCGGGACGCAGCAGCGGTATGAGGTGTGCGGCCAGCGCCGTCATGGTGCCAAGGAGTGTGCCTGCTGCCAGCCCTCCGAGCGCTGAGGAAAGTGTGGCGGCCGCCGAGCGTGCGAGCAAAGCAAGCATGGTTCCTTGCCGAAAAATTGCGAGCACCTTCGCCGGTGGCGGAACTGTCATTCCCAGTGCGCTGGAGCTTCCCGCGAGTTGCCATGCCAGCAACATGCACAGGATCGCCAGTGTGCTGTATGCGGCATTGCGAAGCCTGATCGCGGAGGGTCCTCTCATGCGGGATGGTCCAGAAGCAACGTGAGGTGATCGACCAGCGCATGGAACTCGGATGAGCGGAGTAGCTCCTCTGAACGCGGCCGCGGGAAGGGAACAGGCACAATCTCCACGATGCCGCGCGGATGCCCGCCCATCACCACCACGCGGTCGGCGAGAAAGATCGCCTCCTCCACGGAATGTGTCACCAGGATGGTTGTCGGTCGCTGCTGCTGCCAGATGCGTTGCAGCTCCATGTTCAACCGCCTGCGTGTGACCGCGTCGAGCGCGCCAAAGGGCTCGTCGAGCAGAAGCAGCCGCGGATTCAGACAGAGCGAGCGCGCAATCGCGGCGCGCTGCCTCATGCCGCCGGAGAGCTGCCGTGGACGCGCGCCTTCAAAGCCCTTGAGCCCGACCAGATGAATGAGATCTGCAATGCGCTTCCGGTCCACCGGCCGCGCGGCAATGCGAAACGGTAGGGCCAGATTAGCCTCCACGGAGAGCCACGGCAGAAGAGCATGCTCCTGAAATGCAATGCCCAGCTCGTGCCGGCTGCGCAACACCGCCGGAGGTTCGCCATCGATCCGCACCGTGCCGCTCGATGTTTCTTCGAGCGACGCCAGGATGTGCAACAGCGTGCTCTTGCCGCAGCCCGACGGACCGATCAGCGCAACCAGCTCGCCTTCCGCGATGCTGAGATCGATGTGCCGCAGCGCGAGCATAGTCTCCTTGCCCTGGAGCGGAAACACTTTACTTACGCCTTGAATTTCGATCGCTGCCATTCTTGTCCTTTTTGCTAGATCCCAAGCTGCGCGTACGCGTCCGCGAGCAGTGACATGTCCATCACACGATCCGGCGGCGGCAGTTGCAGGCGGCCGGAGGCTCGTGCCGCGTCATACATGCCGCGTTGTAGCGTCTCCTCCGAGATCCAGTACGGTCCGCGTGTTCCCGGCGTTTGCGTCAGCGGGATTTGCAGGCGGTTCACGCGAAGCTGCTGTTCCAGGGAGAGCCCAAGATCCGCGCCATACTTGTTCACGATCAGCGATGGCGCGTAGGCCGGATCGCGAATGTTGTCCGCGCGTCCCTGCAGCAGGGCCTTCAGAAACGAAACAAGCTCCGCGCGTCGAGTTTCCAGCGTCCTGCGATCGACAAAGAGCAGCGTGGAGGGAACGTGATATCCGAGCTCATCCATGCGGCGGACGAAAAAGTCCTGTTCCCGCTTCATCCCCAGGTCTTCGAGGATGCCCGGCTGGTTCGTGACGAAGCAGTAGTACGCATCTCCCGCCCCGTTCAGCAGCGCATCCGGCGAGAAGCCGACAGGGATGAATATGTAAGTCGGCGGAAGATGGTTGAGGCGGAAGGTGGCCTCGATCGTCGTGCGTTCGCTGGGGCCCTGCACGAGATAGCGTGCGTTCGGCATCTCGGATGGCTCCCGGACTGGACGCCGCGCCAACGAAATGAGGCCGCCGGGATGCACCGGGCAGGCGGAGGCGATGATCACAAAATCATTGCCACGATTCACGGCATCCAGCAGCGGTAGCCATTCCGCATCACCGATCTGTGCCTGCCGTGCTGCGACCTGTATAAGCGGCTGGGGAGCGTTCGGTCCTCCCGGCCACACTTTCACCGGTACACCAACGCCTTTGAAGTAGCCTCTTTCGAGCGCGATCCAGAAGGCGGCGTACTCTACGTCCGGCACCCAGCCGAGAGCATAGATGAGAGCACGCGATGAGTTGCCGCGGCACGCAGAGAGCCAGGGAAAGGCGCAAGTAGTGAGCCCGGCTGCGAGAAAGCATCGCCGGCTGAACACCACTTTTGAGGAGAGCAAAGTCAAGCCAGACGGAGCCTCAAGGCCCCCATCATAGTGGATATTTGAGCCTCTGCACTACTGCAATGGACCGCACGTCACTGTTGGAATTCAACAGGGTGAGACTGACTCAAAGTCGCCGGAGGCTGCAGCGAACTCATGCCGACTGCGGCTGCCCGTTCACGACCACATTCTCGAACTTGAGATTTGTGACGCCGGAGGTCGTGAGCTTGTCCTTGTCCTGGGGGATCACTACGTCGAAATCCTTGAGCAGAACATTGCTGATAGTCGTCTGACCAGGGTTTGGCTTGATGACTCCGAAGGATGCGAAGTGACCTTTGATGCCGATGAGGCTGAGGTTGCGGACCACGGACTGCGGCGGCGTCGCCCCCTGGAGATTGAAGTACTGCGACCAGGGTTGAACGGTAAGGATGTTGCTCGGAGCGGCCTCTGACGTGATGTTGCGGAAGGTGATGTCTTCGTAATGCTGCGGTGTGTCGGGGCGAAGCTTCAGGGTCGCGACGCGGACATTGCCGGTGATTTTGCAGTTTTCGACGATCACATCGCGAACGATAGTCGCTTCGCTGCCAAGGGTGAGCACGCCACCGCCGCGCTTATACGTGCAGTTGCGAACGCGGATGTGCTCGACGGGCGGACTGTCTCTGTCGTCTGCCGCATGGGGTCCCTTGGAGCCTTTGCATGCGATGCAGTCGTCGGTAACGGAGAAGAAGCAGCCGTCGACCGTGACGTTGCGCGAACTGTCGATGTCGATGCCGTCGGTGCTCGGAGCCTGCCTGTAGTCGTCGGGGACTTCGAAGCGAACCTGGTGCACGAGTACGCCGTCGCAGTTGTAGAGATGCAGATTCCAGAACTGCGAATCCTTGAACGTGATGCCTTCGATCTTCACCCCGCGCGAGCTTTCAATCAGCGCCATGCGCGCGCGAGGGATGCCGAGGTTCGGGAAGTTTCTTGGATCAGGCGCTGCGTTGCGCTGCTTCCAGAACTCGTCCCAGATGGGCCGCCCCGCGCCGTCGAGGGTTCCTTCACCTGTTATCTGCAGGCCATCGCAGTTCTTCGCGTTGATCAGCGCCGGGTTGAACTTCTCCTCGAAGTGTCCTTCGATCCGGGTGCGCTGGACGGGGAAGTTGGCCATGTCGGTCGAGCACCGGAGCACCGCGCCTGCCTGAAGGTGAAGATTCACCTTTGGCTTGAAGAAAAGAGCGCCGCTCACGAAGACGCCTCGCGGCACAATGACAGTGCCACCGCGGCTTGCGGCGAGATGATCGATGGCGGACTGAATGGCCTTGGTATTCACGGTGGTGCTATCGGCTTTCGCACCAAAGTCAGTGATCAGGGCCTCCGAGCGATCCTCTGCCCGGGCCATCAACGCAGATCCGAAGAAGGGGGCTGCGAGCATCAACGACATGAACCTGCGACGAGGGTACTGTTGAGCGGACACAACTCTCCTTTGGCACATCAGATTCTGGGCGGCAGATGAAGATGCTCGTGGCGCTCTTACGTGCCTTTTGAGCTGGCGTCGTACCGCCGTATCGGCACATCCTCCGCCATCGAACTCCGTCCCATCCTCAATATTACAAATCGCGGTGCTTTTCGCGTGCTAGCTCTCATGCGGTATGAGCCGTCTAAGCACAAGATGCCTCGCTTTCCATACTCAACGGTCTCGGTCTTTACGATCACTCTTGCACTCACTCTCTCCGCGCCAGTGGTGTCAGCCGCCCAGGTGCAAGCCACACCCACCCATCCTGCCGCGACTTCAAACACCGCAGCTGGCTCACAAGCCGGACAGTCCACTGAGCCCCCGCGCGAGCCGACGCCCGTCACTGCGGCCGGCTCCGCCACCGCGCCCCAGCCTGCTCCCACCAACGGCCAGCCCGCGCCCGGAGCCCCCGACGGTTCCGCCGCGAGTCAGCAGTCCAACTCCTCCAAGAGCCTCGCCTCCCATGCCGCGCCGGCGCTTACGCTTGAGCAGCAGATCGCGCGCCTTCCGCCAATTACCGATAGCAATATCGACGTCCAGGCCCAGAGCAAAGCTATCCTTCAGCACCTCGGCGAGATTCTGCACTTTTACCGTCTGGCTACTACAAAGATCCAGAAGGCGGGCGAGGCCAGTGACGTCCTCTACGCCGAGCAGGCCAAATCGCAAGCCACCCAGATCGCGCAGCTCGCATTTCAATCCGCGCGTAACGAGGCTGCGCTGCTCACGCGCGTCAACGTTCCCGCCAACTCGCCCGCACCCAGCGGCGAAGAGGGCGCAACGGCGCCTGCGCACCAGCGTCTCGCCGCAGCCCGCGCACGCATCATGGGTCAAATCGCCGCGCTGCAGGCAGTGGACGCCGCAAACGACGCAGCCATCGCTCACTCCAACGCCAAAACGCGTCCCCCGCTTCTGCAGAAGCAAGAGCAGATTGACGGCGAGTTCAAACTTCTGCAGGCCACCCTCGGCGCAATCAATCGTCTTGCCAACTTCACCGACGCCGAGAGCGGCCGCACTGGACTCATCGGAGACATCGATCGCCTCGCCAGCTCCGCGCCGGAGCTCAACGCGGGCACCGGTAAGTCCATCACCATGCCTCCACTGCAAAACATCGGCGACGCGCAGCACTCCGGCCTTGTCACGCAGGCCGGCGTTCTCTTTGACCTGCTCTCCGCGCGTCACGCCATCGACAACCAGCTTGCGCAGGCAGATCGTCTTCGCGCCTCCGCGAATAATCTGCGCACGCCCTTCGTAAACATGCTGCGCTCCACCATTCGCCAGGGCGACACTCTGATGCGTCAGACGGTAGACCTCAAGGCCACGCCCACCACGGACACGCAGGACATCCTTGCCACCCGCAAGACCTTCGACCAACTCACTGCCAACTTCCGCGTGCTCTCCGACGCGATGCTGCCGCTCAGCCAGGAGGTCATGGTGCTCGACGCGCAGCGCGGTACGCTGTCCAGTTGGCGAACCGCCGTCGACGCCGAGTACAAGACCCTTCTGCGCTCCCTGCTCGTTCGTGTCGGCGAGATCGCCGTCGCGCTGCTCGTGCTCATGCTGCTGAGCCAGCTTTGGAGCCGCGCCACCGTGCGCTACGTGCAGGATCTGCGCCGGCGTCGCCAACTGCTCCTCGTGCGCCGGATCATCGTCGGGTTTCTCGGCGGGCTGATCGTGCTCTTCGGTTTCATCACGCAGTTCAGCTCGCTGGCCACCTTCGCAGGCTTTCTCACCGCGGGCATTGCCGTGGGCCTGCAGACGATCCTCCTCTCGGTCGCCGCCTACTTCTTCATCATCGGCCGTTATGGCGTGAAGGTAGGGGATCGCATTACTGTCGCCGGCGTCACCGGCACGGTCATCGAGGTCGGCATCGCGCGTTTTTACATGATGGAACTCGTGGGCTCCGGCACTGAGCTGCACTCCACAGGCCGCGTCGCTGTCTTCGCCAACTCCGTGCTCTTCCAAACCGGCACACCGCTTTACAAGCAGCTTCCCGGCACCGAGTATGCATGGCACGAACTCGTCGCCAGGCTCGCACCCAACGCCGACACGGATGCTGTCACCAAGGCACTCGTCGATGTTGTTGCCAGCGTCTTCCAGGGCTATCGCCAGAGCATCGAAGCGCAGCAGCATCAGATCGAAGCCTGGATGGGCACTGCGCTGGACACGCCCCGCATCGAGGCTCGCCTTCGCATGTCCGACGAGGGCCCTCAGGTCGCGGTGCTCTTTCCCGTAGAGATCGAGAGCGCCGCCAAAACAGATGAAGCGATCGCAGGAAAACTGGTGCAACTCATGAGGACAGACGGTCCATTGAAGTCCAACCTCGCTGGCACTCCCGTCATCAAGGCGGCTATTAAGATATAGCGGTGCGGAGAGCACGCTGCTGTAGAGATCACCACAATGGAGCACGTCCAGTGGGTCACGAAGAACAGCGTCGTGTACAAGCGCGACGGTCAGCGCTCGCGCGCAACCCGTTGCTGCGGGCGCCTGCATTGAATCAGCCGATATGGACGACGAGTAACCTCAGCCTGCCTGATAATCGAGGTGTTCGTGCATCTCTGCAACATCCAGGAAAAGGTGAACGATGAACCGTCTTAGGGGAAAGTGCGCCCTCATCACCGGAGGGACCAGCGGCATCGGGCTCGAAACCGCGAAACTCTTCATTGCCGAAGGCGCCACTGTCGCAGTCTCTGGTACCAATCCAGCCACACTTGAGGCTGCACGCAACGCACTCGGCAGCGGCGCGCACGTCTTCGCCTCCAACGCCTCCGCCGTCGCCGACCAGCCGAAGCTCGCGCAGCAGATCGCCGACACCTTCGGCAAGCTCGACATCCTCTTCGTCAACGCCGGCGTCGCCACGCTCAAGCCTGTCGAGCAATGGGACGAAGCCGCCTTCGACCGTGAATTCGGCATCAACGTCAAAGGTCCGTTCTTCCTCATTCAGTCGCTGCTGCCCATCTTTGCCAGCCCGGCATCGATCATTCTCAACGCCTCCGTCAACGCGCATGTCGGCATGCCCAATACCAGCGTCTACGGTGCCAGCAAGGCCGCGCTGCTTTCACTTACGCGCACACTCTCCGGCGAGCTCATCTCGCGCGGCATTCGCGTCAACGCCGTCAGCCCGGGCCCCATCGCCACCCCGCTTTACAGCAAACTCGGCTTCTCGCAGGAGCAGCTGAAAAATGTCTCCGCCTCCATCCAGTCGCAGGTCCCCGCCGGCCGGTTCGGCCAGCCCAGCGAGATCGCAAACGCCGTCCTCTTCCTCGCCTCCGACGAATCCGCCTTTACCGTCGGCGCCGATCTCCTGATCGACGGCGGCCTCAGCCTCTAGGTCTGCATCCAATACCATCGACGCATGGCTGCTCACCAGAAACGCGCGCTCGTGACCGGAGGCGCGGGCCTCATCGGCTCGCACATCGTCGACCTCCTCATCCGCGAAGGCTGGCGCGTCCGCATCCTCGACAACCTCGAGCCCAACACGCACAAGCTCGGGCGCCCCGCCTGGATCAATCCCGCGGCCGAGTTCGTCAGCGGCAACGTGCAGGACGCCGCCACCACACGCGCAGCACTTGAAGGTATCGATGTCGTCTTCCACGAGGCGGCCTACGGCGGCTACATGCCGGAGATGGCGAAGTATGTCCTCGTGAACAGCTTCGGTACGGCGCAGATGCTCGAGCTCATCCGCGACTACAGGCTGCCCATCAAAAAAGTCATCGTCGCCAGCTCGCAGGCCGTCTACTCCGAAGGCGCCGCACTCTGCCCGGCACACGGCCACGTCAATCCGCCCCTCAGACCCGTAGACCAACTCCGCCGCGGCGACTTCGCTGTCCACTGCCCGGTCTGCAACGAGCCAACAACATCCATCCCAACGCCTGAGTCGACACCGGGCGGTGGCGAGACCGTCTACGCCCTCACCAAGGTCGACCAGGAACGCCTCGTCCTTCTTTGGGGCAAGCAGGTCGGCATCCCCACCGTTGCGCTGCGCTACTCCTGCACCTACGGTCCGCGCCAGTCGCTGTTCAACCCCTACACCGGCGTTATCGCCATCTTCTGCACGCGCCTGCTCAACAATCAGCCGCCCATCCTCTACGAAGACGGCAACCAGACCCGCGATCTTTGCTTCGTCGAAGACATTGCGCGAGCGAATTTGCTCGCGGCGGAATCAGACAAACTCGACGGCCTTCCCGTCAACGTCGGCAGTGGCCGTGCGACATCCGTCCGCGATCTTGCGCGCATCATTGCGGAGCAACTCAACATCAACATTGAGCCGGTCGCGCGCGGCGAATTCCGTCCCGGCGAGATCCGTTCGCTCATCTCCGACATCACGCGTGCCCGCACGATGGGCTATGAACCGTCCGTCACCATCGAGCAGGGAATCGGCCGTTACATCGACTGGATCCGCACGCAGGGCGAAGTCAAGGACTACTTCGCCGAGATCGAAGCAAGCCTCCGCTCCAAGGGCATTGTTCAGAGCGTCGCCAGTGCATGAGGTCCACGGCTATGATCAGTCACATGCCTGACGACGTCATCTCCGCCGAATTCCTCGCCTACTCTGCGAAGCAGATGCAGGCGCTTCACAGCAAAATTGCCACCTGCCTCGGCAAGCTCACCGAAGAGCAAATCTGGCAGCGTGGAGGTCCGCACGAGAATTCTGTCGGCAACCTGCTGCTGCATCTCGAAGGCAACATCCGCCAGTGGATTCTTCACGGCATTGACGATCAGCCCGACGTCCGCCGCCGGGATGACGAGTTCACGCTGGCGCCGTCGATTCACTCCAGCGATGCCTTCGCGCGTCTCACGACGACAATCAACGAGTCTCACCAGGTCATCGCCACTCTTCCGCCCGCGAGCCTCACCCAAGTCATCGACCCGCAGCCCACCGGCACCTGGCGCCACACCACCATCCTCGTCGCCATCTATAAGGTCGTCAGCCATCTCGACCACCACACCGGCCAGATCATCCTGCTCACCAAGCAACTCGCAGGCATGGACCTCAACCTCTCGATGCCGCGCAAGCGCTGATTCGACCGATCATCCAGCGGTTACGCCTCTCGCCTGAACCTTGCTCGTGAAGTCATCCCGGGGTATTAAGATAGGACTACATGCCCGATGTTGCTCACGAGAATCCCGCTTGGCGCAAGCGTGCTGCTCCGTTCTTTCTCGTGGCTGCCACCTTCTTGCTCGCTACCGCCATCATCAATCCATTTCGGGAGATGCTCTGGCAGGACGACTCCTGGTCATACGCCCGCATGGTCCAGCACTTGCTTTCGACTGGCCAGTACCATCTGGACGACTGGGCTGCGGCAAATATGCCGACGCAGATCTACCTTGCTGCGGGGCTTTCGAAGATCTTTGGGTACTCTCTGATTCTTCTGCGGTGCACGACGGTTGCTCTACTCGCAGTGGCTCTGACGAGTCTCTATCTGCTGCTTCGCGAGCTTGGCCACTCCCGTCAGATCTCGGCGGGCATGGCCCTCGTCCTTCTTGCCAGTCCGCTCGTGCTGTTACTCGGCTTTTCATTCCAGTCGGACGTTCAATTTCTCGGCTGGTTTCTGCTCGCGCTTTGGCTGTACGTGCGCGGCTTCCGCCGTGGCAGCACATGGAACATCTTCTTCGCATCTCTCGCTGCGGGCTGCGCCATCGGCACACGGCAGTTCGGCATTGCGATCGTAGTCGGGCTTGTTGCTAAGTGGGTCGTCAGCGCTTCACCGTCTCGTCTGCCACTCCGCCAGCTCGGGATTGCGATCGCCGCTCCGCTCGTCGCCGCGACGGCACAACTGATCGTTGGCTTTCGCGATCCCAACATTACGCAGATTCATCGGCTCGCCGAAACGCACGAGATGCTCACGTTGCCGGCATACGTCCTCGTCAAGGAGTTTCTCTGGCGTTGTTGCGCGATTTTGCAGTATGTGGGCATACCGCTTCTTCCTCTGCTGCCTGCGCTGCTGGCTGCTCCCTCCTTCTTCTGGAAGCACCGAGCTGGCCGCGTTCCGGTATGGGTCCTTACACTTTGTGTAGCTGCGGCCATCGTCTGGGCCGTATCGTTTCCCTCTGTCCTTACCGCG
>Ga0134125_10002619_pt1 | contig 21192 bp, 18 predicted proteins | sample KB31751_FD_96464 | JGI IMG/M metagenome (GOLD analysis project Ga0134125, IMG submission 96464) | Terrestrial soil microbial communities with excess Nitrogen fertilizer from Kellogg Biological Station, Michigan, USA - KB3-175-1 | ecosystem: Environmental > Terrestrial > Soil > Unclassified ... | reverse complement strand
CTTGGCACGGGTCACCTCGACGCCGCAGCGCTCGCAGATGATGCCCTTGAAGCGCACGCGCTTGTACTTGCCGCAGTAGCACTCCCAGTCCCGGGACGGGCCGAAGATCTTTTCGCAGAAAAGACCGTCCTTCTCGGGCTTCAGGGTGCGGTAGTTGATGGTCTCCGGCTTCTTGACCTCGCCGTAGCTCCAGTCGCGGATCTCTTCCGCGGTGGCCAGGCCGATGCGCATGGTGCCGAATGAGGATTCGCTGGACATGTGGTCCCTGTCTCTCTCTTGTTCTGAAGAAGTCTGGTGTTCAGCGGCGGACGGGTGGCCTGCCGCGGGGAACGGATAAGGAACGGGTACGAGGGCGGGTGCCCGGCGCGGGGGCCGGGCACCGCCGTCGTGCTAAACCTCGTCGACGGAGCTCGGCTCCGACCGGGACAGGTCGATGCCCAGCTCTTCCGCAGCCCGGAACACTTCTTCGTCCGAGTCCCGCATCTCGATGGGATTGCCGTCGGTGGAGAGGACCTCCACGTTCAGGCAGAGCGACTGCATTTCCTTGATGAGGACCTTGAAGGACTCCGGAACGCCCGGTTCCGGGATGTTCTCGCCCTTCACGATCGCCTCGTAGACCTTCACGCGTCCGTGGATGTCATCGGACTTGATGGTCAGCAGTTCCTGCAGCGTGTACGCGGCACCGTAGGCCTCGAGGGCCCAGACTTCCATCTCACCGAAGCGCTGGCCGCCGAACTGTGCCTTACCACCCAGCGGCTGCTGGGTGATCATGGAGTACGGGCCGGTGGAGCGCGCGTGGATCTTGTCGTCCACCAGGTGGTGCAGCTTCAGGATGTACATGTAGCCGACCGACACGGAGTCCGGGAACGGCTGGCCGGAGCGGCCGTCGAACAGGCGCGCCTTGCCGGAGTTGCCGATGAGCCGGTCGCCGTCGCGGGTGACGTTGGTGTGGTCCAGCAGCCCGCGGATCTCGTCCTCGTGGGCGCCGTCGAACACCGGGGTGGCCACGGTCGTGGGGCCGGATTCGCGCGGCAGGTTGGGCAGTTCCTTCACCCAGTCCGGCTCGCCCTCGATCTTCCAGCCCTGCTTGGCCGCCCACCCGAGGTGGATCTCCAGGACCTGGCCGACGTTCATGCGGCCGGGGACACCCAGCGGGTTGAGCACGACGTCGACCGGGGTGCCGTCCTCCAGGAATGGCATGTCCTCGACCGGCAGGATCTTGGAGATGACGCCCTTGTTGCCGTGGCGTCCGGCGAGCTTGTCGCCGTCCGTGATCTTGCGCTTCTGCGCCACGTAGACGCGCACCAGCTGGTTCACGCCCGGGGGCAGCTCGTCGTCGTTGTCGCGCTCGAAGATGCGCACGCCGATCACGGTGCCGGACTCGCCGTGCGGCACCTTCAGGGAGGTGTCGCGCACTTCGCGGGACTTCTCGCCGAAGATGGCGCGCAGCAGGCGCTCCTCCGGGGTCAGCTCCGTTTCGCCCTTCGGGGTCACGCGGCCGACGAGGATGTCGCCGGCCTCGACCTCGGCACCGATGTGGATGATGCCGCGCTCGTCGAGCTGGCCCAGGACCTCCTCGGAGACGTTCGGGATGTCCCGGGTGATCTCCTCGGCGCCGAGCTTGGTGTCGCGGGCATCGACCTCGTGCTCCTCGATGTGGATCGAGGTCAGCACATCATCGGAGACCATGCGCTGCGAGAGGATGATCGCGTCCTCGAAGTTGTGCCCTTCCCAGGACATGAACGCGACCAGGAGGTTCTTGCCCAGCGCCAGCTCACCGTTGTCGGTGGACGCGCCGTCGGCGATGATCGACTGGTATTCCAGGCGGTCGCCCTCGGAGACCCGGACCCGCTGGTTGTAGGCGTTGCCGTGGTTCGAGCGGGCGAACTTCATGATCGGGTAGGCGGACTCGGTGCCATCGTCGTTCATGACGGTGACCAGGTCGGCCGAAACCTCGGTGACCACGCCGGGCTTGGCGGCGGTGATGGAGTCGCCGGCGTCGACCGCCACGTACTTCTCCATGCCGGTGCCGACCAGCGGTGCCTCGGAGGCCAGCAGCGGCACGGCCTGGCGCTGCATGTTCGCGCCCATGAGCGCGCGGTTGGCATCGTCGTGCTCCAGGAACGGGATCAGCGCGGTGGCCGCGGAGACCATCTGGCGCGGGGAGACGTCCATGTAGTCGATTTCGGCCGGCTCGACGAGCACGGGCTCGCCGCCGCCGCCACGCTCACGGCAGAGGACCAGGTCCTCGACGAAGTGCAGGTCATCGGTCATCGGGGCGTTCGCCTGGGCGATGATGCAATCGAGTTCCTCGTCGGCGGTGAGGTAGTCGACCTGGTCGGTGACCTTGCCGTCGACGACCTTGCGGTACGGGGACTCGATGAACCCGAAGTTGTTAATGCGGGCGTAGGTCGCCAGCGAGCCGATGAGGCCGATGTTCGGGCCTTCAGGGGTCTCGATGGGGCACATGCGGCCGTAGTGCGAGGGGTGGACGTCGCGGACTTCCATGCCGGCGCGGTCACGGGACAGGCCACCCGGGCCCAGTGCGGACAGGCGGCGCTTGTGCGTCAGTCCGGCGAGCGGGTTGTTCTGGTCCATGAACTGCGAAAGCTGGGAGGTTCCGAAGAACTCCTTGATCGCGGCCACGACGGGGCGGATGTTGATCAGGGTCTGCGGCGTGATCGCCTCGACGTCCTGGGTGGTCATGCGCTCGCGCACGACGCGCTCCATGCGGGACAGGCCGGTGCGGACCTGGTTCTCGATGAGCTCGCCCACGGCGCGGATGCGGCGGTTGCCGAAGTGGTCGATGTCGTCGACCTCCACGCGGATGTCGGCCTTCTCGCCCTTGCGCACGCCCGGGACGGTCGCCTCGCCGGCGTGCAGCGCGACCAGGAACTTGATCATCGCGACGATGTCGTCGATGTTCAGCACCGAGGCATCGGCCGAATCCAGCGGGGTGTCGACACCGAGCTTGTGGTTGATCTTGTAGCGCCCGACCTTGGCCAGATCGTAGCGCTTGGCGTTGAAGTAGAGGTTGTCGAGCAGGGCCTGGGCGGCGTCGACCGTCGGCGGCTCGCCCGGACGCAGCTTGCGGTAGATGTCCAGCAGCGCCTCCTCCTTGGTCTCCGTCGCGTCCTTTTCCAGGGTCGCGCGGATGGAGTCGTACTGCCCGAACTCCTCGAGGATGCGGCCTTCGGTCCAGCCGAGGGCCTTGAGCAGCACGGTGACGGACTGCTTGCGCTTGCGGTCGAGGCGGACGCCGACCTGATCGCGCTTGTCGATCTCGAGCTCGAACCAGGCGCCACGGGACGGGATGATCTTCGCGGTGAAGATGTCCTTGTCGCTGGTCTTGTCCGGGGTGCGCTCGAAGTAGGCACCCGGGGAGCGGACCAGCTGCGAGACGACGACGCGCTCGGTGCCGTTGATGATGAAGGTGCCCTTGCCGGTCATCAACGGGAAGTCGCCCATGAACACGGTCTGCTGCTTGATCTCGCCCGTGTTGTTGTTCATGAACTCGGCCTTAACGTACAGCGGGGCCGCGTAGGTCGCGTCGCGGTCCTTGCACTCGGCCTCGGTGTACTTCGGGTCGGCGAATTCCGGCTCGGAGAAGCTCAGGGACATGGTGCCCTGGAAGTCCTCGATCGGGGAGATCTCCTCGAAGATCTCGGCCAGGCCGGAGGTGTCGGCCACGCCGGTGATGCCCTCGGCGCGTGCCTTCTCCAGGCGGGCCTTCCAGGCGTCGTTGCCGACGAGCCAGTCGAAGCTCTCGACCTGCAGTGCCAGCAGGTTCGGCACGTCGAGGGGTTCGTGGATCTTTGCGAATGAGATTCGGCCGGCCGCTTCCGCGGTGCGGGCCGAACTAGCGGTTTGATGATTTGAGGTGCTCGAGGCGACCAAGATGGATCCTTCCACAGACCGTCAGGTTTCCGACGCCATCCCCGCCCGGGATGAGGAACCCGGAACAACACCGAACATCGGGCCCACCGCTATATGAAGGCCGATTGGAAAGAGGGAAGACGCAAGGATCCACACTACACGAATGGGAAGAATCTGTCCACCATACTAGATCTCGGCGGAAAAAGCCCGCATCCCGCGAAAAAATTTCCCGGATTCCCCGCCAACCGCCACCGACACGGCGACCGGCGCATCGCCCGCGGCCCCGTCGGCCCGCTTTGGCCTTTATGGCCCACATCACCATAATTGGGGTAACGAGCCATCCCGACCAAGGAGAGCACCACCATGACCGATCCCCGCGACCCAGTCCTCGTTTCCGGCGCCCGCACCCCCTTCGGCCGCCTCAAGGGCCAGCTGGCCACCTTCAGCGCCGTGGAGCTCGGGGCCGCCGCCATCACCGGTGCCCTGGACCGGGCGGGGGTGCCCGCCGGTGACGTGCAGGCCGTCATCATGGGCCACGTGGTGCAGGCTGGGTGCGGTCAGAACCCGGCCCGCCAATCGGCCATCAAGGCCGGCATCGGCTGGGATGTCCCGACCGTGACCATCAACAAGGTGTGCCTTTCCGGGCTGGCGGCCATCACCGACGCCGCCCGTCTGGTCCGGCTGGGCGAGGCCGACGTGGTCGTCGCCGGCGGCCAGGAGTCGATGACTAACGCCCCGCATGTCCTGCCCGGGAGCCGCACGGGCTGGAACTACGGGAGCTTCACGGCCATCGACTCGGTGGACCACGACGGGCTGACCGACGCCTTCGACGGCCAGTCCATGGGCGTGAGCACCGAGGCCAGGAACGGGGAACTCGGCCTCGAGCGCCGCCCGCAGGACGAGGTTGCCGCTGCCTCGCACCAGCGGGCCGCCGCCGCCCAGCAGTCCGGCGTGTTCGACGCCGAGATCGTCGCCCTCTCCGTACCGCAGCGCAAGGGCGATCCACTGACCGTCGACGCGGACGAGGGGATCCGCCCCAACACCAGCGTGGACACCCTGGCCGGCCTGCGGCCGGCGTTCGCGCAGGACGGCACCATCACCGCCGGAAACTCCTCCCCCCTCTCCGATGGTGCAGCCGCCGTCGTCGTCGCCTCCCGGGCCTATGCCGAAAGCAAGGGGCTGGACATCCTGGCCGTCATCGGCGAGCCGGGGCAGGTCGCCGGCCCGGACACGTCCCTGCATTCGCAGCCGTCCCATGCCATCGAGTCCGCACTGTGCCGGGCCGGATGGCAGATTGCCGATCTGGACTTCATCGAAATCAACGAGGCGTTCGGTGCGGTGGCCTGCCAGTCCCTGAAGGACCTGGATTACCCCCTGGAGAAGACGAACCTCCACGGAGGGGCGATCGCCTTGGGGCACCCGATCGGGGCATCCGGGGCGCGTCTGGCCCTGCATGCGGCCTTGGAGCTGCAGCGGCGCGGCACCGGCAAGGCCGCGGTCAGCCTGTGTGGCGGGGGCGGCCAGGGCGAGGCCCTGCTGCTCAGCCGCGACGCCTGAGCAGGGGCGCGGCTACAAGCCCCGGGTGATGCCACCTGTATTGTGCGGGACTACCCGGGGCGCCGGCCGGTACCTTGAGTCGCTCCTCTGGACGCGTTCGGCGAAGCCGCGGGCCGGTTCGCGCAGGGCCACCACGGAGTCGACCAGGGCCGTCACGCGCTTGCCCAGCCGCCGGCCGACCGTCTGCTCGACCCACCGGTAGACCAGGTAGGCGGCAACGCCGACGACCACCAGGGTGATCGCCAGGATGACCGGACGGGGAAGATGGCCGCTGAGTTGGCGGATGATCCACCAGCCCCAGATTTCATGCAACAGGTAGATGGGGTACGTGAGAGCCCCGGCCAGTGCCAGCCCGGGCAGGTTGACCCGGCGCAGCGGGGTGAGGACCAGCACGGCGATGACGGCGAAGATGGCGGCCACGATCAACCAGTAGGCCTGCTCCGGGACCGAGTACCCCACCAGGTGCATGGCTTCCTCGCTTCCGGTGCGGCCCGTCAGCCAGGCGGCCTGGACGACGTTAAGCCCCAGCACCGCCCAGCGCATCGGGCTGTGCCCGAAGCGGTAGATGAGGAACAGGCACATGCCCCCGGCGAAGAGGGCGGCGTGGTCGGGGATCAGCGCCTGGCGGATGAAGTTGCTGGGGATCATCGGGGCGAGGAAACCCACGAGCGGCCAGAGCGCGGCGAAGGCGAGGATGCGCCGGCGCGTCACCCAGCCGAGCATCATCAGGACCAGGACCAGGCCGTAGAAGCGCATTTCCGCCCATAGCGTCCAGTAGACGCCGTCGACGTGGGGGATCCCGAAGCCGCCCTGCATCATCGTCAGGTTCACGGCCCAGTCCGAGAAGGACAGCCGTTGCCCCATCGAGGGCCAGATGAAGAAGATCAGCACGCCCGTGGCCAGCACGGCCACCCAATAGGCCGGGAACAGCCGCCCGATGCGGGAGCCGATGAACTGCGCGGGACGCTTGCCGTACGCCGAGAGCAGGATGACGAAGCCGCTGATCACGAAGAACAGCTGCACGCCCATGTTCCCGAAAAGCGTGAACCGCGAGAGGCTGGGCCAGGCCGCCTTGGCGGGCTCGATGCCCCAGTTGCCATGGTGCCACGCCGTGTAGTGGTAGAGGATGACGCCCACGGCTGCCAACAGCCGGAGCCCATCAAGCAGTGCCAGCCGGGGGGCGCGCCGTGGCGCGGACGGTGCCGCCGGGCGTTCCGGGGCCGCCCGGTCTTCACCGGTAGCCGCCGGGGCCGGGCGAAGGGCCGTGGCCGTGGTTTCCGCCATGTCGTCCCCTCCCGTGGTCACCGCGCGTTATCAAGTCGTTACCTACCACGGTAGCAAACCCGGCTGCGGGTGTCGCAGTAATGTGACCCGGCCCACGGGATGGGTGGAGTTGCCTGGGCCCGCGGCGGCCGCGGGAGACGGCCGGTTAAAGTGGCGGAGCCCCGCCCACCTGGTCGGTGGGCGGGGCTCGCGGCGTGCGCGTCGGCTACTACTTGACCGTGACGGTCGCGCCGGCGGCCTCGAGGGCCTCCTTGGCCTTCTCGGCAGCGTCCTTGGCAGCGCCTTCCAGCACGGCCTTCGGGGCGCCGTCGACCAGGTCCTTGGCTTCCTTCAGTCCGAGGGAGGTCAGGGCGCGGACCTCCTTGATGACAGCGATCTTCTTGTCGCCAGCGGCTTCGAGGATGACGTCGAATTCGGTCTTCTCCTCGGCAGCCTCGGCGCCACCGGCGGCCGGGCCGGCAACGGCGACGGCAGCAGCGGTGACCTCGAAGGTCTCCTCGAAGGTCTTCACGAACTCGGAGAGCTCGACGATGGTCATTTCCTTGAAGGCTTCAAGGAGCTCTTCGGTGGTGAGCTTCGCCATGATGTGGCGTCCTTTCCATGGGGCGGCACGCTGGGGTGCCGCGGGATGTTTGGTGGTTTGAAGGGCCCTTAGGCGTCTTCGGAGGCAGCGTCGGCAGCAGGTGCTTCCTCGGCCTCGGCGGCGGGAGCCTCAGCCGGAGCCGGTGCTGCACCACCTTCTTCTTCACGCTTTGCACGCAGGGCCTCGATGATGCGGGCCGCGGCAGACGCCGGGGCCTGGAGGACGCCGGCCACGCGGGCCAGCTGGTGCTCGCGGGACTCGAGTGCGGCCAGGCCGGCCACCTCGGATGCGTCCATGGCCTTGCCCTCGAAGAAGCCGGTCTTGATGACCAGCTTGTCGTTGGACTTGGCAAAATCCGTCAGGCTCTTGGCTGCGGCCACGGCATCGCCCTTGATGAAGGCGATGGCGGTCGGGCCGGACAGCTGGCCATCGAATGCATCGATGCCGGCTTCCTTGGCTGCGATGCCCGTCAGAGTGTTCTTCACGACCGCGAACTTGGTGTCCTGACCAAGCGAACGGCGCAACTCCTTGAGCTGTGCAACGGTGAGCCCACGGTATTCGGTCAGGACAGCGGCGCTCGACTCCTTGAAGTCGTTGGTGATTTCCTCGACTGCGGAGATCTTAATCTGCGTTGCCATAACCCTCCTTCCGGGGATTGTCTCTGAGTCGGCCTGCCCAGTCCGCAACCCCGGAGGGCTGGCAATAAAAACGCCCCGCGCAGATGCACGGGGCTTCTCAACCCGGGGTGGCTTGCACCGCCTCCGGGGAGGAAAACTTCGTTCACCTGCGTAGGCCGCCCAATGCGCTGGGACTTTCGGATGGCTTCGCATGCGGGCATGGTCCACCACCGACCGACGGTCTTTGGTCCGTACAGCTTATCCTGCCGCTGCCCCGGCACCAAATCGTGTGCGCGGCCGGGTTCTGCGGGCCATGGCCGGGACAGCCACGGCCCGCAGGTCCTACTTCCGCGTCCAGGCGGCCTCGACGTGGCAGGCCCGGTACCCCAGCGCCTCGTTGATCCGCAGCATGTAGCCATTCTCCGCGGCGTTCCACGTGTAGATCCGGTGCACGTCCGGCTGTGCGGTCGCCAGCTCCTGGTGGTTGCGCGTCTTCACCAGCTGCCCAAGGCGGTGGCCCCGGTGCTCGGGCAGGACGAGGGTCCCCTCCTGGAACGCAACGCCTTCCTGTCCCTCGAAGACCACCAGTTCGGTGTAGGCGACCAACCGGCCGCTGTCCGCGTGGCGCGCCACGGTCACCACGGAGGTCGTTCCCTGCCGTCGGCGGCGTTCCTCCATGGTGCGCAGGCGGGTGGCGTCCCAGTGCGAGGGCTCGAATTCCAGTCCGCCCATGGGCGGGTCGGTGTCCATGCGCTCGATGATGCGGCAGTAGTCCTCGACGGCCCAGTCGGGCACCGGCCCGGTCCACGATTCGGTGCCGTAGCCAGTTGCCGCCGCGAGGGCCTCGCGTTCGAGCCGCTCCAGCACCCCCGCGCCGGCGGCGACGTCGACGCGGCTGGCCCGCTCGACCTGCCCCAGGGCGAAGCCGTGCGCCGTGGCGAAGGCGGTCGAGGGGGCGGCCGCGCTGACCCATCCGGCGCCGGAGTCGGGGGCCAGCGCCGCCGTCCCCGGATCCGGGTCGCCGACATCGCGGCCGGAAGCCAGGGACAGCGCGGCATACCCGTTGAGGATGGTCCGCCCCTCGCGGCGGCATAGTGCGGCCACCTCTTCGAGCAGCCGGGAGCCGACGCCCTGCCGCCGCCAGTGCGGTGCCACGGCCAGCTCGATGTCGGCGGCCTCGAGGTTCTCGGCCAGGGGCAGGGTCGCGATGGCCGCGCCGATGATCTCGGCGCCGGCACCTCCCCCGCTGCGGGCCACCCGGAGCACGCGCCGGCCGTAGGGGCTGGGTTGCGCCCGGGCGAGTTCCACGCGATCGCCGGTGATCAGCTCGTCGTGGCCGAGCTCCTCGCATGCTGCGTGGCGCAGCAGGCGGCCAATGGCCATGAAATCGGCCCCTGCGGCCCCGTCGAGGGACGTGGGGACCGGCAGGTCCTCGATGGTGAGCTGTATGGACATGATCGTCCTCCGGGACGGAGCGTGGACGCGGCAGGCAACCACTGATTGGGAATTGTCAATCAATACTGTAGCCCCACCGGTGCGCTGCGTAAAGGGCCGCGCTCTCGCTTAAAGGCGAACGGCCCCTGCACCCGAAGGTGCAGGGGCCGCTCTTGCGATCCCTGGACGGGATCGGCTGCGTGCTAGGCGCCGGTGACGACCTTGGTCACGTTCGGGTCCACCGGGATCCCGGGGCCGAAGGTGGTGGCCACGGTGGCCTTGGAGATGTACCGGCCCTTGGAAGCCGAGGGCTTCAGGCGCAGGACCTCTTCCAGGGCCGCCGCGTAGTTCTCCGCCAGCTTCTCGGCGTCGAAGGACACCTTGCCGATGATGAAGTGCAGGTTGGAGTGCTTGTCGACACGGAAGTCGATCTTGCCGCCCTTGATGTCGTTGACGGCCTTGGCCACGTCCATGGTCACGGTGCCGGTCTTCGGGTTCGGCATCAGGTTGCGCGGGCCGAGGACCTTGCCCAGGCGCCCGACCTTGCCCATGAGGTCCGGGGTGGCCACGGCGGCGTCGAAGTCGGTCCAGCCGCCGGAGATCTTCTCGATCAGGTCATCCGAGCCCACGAAGTCGGCGCCGGCGGCGATGGCCGCTTCGGCCTTGTCGCCGTTGGCGAAGACGAGGACGCGGGCGGTCTTGCCGGTGCCGTGCGGCAGGTTGACCGTGCCGCGGACCATCTGGTCGGCCTTGCGGGGGTCGACGCCGAGGCGGAAGGCCACCTCGACGGTCGAGTCGGTCTTCGCCGAGCCCGTCTCCTTGGCCAGGGCAATGGCCTCGGTCGGGGAGTACAGCTTGTCGCCATCGATCTTGGCGACAGCTGCCTGGAATGCTTTGCTGCGCTTTGCCATCTGCTTGTTCTCCTTATGCAGTCGTGGTCATTCGTGGATCGCGCTGGACCCTGCCACTACGACGGCGGTGGCATCCTCCCCGCGGGAGGTTCCGTCGTCGTTCCTTGGTGTTGTGGGTGTTCCCGCCGGCGGCGGAAACGGTGGGGGTGGTTAGCCCTCGACGGTGATGCCCATGGAACGGGCGGTGCCGGCGATGATCTTGGCGGCGGCCTGGACGTCGTTGGCGTTCAGGTCCTCCATCTTGGTGGTGGCGATCTCCTCGACCTGGGCCTGCGTCAGCTTCGCCACCTTGTCGGTGTGCGGGGTGGCGGATCCCTTGGCGACGCCTGCTGCCTTCTTGATCAGCTCGGCTGCCGGCGGGGTCTTGGTGATGAAGGTGAACGAGCGGTCCTCGTAGACCGTGATCTCCACCGGGATGACGTTGCCGCGCTGGGATTCCGTGGCGGCGTTGTACGCCTTGCAGAACTCCATGATGTTGACACCGTGCTGGCCAAGCGCAGGGCCGATCGGCGGGGCCGGGTTGGCGGCACCTGCCTGGATCTGCAGCTTGATGAGGCCGGTGACCTTTTTCTTGGGGGCCATTTCGGGTCCTTCTACTCAATGCGTGTCCCGCGGACACAGGAGCGTGCCCGGGGCTGGTGGCCGCCGTGGCGCGGCGGCCGGATCGTCTCCCACGGCGGAAAGCGGCCGCGCGGGGGACGAAGTCTTCGGTGATCCCTACTGGATCTTGGTGACCTGGCTGAACGACAGGGTCACCGGGGTCTCCCGCTCGAAGATCGAGACGAGGACCACGAGCTGCTGCGATTCGAGCTTGATCTCGCTGATCGTCGCCGGCAGGGTCTCGAACGGCCCGTCGTTGACCGTCACGGACTCGCCGACGGTGAAGTCGACGTTGACCTCGGTGATCGGGGCACGGCCGGGCTTCGAGGCACCACCGCCCTGCGCCGGTGCCTCGCTGACGATGGTGTGCTCCAGCATGGAGTACACCTCGTCCAGGCTCAGCGGCACCGGGTCGTGGGCGTTGCCGACGAAGCCGGTCACGCCGGGGGTGTGCCGCACGGTGCCCCACGAGGCGTCGGTCAGCTCCATGCGCACCAGCACGTAGCCGGGGATGCGCACGCGGCGGACGATCTTGCGGGTGGTGTTCTTGATCTCCACGACTTCTTCCATGGGGACCTGGATCTCGTGGATGAACTCCTCCATGCCCAGCGTCTGGGCGCGGGTCTCGAGGTTCACCTTCACGCGGTTCTCGTAGCCGGCGTAGGAGTGGATGACGTACCAGTCGCCCGGCTGGCGGCGCAGCTTGGTGCGGAACTCCTCCTTGGCGGCGGCCACGGCCTCCTCCGGGGAGAGCTCGGGGGCCTCGGCGCCCGCCTCCCCCTCGGCGTCGTCCTCGCCCGGGACGGGAGCGGTGCCCTCGGGTGTGCCGGTGACCTCGCTGGCGGTGGCGTCGCCGACGGGCATCCCGGCGGCCCCGGTGGCCTCCGCGGGCTCGTCGGAGACGGCGGCGGCGGACACCCCCTCGGTGAGGTCCTCCTCGGCGGCAGCGCCGTCGGTGCTGTCCTCGTCGCTGGCCACGCCGATCTGCTCGTCGGTGGCGGCCGCGTATTCGGTGTCGAGGTCATTGCGCGGGCTCACTGCGCCATACGCCCCGGGCTCGTCCGCCGCGCCGGTCAGTGCCGTCTCGTCGGCGCCGGCTTCCTCGGCGATGACCTCGGTGGCGTCGGCGTTCTGCGCAACCACGGAATCGGCCGATGCCTCGGGGGCATCGACCTCGCTTGCCTGCTCAACGGCGTCGTCGTTGGCCTGCGGTTCGCGTTCCTGCTCGGACACTGCGGTTCCTGCTTTCTTTGACTGGTAAACCAGAACATTTCATCGTGGCTGGACGTCGCTCTGGCGATCGTCCGGGTGGATGTCGGCCGTTCCTACTGCTCCGGCGGGTTGGTGAAGACCAACACCGCGCCGTTGCCGAACAACAGGTCCAGCCCGCTGACGATGAGCATCACCAGGATCACGAAGCCCAGGACGGTCAGCGTGTAGTTGACCAGCTCGCTGCGGGTCGGGGTGACGACCTTCTTCAGCTCCGAGATGACCTGGCGGAAGAACAAGGCGATGCGTGCAAAGAAACCACCCTGAGCCGGCTTGCGGCCCCGGGGGGAGCCCTTGGAGCTTCCCGCTGTTGCTTCGGTCACTGTGCCTCGATTCGCGTTCGTCACCTCTTGAAACAATCACGGTGCACCGCAGCCTGTCGGCCACAACGCACCGTGACGTGGATTTCGCCGAGCGCCCCGCCGAACTGCACGGATTGCCACTGCGCAGGGCAGACAGGACTCGAACCTGCAACCTGCGGTTTTGGAGACCGCTGCGCTACCAATTGCGCCACTACCCTATGGAATCGGTTGACCGTCCCGCTGCGCTTGCCGTTCAAGCACACCGCATCGAGGCGTTTTCCGACACCGAGGAAACAGTCTACGCACTCGACCCCCGCTAAGTCGAACCGGAGCGGCCGGTGGCCGGTGTCGCCGCTGCTGCCGGGACCGGCCCGGCGCCGCGACGTATTCTGGGACCGCCGCCGGGGCGCGGCTAAGCTGGGACGGCCAGGCCCACGTCCCCGACCCAGGAAGCGACCCCATGTCACGCATCTCCCGACGCATCGGATCGATCGCCGAATCAGCCACGCTTGCCGTCGACGCCAAGGCCAAGGCGCTTAAGGCCGCCGGGCGCCCGGTGATCGGCTTCGGCGCCGGCGAACCGGATTTCCCGACCCCCGACTACGTCGTGGAGGCCGCTGTCGCCGCGGCCCGCGACCCGCGGTTCCACCGCTACTCCCCTGCCTCCGGGCTGCCGGAGCTGAAGGCGGCCATCGCGGCCAAGACGCAGCGCGATTCGGGCTACTCCATCGAGCCCTCGCAGGTGCTGGTGACCAATGGCGGCAAGCAGGCCGTCTACAACACGTTCGCGACCCTGCTGGATCCGGGCGACGAGGTCATTGTCCCGACGCCGTTCTGGACCACCTACCCCGAGGCCATCCGGCTCGCCGGTGGCGTCCCCGTGGAGGTCTTCGCCGGGCCGGAGCGGGGCTACATGGTCACGGTCGATCAGCTCGAGGCCGCCGTGACCGACCGGACCAAGGTCCTCGTCTTCGTGTCGCCGTCCAACCCGACCGGAGCCGTCTACCCGCCGGAGATGGTGGCCGAGATCGGCCGCTGGGCCGCGGCCCGCGGGTTGTGGGTCGTTACCGACGAGATCTACGAGCACCTGACCTACGACGAGGCGACCTTCACCTCCATCGCCACCGCCGCCCCCGAGCTCGGCGACCGCGTGGTCATCCTCAACGGGGTGGCCAAGACCTACGCCATGACCGGCTGGCGGGTCGGCTGGATGGCCGGCCCGCAGGACGTCATCAAGGCCGCGACCAACCTGCAGTCCCACGCCACCTCCAACGTCGCCAATGTCTCCCAGATGGCCGCCTTGGCGGCCGTGTCCGGCCCGCTGGATGCCGTGGCCCGGATGCGCACCGCCTTCGACCGCCGCCGCAAGGCCATCGTGACGGCGCTGGACGCGATCGACGGGGTGGACTGCCCCACCCCGAAGGGCGCGTTCTACGTCTACGCCGATGTGCGCGGACTGCTCGGCCGCGAGATCGATGGCGTGCGCCCGGCAACGTCGGCGGACCTGGCGGCGTTGATCCTGGAGAAGGCCGAGGTGGCCGTCGTCCCCGGAGAGGCGTTCGGGCCCTCCGGGTACCTCCGCCTGTCCTACGCCCTGGGCGACGACGACCTGGCCGAAGGAGTGGGCCGCATCGCGGACCTGCTGGGTTCGGCCCGGTAGCACCGCCCACCGGTCCGGCCTCCCGGCCCGTCCCCGTACCCGGTTCCGGGATCGTGGGGGCGGGCCGCGCGCGTGTCGACGGTCTACTGCCCGTGAACCGGGACCGGACCCCGGCGACCACCCGCCGGGTCCTCCAGGCCCAACGCACCGGAATCCTGATCAGCGGGCGCGGGGCGGCGTGCGCTGGTGCCCCGGCCCAGGGGGCACGCCGACGGGCCAGGGCGGTGCCGAGCCGGACATCCGCGTGTCCTTCCGGGATTCCTACAAGATGCGGCGGTCCACGGCCCAGCGGGTGAGCTCGTGCCGGTTGGAGAGCTGGAGCTTGCGCAGCACCTTGGAAACGTGGGTTTCGACGGTCTTCACGGAGATGAACAGGTCCTTGGCGACCTCCTTGTAGGTATACCCGCGGGCGATGAGCCGCATGACCTCCAGCTCGCGGGCCGAGAGCAGGTCCAGCTCGTCATCGGCGCTGATGGCCGCCTGCGTGCCGAAGGCATCCAGCACGAATCCTGCCAGCCGGGGCGAGAACACGGCGTCTCCGGCGGCCACCCGCACCACGGCGTCCGAGATCTCGGCCCCGGAGACCGACTTGGTGACGTAGCCGCGGGCCCCGGCGCGGATGACCGTGACCACGTCCTCGGCGGCGTCCGAGACGCTCAACGCCAGGAAGCGCACGTCGCCGAGCATCCCGGCGCATCCGGCGATGACCTCCGCCCCGCCCCCGCCACGGCCGCCGGGCAGGTGCACGTCGAGCAGCACGACATCGGGCCGCAGCCCGGTCACGGCCCGGACGGCGCCCTCCACGGTCGCGGCCTCGCCGACGACCTGCAGGCGCGCGTCCAGATCCGATTTCAAGCCGGAGCGGAAGATGGCGTGGTCGTCGACCACCACGACGCGGATCGGCCGCGTCCCCGCACTCGATTCGGCGCTGTTCATCGTTTCTGCTCCTCGTTGGCTTGCTGTTCCATGACCAGGTGGACCTCCGTGCCGTCGGCACCGCTGGTGATCGTCGCGGACCCGCCGTTGCGCGTCATGCGCCCGATGATCGACTCGCGCACCCCCAAGCGGTCCCCGGGAAGGGCGTCGGGATCGAATCCCGTTCCGCGGTCGCGGACGAAGACGTCGACGCGGCGCTCAGAGGCCTCGACGTAAACCGAGACCGTCCCCCCCGCGTGCTTGGCGGCGTTGAGCATCGCCTCGCGGGAGGCCTGCACGACGGCGTCGTGGCCCTCCAGCCCCTCCCGCTCGCCGACGCTGACGACGTCGATGACCGCGGCATGGGATTCCTCCAGGCGCGCGGCTTCGGCGCGGACGGCCTCGCAGATGTCACCTTCGGCCACCGGGGTCTCCCGGTAGAGCCATTGGCGCAGTTCGCGTTCCTGCGCACGCGCCAGCCGCAGGACCTGGGCCTCGTCGCCGGCGCGCTTCTGGATCAGCGCCAGGGTCTGCAGCACGGAATCGTGCAGGTGGGCCGCGATTTCCGCCCGCTCGCCGACCCGGATCCGGTTGGCCCGCTCGGATTCGTAGTCGCGCCAGAAGCGCAGACCCCAGGGAGCCAGGACCAGCAGGACGCCGGCCAGGACGATGACGGCGACGAACGCACCGTTCCACAGCGCCTCGAGCGACACGGCACCGGAGACCAGGAAGATCAGCCCCAGCACCACCAGGGCCACCCCGCCCACCAGCCGCACCATGCCGGCGGCACGGTCGGCGCCGGCCGCCTTGCGTAACCCGCGCCGGCTCGAGATGTCCAGCTGCAGCCACGCCAAGAGCGCTCCGGCGATGACCAACACGGCCGGCCAGATCAGCCCCCAGGCGACGGGCAATCCCTGCATCTGGGCGAAGACCAGCAGGCCGAGCAGCAACAGCCCGGACCCGGCCAGGATCTCGCGGCCGGCCAGGCCGCCGACCCGCAACGGGGCCCGGCCCCACGCTCCCGTCCCCGCCCCGACAGCCGGCGCAGCCCCGGTACCCGGACCGGGCCCGACGCCCGATGCCAGCGAGACCGGTCCCCCGACGCGGGCGCGTTCGGCGTCGTGCAGGGCGTCTTCCCGGGAGGGGACCATGATCCACAACCAGGCATAGAGCACGATCCCCGCCCCGGCGACCAGGGTCAGCACCGCCATGCCGATCCGTATGGTGCGCACGGGCTGGCCCAGATGGAGCGCCAGGCCGGCGCACACTCCCCCGAGCAGGCGCGGTTCGGCCCGCACCAGGGGAGGTCGGGTGGGGAATTCGATCATGGGTCCATCCAAGCACGGCCGGGCCCACCCGCGCCCCGGGACCAGGGGTTCCGCGGGGAGGTTCAGGGGTCGTTCAGGGCAGACCCCGATGGCAGCGCCCGCACCGGAACGGAAGGATGGAAGACATGAACCACGCACCTGCAGAAAACTCCTTCTTCCGCTGGATCCGGGGCCTGGGTGTCCAGCGCGGCGAGCGCCATTGGATTGGCGGCGTCTCCTCGGGCCTGGGCCAGCGCTTCGGCATCGACACGGCCCTGGCCCGCGGCATCGTCCTGGTCATCGTCATCTTCTCCGGCGTCGGCCTGCTGCTCTACGGGGTCGCCTGGGCGCTGCTGCCCGGCCCGGACGGGCGCATCCACCTCCAGGAAGCCGGGCGGGGGCAATGGAGTGCAGGCATGACCGGGGCCGTGGTCTTTGCGGTCATCGGCCTGGCCAACGGACCGTTTGTCCTGGGCGGCTGGCGCTTCGACGACGGCGACTCCTGGTGGGGCGGACTCATCTGGACGGCATTGGTCGTCGCGGCGGCCATCTGGTTCTTCTCCAGCCGCCAGTCCCGCCAAGGGAACACCGGGAACCAGCACGACGGCGGTGCCCCCACGGGTGCCCCGGGGGACCCGGGAGCCGCCTCCCCGTCTGCCGTATATGAGGGACCCTCCGCCTCCGCTGCCTACCGGCCGTACGAACCGCAGGGTCGGTATCCCGCTTCGCCGGCCACAGGCGGGCCCGGTACTGCCTCGACGGCCGGCACCGCCACCGCTGCCGGCGTCGGACCCGGTCCCACCCGTCAGCTGCCACCGCGCCGGCCCCAGGCCCTGCCGCGGCCAGCCGTTCCCGGCCACTCCGTCGCCGTCGTCCTGGGCCTGGCCGTCCTGGTGGCCGGTGCCGTGATCCTGACGTCGATGAACGGCATCCTCGACTATGGCGGCCGGGAGGCCACCGTGGCGCTGGCCGCGGCGACCACCGTGCTCGGTGCCGGCCTGGTCGGCGCTGCCATCCGCAAGCTGCGCGGCGGGGCACTGACGGGCTTCACCATCGCGCTGCTGGTGCCGACCCTGCTGGTCGGCGGGCTGGGGAACCAGTTCGCGGCGGACCGCTCCTGGCCGGGTCCGGTCGTGGAACGCAACGGGAACGACTACACCTACGTCTTCAACAGCGGCAACCTCGACCTGACCAGCTACGCGGACATGACCGAGGACACCACGCTCTCCGTCACCAACGTGTTCAGCAGTCTCAAGGTCACCGTGCCGGCGGACATCCCGGTCAGGGTCACCGGCGACTCCGCGTTCTACTCGCTCGAGGTGCACACCGCCGAGGGCGTCCAGAAGTACTCCGGCATCGCCCGCGACGACACCGTCAACATCAACCCCGACGCGACCGGGCCGGTTCTGCGCCTGGACATCGACGGCGCCTTCAACTCCATCGACATCACTTCCCAGGAGGTCACGCCATGAGCGATCCCACCACCGGGCACGACCCGGAACGTCCCGCCGGTCAGCCGGAACCACAGGACCTGCAATTCCCGCAGAACACGCAGGACACGCAGCACGCACAGGACCCGCAGGACGCCGAGCAGCCCACCGAACGCATCGACCCCGTCCAGCCGGACCGTCCCACGGAGCCGATCGGCACCGGCGGCCCGGATGCATCCCGCATCCCGGACGAGCCCGATACCGATGCCGACGAGGCCACCCGCACCGATGCCCGGACCCCGGGCGCCGGCTACCCAGAGGCCGGCTATCCGGAGGCCAGCTACCCGGGCACCTGGGACGCCCCCGGCACGACGGCGGGCCCCCTGCCCGAGCCGGCCGAACCACGTGGCGTGCCGCTGGGGACCCTGGTCTTCGGACTCGTCGTCGTCACCCTGGGCCTGTTGATCCTCGTGTCGGTCCTGTACGACATCACCCTCAGCGGCAGCGCCGTCGCCATCGCACTGTTCCTCGGGGCGGGACTGGTCCTGGTCATCGGCGGCCTCGTCGCCGCCCGACGCTCCTCCAGGACCAACCGGCCCGGGGCCTGATAACGTCGTGCTCCCCGCCGTCCACCTCCGCACCACCCCCCGAAAGGACCTTCCCATGGACTCCGTGTACAGAACCCTCCGCTCCATGCCGTTCCGGCGCGGCCCCCAGCGGGTCGTCGCCGGCATCGGCGGCGGCATCGCCCGGGCCACCGGTTGGGATGTGACGATCGTCCGGATCGCCATCCTGCTCAGTTTCCTGTTGCCGTTCATTGGCCTGCCGCTCTACCTCGTGCTGTGGCTGGTGTTGCCCTTCCACGACAACTCCATCCCGCTCGAACGCATCCTCGGCGGCCAGTCCCGCCGCTAGGACCCCTGCCGCCGAACCCCGGCCGGCGCACAGTGTGACGGCCACCGCCTGGGGTGTGGTGGCCGTCTCATGTGCATGTTGCTAGCATCGACGGTGTCGAGCTCAGTGTCGCGCTCCGAGCAAGGTCCCCCAGCCGGGACGTGAACCTGACGAAAGCACACACCATCACCATGCGCATCGGACTCCTGACCAGCGGCGGCGACTGCCCGGGACTGAACGCGGTCATCCGCGGGGCGGTCCTGAACGGCATCAAGAGCTACGACCACGAATTCATCGGCTTCCTCGACGGGTGGCGCGGCGTCGTGGAGGGGGACACGGTCGACCTCCCCCGTGAACGCGTCCGCGGCATCTCCAAGCAGGGCGGCACGATCCTGGGGACCTCGCGCACCAACCCGTTCGACGGCGAGGACGGCGGCCCGGAACGGATCGCCGCGACCCTGGAGCGCCTTGGCGTCGACGCGGTGATCGCCATCGGTGGCGAAGGCACCCTGGCCGCGGCCAAGCGGCTCACGGATGCCGGGCTGAGGATCGTCGGCGTGCCCAAGACCATCGACAACGACTTGGACGCCACCGACTACACCTTCGGCTTCGACACCGCCGTGGCCATCGCCACCGAGGCCATCGACCGGCTGCGCACCACGGGTGAATCCCACCACCGCTGCATGGTCGCCGAGGTCATGGGCCGCCACGTCGGATGGATTGCGCTGCACTGCGGCATGGCCGCCGGCGCCCACGCGATCCTCATCCCCGAACGCGGCGTGAGCATGGCCCAGATCAACGGCTGGGTCCGCGAGGCCCAGGACCGTGGCCGCGCACCGCTGGTGGTCGTCGCCGAGGGCTTCGTTCCCGAGGGCGCCGACGAGGCGTACTCCGACCGCGGCGTGGACGCCTTCGGCCGCCCCCGGCTGGGCGGCATCGGCGACCAGCTGGCCTTCCGGATCGAGGCCGAGACCGGCATCGAAACCCGCGCCACCGTGCTGGGCCACATCCAGCGCGGCGGCGTGCCCAGCGCCTTCGACCGGGTCCTGGCGACCCGGCTGGGCATGGCCTCGGTCGACGCGGTGCACGAGGGGGCGTGGGGCAACATGGTGGCCCTGCGCGGCACGAACATCCACCGCGTACCCTTCCAGGCCGCCCTGAACAACCTCAAGCGCGTCCCGCAACACCGCTATGACGAGGCCGCCGTCCTCTTCGGATAGCCGGCTTCCCCGCCGCCACGGCCGGTGGGTCAGTAGGGTGGGGACATGGAATTGGAAACCGGCACGCGCGCCATCATCGCCCTGGCGTGGGCGCGCCGCCTGCACATGGCCGACTCCACCCTCGCCTCCGTGGCGATGGGTGGCGAACCGGTGCGCGTGAACCACCGCGACGACGCGGCCACCACCGTCTCCTTTGTCCGGTTCATGGGCGGTTCGGTCCTGGCCGGGCCCGGCTGGCTGCTGGAGGCCGCCGCCGATACCCACGACGAGGCCCTCGCCGCGGAGTCCACCCTGCTGGGCCTGGCCCGGTCCCACGGGGACGACGCCGCGCGCGGCCTGGGGGAATCGCTGTTGTACTACGCCGACCAGCCGCCCCGGGTGGAGGAATCCACGAGCACACTCGTGGCGCATGAGCCGGGAACCGCCGTCGAGCTCGAGGCCCTCTGTCCCCGCGACGACCTCGCCGGGGTCCACCTGTCGGCGCACACCAAGACGTTCACCCTGGTCGCCGAGGAAGGCCACGCCCCGCTGGCGGGGGCCGGTTATTCGGTCTGGGAGGGGCTGATCGCCGACCTGGCGGTGTTGACGGCCCCCGCGCTCCGGCGCCACGGCCTGGGCACCTATATCGCGGCGATCGCCGCCGACGACGCGCTGGCCGAGGGGTTCGTGGCGCAGTTCGCCGCCGAGGTGAGCAACAAGGCGGCGCAGCTGATCGCCGATGCCCTCGGCTTCGTGCTTGCCGGTTCCCTGACCCGGGTCAGCCTCGGGAGCGCCTGACAGGGCACGACGGCGGGAGGTCTGGTGCAGCGGGCCCGTCCCCGGCGCTCAGCGCGGGGGCCGGAGGAATCCGGTGGCGCGGCCGACGACCTGGCCGGCATCGGTGGCCACGATCGTCTCCTGGGTGGCCGGGTAGTCCTCCTCGCCGTCGCGCACCGTCAGGGTGGCGTCCGGATCGGTGTTCCGGCGGATGGTGGCCAGTGCGATCGGTCCGGCCTCGTAGTGCAGCCCCACCGACGTCACCCGGCCCACGGTCTTCTCGCCGAGTTTGACCTCGCTGCCGACCGCCGGATGGGTGTGCATGGACCCGTCGAGGTGCAGGAAGACCAGGCGGCGGGGCGGGTGGCCCAGGTTGTGGACCCGGGCGATCGTTTCCTGGCCCTTGTAGCAACCCTTCTCGAGGTGGACGGCGGTGCGCAGCAGATCCAGCTCGTGCGGGATGGTCTTCTCGTCCGCGTCGGCACTCACGCGCTGGGCGAAGGGTCGCAGTCCACATTGCGTCAGCGCTTGGGGCAGCATCGCGGCCTGGTTCGCGGTGGCGGCAACCACCGGGGTT
>Ga0134125_10002618_pt1 | contig 21197 bp, 15 predicted proteins | sample KB31751_FD_96464 | JGI IMG/M metagenome (GOLD analysis project Ga0134125, IMG submission 96464) | Terrestrial soil microbial communities with excess Nitrogen fertilizer from Kellogg Biological Station, Michigan, USA - KB3-175-1 | ecosystem: Environmental > Terrestrial > Soil > Unclassified ... | reverse complement strand
TAGGGGGCTAGGGGGCTAGGGGACTAGAGGGCTAGGGGACTAGAGGCTAGGGGGTACGGAGGGACCGTTCACGACTCCGGCCATCACGGGCCAGTTCCCCGGCCCCTGGCCCTCTACCCCGCATACAATTCCTTCGCGATCACGATCCGCTGAATCTCGGACGTGCCTTCATAGATCTCTGTAACCTTGGCATCACGAAAATAGCGTTCCACGGGATAGTCGCGGACGTAGCCGTAACCGCCAAAAATCTGGATCGCCTGCGTCGTGGCCCACATGGCGGTCTCGCTCGCCATCAGTTTGCTCATACTGCTGAACTGGGTAATCTCCTCGCCGCGGTCCTTCGCGGCCGCTGCGGAATAGAGCAGCGAGCGCGCGGCGGTGATCCTGGTAGCCATGTCGGCAAGCTTGAACTGGATGGCTTGGAACTCCTTGATCGGCTTGCCAAACTGGCGGCGTTCCGCCGCATACGCCACCGAGGCTTCGAGTGCGGCGCGGGCGATGCCGATCGCCTGCGCGGCGATGCCGAGTCGCCCGCTGTCCAGTGACTGCATGGCGTACAGGAAGCCCATGCCTTCGGCGCCCAGCAGGTTGCGCGCCGGCACACGAAGATTCTCGAACACGAGCTGGACGGTGGGCGATGCGCGCAGTCCCATCTTGTCTTCCTTCTTGCCCACCCGGAATCCAGGCATGTCCGGTGCGATGATGAACGTCGAGATGCCGCGGGGGCCGCGCCGGTCGTCCGCACGATCGGTGCGCACCATGGCGAGAATCACTTCGGCCTCGCTGCCGCTGCTCACCCACGCCTTGGTCCCGTTGATCACGTAGCAATCGCCCTCGCGCACGGCCTGCGCGCGCATGGCCGCCGCGTCGGAGCCCGCCTCGGCCTCCGACAGCGCGAACGCGCCCAGCCATTCGCCGCGCGCCATCGGCGCGAGATACCGGGCCTTCTGCTCTGGCGTCCCCCAGCGGACCAACATCTGCGTGGGCAGCGAGTTGTGCACGCTCATGGCGACGGCAACAGAGGCATCGACCGCCGCGATTTCCTCGAGCGCCACGAGATACGTGCAGGTATCGAGTCCGAGTCCGCCATGCTCCTCCGGCACCATCATGCCGAGGAAGCCCAGCTCGCCCATCCGCGCGATGGTCGGGCGATCGAAATACGCGTCGCGGTCCCACTGGTCAGAATGCGGCGCGATCACGGCGTGCGCGAACTCCCGCGCAGTGCGCTGGACTTCGAGTTGTTCGGGTGTCAGCGGAATCAGAGCAGCAGGCATGTAATAAGCGCAGTCGGCGGTCAGGCGGTCCGGTAGTCATAGAAGCCCCTCTCACTCTTGCGCCCGAGCCACCCCGCCGCGACGTACTTTCGCAGCAGGGGACAGGGGCGGTACTTGGGGTCGCCCAGGCCGGCGTGAAGGACGTTCAGGATGTTGACGCAGGTATCGAGTCCGATGAGATCCGCGAGTGCGAGCGGACCCATGGGATGGTTCATGCCGAGCTTCATCACCGTGTCGATCGCCTCGGGGGTTCCCACGCCTTCCATGACGCAGTACGCCGCTTCGTTGATCATCGGCATGAGCACGCGGTTGGAGACGAATCCCGGGTAGTCGTTCACTTCCACCGCCGTCTTGCCGAACTGTCTGGCGTAATCGAGCACGGTCGCGGTGGTCGCGTCCGACGTGGCGAGGCCACGAATGATCTCCACCAGCTTCATCATGGGAACGGGATTCATGAAGTGCATCCCGATCACCTGCGCGGGTCGGCGGGTATGCGCGGCGATTTCCGTAATCGAGATGGAGCTCGTGTTGGATGCCAGTATCGCGTCGGGACGAGCGACCTGGTCCAGTTGCTGGAAGATGCGAAACTTGAGCTCCGTGTTCTCCGTTGCCGCTTCCACAACGAGTGCGGCATCGCGCGCGGCATCGAGCGCGCCGGCGGTGCTGATGCGGTCCAGCGCCGCCGTGCGCGCGCGCTCGTCCATCGTGCCCTTCTGCACCTGTCGCGCCAGGTTCTTCTCGATCGTCGCGCGCCCGCGCGCGAGCGCGTCGCTCGAGACGTCAATCATCATCACGGGAAAGCCGGCTGCCGCCGCCACGTGCGCGATGCCATTGCCCATTTGTCCCGCGCCTATCACCGCTATCTGTTCAGTCATGCAACCTCTCCCCGACGCGTCTGCGCTGATGCCGCACGGCGGCGCCAGGCAATGAAGATCGCCATCATCACCAGCATGCCGGCCGCCGCGCCGGCACCACCCTCTGGCCCCCAGATTCCGCCGGTGAGCCAGTCAGGCCCGTTGTCCACCACTGCGTAATCGGGCGTCGGCAGCGGCAGCCCGCTCACCGCCGTATGAAGAAGTGCCGCCATCGTCCAGTTCCAGGCGCAGTGCGCCATCCACGCCGCATACAGGCTGTCGGTGAGCAGCACGATGCCCCCGAGGAACAGGCCCGCCAGCGCGACCAGCACGAACGACTGGACGTCCGCGCCGGGATTGGCGAGATGCAACGCACCAAAGATCACGCTCGTCAGCACGAGCGAACCCTTCCAGCCCATCGCCTCGCGCGCCGTGGCCATGAGGTAGCCGCGAATCATCATTTCTTCCGCCAGCGACTGCGGCAGAAAGAACGCCAGCAGGAGCAGCGCGAACCTCCACCATGACCCGCTGGCCGCGGGCTTCACGGCCAGCCAGTGTCCGGCCATGAGCAGCACGGACGGCACGCCAATGCCAAGCATGCCGAGCAGCCACCCGGTGCCGAGCTTGTACCTGGTCACCTGCGAACGGCCCATCCAGACGTAGGACCACGGCAGGTGATCCACCCAGCGCAGCATCACGACGTGCGCAATGGCGACCGCCACAAGGAACACCACGAAGCCCTCGGCCTGCGCTTCGATGCCATGCGGCCGATAGGCAAGTGATATCAGCAGCTGCAGAACAAACGCCGCCACCAGCATGACGAGGATGAATCCAATCCACCGCCACGCCGCCCTCAGCGACCCGCTGGGGGCGTAAAAAAAAGCGCGCGCCGTCAAGCGCGCGTACGTTCAGTTCTCGCGCTGGAAAGCGCTCCGGCGAGTAGCACCTTCACCGCGTCCATGCCGAGAAACGGCAGCGATCCCAGCATGACCGCCTTCGTCAGGCTGCCCGTGATGAGCGTGAGCTGCGCGACGCCGCCCACGTGCAGCAGCAGAATGCCGAGCGCCGCGGCGAGCGTGCGCCCCCCGATGCCGGAGCGCCGTTGTGCGACTGCGCCCGCCACCCACGCCGCCACGGGATACGCCCAGATGTATCCGCCCGTCGGACCAATGAGCCGCAGCACACCCGGCGCGCCGAAGGGCGCAAACACCGGCAGTCCGGCCGCACCCGCGAGCAGATACAGTATCATGCTCGCGGCGCCAGCCCGGGGCCCGAGCCAGAGGCCTGCCAGCACCACCACCAGCGGCTGCAGCGTCATTGGTACGGCCGTGCCCGGAATGGGAATGGCCACCTGCGATGCAGCGGCAAGGGCCATCGCAAAACCGACGATGCCGGCCAGCGCGACCCAGCGACCACGAGTCTGAGCTACCGTTGCGTTCGCCATCAGTTCACACGCTCCACGCTGAGGGCCACTGCGTTTCCGCCGCCCAGGCACAACGTGGCCAGGCCGGTGTGCGCATCGCGATCCTGCATGGCGTAGAGCAATGTCGTGAGAATGCGCGCGCCACTCGCGCCAATCGGGTGGCCGAGCGCGATGGCTCCGCCGTTCACGTTCACCCGATCCCAGTCCCAGCCCAGCGCCCGGCCATCCGCAAGCGCCTGCACCGCGAACGCCTCGTTGGCCTCGATGAGATCATAGTCGCCAATGGCCGACCCGGTGCGTCGCATGAGATTCTGCACCGCGACAATTGGCGCGAAGAAGAGATCGCGCGGTTCGCCGCCGCCGGTCGCATAGCCGGTAATGCGCGCCATGACCGGCAGACCATGCGCGCGGGCGTATTCCTCGGAGACCACGACCAGTGCCGATCCCCCGTCATTGAGCCCGGGGGCGTTGCCCGCCGTTACGCTGAGGTTCTCGGGGCTGATCTCCTTTGGCGCGTCGCTGGGAAATGCGGGGCGCAGCTTCGCGAGTTGCTCGAGCGACGTATCGCGCCGCGGCCCTTCGTCCAGGCAGACACTCGTTGTCCCCTTGCGGCCCGCGATCTCCACCGGGACGATCTCCGCGTTGAAGCGCCCTTCATCCATCGCCGCCACCGCCTTGCGGTGTGACGCCAGCGCGAATTCATCCTGTTCCCGACGCGAGATCCGGGCCTTCTGCGCGGTGTACTCGGCGTGACCGCCCATGTGCACGTCGCAGAAGGAGCACCAGAGGCCGTCCCGGATCAGGCCGTCCACGAGCGTCTGGTCGCCGAACTTCACGCCGGTCCGCAATCCGTACATGTAGTACGGCGCATTCGACATGGACTCCATGCCGCCGGCCACCACCACCTGAGAGTCGCCCGCCTTGATCGCTTGTGCGGCGAGCATCACCGCCTTGAGCCCCGAGCCGCACACCTTGTTGACCGTCACGGCGGGGACGATGGCGGGAATCCCGCCGTGGATGGCGGCCTGTCGCGCCGGGGCCTGGCCGACGCCGCCCTGCACGACGTTCCCCATGATGACATCGTCAATGTCTTCGAGCGGAACGTGCGCGCGTTCGACCGCGGCACGAATGGCGGTGGCGCCCAGTTGCGGAGCCGTGACGCCGGCAAGCGCGCCCAGGAACTTCCCGATGGGTGTTCGGGCGGCGCTGGCAATGACTGGAGAACGAGCAGGATCTGGCATGGTGAAGTCCCGGGAGTCGGGCGACGCAAGTCACGCCGCGTTCGATGCAACGTTGTAAGGTACGCCGATGCGTATCGGTGAACAACGCCGCAGTCGCTGGCGTGCACGCACAGCCGACGCCCGCCCACGGACGGGCCACGATGACCGGCGCCGGTGGCACCGGACTGCTGCCGCGGCGAGCTATTCGCTCGGCGCAGGGGGGCGGCAACGCATCTTCACCTCGCGCGTGAGTCGCGCCACGAGCTCATCCACGGGAATCACCTGCGGTTTCTGCTCGCGTCCCAGTCGATGCTCACGGAGCGACACGGTACCGGCATCACGCTCGCGTTTGCCGATGATCGCCATGTACGGCGTCTTGAGCCGTTCGGCTTCCGCAATGCGATAGTTGAGCGTCTGCGCCCGATCGTCGAGCGAGACGCGCAGCCCCGCCACGCGCGCACGATCCGTGACCGCGCGCGCGGCATCGCGCAGATCATCCGTAATGGGAATGACGCGCAACTGTTCGGGTGCCAGCCAGAGCGGGAACGCGCCCGCGTAGTGCTCGATGAGACCACCGACGAAGCGCTCCATCGAGCCCACGAGCACGCGGTGCAGCATCACCGGACGATGGGCGGTGTTGTCGGCGCCGATGTATTCGAGCTGGAACCGCTCCGGCAGGTTGAAGTCGAGCTGAACGGTTGGCCCCTGCCACTTGCGGCCGATGGCATCGATGAGCTTGAAGTCCAGCTTGGGGCCGTAGAACGCACCGCCACCGGCGTCGATCGTATACGACTGCCCCCGCTCTTCGAGCACGGACGCGAGCGTGCGCTCGGCCTGCGCCCACACTTCCGGACTGCCGAGTGCGTTCTCGGCGGGACGCGTCGAGAGCTCGATGCTGTAGGGGTAGCCGAACACCGCGAGCATCTCGTCGACCAGATCGAGCAGGCGCGCGATTTCGGATGGCACCTGCTCCGGCGTGCAGAACACGTGCGCATCATCCTGCGTGAAGCCGCGAACCCTGAGCATGCCGTGAAGCACGCCGCTGCGCTCGTAGCGATACACCGTGCCGAACTCCGCGAAGCGGAGCGGCAGGTCGCGATACGAGCGCTGGTGCGACTGGTAGATGCAGATGTGCCCCGGGCAGTTCATCGGCTTGGGACGATACGCCGCGCCCTCCACGTCCATGGCGCCGAACATGTTCTCGCGAAAATTCACGAGATGTCCCGAGATCTCGAACAGCTTTTCGCTCACGACGTGCGGCGTGTACACCAGATCGTAGCCGTGGCGCAGGATGAGCTCGCGCTCGAAGTTCTCGATCTCGCTGCGCACCGTCGCGCCGCGAGGGTGCCAGAGGATGAGGCCGGGCCCCACCCGCTGATCAGTGGAATAGAGATCGAGCTCGCGCCCCAGCACGCGGTGATCGCGCTTGCGCGCTTCCTCCAGGCGGTGCAGATACGCGTCGAGATCCGCGCGGGCGAACCACGCCGTGCCGTAGATGCGCTGGAGCTGCTGGCGCCGTTCGTCGCCGCGCCAGTAGGCGGGCGCGGTGTGCATCAGCTTGAAGTGCCGGATGCGGGACGTGTCGGGCACGTGGGGACCACGGCACAGGTCCACGAACGGGCCATCCGTATATACCGAGATGACTTCATCGTCGCCCAGCTCCGAGAGCCGCTCGAGCTTGAGCGGGTCGTCCGTGAAGCGCCGCTCCGCCTCGCTCCGATTCACCTCCTCGCGCACGAACGGATACTTCGCGTCCACGACCTTCTGCATCTCCGCCTCGAACGCCGCGAGATCATCCGGTGTGAACGGTTCAGGAACCTCGAAGTCGTAGTAGAATCCATCCTCGATGGACGGACCGAATCCGATCGCGGCGCGAGGGTGGAGACGGCGCACGGCCGTGGCCAGCACGTGCGCCGTGGAATGGCGCAGGACATCGAGCGCGTTGGCATCCTTTTCCGTGAGCACGCGGAAGCTGCCGCTCGTCCGCAACGGCGTCATGAGATCCTGGATCCGGCCGTTCAGCTCCACGGCGAGCGCGGCACGGAGCAGCCCGGCGCCGATCGAGGCCACGACGTCACGCGGCAAGGTGCCGTAGGGCACAGTGCGCATCGAGCCATCGGGCAGCGTGAGCGTCAGCTCCTGGGCAGGTTGATCTCTCATCGTGACGTTCGAGTGTGGCCGGTGCGCGCCATGCGGCGCCGCGGAGACACTGCTTGCGGGAGGCCCCTCCGGCGGATTACGCTAAGTTATCGGGATATCACTACCTCCGCCACGGGGTTACGCCATGTCACCCATACGATATCGAGAGGAAGATCCCTCCCTCGGAGGCATCATTCTCGGCCTGACGGTCGGGACGCTGGCCGGGTTCGCAGTGGGCGTCATCGTTGCGCAGGAAGCGGGCGGCATTCCTGGTGTGATGAAGGTGCTGCGCCGCGGCCTCGCCGCAATCGAAGACGAGATGCACGGCGCCGATCTGCTCGAAGACGGCAACGACGACTACGGCGACGATGATCTGGACGACCTCGAGCTCGATGAGGAACTGGAGGACGAGGAATTCGTGAGTGACGCGGACCTCTCGCCTGGCGAGGAAGCGTCTGTGCGGAGTGCGGATGGCGGCACCTCGCTCGAGGAACACGTGCTGGATGCCCTCGAAGAGGACCCGGTGCTGAGCGAGCGTCCCATAGACATCGGTGCCATTCGCGATGGCGTCATCGAGCTATCGGGGTTCGTGAGCACGCCCGAGGAAGCGGATCTCGCGGCGCGCGTGGTGAAGGGCGTGGCGGGAGTGGAGTCGGTGGTGAACCGCCTGGAAGTGGGCGGCGGGTTGTAGGGCGCGACCAGGGGGGCGCGAGCCGTCGCCCGCGAGGCGCCATCGCGGGTAACACGAACGGCTGTGTGTTCGCCATATTTCGTGGAGCAACGCGCTGTCGGACGCGGCGCGGCTGCGGCACGTCCCCATCTCCGGCATCACTCAGGCTCCAGAGCTCCTGGCACCCAGTCGCGCATCATGGCAAACGATCCCGCTCAGCAGGACGCTGAAACCTACCGCCGCTGGATGGACGCGGACGTGTTCACCGCGCGCGCCGAACGGTCCGCGCGCGCCGGCGGAGCGCGAGCGCCGTTCACCATCGTGATGCCGCCGCCCAACGTGACGGCGATCCTGCACATGGGACATGGTCTGAACAACACCGTGCAGGATGTGCTGGTGCGCTGGCGGCGCATGGCCGGCGACGAAGCGCTCTGGCTGCCGGGGACGGATCACGCCGGCATCGCCACGCAGAACGTGGTGGAAAAGCAGATCGCACTCGAAGGGCACACGCGCTTCGACGTCGGGCGCGAGGCGTTCGTCGAGCGCACGGTTCGCTTCGTGGAGCAGACCGGCGGCGTCATTCTCGATCAGCTCAAGGCCATTGGCGCATCGTGCGACTGGACGCGCACGGCGTACACGCTGTCGCCGGACCTGTCGCGCGCGGTGCGCGAGGCGTTCGTGCGGCTGTACGAGGACGGGCTCATCTATCGCGGGCATCGCGTGATTCACTGGTGCCCACGCTGCCTCACCGCGCTGAGCGACGAAGAGGCGGAGTTCCAGGAGGAACAGGGGTCGCTGTACTACGTCAGCTACCCGCTCGCCGGCGACGCGACGCAGGCGCTCGTGGTCGCGACGACGCGCCCGGAAACCATGCTGGGCGATGTGGCACTGGCGGTGCACCCGGATGACGAACGGTATCTCGAGCTCGCCGGCAGCCGTGCGGTGCTGCCCATCACGAACATCGAGATCCCGATCATCGCGGACAGCTACGTGGACCCGTCGTTCGGTACCGGCGTGGTGAAGATCACTCCGGCGCACGACGCGAACGACTTCGAGGTGGGGCTGCGCCACCACCTGCCGGCGCCCGTCGTGATTGATCCCTCGGGGCGCCTCGCTGAGGGGACGGACGCGGGCGGGCGTGTCCCCGCATCGCTCCGCGGGCTCGATCGGTTCGTCGCGCGCGAGCGCATCGTCGAGATGCTGCGCGCATCGGGGCGGCTGGTGAAGGTCGAGCCGCATCAGCATGCGGTGCGCCACTGCTACCGCTGCGACACGGTGGTAGAGCCGAGGCTCTCGGACCAGTGGTTCGTGAAGATGGCGCCACTCGCCGCGCCGGCGCTGCAGGCGGTGCACGAGGGGACGATCCGCATCCTCCCCGAGCGCTGGCATGCGGTGTACGTGAACTGGCTGGAGAACATTCGCGACTGGAACATCTCACGCCAGCTCTGGTGGGGGCATCGCATTCCGGTGTGGTACTGCGACGCGTGCGGCGGCGCGCCCCTGGTCAGCCGCGATGATCTCGCGGCGTGTCCCGCGTGCGGTGGTCCCGTGCGACAGGATGAGGACGTCCTCGACACCTGGTTCTCCTCGTGGCTCTGGCCGTTGTCCACGCTGGGGTGGCCGAACGAGGACGCACCCGACTTGCGCGCGTTCTATCCCACCGACGTCCTGGTGACCGCGCCGGAAATCCTGTTCTTCTGGGTGGCGCGCATGATCATGGCGGGTTTTCACTTCGCGCACCGCTCGCCCTTTCACACGGTGTACCTGCACGGCACCGTGCGCGACATGCAGCATCGGAAGATGTCCAAGTCGCTCGGGAATGGGATCGATCCGCTCGACGTGGTGCGTCTCTACGGCGCCGACGCGTTGCGCTACACGGTCATCGGCGGACTCGGCATGGGTGCCGACGTCATGCTCGATCCCGAGAATCTCGAACAGTCCTTCGCGTCCGGGCGCAACTTCGTCACCAAGCTCCAGAACATCGGCCGGTTCCTCGTCACGAACGTGGGTGAAGAAGGCGTGTCGCCGCTCGATGCCATTGCGCCGGCGCGGCTCAGCCGTGCCGACCACTGGATCCTCGCTCGGCTGGACGCGGCCATAGCGGAGTGCGACGCCGCGCTCGGACCGGCGCGGCCGGGCGCGAGCGGACAGTGGACCGACACGGAGCGCGCGGCGGGATTGCGATTGAGCGAGTACGTGGAGAGCGCGCGCCGGTTCGTCTGGAACGAGCTCGCGGACTGGTATCTGGAAACGACGAAGCCGCGCATGGCGGCCGCGACGCCCGACCGCGATGTGGCTCGCGCCGTCCTGGCGCACGTGTTCGATCGTGCGCTGCGGCTGCTGCATCCGGTGGTCCCCTTCATCACGGAATCGCTCTGGCAGCAATTGCCGGGACACGCCCCGGGGGCGTTCCTCGCACGGGCGTCATGGCCGACGGTCCGTGGCAGCGACGCGGTGCCGGCGGGCGAATTCGAACTGGTGCGCGAGAGCGTGATCGCGGTCCGCCAGTTGCGTGCGGAATACAACGTACCGCCGGGGACGGTGGTGACCGGTGTCCTCGTAGGCGCCACGCCGGACACGCGCGCGGTGCTGCAGCGGGAGTCCGCGCTCATTGACCATCTCGCGCGCGCGAGCTTCAGTGTAGCGGACACACCGCCCACCGGCACGTACGCGCACGCTCTGATGAGCGACGGGTCGCACGTGATCATCTCGCTCGCCGGCGCGGTTGATCTCCAGCGGGAATGCGCCCGGCTGAGCAATGACCTGGCCCAGCTCGAGAAGCAGCTCACTGCGCTCGATGCGCGGCTGCGGAACGTGAACTTCACGCAGCGTGCCAGACCGGAAGTGGTTGAAGCCGAGCGACGGAAGTACCAGGAGTGGTCTGCGCGCCGCGAGCAGCTCGAAGGCAAGGTGAAGGCGCTGTGCGGCGCCTGATCCTGGCCTTCGTACTGTTCGGTTGCGCGCAGCCGGGGTATCCACCCGGCGGCCCCGAACGAAAACTCCCGCCGCAGTTGCTCGCCGTGAAACCCGAGAGCGGCGCCGTGAATGTCAAGGCGAACGAGGTCTCGCTGCAATTCGACGAAGTGCTGAGCGAGAAGCCGGGCAACGTGCAGAATCTCGGCCAGCTCGTGCTGATCTCGCCTTGGGATGGCGAAGCCAACGTCGGATGGCATCGCTCGCGGCTCACGGTGAAGGGGAAGCACGATTTCAAGCCGAATACGGCATATGTCATCACGATCCTGCCGGGCCTCGCGGATCTGCGCGGGAACGTCCGCAAGGACGGGGTGACCGTGGTCTTTTCCACCGGGCCGACGATTCCGCAGACGCGGATCAGCGGCGTGGTGTTCGACTGGGCCGCGGGTACTGCACTGCCGAAGGCCGCGGTGGAAGCGATCCACTTGCCGGACAGCACGACGTACGTTGCGCGTACGGATTCATCGGGACGATTCACCATGGACTTCCTGCCGCCAGCCACCTACACGCTGCGCGCGTTCACCGATCAGAACAACACGCTCACGATGGAACGGCGCGTGCCCTGGGACAGCGTGGATGTGAAGCTGGCGGATACGCTGCGCGTGGAGCTGTACGCGTTCATCCATGATACGCTGCCGCCCACCATGGAAACGGTGACGAGCTCCGATTCGGTCACCATCCGGGTGAAGTTCAGCGAGCCGCTCGACACGGCGCAGAAGGTGGACACCAGTCTGTTCACGCTGCGACGCGCGGACTCCACGGTCGTTCCGCTGAAGCTGGCCCAACCGGCCGCGGTATATGACAGCCTTCACGCCGCCGCGGCTCCCGCGGACACGACCCACAAGCCCGGGGGGCAGCCCAAGGGGCAGCCCCAGGGGCGGCCCCTTGGGCTGCCCCCCGGGAGGGCGGGGCGCGCGCCCGGAGACACCTCGCACCGCGCGACGGGCCCGCGCCCCACCCGCCGCATTCCGGTGATGAACGTCGTGCTCGTTCCGTTGCAGCCGCTCACGGCTGGCGCGACCTACCGGCTGGAAGCCCGGTCGCCGAAGAATCTGCTGGGGATAGGTGCGCCCACGTCGCGCACCTTCGAGGTGCCGAAGGCCGCGCCCCCGCCCAAGTCCGACACGACGGGCCGCGCGCCGCGCGATACGACGCATCGCAAGCCTCCCGCATGACCGGCGATCCACGGCGTGCCCTGCCCAGCGTGCAGAGCGTGCTCGAGCTCTCCGGCGTGCGGCAGTTGCTGGAGCAGGCTCCGCGCGATCTGCTCGTGGGGGCGGTGCGCGATGCGATCGAGATGGCGCGCCGGCAGCCCGCGCGCACGCCACGCGCGCCCGACGAGTGGCGCGCCGCCGTGTCGGCCGCGCTCGCGCTGCGCGAGCGGCCATCGCTGCGCCCGGTGCTCAACGCCACGGGCGTCGTGCTGCACACGAATCTGGGCCGCGCGCCGCTGTCGCAGGCCGCGCTCGACGCGATCGCATCGGTGGCGGCGGGCTACTCCAATCTGGAATACGATCTGGAGCAGGGCGCGCGAGGCAGCCGCTACGCGCATTGCGTCGCGCTGCTGCGCGAGCTCACGGGTGCGGAGGACGCGCTCGTGGTGAACAACGGCGCGGCGGCGCTCGTGGTGACGCTCAACACGCTCGCCACCGGCCGCGACGCCATCGTCTCGCGGGGTGAGCTGGTCGAGATCGGCGGCAGCTTCCGCGTTCCCGACATCATGGCGAAAAGCGGCGCGCGCCTCGTGGAGGTCGGTACCACGAATCGCACGCACCTGAGCGACTACACTGCGGTGCTGGGTCCGGACAGCGGCGCCGTGGTGAAGGTGCATCGCAGCAACTTCGCCATGGCGGGCTTCGTGAGTGACGTGGCGGTGCCCGAACTCGCCGCCGCGTGCCGCGTGCACGGCGTGCCCGTGGTGCACGACCTGGGGAGCGGGCTCTTTCTCTCGCTCGAGCCATGGGGGCTCCGTGGCGAGCCGGTGGCGCGCGAAGCGATCCGCGAGGGCGCGGCCGCGATCACGATGAGCGGCGACAAGCTTCTGGGCGGCCCGCAGGCCGGGATCATTCTCGGCGACGCGCCGCTCATGACGCGGATACGGAGCAACCCGCTCACCCGCGCCCTGCGCGTGGACAAGCTCACGCTTGCCGCGCTCACCGCCACGCTGGCACTGTATCGCGATCCGGAGCGCGCCGTGCGCGAGGTTCCTGCCCTCGCCCTGCTCTGCGAGCCGGTCGAGGCGCTGGCGGCGCGCGCCGGGCGAATGCGCGAGGCGCTGGCGGCGGCCAGCTGCCCGGCGCTGGTCGTACCCGGAGAAGGAAGTGTCGGCGGTGGCGCCTTTCCGGCGGTCACGCTGCCATCGGTGGCGCTGGCACTCGAGGGCGACGCTCGCGCACTCGAACGTGCGCTCCGCGCTGGTTCGCCGCCCGTGATCGCGCGAATCGCCAACGATCGGCTCCTGCTCGATTTGCGCGCCGTGCCCGAGCGTGACGATGAGCGGCTCGTGGCGGCCGTCATCGCCGCGTGCCGCGCGGGCACCGCGGCCGGCTGATGGCGTCAGACGCCGCCGTCTTTCTCGACCGGGACGGCACCATCAACGTGGACACGATCTTCGTGCGGCGCGCGAGCGACGTGGCACTGCTGCCAGGCGTCGCGCGCGCGATCGCACGGCTCAACGCGGCGCAGGTCCCCGTCATCGTCGTCACCAACCAGTCGGGAATCGGTCGCGGCGTGTTCACGAGAAGCGAGTACGACGCGGTGGCCGCGCGCATTGATGAACTGCTCGCGCTCGAGAACGCGCGCATTACTGCGACATATGTCTGCCCGCATTCGCCCGACGATGGCACGTGTGATTGCCGCAAGCCGGGCACCCTGCTCTTCCGCGCGGCGGCCACGGACTTCCATCTCGATCTCACCGCGTGCTGGTACGCGGGTGATCGCTGGCGAGACGTGGCGCCGGCGCTCGAGCTCGGCGGGCACGGCGTGCTCGTGCCGACCGCCCACACGACCGCCGCCGACATCGAACAGGCCCGCGCGACGATGCTCGTGATGCCCACACTCGGCGATGCGGTGGACCGGATGCTCGCGCCCGGCTCGCTACTTCCCGGCGCCGACCGGGTGCCATAACATCGCTGCATGCGAACGCGAATCGCCGTCCTGGCCTCGGGAAACGGCTCCAACCTGCGCGCCCTTTTCCGATTTTTCGGCGAGGGCGCGCCTCTGGCGGACGCGGAGATCGCATTCGTGGCGTCGAACAGGTCGGAGAGCGGCGCGCTGGCACTCGCGCGCGAACGGCGCGTTGCGACCGCGGTGATCACCGGAGGCGAGGACGACGCGCCGGTGCTTGCCGCGCTGCTCGATCAGCATCGCATTGATCTCATCGTGCTCGCCGGATACCTGCGTCTTGTTCCCGCGGCGGTCGCACGAGCGTTTCGCGGGCGTATCATGAACATCCACCCGGCGCTGCTGCCGGCGTTCGGCGGTCCGGGAATGTACGGCGAACGCGTGCATCACGCTGTCATTGCGGCGGGCGTTCGCGTCTCCGGCGCCACGGTGCACTTCGTGGACGAGATCTACGACCACGGCGCGTGCATTGCCCAGTGGCCGGTGCCGGTGTATGCAGGCGACACCGCCGCCACGCTCGCCCTGCGCGTCCTGCGTGTGGAGCATCTCCTCCTGCCGCGCGCCGTGCATGCGGTGGCCACGGGCAGCGTGCAGCTCGACGAAACGGGCCGCGTCACCGGCAGCTTCCCTTCTCCCGATCCCGCGGCAGCGTATGCACTGCTCGCCAGAGAGGACGCAGACATTGCGCGCGACATCACTCGCCTTCTGTCTCGCTAGCGCCGCGGCGATCGCCGCCACGACCGGGCTCCGCGCACAGGACGGCGCCGCGGTCGCCGGCAGCGGATCTCTCGACGCCGTCGCGTCGTGGATTGCCCTGCCGGCGTCGCCCGGACGCGAGCGCGCCGCGACGGCTGCCATCACCAGGGCAGAACCGGGGTGGCATCGGGATGCGATCGGCAATCTCGTGCTGCAACGCGGACGCGGGCGCCCACGCCGGGTGATCGCGTGCGGACTGGACGAAGCCGGCTACGCGGTGAGCGAAATCACGGATGATGGCTACCTCCGCGTGCAGTACGCGGGCAACGCCCGGCGCCATCCGCTCTGGGATCAGTTCAACGAGGGACAGCGCATGCGCATCCTCACGAGCGGCGGCGCGCTTCCCGGAGTGATGGCCGTGCGCAGCGTGCACCTCTCGCGCGGCCGCGACGCGCGCGACGCGCCTGTGTCCATCGAGAACTTCTGGTTGGACATCGGTGCTCGCTCGCGCGCCGAGGCCGGGGCGCTCGGTGTCGCGCTGCTCGATCCGGTGGAGCGGGACTGGCCACACTGGACGTACGCGGACCAGGTGGCCGGACCCAACGCCGCGGACCGGACGGGCTGCGCCGCGGTCGCGTCAGCGGCGTCGCACACGCCCGCGACGGGTGAGACGGTGTACGTGCTCTCCGTGCAGAGCAGCTTCGGCTGGGCGGGGCTGGCCTGGGCCGTGAAGCAGGCCGGTGTGGTGGACACGCTCGTCGTCGCATCCACGCGGTTCTTCCCGCAGAACACGGCGGCTGAAACGCCCGGCGTGCAACGTCGCGTGATTCGTGCACCAATTGCCGCACGCGCCAACATCGTGGTGCCCGCCACGCTTGCCCTCACGGTGCCGCGCAGGTTTCGCGGATCATTCGTGGAGAGCGTACGCGCGTCCGACGCAGCCAGCTATCTCGACCTGGTGGCGGACGCCGCGGGTATCGCGCCAGCCGAGCGGCGCGCGCTGGCGTTCGTGCCTGTCGGCGACGCCGTGCGCGCCGTCCCCGCGCCAACCGAGCCGTCGCTCAGGGCGGCCGCGACCGTCCTGGCGACCTTCGCGGACCGCTACGCGGTGTCAGGCCACGAGAGCACGATGCGCTCGGCCGTTCGTGCGTCGCTTCCCGACTGGGCCCGCTCGCGCGTGCAGCAGGACAGCGCGGGCAATCTCGTGCTCGCGCTGGGACCGGATCGGGACACCGTGGTCTTCATAGCGCACATGGACGAGATCGGTTTCGAGGTCACGAGCATCGCGCCGGATGGGACCGTGGAGCTGCGCCAGCGCGGCGGCTTCTACCGCTCGCTCTGGGAAAGCGAGACCGCGCTCCTCCACCTGGATAGCGGTGACGTGCGCGGCGTGTTCATACCCCGTGACAGCGCGAGCGTCCGCGAGCCCGGCACGCTCAGCGCATGGTTTGGCATGGATTCCGCGGCGCTCGCCACGCGCGGTGCGACCGTGGGAAGCTCGCTCACGAGCCTCAAGCATGCCGTGCGTCTCGGACCCACGCGCTTCACCGCGCGATCGCTCGATGACCGTACCGGATGCTCGGCGTTCATTCTCGCGCTGCGCGCGATCAACCCCGACCGTCTCACGCACAAGGTGATTTTCATCTTCTCCGTGCGCGAGGAGACGGGGCTGGATGGCGCGGCGGCTGCCGCGAACGAGCTCACGGGCCCCGTGCGGCGGGTGTATGCCGTGGATACGTTCGTCTCATCGGACTCTCCGCTGGAGAGCCATCGCTTCGCCTTTGCGCCACTGGGCAACGGTGCCGTGGCGCGCGCGCTCGACAACTCGAGCAGCACGCCGCCCGGCGAGATCGCCCGCGTCGTGGCGGCCGCACGGGTCGCGGGCATTCCGCTGCAGGTGGGCACGACCAACGGCGGAAACGATGGGAGTGAGTTCGTTCCGCATGGCGTGGTGGACGTGCCGCTGTCCTGGCCGCTCCGCTATTCGCACTCACCCGCTGAAGTGGATGATCTGCGCGATCTCGTCGCGCTGGGCCGGCTGATTGCCGCGCTTGCTACACACTGACTGCATCCTTCGTCTCTTTCGTACAGGACGTGATCGTACATGCCTCGTGCCCTGCTGTCCGTTTCCGACAAGACCGGCCTGGTCGAGTTCGCGCACGCGCTGGCCAGAATGGGCTGGGAGCTCGTGTCCACGGGTGGGACCGCCCGCGCTCTCCGTGAGGCCGGGCTGGCGCCGGTGGACGTGAGCCGCATTACCGGCGTGCCCGAGATGCTCGATGGGCGCGTCAAGACGTTGCACCCGGCCGTACACGGCGCGCTTCTCGCGCGGCGCGATCTGCCCGAGCACATGCAGACGCTGCGCGACCAGGACATCACGCCGATTGATCTCCTCGCGGTGAGTCTGTATCCGTTCCGGCAGACGGCCGCGCGGCCCGGCGTCACAGCGGAGGAAGTCATTGAGCAGATTGACATCGGTGGACCGTCCATGATCCGCTCCGCCTCCAAGAATTTCGCATCCGTATACGTGCTGGTCGATCCGGCGGACTATGACAAGGTGATTGCCGCGCTGCAGGCGGAAGACGATGATCTCGATCTCCGCCGCCACCTCGCGGGCAAGGCATTCGCGCACACCGCGGGCTACGACGCCGCCATTGCCGCGTGGTTCGCGGCGGGGCGCGACGAGGCCTTTCCCGAGCGGCTCGATCTGTTCATGGAGCGCGCCCAGCGGCTGCGCTACGGCGAGAATCCCGACCAGCGGGCGGCGTTCTATGTCGAACGGCCTGACAGGGGTCTCGGTGCGCTGCGGCAGCGCGGCGGGAAGGAACTGAGCTTCAACAATCTGTTCGATCTGGAGGGCGCGCTCCTCGCCACGGATACGTTCGGCGACGAGCCCTGCTGCGCGATCGTCAAGCACACCACGCCCTGCGGCCTCGCGGTGGGCGCGTCCGCCCTGGAGGCCTATCAGAAGGCGCTCGCCTGCGACCCGGTATCCGCCTTCGGCTCGGTCATTTCGTTCAACGTCCCGGTGGACGATGCGGCGGCCGAAGCCATTTCCAGTCTGTTCGTCGAGTGCCTGGTGGCTCCGGCGTTCAGCGATGCGGCGGTGGAGATCCTGGGGCGCAAGAAGAATCTGCGTGTGCTCGAAGGGCGCGCGGTGTGGCCCGCTGGCGCGCTCGACATGAAGCGCGTGCGCGGCGGACTGCTCGTGCAGGATCGCACCGTGGTGCAGCCGGACGACACGGAGTGGCGCATCGTGACGCGACGGGCACCCACGGAACAGGAACGCGCCGACCTGCTCTTCGCCTGGCGCGCCGTTGCCAACGTGAAGTCCAACGCGATCGTGCTGGCGCGAGACGGCGCCACGATCGGCATTGGCGCGGGGCAGATGTCGCGCGTGGATGCGTCATTTCTCGCCGTGCACAAGGCGCGCAGCGCCGGCCATGCGACACCGGGCGCCGTGCTCGGCTCGGATGCCTACTTCCCTTTTCGCGACGGAGTGGATCAGGCGGTCGAGGCCGGCATCACCGCGATCGTGCAGCCGGGCGGATCCGTGCGCGATCCCGAGGTGATTGCCGCCGCGGACGAGCACGACGTGGCGATGGCGTTCACTGGGCGGAGGCTGTTTCGCCACTGACGGCCTGCAGGATTGCCCGCGCCCATTCCCGGCTTTGCATCGGGGACAGAAATGGGACGCCGGCATTCCCCTGTCCATTCCCTCCACTCTGCTCCATCTTAATAGGCTCTCGCCCCGCGTCATGCGGGGCGTGTCATGTGTGAGACCAACGCATCCATGCCATCTACCACCTCCGCGCTTTCCGCCGAGCTCGACTATCGGCCGTCGTATCTTGCCGCCGCGATCACCGCCGCCGCGGTCCTCGTGCTGTATCTCGTGACGCTGTCGCCGTCCACCGCCATGTGGGACACGTCGGAGTACATCGCGGCCGCGTATGTCGTCGGTCTTCCGCACCCGCCGGGCAATCCGTTGTTCGTGCTCATCGGTCGCGTGTTCTCCATTCTCCCCCTTGGCTCGCTCAGCGTTGCGGTGAAGATCAACGCGCTCGCCGCGCTCACGAGCGCCGTCGCGGCGGGCATGTGGTTCCTCGTGGCGGAGCGGGTGTGCGTGTCGTGGCTCGCGGAGCGCTGGCAGCGGATCACCGGTGGTGTGGTGGCCACGATCATTGGCGCCACCGCATTTACCGTCTGGAACCAGTCGGTGGTGAACGAGAAGGTCTACACCGTCTCGCTGATGGGACTGGCGATCGTGTCCTGGCTCACCGTGCGATGGTGTGACGACCCGGACGGTCCCGCCGCCGACCGCACGCTCGTCCTCATCGGATATCTGCTGGGACTCGGCAACGCGAACCACATGATGGGGCTGCTCGCCTTGCCCGCCGTCGTCGTCGCCGTCCTGGTGCGGCGGCCCGCCACGCTGCTCCGGTTCAAGCTGCTGCTCGCGATCGTCGGCGTCTTCATTCTGGGCAACACCCCCTTTCTCACCCAGCCGATTCGCGCGGCGCATTTCCCCGCCATCAACGAAGGCGAGCCGACCAACTGGCACGCCTTCTGGTACAACTTCAACCGCGGCCAGTACGGTAAGCCCTCGGTCTTCGACCGGCAGGCGCCATTCAGCGGACAGCTCGGCATGTACTGGCTGTATTTCCGCTGGCAGTGGTTCCGCGACATGCTGGACAAGGCACCCACCATCCAGTGGCTCATGGCCTCCGTGTACATGGTGCTCGGTCTCTTTGGCGGATGGGTGCACTGGAAGCGCGATCGTCGCTCGTTCTGGTACTTCGGCAGTTTCATGCTCACGCTCACGCTGCTGCTCATCCTGTACCTGAACTTCAAGTACGGATACAGCCAGTGCACGGCCATGGGCAATCCGTCGGGCGTCCCATGCGAGGTGCGCGATCGTGACTACTTCTTCCTCGTCAGCTTTTCCGCGTGGGGCGTCTGGGCCGCGCTCGGACTGGTGTATCTGTGGGAGTCCATTGCGGCCATGATGGGCTCACGGCGCGTCAAGATGGGAAAGGAGTATCTCGAGGTGCCAACGCGACGTGGCTGGCTGTGGGCCTGTCCCGTTCTCCTCATCGCCATCATTCCGCTCTTCGCCAACTGGAAGGCCGCTTCACGTCATGGGCAGACCGTCACGCGCGACTTCGCGCATGATCTGCTCGACTCCGTCGAGCCGTACGGCGTACTCGTCACCGTGGGCGACAATGACACCTTCCCGCTCTGGTACGCGCAGGAGGTGGAAGGAATCCGGCGGGACGTCGTCGTGGCGAACACGTCGCTGCTCAACACCGACTGGTACGTGCGACAGCTCATTCGTCGCCCGGTGTACACCTACGATGCCGCGAAAGGCCCCGCCATCTACCGCGGCCGGAACTGGCCCAGGCCAACCGGATCGCCGCTGCACATGACGACAGCGGAAGCGGATGCCATGCCGCCAGTGATGGACGTGCGCGAGCCGCAGAGCTTCCAGAAGGACGGCATCAACGCAACCATCCGGCCGCAGTTGCTGCAGAAGGCCGATCTGGTCGTCCTGCACATCATCAAGGACGCGTTCCCGCAGCGACCGGTGTACTTCAGCCGGACATCGGGGAACTACCCATCCGATCTGGGGCTGTCGCAGTACCTGCTCAGCCAGGGTCTCGCACGCAAGCTGCTTCCGGAAGCGCCGAAGGCAGGCAAGGATACCGTGCTCGTGCCGGGCGAAGGCTGGCTCGACGTGAAGACGTCGCAGTGGCTCTGGTCAAACGACTTCCAGGCTCCCGCATCCATCGTTCGGCGTGGCGGCTGGGTGGACCGCGCATCGGTGGGCATTCCGTATCTCTACATTGCCACCGCCGCCACACTCGCGGATGTCACGGACCAACTGGGTAACCGGAGCCAGGCCGAAAAGTACGTCCAGCAGGCTCAGGCCATGGCAAATGCCACCGGACTCGGCAACCTGTTCCAGCAGGCGCCTCTGCCGCCCGCTCAGCCCGCTGTTCCGCTGGGTGGCGATACCAGCAAGCCCGCGGTGGGTGATTCCGGCAGAAAACCCTGAACCACCAGGCTGCCATTCAAGTTGTTTTTACACAACGCTTAACGATCTTGCTTCAGCGCTGGAGATGTGCGATACTCCGTGCTCCGGAGGGCTAGACCTAACTGGTAAGGCAGCGGTCTTGAAAACCGCCGGGCGCAAGCCCTTACAGGTTCGAATCCTGTGCCCTCCGCCTCAGGGCACTTCGAATGGATGATTGGCCCGTCGCAGCAGCAATCTGTTACCAGCGACCAGCGCCCCCGGGAGTGGTGGCCGAGAGGCTGAAGGCGGCGGTTTGCTAAACCGTTATAGGGTTGAAAAGCCCTATCGAGGGTTCGAATCCCTCCCACTCCGTCAGCAGGTCCGTCGCAATGCCGGCGGGCCTGCTTTTTTCGTCATGCTGTCCTTCAACTTTGCCCGGTCACCGCATGGCCCCCAATGCCTCGCCTCGCGTTCGATTCGCGCCCTCGCCCACGGGCTTCCTGCATGTGGGCGGTGCGCGCACGGCGCTGTTCAACTGGCTCTATGCCCGCAAGTTCGGCGGACAGTTCCTGCTTCGCGTCGAGGATACCGACCGCGCGCGCAGCACGGACGAAAGCACCCGCGCCATCTTCGATGGTCTGGAATGGCTGGGACTCGACTGGGACGAAGATGTCGTGTATCAGGCACGGGGATTGACGCGCCATCAGGAGGATGCGAGGCATCTGCTCGATACCGGCGCCGCGTATCGCTGCTTCTGCACGGCTGCGGAGCTCGATGAGCAGCGCCGCGCCGCGGAGGCGCGCAAGGAGAGC
>Ga0134125_10002617_pt1 | contig 21198 bp, 15 predicted proteins | sample KB31751_FD_96464 | JGI IMG/M metagenome (GOLD analysis project Ga0134125, IMG submission 96464) | Terrestrial soil microbial communities with excess Nitrogen fertilizer from Kellogg Biological Station, Michigan, USA - KB3-175-1 | ecosystem: Environmental > Terrestrial > Soil > Unclassified ... | reverse complement strand
CTGATTTAACCCTAAAAAAATATTAGTATGAGAAAGATTTTATTCCGGGTGCTGGTTTTATTACTTTTTCCGTTTGCTGCTTTTGCGCAATCCCGCACAATTACGGGAAAAGTAACTGATGAAAATGGTAAAGCCGTTCCTTTGGCCACTATTGAACAAAAAGGAACGAGCAATGCGGTAACTGCAAAAGATGATGGTACATTTACTATTACCGTTACCGGAAAAAATCCGGAACTGGTAGTTTCATCCGTGAATTACAAAGATGAAACGGTCAAAATTGGAAACCAGTCTTATTATGCCGTATCCATGACGGGAACCGGTGAACTTTCTGAAGTAGTGGTAACTGCTTTGGGAATTACCCGGCAAAAAAGGTCATTGGGTTATGCAGCTCAAAGCGTTGATGCAAAAGAAATCACAGAATCTCATCAATCTAATTTAATAAATGCATTGCAGGGAAAAGTGGCTGGCGTTACCATCGCCAGCGCCGGTGGAGGTCCGGGCCAGGGAGCAAATATTTTGATTAGGGGTGTGAATTCTCTTGACTTGGGTACTGAGCCACTTTTTGTGGTAGATGGAATTCCAATTGATAATACGACTTCAGCTCAGGGAACCGGGGGAGGCCTTCCCGCTTCTATGGGTAATATGGCCGGCGATATCAATCCTGACGATATTGAAAGTGTAAATATTCTGCGTGGGGGCGCTGCCACTGCTCTTTATGGATTGCGTGGAGCAAATGGTGTGGTTGTAATCACTACCAAATCTGCCAGGGCCGGAGTAATGCGTATTACATTTAATACTACCTGGGGAATTGACCAGGTGGACAAATTTCCAAAAGTACAGGATAAATTCACCCAGGGCTATTCAGGTGAGTATGATTCCACCTCATTTTGGCCTGAATGGGGACCAACGGTTGCAGATGCCATAAAGGAAGATCCTACGCATCCGGCAAAATTGTACAATCAATATGCAAGGGCTTATATCAATGGAAATCAAAACCGCAACAACATCAGCTTTTCAGCCGGTACAGATAAAGCATCCCTTTCTTCTTCGTTGTCTTATTTTAAACAAAATGGAACCATTCCATTCACCTGGTATCAGGACATTTCGGCGCGGCTCAATGGAACATTGAAATTCAGTGATAAATTTAACATGGGTACTTCGCTTTATTACATCAATACGGATGGTAACTTTTATGATGCGAACCGCTTTAACGAAAATCTTTCTTACTGGTCCCCGAGATGGGATGTAAGGGATTATCTGAAGCCAGATGGTACGCAGCAAACTTATGGAAATAATAATCCATGGTATTCTGCTTACACCAGCAAATTCAGGTCGAATGTGAACCGTCTTATCGGGAATGTAAATTTCTCTTATTCACCGGTAAAGTGGTTCACCGCCAGTTATAAGTTGGGAATGGATTATTATTCAGATGCCCGTACCAAAACTAATCCGGGACCAAAAGGCGTTCCGGGAGAAGTAGTTGGTGCAGACGATAATGGACTCGGCTTTGTAGGAGAATATCGAAAAAATTACCGTCAGGTAAATTCAAACCTGATGCTCACTTTTGACAATGACTGGACAAGCAAATTCAAAACTACACTAAGATTGGGGAATGATTTGCTGGACAGAAGTATTGATATGATCGCCGCCGAAGGAAGTGACCTGGCGGTATATAATCTATATAATTTAGGCAACGCTAAAAACCAGGTTATCGGGCAATATAAAGAGCAATATCGTATTATTGGCGCGTTTGGAGAATTTACTGCTGCCTATAATAATGACCTCTTTCTTACACTTACCGGAAGAAACGACTGGACTTCTTCATTGGAACAGAAATACCGCTCATTCTTCTATCCATCAGCCAGCTTGAGTTATATGTTTTCTGATCAATTAAAAAATGTCAAATGGCTCACGGATGGAAAATTAAGAATGTCGTTGGCACAGATTGGTAAAGACGCCAATCCATACAGTACCAGCATTGTATACGTTACCAATGGAGCACCGATAGATAATACGCTTTTATTTACCAGGAGTAATGCATCAGGCGTTTCAAATTTAAAACCGGAAATGACGACAGCTTTTGAAGTAGGAACGGATCTGAATTTTTTAAATAACAGGCTGGGACTAAATTTTACCTGGTACCGTTCGGTAAGTAAAGATCTGATTATGGGAATTGCTACTGATCCGGGAACTGGATTTTCTTCTATTACTTTAAATGCCGGATCAATTCAAAATAAAGGCGTGGAATTAACACTTCGTGGTAAGCCTGTTGAAAGCAAAGACTTTAACTGGAATGTGATGGTGAATTTTTCTGCTAATCGTAATAAAGTCTTATCTATTTATTCCGGGCTGACAGAATTGGTCGGCGGCTCTTCCTTTGGATATGGTGGTTCAGGCCCTACTTTTAAGTATGTGCCCGGTGAACCTGTCGGTGACATTTATGGCACATCCTGGCAGCGTTATTATGGAAAGGCGACACCGGATTCACTGCATATTGATCCCAGCCTTCCTATGGTTATCGGCGCTAATGGATTTCCTGTTCGTGATGCGGAACAGAAGGTAGTTGGTAATTCAATGCCTAAATGGATTGGCAGTATTAATAATACATTAACTTATAAGAACTGGAGCTTTTCATTCCTGATTGATACCCACCAGGGAATGAAAAAATGGAACCAGCTGGATAATTTTATGTCTGCCTTTGGTATTGCAAAATATACCGAGAACCGGGATCAGACAATTGTTTTTCCAGGCGTACTTGCCGATGGAACACCGAATACAAAAGCTGTTTACCTTGGACAAGGCGTCGGCCCTGATGGAGTGAATTACGGAGCTGGTTACTACAGGAACGTTTACAGAGGTGTTACAGAAGCTTTTGTTCAGGATGCTTCCTGGATAAGATTGCGTACTGTTAGCCTCGCCTATACGCTTCCGTCAAAATGGATGAAAGGAAGTTTTGTAAAAGGTGCAACCATTAGTTTTACCGGTAATAATTTGTGGCTTTCTACTCCATACAACGGATTTGATCCGGAGGCGAGCGATGCGATCGCAGGCGATCTTACAGCCAGCTCACAGGCAGGATTTACCTATCCTCAATTGCGCAGCTATTTATTTACCTTAAACGTAAACTTCTAAACACACTACCATGAAAAAATATTCGATAATCATCTCTTCATTATTACTGATACTGATTTTAACGGCGGGGTGTAAAAAATATCTGGATGTAAATATCAATCCGAACGCGACCAGTAATCCTCCTATAGCTGGTTTGCTTGCGAACGTAACCAGCCTTACCGCAAATAATAGCTTTGATATTGCTGATTGGGTTTCTTATTATACGCAATACCTTGCTTCTCCAAGTGAAGCCTCATCCGGCGATACGTATGACCAAAGAGATCCGAGCGGCACATGGGGCGATATTTATAATGTACTCACAGATTGTTACGACATGCGGAAGTTTGCCGAGGAAAAAGGATGGAAAGCATATGCTGGTGCAGCTGATATTTTGACAGCTATTAACCTGAGCATGGCTTCCAATGTTTGGGGCGATTTGCCCTATTCTGAGGCATTTATAGGAGTGCAAAATCTGACTCCAAAATATGACAACCAGAAAGCAATCTATGATACATGCCTTCAATTGCTGGATCGGGGAATAGCCATTATGCAAACCGTTACTAAAGATGATGCTTTCGATGCAAGCAGTGATTTTATTCATCATGGAAATGCAAAAGCGTGGGTAAAAACAGGATTTGCAGTAAAGGCAAGATTGCTAAACCAGGTTTCGAAAACTGCTGAATATAATGCAACGGACGTATTAGCTGCGGTTGACAGCGCCTATACTTCAAATAATGATGATGCGCAGGTTACCCAGTTTGCTATCAATAATCCCTGGAATGCAGTAGCAATCAGTAATGCAAACCTTGTTTTAGATGGATGGTTGGGCGCTTATTTTGTGAACGCGACAAATGGTGCGATCTACGGTGTTTTTGACCCCCGTCTTCCGCAAATAACCGATGAGGCAATAAGCGGTTTATACGCGGGAGTAACAGTTCCTGCCGGATACAGAGGTACTCCAAATGGTGCCGGTTTTCAGGGTAAGGCAAATACAATTGATGTACAATGTTACCTTGATCCTGATAAATGGTATTCAAGCCCCAATTCTCCGTTGCAGATCATCACCAATTCAGAAGTGCGTTTTATAGAAGCGGAAGCGGCTTTTCGTGCCGATGATAAACAAAGAGCTTACGACGCTTATATCGCCGGTATCACCGCAAGCATGAATAAATTAAATGTACCGGCAGATTCTATCATAAAATATATTACAAACCCTGTTGTTGCAGTTGGAAAAGATGCGCTTACCTTGCAACTTATCATGAAGGAAAAATATGTCGCTACATTTTTACTTCCGGTTGCGTGGGTAGATATGAGAAGGTTCGATTATAATTATAAAGATTTTGCCTTACCCGCAAATGCTACATTGAATACCTTTATTCGCCGTGGCGATTATCCAAGTTCAGCTACTGCAAGGAACGGTAAAAATGTGCCAGCCTGGAGCAGAACGGATCATTTGTGGTGGGATCAATAATCTGTAATTTGTTTTAAATACTTTTACAAAGGTTGTCCCTCAAAAAGACAACCTTTTTATCATTTTCGAATTTAGAAATTGTCTTGTCCAATGAAAAAGAATTTTTACTGCCTATCTTTTCTCCTGTTTGTAAGCTTTTATCTTTCTGCACAATCTTTTACCCTGGAATCTGTTACGTCTTACCCGTTCGTTTCTGAAATTGCCAGTTCAGTAAAAGGACAAATAAGTGCTTTTTCCATTAATGAAAAAGGATTGAGAAATATATATGTAGCAGAGGCACCTCAATATAAATTGCGAAAACTTACTGATTACAGTATCGATGACGCACAGGAACTTACCGGATTGAAAATTTCAAATGATGGCAAATGGATCGTGTATGTAAGAGGCGGCGATCATGGTGCTTTTGACGAAAGCATTCCCAGGAACCCTGCATCACTGACGGAAGCCCCGAAAATACAAATCTTCAGTATTTCTCCTTCTACCGGAAAATCAGTTTTGCTCAGTGAAGGAGATCGTCCGGTTATTAGTTCTGATAGCAAACAGGTTATTTTTATTAAAAATAACCAGGCGTGGATCGTTCCTATTGATGGTTCCCAACAGGCAAAGCCTTTATTTTATTCAAAGGGAAGAACCAGCTCTCTGCAATTTTCTCCTGATGGCGCACAAATTTTATTTGTTTCCTCACGTGGTGATCATTCTTTTATTGGTATTTATAAAAATGACCAAACACCCGTTCAATATCTTGCTCCGGCTTTTGCAAGAGATCAATCTGCGTGTTGGTCGCCTGATGGCAAAAAGATTGTCTTTGTAAGGAGGCCATCTTCCGGCGGCGCACCCGATTCCTTAACGGTAGATAAAATACAACCGTGGTCCATATGGACAGCCGATGTTTCAACTGGAAAAGCGACAGAGATTTGGAAATCTCCTGAGACTTTACGCGGTTCTGTCCCATCTTCTAATGGCCGGTATAATTTGCATTGGACTGCAAACAACCGTATTGTTTTCCTTTCTTACCAGGATGGATGGCCACACATGTATTCTGTTCCGGCAGATGGCGGAAAACCTTTGTTGTTAACTCCGGGATCTTTTAACGTAGAACAAATACAAGTTAGTCCTGATAAAAAATCGCTGGTATTTGCCACTAACTCCGGGCCCGATAAAGATGATCTTGATAGACGGCATCTTGCAAAAGTGTCGGTTGATAAAGCAAACATGCAAATGCTTACTACCGGCACCGGTATAGAAAGTACCCCTGTTTTTACAGAAGGTGGTTCAAAAATCATTTTTTTAAGCGCCACTGCGCAAAGGTCAACTTTGCCGGCTATACTCAATTTGAAAAATAATCAAATCAACTTAGTAGGCGCAGATTTGATCCCTAAAGATTTCCCTGCAAACAAACTGGTTATTCCAACATCTGTGCGGTTCAAAGCTGCAGACGGTGAAACGGTTTATGGACAATTGTTTCAGCCAAAAGAAAGTAGCGGAAAACGTCCTGCAGTTTTATTTGTACACGGCGGTCCCCAAAGACAAATGTTGTTGGGTTGGCATTATATGGATTATTATGCAAACACTTACGCCCTGAATCAATACCTGGTGAGCAAAGGATTTGTGGTTTTGTCCGTCAATTACCCATTGGGAATCGGCTATGGTTATGATTTCCAAAATCCTGAACATTCGGGCATGTTTGGTGCATCGGAATATAAAGACATCAAAGCAGCAGGAGAGTGGCTGGCATCACTGGCAGGAATTGACCCGAACAGAATTGGAATTTATGGTGGCTCCTATGGTGGTTATCTCACTGCAATGGCATTAGCGCGTGACTCAAAACTTTTCGCAGCCGGTGTTGATATTTCCGGAATGCACAACCTGTTGCCGGATCTTCCGGAATATAAAAATGAAGAACCGCCGGATTATCAATTGGCTAAAAATTTAGTTTGGCAGTCTTCGCCAGCCGCCTATCTGGATACGTGGACATCGCCGGCTTTAGTTATCACCGGCGATGATGATGGCAACGTTCCTTTTTCTCAAAGTGTTGACCTGGTAAGCAGGTTTCAGGAAAAAGGTTTTCCTTTTGAAAGTCTCGTGTTTCCTGATGAAACCCACCACTGGATGAAATATGCAAACATGCTTAAAATGGATGAAGCAACCGCTGATTTCCTGGAAAGAAAACTGGCTTTAAAAGAAGACGCTTTTTCGTTAAAAGGAAAGATCATTTGCATCGATCCCGGACACGGAGGCACAGCATCTACTGATAAATATCGCGTCGGTATTCATGGTGAAAGGGAAGAATGGATCAATCTAAGGGTGGCAGAATTACTGCAAAAGAAACTGGAAGCAAATGGCGCAAAAGTGATTATGACCAGGACGAATGATGTTTTTGTACCGATAGCGGATCGTGCTACAATTTGCAGAAATAATAAAGCTGATGTTTTTATTTCTATTCACCACAACGCAACAGCCGATACTGCTGTCAATTTTCCAATCATTTATTTCCATGGAGCCGCCTCAGAAAACCTGGCAGGAGTCGCTTTAGGTAAAGATGTTGCTTTAGCATTCAAGAAATACTTTTACGGAAAGGATATTCCGGAAAGTTTAAATTCTGATTATACTATTTTTCCTCAAAATGGAGCAGGAGTATTGAGAAATACATACGGAATTCCGGGAATGCTGGCAGAAGCTTCTTTTTTTACCAATCCTTCTGAAGAAGAGAGATTAAAACAAAAAGAATATAATTCAAAGGAAGCAGACGCATATTTTATAGCACTCAAAAAATTTTTTAGCTCAGCAATTCCACCAATCAAACCTATTGTCATTCCGAAAACCCTTCCTCCATTTGCTGTTTTTGAGGAAGCAAACCGGATGAACGATATTGCCCGGGGATGGCATGAAGATTTTATCAACGCAGAAAAACTGATGAATAGTACCGATACCAATGTTTTGCGCAAAGCGTTTGATTTATTCAGCCGCTCGGCAAAATCCTTCCCGGACTCTTATATAGCAGGAAAATGCCATGCTAACATGGCCATTTTATTAGAAAAACTAAATAACCCACAGGAAGCCGAAATCGAAAGAACCAGGGTGAAAGAATTTTATGTGTTCTAAGCCAACGTCGTTTCAAATTGCCAACAAACGAACAAATAAGTTCGATTGCTGTTTTTAACCTTTAACCTTTAACCTTCAACCATGAACCATCAACCTTGAACCTTTACCCTTCCAAATCTGCTATCACCAGTTTTTTCATTTGCAACATCGCATGCATCGCTTTTTTTGCTTTTGCCGGATCTGGATTGGATAATAATTGGTTTAACTTTTCAGGAACAATTTGCCACGAAACCCCGAATTTGTCTTCCAGCCAGCCGCATTCTATTTCCTTGCCGCCACTGGTGAGATTATTCCAGAAAAAATCAATTTCTTCCTGTGTTTTACAAAAAACCATAAGAGAAACTGCCGGTGTAAACGAAAAATCATTTTGAAGATGACTGTCCATAGCGATAAAATCTTCACCACTAAGTGTAAACCGTGCGTGTTTAATATTTCCTTCAACGTCTCCTTCTCCGTGTTCGTAACGCGCTAAAATTTGCTGGCTGGAATTTTTAAAAAGAGACATATAATAATTCATTGCCTCTTCAGCTCGTCCAGCCTGCTTACCGGTAAACATCAGGCAAGGCGCAATTTTTTGTGGAGTTTCAGTAAGATTTAATTGCCAGGAAAGGCCAAATTTGTCCTGGATCCAACCGTATTTTTTACTAAAAGGATAGCTTTTGAATTCCATCAGCACTTTTCCTCCATCCAAAAGTCTGTTCCATAATTCATCTGTTTTCTGTTCCGTCTCGCAGTTTATAAACAAAGATATTGCAGGGTTAAATTGAAAAACAGGGCCGCCATTCAGCACCATGAATTCCTGCCCGTTCAGCGTGAATGATGCAGCCATCAATGAGTCTTTTGGTTGCCCTGATGCCTTTGCCGATTCTTCATTATAATAACTTTTGGAGGTTATTTGGGAATTTTTAAAACAACGCATATAAAAATTCATCGCTTCTTCAGCATTATATGCAAACCAGAGAAAAGGGCTGATTTTTTGAGCATGATATTGATTTTTGTTTTCAGTGTCCATTTGATTAATTTTTTAAGGTTTGTGATTGATGTTTAAATCAGTTGAAAAGAGAAAGTTTTGTAATTTATCAGATACCTAACGTTCGGATGCAAGTGGCAATAGCACATTATCAGCAAATCAACGAATGATCCTGTGATAGTAAACATAAGAAACTACCAAAAGTGCAAACATAATTAAAGGTGAGAAGGTATTTGCAACCCATCCATCTACAGATAGATAAGCAATGAATGCAGAAATAAAATCAATCCCAAAGGCCACATATGTCCATTCTTTTATACGTTTGTTTACCGGAAGAATTAGCAGTATTCCGCCGATCAAATGACCTATACTTACTTCCCACCTGAACCATTCCGGCAAACCGAGGTGCCGTGTTCCTTCAATCGCAGCCTGGCTGTTCATAAAAAACGCACCGGAGATCTCAAATAAGGATATTAAGCCAGTTGAAACCCAATAAATGATTTTTTTTGTTTTGCTTTTTTTGCTTTCCGGGTTATTCATAATTTTCAGTTTTCACGTAGAGGGTTTTAACTCTCATAATATTGTTTCAATTTTACAAAATTAGGTTCCTCCATTTTTTTTGAAAGGGTGCAAATGCGGCTTTTCTAAAGGCGGATTGCGGCGAAAAACTGTAAGAAAACATGGAAAATGATAGCTTCTTTTTTATACTTTTTCACCACATGAATACCGAATCTCTTTTCACAAAATCCAAAGAAACTTAGGAGAAAAGATTAATGAATATTGCCAAATTTTTGGATAAATTAAATAGAAGTATTACTTTGGACGCATAATTTGCGGAAGCAATTTATTTGAATTAAAAAACAATAAGAACGCTGAGAATGAGGAATCTGCTGCAACATTAATTGAGTAGATAAACAAAATCCAATGCTTATAAAAAGCTGACGGCTAAATATGATGACTTGTAGTTTTGTACAGACAATCCTGGCTTTTAACAAAAGCAGGACGGTTATCAAGTGCAATATTTATTGTTATTCATATACCAAAATTTTTTCTGTGAAGAGTGGATAATTCCCCCGGATAAAACCTTTCCAATTTCAGTAAAAGACCATTTTCAAAATAGCGGGATTTTATGATTCTGCCATGAGCATTGTAATGTTATTTTTAATGATTTTATCACTTCAAATCCGGATTTACTACCCACACTTTAAATTATATTCAAATGAATTTATTTGATACATCTATTATTCATTTCCTTATTAACAATGCCGAAAGCTCGCCAGCCTTAACTTCTTTGATGACGGTTCTTGTTGACAACGCGCTGCTTAAAGGCGGAGTTGTTGTATCAATACTTTGGTACCTATGGTTCAGAAAAAGCGACGAGATTAACGTGACCAGGCAAAGAGTCATTATTTCAGTCATCTCATGCATCATCGCCATATTTGTTGGAAGGTTGTTAGCGCGGGTGCTTCCTTTCAGATCCAGGCCGTTGGTGAGTCACACACTTGAACAATTTTACCATAATAAATCTATGGCAGATAGTTTCGACATGGCCAGCTCATTTCCAAGCGATCATGCAGTGATGTTTTTCGCACTGGCTACAGGCATTTTTTTAATTTCAAAAAAACTTGGACTATTTGCTTATTTATATGTGTTTTTTGTAATTTGCTTTCCGAGAGTTTATTTGGGATTGCACTATCCGACAGATATTTTGACGGGGGCAGTTGTTGGTATTATAACATCGCTGGTTCTCGCTTCTCCAAAATTGTGGCGTCCGGTAACCGAAAGAATATTACAAATTTCAGATAAATATACCGGCGCATTCTACGTGCTTTTCTTTTTAATTTCTTTCGAAATAAGCACATTGTTTGATTCATTGCGCTCAATTGTCCATTATTTATTTGGAGGTTTATATGAAAGTATTTTAGGACAAAGGATAGATAAAATGGCGCAAATATTTATGGATGCCAGCAGTCATTTCCATCATTTTTTTTAATTTCGATAAATTTGAAACCATCAGATTGCAAAATTTCTATTAGCTTGTTTTAGCTTGCATTTGCAAATTTTGGAAGGAGTTCAGTGAACGTACCAATATGTTATTTAAAGAATAAATCAGTCAATATCTAAAAACAGAAAATTATCCTATTTGTTGTTTTGCTGAAACATTGAATTGTGGAAATCACAAATCTCAATCAGAAATTTTACTCTCAAAACTTCAACTCCAGACTTCCCTTTAATCCAAACCTGCAAATACCAGGATTATTCAGGTAATTTAACCGCCAAACAGCATCGATTCTTATAAGATGAAAAATGTTGTCAATACCAACACCTGTTTCCATATAAGGTGTTTTATCGGGAATGGTGAAATGATAATTTATGCTGGTGTCATAATATCCGTTGGCAATTTTGTTGGCTTCAGACATCGTGCCCATTACACCTTTAAATGTAACGAGCGAGCGCCATTTTAATTTTTTTAGTAAAGGGACATATTTAAAAGGAAAGCTGCCAAAACTCTGCTGCACTGAAAGGCTTGCATATTTATCTGTCGCAAATTCATAGCGGTTCATGTTGTTGAAAGCATACTTGTTGTAATAATAAGTGTCATTGCCTTTCTGCACATCAAGTAAAACAACCGGAAGCACACCGTTGGTAAGTCCCGCATTAATGGTATAGGATAATTGCCCGATTCTGCCATCGGTAAAATCATGCTGAATATTCAAATCCCATTTGCTATAATTAAAATCGCTTTTTAACAAACCAGTATTTACTTTAATTCCGGCTGTATAACTAAGGGTAACGATCGGGTAATTACTTCCGAGACTTTCCCGGTAATAATGCTCGGTAATGTATTTTTCGCGGTGCGAAAATCTTAAAGAAAAAGTGGCTTCGTTTACCTTATAATCGTTATTCACCCCGGGTTTCGTTACTATATAAGGAGTAAAATTATCGTGCGTATAATACACGTTGAAAAACGGAGTAATCGTGCTGTTTTTTAATTCTGCACCAATTCCGATTCCATTGTCAAAGTATTTTTTAAACTTAACGTCGGCGTCTTTTCTATTCAATAATCTTACTTGTGAATAATTTACCCTTCTTAAAAAAGAAGCGAAAATAGAATTTTGATCCAGTTCATCCTGGTGTTCATATCCTGCCGAAATATCACTGGTATAAGTAAGATCCAACGTGCTCCACGATTTGCGGGTCAATACAAATCTTGAACTCAGCAGATACCGGAATTGTTTGTCCCTCGTCGATAAGCCGGCATAACCCCAGAGTTGAATATTTTGATTAAAACGGTGATTCGTCTCTAAGCCAAAAGTATAACGGTTGCCTTCTACCTGGTTGTTTGTATAAATGGAATATATATTTCCAAGATCGACGCGGCCGGTAGTTAAATAACCGGTGCTTAATGCGGAAATGATTTTTTTATAGGTTTGAACAACCGGCATTTTATTCAGTGTATCCATCAATTTGTAAACATCCTTTTCTGATTGGCTCAACGGCTCAAACCGGGTGCCATCCCATGAAGAAGAATCAGCTGAGAGCGGAATGGTTACCACTTGTTTTTTCTGGAAAGCCGTATCAATTGAATTGTTATTCAACACAGCATCGCGGTATAAGGTCGTTTTTGTAATTATCGCTCCTGTCTTTTTCAATTCCGGCATACGCAGATCGACGTATAAAATATTTTTTTCCGGCAAGAAACGATGATTGATGTACTCAAAATCCTGCGTTATCTGCAGCTTGTTTAAGAAATTTACATTCGCATTTTTGTCAATGTGCATTACCACAGACTTTACTGCAAATGAAGTGTCGGCTATCCATATATATCCGTTGAAAGTATTGCTTCCAAAGGCCTTTGGAGAAAACTGAACCTGGATACAACTTTGATGATCAAATACGACGGTATCGAGAATCTGGTAATTATAGAATGTCAACGCATTTTCTGCTATGGGACTTATATAATTTACATCCATAAATTTTATGTTGTTGTCATAGATGTTAATGGCATTATAAAGGCTTTCCAGATACGTAAGAATCGATTTGTTATTTAAGCCAGAACTTTTCATAGCTGTATAATCATAGCGCTCTTTACGTGGATTTTTTTTATAGTAATAGTCAGCATTGCTTTCAGATAGATAGATCGGCAACACTTTCTGATTATCCTTCGTGGTGTCCATATTATCGAATGCAAATGCCAACGGTTTCATTAAGCGGCTATTCTGCAGTTTTTCAGGAATATTCTTAAAATCAATTTCTATTTTATCATACACCTGGCATTGGTAACTTTGATTGTCAAAAACATTATTCTGCGGCTTATTTTTAATCACTTTTTTTATCAGTTTTTGCGCCCTGGTATATTTCGACTTCAGCGAAATAACAACTGCCTGCATAGAAGTAGAAAGTGGAACCGCTTCGAAATCAATTTCCTGTTTTCGTGCTTTTGTTACCGGCTTTACCGTCGTTTTATAACCGATCATGGAAATAGAAATGGAATCGGTATTGCGGTCTATTGAAAAAGTATATTTACCGGTTTCATCTGTGATCACGCCAGCTCCGGAATGGAGCGAATAAACGCTGCATGAAACCAAAGGAGCTCTGGTCGCCGAGTCTATTATTTTTCCGGTAACCACCCTTTCCTGGGCAAAAGCGTTGCTGCAGAATGTGGACAGAAAAAAAATGAGCAGAGAGAGTCGGAGAAAAATGGTTATTATTTTCAAAAGGGTTTTTTGCGCTACAAATTTAATTCACAAAAAGGCTTTGCGAAAGTTTATCTTGTTTTTACAAAGAAATGACAAAGAGATTTAATTGAGCCGCGAGCTCTTCCAAAGGCGGTTATCCTGTAATGGACAATCTTACGCCAACCTCACCACCTAAATTAGCCTTTATCACTACAAACTATTTTTCATGATCTTAGCAAACAATTCATACGAATGGATCTTTGCCAGATGATCATAAATATTTGAAATGATCATGATCTCATTAATATTTGTCTGCGCAATAAAATCGCCTAAATCTTTTTTTATCGTATCGCCGCTCCCAATAAAGGATAGCGATAACATCTGGTTCAACGCTGCCTTTTGATCGTCGGTCCAGATCCCTTCCATACTTTCAACGGGTGGTTGTAATGGTTGGCGAATGCCGGTTACGATTCCCAAAAACATTTGATATAAAGAAGTAGCCAGCAGATGTGCCTCTGCGTCGGTATCCGCCGCAATTACATTTACACAAGCCATTACATACGGTTTTTCAAGATGCTTTGAAGGACGGAAGAGCTTTCTGTACAAATCAATGGCAGCGAAAAATTGTCCAGGTGCAAAATGGCTTGCAAAAGCATAGGGCAAGCCTAAAGCCGCAGCGAGCTGGGCGCTGTCAGTGCTGGAGCCAAGAATCCATATGGGAATATCCAGTCCTTCGCCGGGAATGGCGCGCACTTTGGCGTTACTGTTTTCTTTAGATAAGTAGTTTTGCAGTTTCAAAACATTTTGTGGAAACTCACTAGCATTATTGAAAAAATCTCCTCTCAGAGCCATCGCCGTTAACTGATCTGTTCCTGGTGCCCGACCCAAACCCAGGTCGATTCTTCCTGGATATAAAGATTCCAGCGTACCGAACTGTTCGGCAACAGCGAGCGGAGAATGATTCGGCAGCATGATGCCGCCGGAACCGATTCGCATCGAACTCGTACCGGATGCAATGTAGCCGATCAAAATAGAAGTAGCTGAACTAGCGACGCTAACCATATTATGATGTTCCGAAAGCCAAAAGCGTTTGTAACCAAATTGCTCCACATTCCGGGCGAGTTCAAGGCTCTTAGCAAAGGTTTGGCTAATGGTGGCGTCTTGTGTTACAGTGGCTAATTCCAAAACCGAAAATGGTATCTCTGGTAATATTGTGTCTTTCATTTTTTGTATTGTTGCTTACTGCAATGTACTAAAAAGAAAAGGTGATTGTAGAGAGTCGTTTTCAGCACGTGAAGAGAGTAGAAATCGAACACGTCGGAAGCTAGTCGTTATGGGGGAACATTTGCTTCTATTCTTTATGCCTCTTCTCCAAAATCTCTATAACATCGTCAAGCCTTTTATTTTTTGCCTGTAATAAAACGAGGTAATGAAACATCAGGTCTGCGGCCTCATTCAGAAAAAGTTTGTTGTTATTGTCTTTTGCTTCGATAATTAATTCAACCGCTTCTTCGCCCACTTTTTGGGCCATCCTGTTAATCCCTTCTTTAAATAAAGTAGACGTATATGAACCGGAAACAGGACGCTTTTTTCTTCCTTCAATGATCTTTTCCAGGTTGCGCAAAAAGTCTTTTCCAGAGTTTTCTTCATTGAAACACGTCTCAGCACCAGTGTGACAAACGTTTCCATCCGGTTTTGCTTTGATTAATAAGGTGTCAAAATCACAATCCGTTTTTATATCCTCGACATGCAAATAGTTTTTACTGGTCTCGCCTTTTACCCACAGCCTTCCTTTACTCCGACTAAAAAAAGTTACGAGTTTTGAATCGATCGTTTCAAGCAAGGCGTCTTTGTTCATGTAGCCCAGCATTAAAACAACGTTAGTAGCAGAGTCCTGGATGATTGCCGGAACGGTTCCGGATTTTGATTTTGAAAAATCAATTCTTCTTACAAATTCTGTATAGTCTCTTTTCATTTTTAATGCCACGAATTATGTTGCAGTGAATTGCACGAATTTACGCGAATTCGTTTTGAACGAATTACAGCAGTTTATCCGATTAATTCAGCAGACAAAGAAATAATTGCAATTCGTGTTTTTATTTTTAGGTAAATAAATTGGTTTTTTTAAAATCTTACGCTTATGTTTTGTTCTGATAAAAATCTTTTCAATTCAGGAATTTTTATTTCTCCAAAATGAAAAACACTTGCTGCCAAAGCGGCATCAGCATTAGCGTGCAGAAATACATCAGCAAAATCTTTCATCGTTCCCGCTCCACCGGAAGCAATAATGGGAATAGCAAGCGTTTTTGAAAAAAGCGAAGTAATATCTTCTGCAAATCCGCCTTTTGTCCCATCATTATTCATGGATGTGAGCAAGATTTCGCCCGCGCCGAGTTCAATTCCTTTCTTTGCCCAATCGTATGCAAGCGTTTCTGTTTTTGATCTTCCGCCATTCAAATAAACATACCAATTTTCATCACTTTCTTTTTTGGCGTCTATTGCCAAAACTACACATTGGCTTCCGAATTCTTTTGCCATTGCATCAATTAAATCAGAATTTTTAAACGCAGCGGTATTTATCGATATTTTATCTGCGCCGTTTTGTAATAATTCAAAAGCATTTTCAACAGAAGAAATGCCGCCGCCAACTGTGAAAGGAATGTTGATGTTGGCGGCAATTTTTTTAACCAGATCTACTAAAGTTTTTCTTTTTTCAACCGTTGCGGTAATGTCTAAAAAAACTAGTTCGTCGGCGCCTTGTTGTGAATAATACATCGCCAGCTCTACCGGGTCGCCGGCATCCCGGATGTTCTCAAAATTAATGCCCTTCACGGTTCTGCCGTTTTTAATATCAAGACACGGTATGATTCTTTTTGCCAGCATTATTTGTTTTTTATAAAATCTTGTATTTCCTGCAAAGTTATTTTTTCTTCATAAATCGCTTTACCGACGATTGCACCACTGCAGCCAATTTCCTTTAAAATAATCAAATCGTCATAACACGAAATTCCACCGCTGGCGATCAGATGGAGAGAAGGAAACCCAGATATAATCTCTTTGTACAACGGTATTGACGGTCCTTCCATCATTCCGTCCTTAGAAATATCTGTGCAAAAGATCTGATTAATTCCTTTGGAAATAATTCCATTAATAAAATCAAAAAGATCAATCCCGGTTTCTTCTTTCCACCCGTGAATTTTTATCTTTTTGAAAAGCACATCTGCGCCAGGCAAAAATCTTTCTGCTCCAAATTCACTGATCATTTGAAAAAATAAAGCCGGATCTTTCACAGCAAGGCTTCCAATGCTAATCATTGCTGCACCTGCATTAAAAACTGCCTCAACATTTTCAACGGTTTTTATGCCTCCGCCAAAATCAATTATAAGTGAGGTGTTTTTAGCAATATTTTCAAGCGTCTTTACATTTTTCAACGGCTGCCAGTTGGCTCCATCCAGATCAACCATGTGCAGTCTTTTTATTCCAATTGCTTCAAAGCTTTTTGCCACCTCTAAAGGATCATCGTTGTAAATAACTTTCTTTTCAAAATCACCTTTCGTAAGCCGTACACATTTGCCATCAATAATATCAACCGCAGGAATGATTTCCATTTATTTTATGTTTAAAAAATTCTTCAAGATTTGTTCTCCTGTCAATCCTGATTTTTCTGTATGAAATTGCACGCCGTAAAAATTATCCTTATGCATCGCAGCGCTGAAAGGATTGATATAATCCGTTGTGGCAACGGTCTCTGACGATAGTTGCGCATAATAACTGTGAACGAAATATACAAAAGAGTCTTCTGAAATACCATTCATAAGAGGAGAAGAAAGATGATCAATCGTATTCCATCCCATGTGTGGAATTTTATATGGAACCAGGTTTTTATTTTGGAAAACAGTGTCATCGAATTTCTTTACAACACTATCAAAAATTCCAAGGCATTTTGTATTTCCTTCTTCACTGGAATTGCACAACAATTGCAAGCCGAGACAAATACCCAGCACCGGTTGTCTTAAAGACACGATTAATTCATCCAGCTTTTTCTCTTTTAAATAGTTCATCGCTGAAGCTGCATTTCCAACACCAGGAAAAATAACTTTATCAGCCGAGATAATTTCATCCGGATCATCGGTAACACTTGACATTGTCCCCAGCCGTTGCAAGGCATACAAAACACTTTGAACATTGCCTGCATTGTATTTTATGATCGCTACATTCATAGAACTCCTTTTGTTGTCGGCAAAGAATTATTCAAAGGATCGCGCTTGATTGCCATTTTAATTGCTTTCGCAAACGCTTTAAAAATGGCTTCAATCTTATGATGTTCATTGGTTCCTTCTGCTTTAATATTGACATTTGATTTTGATGCATCAGAAAAGGATTTAAAAAAATGGTAAAACATTTCTGTCGGCATTTCTCCTATTTTTTCTCTTTTGAATTCCACATCCCAAACCAGCCAACTTCTGCCGCCAAAGTCAATAGCAACCTGCGCTAAGCAATCATCCATCGGCAATAAAAATCCATATCTTTCTATGCCGCGCTTGTCGCCTAACGCTGAATACATTGCTTCCGCAAAAGCCAATGCTACGTCTTCAATCGTATGATGTTCATCAATATGCAGATCGCCGTCGCAATGAATTTTTAAATCCATTCCGGAATGTTTCGCAACCTGTTCGAGCATGTGGTCAAAAAAACCTAAACCGGTTTTTATATCCGATTTTCCATTTCCATCAAGGTTAATTTCCGCTTCTATTTTTGTTTCATTTGTATTTCTTGAATGAGAAAATTTCCTTTGTGGCAGTTTTAAAAAAGTATAGATATCTTCCCACTTTTGTGTTTCCAAAGCAATCACTTTGTTCAGATCTTCTTTTGAAACCGTTATTTCACCGGTTCCCAATTCCTGGAAATTATTGATGAAGATTGCATGGCATCCAAGGTTCTTCGCAAGCTCCACATCTGTAAGCCTGTCGCCGATTACAAAGGAATTTTTAACATCATAATTTTCTTCGTCAAAATAATGTTTCAACATGCCGGTGCCTGGTTTGCGCGTATTTTTATTTTCATGAGGAAACGTGCGGTCTATCAAAACTTCAGAAAAAATAATTCCTTCGTTTGCAAATGTTTTGATCACAAAATTTTGAATCGGCCAGAAAGCATCTTCAGGAAAAGCATCCGTACCCAGGCCGTCCTGGTTCGTTACCATCACCAAATCATAATCGAGTTCTTTGACAATTTTGACCAGGTATTCAAACACATGAGGATAGAATTCGAGTTTTGAAAAAGCGTCCAACTGGTTGGTCACGGATGGTTCCAGGATGAGCGTTCCATCGCGGTCGATAAATAAAAATTTCTTAGGCATAATTTTTTAAAGCGTTTATTAATTTTTGATTTTCTTCTTCGGTTCCAATTGTTATTCTGATGCAATTTTCACACAACGGCTCTTTACTTCTGTTTCTCACAATGATCCGGTTCATTAATAAGTATTGATACAGTTTGTCGGCATCATCCACTTTTACCAAAATAAAATTAGCATCAGAAGAATAAATAATTTGCACAAACTTAAATTGTTGCAATTGATCGTGCACCCAATTTCTTTGCTGCACAATGTTTTTAATGTTGTTGTTTACTTCTTCAATATTTGCAAGGGCTTTTATCGCGAGCTGCTGTGAAGATTGATTGATATTATAAGGCGGTTTCACTTTATTAAAAAGATCGAGTATGATTTCTGAGGCAAAAGCGAGACCCAGTCTTAGTCCTGCCAATCCCCATGCTTTTGAAAGTGTTTGCATCACGATCAGATTTTCATATTCTACCAGTTCAGGAATAAAAGTTTTTTGCATCGAAAAATTGATGTAAGCCTCATCAATCAATACCAATCCGGAAAAATTATTCAGCAATAATTCGATGTCCATTCTGTTGAGGTCATTCCCGGTAGGATTGTTGGGCGAACAAATAAAAAGCAGTTTTGTATGATCATCGACAGCCGATAAAATTCCTTCAACATCCAATTGGAAATCGGGTGTCAGAAACACTTCACGGGCTTCAACGTCATTAATGTTTGCACACACTTTATACATTCCATAAGTAGGCGGACAAATAATGACGTTATCTTTTTTGGGCTCACAGAAGATTCGCAATGCAAGATCAATCACTTCATCACTTCCATTGCCAACAAAAATATTTTGCGGCGGCACACCCTTTATGTTTGAGATCTGTTGCTTTAATTGCCATTGCAAAGGATCGGGATATCGATTGTAATTTTCCTCAGATGGTGAGCCATAGGCATTTTCATTTGCATCAATAAAAACTTCTGCATTGCCGCGGTATTCGCTACGTGCGGAAGAATAAGGCTTTAATTTTTTTATGTTTTCCCTTACCAACTTTTCTACGTCAAATTTTTCCATCCTTTATTTTTTTTAAACGAATACTTACTGCGTTTTTATGTGCCGCCAATCCTTCGGCAGCAGCCATTTCTTCAATCGCTTTCCCGATATTTTTAATTCCTTTAGTGCTTAATTTTTGAAAGGTAATTTTCTTTACAAAACTATCCACCGAAACGCCGCTGTACGTTTTTGCCAAACCATTTGTGGGTAAGGAATGATTGGTGCCGGATGCATAATCACCCGCGCTTTCCGGCGAAAAATTTCCTAAAAAAACACTTCCGGCATTTTGAACTTTTTCTGCCAGCTCTTCCGCATTCTCAGAAGCAATGATTAAATGCTCCGGCGCATAGTTATTCAAAAATGCAAAAGCATCTTCTGTATTTTCTATCACCACAAATCTCCTGTTCAAAAAACTTTTTTCAATGGTTTCCTTTCTTTCAAGAAGTGGTAATTGCTGATGGATTCCGGAAATAACATTTTCGATTATTTCTTCGTTGGCCGCAACAAGAACCACCTGACTATCGCCGCCATGCTCTGCCTGGCTCAACAGATCTGCTGCAACAAATTCCGGAGTGCAGGTATTATCAGCATAGATTGCTACTTCGCTTGGCCCTGCAAGCATGTCAATAGTAACACCCTCAATATTTACCAGCTTCTTTGCGCAGGTTACATATTGGTTCCCCGGACCGAAAATTTTATCAACTTTCTCAACAGTTTGCGTTCCATATGCCATTGCAGCGATCGCTTGCGCACCGCCGCCTTTATAAATATTTTTTATGCCCAAAATACCGGCAACAAATAAAACTACGTCATTCACATTACCATTCATATTTGCAGGAGTGGTGACTAAGATATTTTTGCATCCTGCAATTTGCGCGGGAATAGCCAGCATCAATAAAGTGGAAAACAAAGGCGCGCTGCCGCCGGGAATATACACCCCGACTTTCTCAACAGGCACACTTTTGCGCCAGCAAACAACCCCTGAAGATGTTTCTATTTTTTTTATTTTTTCAAACTGGTGCTTGTGAAATATTTCAATATTTTTTTTTGCCAGAAGAATGGCTTTCTTCAAATCTTTATCAATCTTTTTTGATGAATCTGCAATTTCTTCATCAGTTACCCATAAAGATTCAGGCGCAAAACCATGAAACTGTAAAGAATAATTTTTTACCGCTACATCACCCTGCGCCTTTACTGTATTGATGATTTCCAAAACAGTTTTTTCAAGGTTCTGTGAATCGATTTGTGGCCGCGCTGTTAATTCAGACCAGTCAGTTGGGGAAGGATTTATGATAATTGCGTTCATAATATTTTTCTTTTTTATAAGCCGAACTGTTTTTATGAAATCATTTTTTCAATCGGCACCACCAAAATTCCTTCTGCTTCAAACACTTTTAATTTTTCAATTACCTGCCAGAAATCATTTTCATTTACCACGCTTTGGATACTGTTCCATCCTTTTTCTGCCAAAGGCACAATTGT
>Ga0134125_10002616_pt1 | contig 21202 bp, 19 predicted proteins | sample KB31751_FD_96464 | JGI IMG/M metagenome (GOLD analysis project Ga0134125, IMG submission 96464) | Terrestrial soil microbial communities with excess Nitrogen fertilizer from Kellogg Biological Station, Michigan, USA - KB3-175-1 | ecosystem: Environmental > Terrestrial > Soil > Unclassified ... | reverse complement strand
TCGCGTCATGGGACGATTCGACGATGGAGGCGAGATAGAGCCGGTCGGCCTGGAGCCGGGAATTTTCCTCCAGGGCTTCCGCCAGGCGGTCCGCCCGGCGTTCTTCGCCGCGGGGCTGATCCCGCGTTTTCCGGTCGGAGGGAAAATCGGAGGCAGTTTCCATCCAGTTGCTCGATGCCTGATCAGGCTCTTTCGTGGAACTTAGCGGTACGCCTTAAACCCGTTTCAGTTGCAAAAATCCGCCATTCCCCGTTTTTACAATGCCGGTTTCGCCGGGAAAAGGCCTAATTCCGCCGATTCGGCAAATGGAACTCTGCATTCCGCCCGCCACTATATCCGCATTTGCGGCAAAAATTTAAGGGCTCCTTCACCAGCCTGGGAATTGTGACGAAACCCGTTGTTGAATCGGGGCATTGATGAGCTGCTTTTGAAGCCGGTGGCCCGTGACGACCTGGATCATCTATCGCAAGGGATCTTTCTTCCTGAAAGAGCGCGTCGAAAACGAGGCGCTGTTCCAGCAAAGAAAAACGATTCTGGAGCAGAACGGGGCGACCTTTGTGGGGCTGATGCGCGACCCCGAAGACAATCCTTGGTTGAGGCGCGCCTTCGAGCTGACGCCGCTCTTTACCGCGACCGATCGCTAGGGCTGTTTGATCCTGCTGCGGAACCCGTGCAGCAAGGGTTCGGTATAGCCGTTGGGCTGCTTGACGCCTTCAAAGATCAGCGCTCGCGCCGCCTGGAATGCCAGACTGTCCTTCTCATGGCCCGCCATCGGGCGATAGAGGGGATCGCCCGCATTCTGCGCGTCCACCTTGGCGGCCATGCGTTTCAGCGCGGCATCCACTTCGGCTTCGGTGCAGACGCCATGGAGCAGCCAATTGGCCAGCATCTGCGAGGAAATGCGCAAGGTGGCGCGATCCTCCATCAATCCCACGTCATGGATGTCGGGCACTTTGGAGCAGCCCACGCCCTGGTCCACCCAGCGCACCACATAACCCAGGATGCCCTGGGTGTTGTTGTCCAGCTCGTCGCGGATTTCCTTCTCGTTCCAATTATGCTCGGCGAGCGGAAGGGTCAGCAATGCGTCCAGTGACGGCGGCGCCTCGCCGGCCAATTGATGCTGAACCTGCGCCACATCCACTTCGTGATAATGGGTGGCATGCAAGGTGGCGGCAGTGGGTGACGGCACCCAGGCGGTGTTGGCACCGGCCCTGGGATGGCCGATCTTCTGCTTCAGCATATCGGCCATCTTGTCGGGCATCGCCCACATGCCCTTGCCGATTTGCGCCTTGCCGGCAAAGCCGCAGGCGAGCCCGATCCGCACATTGCGGTCCTCGTAGGATTTGAGCCAGACGCTGTTCTTCATCTCGCCCTTGCGGATCATGGCGCCGGCCTGCATCGAGGTGTGAATCTCGTCCCCCGTGCGATCCAGGAAGCCGGTATTGATGAAAACGACGCGGTTTTTCACCGCCGCGATGGTGGCGGCGAGATTGGCCGAGGTGCGGCGTTCCTCATCCATCACGCCCACCTTGATGGTGTGACGGTCAAGGCGCAGCAGACCCTCCACTGCATCGAACAGGCGATTGGTGAAAGCCGCCTCTTCCGGGCCATGCATCTTGGGCTTGACGATATAGATCGAGCCGGCCCGGCTGTTGACAAAGCGCCCCCTGCGTTGAAGGTCGGTGAGACCGATCAGGCTGGTGACAATGGCGTCAAGAATGCCTTCCGGCGCCTCCTGCCCATCTGCCAGCTTGACCGCCGGTGTGGTCATCAGATGCCCCACATTACGGATCAGCATCAGGCTGCGGCCCGGCAATGTCACCTGACCGCCATTCGGCGCGGTATAGACACGATCCGGCTCGAGCCTTCGGGTCATGGTGCGGCCCGATTTCTCGAAGCTGGCTTCCAGGGTGCCCTCCATCAAGCCCAGCCAGTTGGCGTAAGCGTCCGCTTTGTCCGCTCCGTCCACCGCGGCGATACTGTCTTCCAGATCGGCAATGGTGGTGATGGCCGCTTCCATCAGGATGTCGGCCACGCCGGCTTTGTCGCCCTTGCCGATTGGATGAGCACGGTCGAGCTGAATTTCGATATGCAGGCTGTTATGGACGAGCAGGACTGCGCTGGGCGCCTCTGCGCTGCCGCGATGGCCCGCAAACGCAGAAGGATCGGCCAAGGCAGGCGATAATTTGCCATCCGTGATGACGTAATGCTCGACATCGGCATGACTGCCGGAGGCCAGCGGCGCGGCCTTGTCCAGAAACGCCTTGGCCCATGCGATCACCTTGGCGCCGCGCGCCGGATCGTAGCGCTTGCCCGCGGGTGTTCCTTCGATCGCATCGGTGCCGTAAAGCGCGTCGTACAAACTGCCCCAGCGCGCATTGGCGGCATTGAGCAGGAAGCGGGCATTGAGGATGGGCACCACGAGCTGCGGACCGGCGACCCGCGCCAACTCCTCGTCCACCTTGTCCACCGCGATCTTGAACGGGGCAGGCTCGGGGACAAGGTAGCCGATGCGCCTGAGGAATTCCTGATATTCCCTGGCGTCCAGCTTTTTGCCGCGCCGTCCCTTGTGCCAGGCATCGATCTCGGCTTGAAGCCGGTCGCGCTTCTCGATCAGCGCCTTGTTCTCGGGCGCCAGGGTGGCGAAAATCTTCGCCGTGCCTTTCCAGAACCGGTCTGCAGAAATCCCGGTGCTGGCAAGCGCCCGATCCTCGATGAAGCGTGCCAGCGGTTCGGAGACCGACAGCCCTGCGCGGTCGAGATAGTTTTCCATGAGCTAGTGTCCCGATTTCGAAATTCGCACAAACTCTATATCAGGCTCCAGGCGAATTTCGGAATCGAAGGACACTAGCAATATCGGTTCTAGTGTCGCTCTAGTTTCGAAGTTCGCTTTGAGCCTCATATCGATGATTTGGCGAACTTCGAAACCGCGACTCTAGCTAGCCTTGCGCTTTCAGTCCGGCCGCTTCGATCCCTGCCAGAGCGCAGATTTCGTCATTGTCGGACGTATCGCCCGTCACGCCCACCGCGCCCAGGACCTGGCCCGCACTATCCACGACGATGACGCCGCCTGCGGCGGGGATCAGGCCATGAGGGGCGATCGGCCCCATGGCCGCGACAAAGCTGGGCCGGTCCGCCGCCATCTCGCCGATCTTGCGCGACGACACGCCCAAGGCCAGCGCACCGGCGGCCTTCCCCGAAGCGATGCCGAACCGGAGGATCGAGGCATTGTCCTGGCGCTGGAACGCGATCGCATGGCCGCCGGGATCGAGCACTGCTGCGCTAAGCGGCTTGAGTTTGAGGCCGGCACCTTTGGCGAAAGCCGCTTCGATGATGCGATTGGCCTGGTTCAGGCTGATGCGGTTCATTTGTCCACCCCGTTTTTGTCCCGTGAGATTACTCCATTCCGCCGCCCTGCCCAGCGGGGCACCTGCCGCCGGCCCGCCGCGTCAATTCGCCCAAGGCCCTGCGGGTGAGGCTTTTCCGTTCCGCAGCGCCGGTGGCGGGGGCTTCGCGCATGCCAGCCTCCATCGCGCTGACGATGGTGCCGGTCCGATAAACGCTTGACATGGGCCCATCCCTCAATCGTATTTTTCGTGGCTATGCTGGGAAGAAAATATAGCGGCGGCGACAACAGCGATCCAGCGACATTCGGCTAGCGATTTCTCCGAGGTGACAATGAGCAGCATGGTCTCTTCCGCGGACGGCGAACACAAGGGTCGCTATTTCCAGCTTATCATCGGCATCCTCTGCATGGTGATGATCGCCAACCTGCAATATGGCTGGAGCTTCTTCGTCGATCCCATGTCCAAGACGCAAGGCTGGAGCAGGGCCGCGATCGGCGGCGCCTTCAGCTTCTTCGTCCTGGCCGAGACCTGGCTGGTGCCGATCGAGGGCTGGTTCGTGGACAAATTCGGTCCGCGCATCGTCGTGACCCTGGGCGGCATCCTTGTGGCGCTGGCCTGGTCTTTGAATTCGATGGCGAACTCCATCCCCATGCTGTACGCGGGCGCCGTTCTTGGCGGCATCGGCGCGGGCGCGGTTTATGGCACCTGCGTCGGCAATGCGCTGAAATGGTTTGTCGGGCGCCGCGGCATGGCCGCCGGCTTCACCGCCGCGGGCTTCGGTGCCGGGTCCGCTGCCACCGTGGTGCCGATCATCTATGTGATCAATCATTATGGCTATCAGTCTGCCTTCCTGTGGTTCGGGCTGGTTCAGGGTCTCGTCGTCGTGATCGTCTCACAGTTCCTGCGCGCCCCATCGCCGGATTTGAAGCCGATGGCGGTGGTCCATAATCCCCAGACCAAGCGCAACTATGCCCCGGCCGAAGCGCTGCAAACGCCCTTGTTCTGGCTGCTGTATGTGATGTTCGTCACGGTTGCTTCCGGCGGATTGATCGTCACGGCGCAATTCGCATCCATCGCGGCGGATTACGGCGTCGCCAAGGTGCCCATCAATCTGATCGGCATTGGCGGCACGGTGCTGGCCGTGGCAGCGGTGATCGACAATATCCTGAACGGGCTGGGCCGGCCTCTTTTCGGCTGGATCTCCGACAAGATCGGCCGGGAAGAGACCATGTTCGCCGCCTTCATGCTGAATGGGTTATCGATCTGGAGCCTGGCGCGGTATGGCCATGATCCCGTCCTGTTCGTGATCTGCGCCGCCGCGATCTATCTCACCTGGGGCGAGATCTATAGCCTGTTCCCCGCGACCTGCACCGATGCCTATGGGCCGAAATTTGCCACCACCAACGCCGGTCTGCTGTACACCGCCAAAGGCACGGCCTCTCTGCTGGTGCCTTTTACGGCCTATATCGCCGCCAAGGGCGACTGGAGCACCGTTTTCTGGGTGGGAGCTATCGCCAATGTGATCGCGGGCGTTCTGGCGATCGTGGCGTTGAAGCCGATGCGAACGGCCCATGCCCGGCGCCAAGCGCCCGCCCCTGCCGCGCTGGCAACATAGAAGATTCCGGACGTTAGAGCTGCGACTTACAGTCTCCACTCCTATGCGCCGGCTGCCGTGCCGCGCGGTTGCGCGAAGGGTCCCTACAGGCCAAGCTGCTTGGCAAAAAGTTAGCGTAGCGGGTGGCAATTCGGCCGGCAGGTGGGCGACGCGATCCATCATTTGGTTCTGCAAGAGGGCATCATGGGAAAAGCTTTAGAGGGCGTACGGATTTTGGACATGACGCATGTCCAGTCCGGGCCGACGGCGACGCAGATTCTGGCTTATTTCGGGGCCGACGTGATCAAGGTGGAAAAGCCGGGTGAAGGCGATCCCACCCGCGGCCAATTGCGCGACATCCCAGGCGTCGACAGCCTCTACTTCACCATGCTGAACGGCAGCAAGCGCAGCATCACGCTGAACCCGAAGACCGAAGCCGGCATGAAGATTTTCACCAGGCTGATCGAGACATGCGACGTGATGGTCGAGAATTTCGCCCCCGGCGCGATCGACCGCATGGGCTTTCCGTGGAAGCGCATCCAGGAAATCAACCCGCGCATGATCTATGCCTCGATCAAGGGTTTCGGCGCGGGCCCGTTCCAGGACTGCAAGGTCTATGAAAACGTGGCGCAATGCACCGGCGGCGCGGCCTCGACCACGGGCGAGATCGACGGCTTTCCCATGGTGACCGGCGCGCAGATCGGCGATTCCGGCACCGGCATCCACCTGGTGGTGGGCATTCTGGCCGCGCTTTTCCACCGCGAGAAGACCGGCCGCGGCCAGCGGGTGGAATGCGCCATGCAGGATGCGGTGTTGAATCTGTGCCGCGTCAAGCTGCGCGACCAGCAGCGGCTGGCGCATGGCGTCTTGAAGGAGTATCCACAATACCCGAACGGAAAATTCGGCGAGGCGGTGCCGCGCGCCGGTAATGCGTCGGGCGGCGGGCATCCTGGCTGGATCGTGCGCTGCAAGGGATGGGAGACCGATCCAGACGCCTACATCTATGTGATCACTCAATTGCAGGCCTTCCCGGCGCTGGCGAAGGTGATCGGCCATGCCGATTGGCTTGATGACCCCGACTACAACACGCCCCAGGCGCGGCTACCCCGGCTGAAACAGATTTTCGAGGAAATCGAGAAGTGGACCATGACCATGACCAAGATGGAGGTCATGGCGACGCTCAATCCGTTGAACGTACCGTGCGGCCCAATCCTGTCCATGAAGGAATTGGCGAACGAGCCCGCCCTTCGCAACACGGGCACAGTGGTGGCGGTCGATCATCCGGAGCGGGGCCAGTATCTGACCGTGGGCAATCCGATCAAGCTGTCGGATTCACCGGCCGATGTGCGTCGCTCGCCTTTGCTGGGCGAGCATACCGACGAAATCCTGCGCAAAGTCTTGGGCATGAGCCAGGCGGAAGTCGATAGCGCGCGCCAGCAAGGCGCGATCTGAACGGAAACGGGGGCGGTGATGCGCAAGATACTGATCCTGGGCGCGTCTTACGGCTCGCTGTTCGGCACCAAGCTGTTGATGGCGGGCCATGCGGTGACCTTGGTCTGCACGCCATCGACCGTCGAGCTGATCAATCGCGAAGGCACGGTAGTGCGCTTTCCCATCAAGGGGCGCGAAGGCCTGGTCGATATCTCGTCCAAGACATTGCCCGGGAAACTCACCGCCGCGGCACCTGATGATGTAAAGCCGGAAAGGTTCGACCTGGTCGTGCTGGGCATGCAGGAAAGCCAGTACGGCACCAAAGGCGTGCGCGAATTGATGGGACGCATCGCGGCCGCGCGCGTGCCGTGCCTGGCGATCATGAACATGCCGCCCCTCACCTACCTGATGCGGATACCGGGACTGAAGACCGATGCCCTGCAGGTCTGCTTCACCGACCCGAGCGTTTGGAGCGGCTTCGATCCCGCGCTGATGACATTGGCCAGTCCCGATCCGCAAGCCTTTCGCCCGCCCGATCAGGGCAAGAATGTTTTGCAAGTGGGTCTGCCGACCAATTTCAAGGCGGCGCGCTTCGATCAGGACGCTCCGACCGCATTGTTGCGCGAGCTGGAGGCGGGCATCGACGCGGCCCGCTTCGATTCCATCGAAATCCCTGTGAAGCTGAAAGTGCATGACTCGATCTTCGTGCCGCTGGCCAAATGGCCCATGCTGATCACGGGCAATTACCGCTGCATCACGGCCCACGGTCCGATCCCGATCCGCGATGCGGTGCATGGCGATATCGCCAAATCCAGATCCGTCTATGAATGGGCGTCGCAGCTTTGCCAGAAACTGGGCGCCGATCCGGAAGATCTGGTGCCGTTCGAGAAATACGCCAGGGCGGCGGAAGGTCTGGGCAAGCCATCATCGGCGGCGCGTGCGCTGTTTTCGGAGGCGGCGCATATCGAGCGGGTGGATTGCCTGGTCGCCAAGATCGCCGCAGCGCAGGGCCGGAATTCCGACATGCTGGACCAGACGGTCAAGCTGGTGGACGCACAGTTGGCGAAGAACCGGGCGGGTGCCGCATAGGCTGCGCCACATATGACCGGCAGCCTTAAGAGCGACTAAGCCGGACTGCAAGCCAGCATCTGTTGTGCGATTTCATCCAGTTTCGTTCTGATGGCCGCCTCATTCAAGCGGGCCCCGTTCTTCGACGGCCGGCTGAAATGGGCTGGCACTTGCAACCTGTCGCGCAACTCGATGTTGCAGCCCCGGATAAAAGTCCCCAGCTCGTCAAGGAGGGTTCGGGGACGTTCGCACATGTCATGATAGTCAACCGTGAACAACCGATCAAAGGCGTGCCGTTTGCAATCGCCAAGAATATCCGCCTCGATTCCGATTACCTGCACGCACGCCTTGGTTAGGCGATCGGCGCCCTGGAATTGCTCGGCAAGTGTCGGTCGAACGGACCACCAGCCATCAACATAGGGCCCGATTCCGTCCTCTTGCGCGCGCAGGATCGATCGCACATTCTCGACGGGATCACGCATTACGCGGATAAAGACGGGATTTTCGAAGATACGCGTCAGCAGACCGATCTGCATGCTTAACATGACGTTCTTGTTGATGAACGGGGCGTCGAGCAAGCCGGACAACGCCAATATGGTGTTCTGAAGCTGCTTCTCCGCTTTCGGGGAATTGGCGCAATTTCGCTTCGTGCGCGGCAACCATCTGTCCCAGATCGGCCCAGCTTCACTGGGCGCGCCCCAGCCATGAATGTGTCCATACCGGCTTTCAAATTCGCCCCGCCAACCACGCACGAGGAAAATCCCAAATGCCGTAGCAGCGACTGGCGTGAGATGGAACCAGTCGGCCAAATTGGAAAAGTAGGCGAAGCGATAGCGCGTCACCAGGGATTCATAAAGCAACGATGTGCCCGATCGGGGGGGGCCGACGATGAACACTGGCGGCGGAGGTTTCGGCCGGTCGCCGGCGCGCCGCATAATCCTTTGAAACGGAGAAAGGTTTGTTATGCCGCTCCACCGATTTTCGCCTGCCAGATCTCGGCTAAGGTCAATCATCCGCTTGAGCGACCGACTTTGGCATGCGTGGAACCGCGACAGGGTGCACAATTTCGGACGCGGACGGCGCCGGAACCCCGCGGGATGCGGCTCGTGTCACGATGCTAGCCCACAGCCCTCGCTGTCGCGATTTGTTGGAAATCACACGCATCCTTTTTCAAAAGGGCCGCTCGCCTTAACCTTCGTCCAACGCCTGGTCCCGGGACTGGTTCCTCCTTGAAAACCCGATTGGCCGCGCCGAAACTGCACGTCTCTGGCCGCGCGGACGTCGTCCGGCAAAGCCAGGAACCCTCATCCGCAGTGTGAGTTTAGGCATCACCAGCTGTGGAGGCTTCCGTTGCGCGCCGGGAACATCGCCGAATCCTTTGCGGCGATCCTGCGGGGTGAAGTTCGCGCGCCATTCGGAACCATGGCTATGAGTGCCGCCAGCATCGTCAAGCTTGGGCTCCAGGCTGCGGTGATTCCCGTTTTGGCGCGCCTTTTGGGGCCGCAGGCTTTTGGCCTGGTGGCGCTCGCCATGCCCCTTATCTTTCTGTCTGCCGGCCTGGGAGACGGAGGGCTCGGCCAAGCGCTGGTACGCCACCGAGACCCTTCCCGCGCGCTGGAATCGACCGTCTTCTGGATCGCGATCGCCACGTCACTTCTGATGGCCGCCGCACTCTCCCTGCTTGCTGTTCCCATCGCACGGCTCATGTCCGAACCGAAGATCGCGCCCATTCTGATAGCGCTCACCCTGATTCTGCCGATGAGCGGGAGTCTTTCCGTCGCCAACGCCCGAATCTCGCGAGAGAAAAGATTCAGCATGTTCGCCGTTGTCGATATGGTCGCGAGCGTGACGGCTTCGCTTGCCGCCATCACCGCGGGCCTTCTGGGCTGCGGCCCCTGGAGCCTGGTGATCCAACAACTGCTCCTGTGGGGAATAAAGGTGTGCTGGCTCATTCCGAGCTCAGGCTTCAGGCCCCTCCTCATCTGCCAGCCTGGTCTCGCCTGGCCTCATCTTCGCTTCGGTCTGAATGCGGTCGGAGCCCGCCTCACTGACTTCGGCGCCAAAAATTTTTCTACGCTTCTGATCGGAAGTTTGATTGGAGTGGTGGCGGCGGGCCACTATGCGATGGGATATCAGATCGTGCGCATACCCGAACTCATTATCTCGGGCCCGCTGTATCTTTCCGTGTTCGTCGCGGTAGCCGGCTGCGATGACAATCATGCGGGCGCACTTGCCCTTGCGATCAAAGGCTTGCGTGGTGTTACGGCGTTATTGGGCCCGCTATTTTGCGGGTTGGCGCTCGTCTCTGATCTTCTGGTCAGAGTGGCTCTGGGGCCGGCCTGGGTAGCGACTGGTCCTATTCTTGCCATGCTGGCCCCTGCAGGCTTCTTTCTTTGCACGTTCAACTTCGTCGGCGGCATCCTGATGGGCCTTGGGCGCTCAGACGCACAGTTTCGCCTGATTATTCTCAACAGCGCGCTTCTCGTCCTGGGCACGATTGTCGGATCACGATACGGGGCGGAGGGGGTGGCCGCCGGAATGAGCGCCGGCGCGATTCTCGCGGCACCCGCTTACCTGCATGTTCTCGCGCGCCAATTTCGCATCCCTCTTTGGACGTTGCTGTGCGAGCTGATGGCTCCAATTTTGGCCACGGCGGCAATGGCGGCTGTGGTCGCGGTCCTTGATCGTCAATTAGACGCGACCCGCGCGGGATTTGATCTTGCGGTGTTGGTGCTTTGTGGAGCCGCGACTTTTGCGATTGCCTTTATCATGATCTCCGGTCCGCGCGTGCTGGAAGATATCAAGTGGCTCCTCAGTCCTTCTGACAAGACGGGAAACATTACAGGGCTGCCAAATGAGGCCGGGCCGGTCGAGAGAGACGCTGCGGTTGCCGGTTAGTAGAAAAAGCCGGTCGTTCGGTTTGGCCCATCAGGACCGGCATTAGAATAGCCCGTCCCAAGCCAAGGGGCTTCGTTGCCGCTCGCCGGCATCCCAAACATCGGCGCTGAACTCCAACCCGGCGCCGAGCGGGGCATTGGGCATCATTTCCACCCACCGAGCGGAAGTATTAACTGAGTTACCCGTTATTAACCGTCCGGCCGCTATTGTCCCCTTTCAGTAGCGAAGGGCGCAATGGCTCAGCCACGTCTCAACCTGAAGAATATCGCCGGGTTGCTGGTGGATCGGGACGCGTTTACACGCGGTCTGATCGCCCAGATGCTGCGCGGCTTCGGTATCGAGAAATTGATGGTCGCCGGCACCGGCGCGGAAGCCAAGCAGATGATCCAGGGCAATTGCCCCGATATCTGTTTCGTGGAAGGCGCGCTGGACGACATGGCGACGGCCGATTTCATCGGCTGGATCCGGCGCCAGACTTCGCAGGCGCTGCGTTTCATGCCGGTGATCGTGCTCACCGGCTATACCCAACTCCGGTTGATTGCCGCGGCGCGCGATGGCGGCGCGCATATCGTGATCCGCAAGCCGGTGTCGCCCCAGACCCTGTTCGACCGCATCAATTGGGTGGCGCGGGTGTCGCGGCCGTTCCTGGAAACACCCAATTATATCGGCCCGGATCGCCGCTTTCATTCCATCGATCCGCCCGACGAGAAATGGAAACGGGCCACCGACGTTCCCATCGAAACCACCGCTCAGGCGAGTTAAGCAGCATGGCCGCGCTCACGCATTTTCCCAAGCTACGCATCACCGAACTGGTGGGCCGTTTCGGCGGGGTTTCCCGCGATGAAGCCATCGCGCAGGCGAAGCAGGAATTGGCCTCGATGCGCGACGAGAGCAACGACGTGATCGAGGGCTCGATCAAGGCGCTGGAGGCGATTATCTATGCGCCGGCCGAACGCAGCCGTTATTCCGATGACCAGTTGAAGCAGATCCTGGTCTTGTGCGACCAGATCGTCACCCTGGCCGGCACCTTCGAATATGCCGCCCTGGACCAGACCACCCGCAGCCTGTGCGACGTGGCCGACGGCCTGCTGCGCACCAAAAAATCCGACGTCGCCTCCGTTCATGTCCATATGCGGGCGATGCAGATGGTGAACCCCAAGGCCCCGCCGCTCAACGAAGAGCAGATCAAGATGATGCTGGCGGAACTGCGCAAGATCCTGGCCCATCACGGTTTCGATCAACTCTCCGCCTCGGCCGACAAAATCAGCTTCGAAGACGTCCCCACCACCTGATCGCCGGGGCTATTTCGGCCCCCTACCGCAGACGGTTTGACAATCCGTCAGGGCCACGGCCTCATAAGGCGAATTTCGCTTGGGGGGATCAATGAAAAAACTGGCAGGCGCACTCTTGTCGGCGGCTTTGGCGCTGGGCTTTGGCGCAATGGCTTTCGGGCAAGCCACCGAGGACGAAATTGCCAAAGGGGGACAGTTCCCCCTGGCGGCAAAAGCCGGCCAGGACAGCCATGCGATCGACCAGGCGCCGGCGGGCGCGGTCAATCAGGGCAAATTCGACATGGAGAAATGGAAATATGGCCACGCCTGGGACGCGCCCCAGGGCGCCAAGATCTGGAATCCCGTCAAGCTCAAGATGATGCGGGGCGAGAAAGTGGTGGGCGGCACGGTGTTCGCTGCCACCGATCCCGAAATCTACTGCGCCATGGCCAATGCCGGTTACGACTTCACCTGGACCGAGCAGCAGCATGACGCCCGTGACTGGAAAGAACTTCAGCGCATGTGGGGGGCCTGTCCCACCGCCAAAGCGGTGCCGGGCGTGCGGGTGGCCTATACCGACGAGCGCGAGGAGCAGCATGCGATGGATGCGGGCGCCCTGGTCCTGATCGTGCCGACGGTGCGGTCCTATGAGGAAGCGGTCAAAGCACGCGACTGGGCCTATTTCCCGCCGCTGGGCAAGCGCAGCGTGGGTGGCGGCCAGGCGTTCAACATCTACGCCAATGTGCCGGGCGGCTACCGCCAGACCATCAACGACAATCTGGTTCTCATCCTGATGATCGAGACCTTGGACGGGCTGAAGGACGCCGACCGCATCGCCAAGATACCCGGCGTCACCGCGATCTTCGCTGCCTCGAGCGACCTGGGCAATTTCGCTGGCTACAAGCAGGTCGATCCCGACTATGAGCGCGAGATCAACATCGTCCATGACGCCGCGATCAAGGCGGGGGTCAGGCTATGCGGACCGCTGGCCTGGCGCGACCGGCCGGACTTCACCTGTTTCCAGGGTGGGTCGGAGTTGGCCGCGATCGGCCGCGGCGCCAAGGCCGAATTGGGTCCGCTCGCCAACACCCAGGGAAGGCCCGAAGCGGGTCCCTGGGCGATCGGACGGTAGCGCTTACCAGACTTGCACGCGCGCGTCCGGAGCGAGATAGAGTTTCTCTCCCGGTTGCACGTTGAAGGCCGAATACCAGGCGCCGATGTTGCGCACTTCGGCGGCGCGGTATTCGCCGGGCGCATGCACGTCCACCAGGATCTGCTGACGTTCCGCCTGCTCGCGGGTCTTGGTGGCCCATTCCTGGCCGAAGGCGAGGAAAAATTGCTGTTCACCGGTCAAGCCCTGATCGACCGGCGCCGGCTTGCCGCCCAATGACGTGATCCAGGCGTCGTGAGACGCAGCCAGACCCGCATTGTCGGCGATATTCTCGCCCAGGGTCTGCTCGCCATTCACCGCCAGATCGGGGAACGGCTTGTATTGGCTGTATTGAGCCGCCAGCGCCTTTCCCGATTGCTGGAAATGGGCGAAGTCCGCCTTGGTCCACCAATTGTGCAAGCGGCCCTTGTCGTCAAAGGCCGCGCCCTGATCGTCGAAGGTGTGGCTGATTTCGTGGCCGATCACCGCGCCAATGGCGCCGTAATTGAACGCGTCATTGGCTTTGGCATCGAAGAAGGGCCGCTCCAGGATCGCCGCCGGGAAGTTCAAGGCATTCTGCAGGGGGAGGTTGACGGCATTGACGGTCTGGGGCGTCATCGACCATTCGTGGCGGTCCACAGGTTGGCCGATGCGGTCGATGCTGTAGTGATATTCGAACAGGTCGGAACGCGCCTGGTTGCCCACCGCGTCGCCCTTGACCACCTGCAGTTTGGAATAGTCACGCCATTTGTCGGTGTAGCCGATGCCGACATAGAGGGCGAACAGCTTCTCTTTCGCCTTGGCCTTGGTCGGGGGCGTCATCCAGGTGAGCGCGTCGATGCGCCGACCCCAGGCAGCGATGATGTTCTTTACCATCTCCTGCGCCTTGGCCTTGGCTTCGGGCGGAAAATATTTGGCGGCATAGAGCTTGCCCACCGCGTCGCCCAGGGCGCCATCGGTGGCATTGACGGCGCGCTTCCAGCGGTCCTGCTGCTGGGGCGTGCCCGATAGCGCTTTTCCATAGAAAGCGAACCGCGCATCCACGAACGCCTTGGGCAATTCCGGCGCAGAATGATTGACATAGTGGAAGGCCATCCAGGCTTTCCACGTATCCAACGGTGCACTGGCCACCAGCTTGGACAAGGCGGTGAAGGCGGAAGGCTGCCAAACGATGAAGCTGTTCACCTTGGCAAGGCCGGCGCCCGCGAAGAACGCATCCCAGTCCAGCCCGGGCGCTTTCCTGGCAAAATCCGCCTTTCCCCAGACATTGTTGGCTTTCACCACGTCCTGGCTTTCGACGATGCTTTCCTGCGCTTTGGCGATCTGGGTTTCCAGATTGAAAATCGCCTGGGCTTTCTTGTCGCTGTCGGCGATGCCCGCCAATTTGAGCGCAGTGGCGACATATTGCTTATAGGCCGCCTGCACCGCCTTCATCTTGGCGCTCGAGCCCAAATAATAATCGCGGCTGGGAATGCCCAAGCCGCCCTGCAGCAGATAGGGCGTGTAGTGATCGCTGTCGCTGAAACCTGGCGCCACCCAGATGCCGAACAGATGCTCGGTATTGAAATTGGTGTTGTTGAGCGGATCGACATCGGCCCGCAATGCCTCGCCGATGGCATGGGATAAGGCTTTCTTGTCGGCGATGGCGTCGATGGTGGCGAGTTGCGCCTTGATGGGCGTCACGCCCTTGGCTTCGATGCCTTTCTCATCCAGGAAGGTGGCATAGAAGTCAGCGATCTTGGCCCCTTCCGATCCCGGTGCCGCGCTCTTGCTGGCATTCTCGATCAGCGCACGCGTACGCTTCTGGGTTTCCTGAAAGAGGATGTTGAAGGAGCCCCAACTGGCCTGGTCCGGCGGGATGGTGGTGCGTTTCAGCCAATTGCCGTTGGCATAGGCATAGAAGTCATCGCCAGGCTTTATCGATTTATCGATCGAGGAGAGGTCCACGCTGTGTGACGTATCAGCATGGACGATGGAAGACGCCGAAACGATCAGAGCAGCGGAAAAGAGCAGAGAAAATTTCATGAAGCCCCCGTGGGGAAATCGCGGCCCGAGCATATAGGGGGAACGGCGTGCGCCGGGAAGACCTTTGTAAGCGGCTGATTTTATTAAATTTTATGTCATGGTGGCGAAGCATTAGCGGCGATGGCGGGAATGGGTAATGATGACGGGGGGTGCATGTCAGGGGGTCTGCTCACGATGCCGCGTGTCCGCGACCGTTCTGTGCTTGCTGCGGCCGCCTGCGTGATATTTGCTTTCTCGTTCTCGCCAGCGGCCGCACAAGAATATCAGGGCGACCTCGATCCCGCGCCGCATGACTTCTCCAACCGCGACGATGTGGTGGGCGCTGGCATGGTGTCCGCCACTCTTTCCGGAACGACCCTGACGATCAGGGGAAACTTCGCCGGCCTGTCCTCGCCCGCCACAGCGGCGCATCTCAAGGTGGGCCTGGCGATGGGAGTGCCCGGCACCACGATCGGCGAACTCAACGCCACTCACGCCACCAAGGGAGAGATTTCCGGGAGCGTCAAACTCAATTCCGCTCAAATCGCCGCGCTCAGGAAAGGAGCGCTTTATATTCAGCTGGACAGCGTCAAAGGGACCGATGGCAATTCCTGGGCGTGGCTGGAAAATGGGGAAAGCCCGGGGGTATGACACCAATGCGCCTCTTCGCGACATCCCTCGCCGCCCTCTCTCTGTTTCTGGTGCTGGACCGTGCTGAGGGCCAGCAACAAACGGCTGGTGTCTTTGCGCCCGAGCAGATCAGTGTGGGCCAACGCGAATATCTGGAAAATTGCGCGGGCTGTCACGGCAATACCCTGGCCGGCGCCAATGATTCCCCGGCGCTGGCGGGCACGGGCTTCATGCAGAATTGGGGCAATCGCTCCACCAGGGCGCTTTATCAGTTCATTTCCACCAGCATGCCGGTGGGCAATGAAGGCAATCTCAGTGCCGGCGCCTATGCCGACATCATCGCCTTTCTGCTCTCCGCCAACGGCGCCAAGCCAGGCACCCAGGTGCTCACGGGCAATACCGATGTGAGGATCGCCAGCATCGCCAATGGTCAAGTGCCGGCCGACATACAAAAAGGGCTTGTGCCGGCGCAGCCAGTTGCGCGGCGTCCGGCGCCGGCGTCCCGCCACGGCCTGACGGTGGCGGGCACAGTACCGAATTATGTACCGGTGAGCGATGAGATGCTGCTCCATCCAGCCGATGGCGACTGGCTGATGTACCGGCGCAATTACCAGGGCTGGAGCTATAGCCCTCTCACCGAAATCAACAGCCAGAATGTGAGATTGCTTCAGCTCAAATGGTCCTGGGCGATGAACGAAGGCGGCGCCAGCGAAGTCACGCCCATCGTCCATGATGGCGTGATGTTTCTGTCCAATACCTCCAACACGGTGCAGGCGCTCAATGCCAAGACGGGAGAGTTGATCTGGGAGAACCGCATCGGTCCCGATGCGACCGTAGCGTACAGCGGCACGCGCAGTCTGGCGCTCTACCAGGACAAGGTCTATGTCGCCACCACCGACGCCAAGCTCTTTGCGCTGGATGCCAAGACCGGCAAAGCGGTTTGGCATGTGGAGATCGCGCCGCCGCCAAAAAGTGAAACGGGCGGCGTGATGGTGATACACGGCAAGGTGCTGGTGGGCATGATGGGTTGCGACAATTACTCGACCGTCAATTGCCATATCAGCGCCTATGACGCGGAAACCGGCAAGCAGGACTGGGTTTTCTACACCACCGCGCGGGCCGGCACGCCGGGCGGCGACACCTGGAATGGGTTGCCCGACACACAGCGTGCCGGCACCGATACTTGGATAGCCGGCACCTATGATCCCGAGCTCAACACGACCTATTGGGGCGTGGCCCAGGCCAAGCCCTGGATGCGCGCCAGCCGCAAGACCTTTGGCGCATCGGTGCTTTATTCCAATGCCACCCTGGCGCTCGATCCCGATACCGGCAAGCTCAAATGGTACTTCCAGCACATCCAAGGCGAGTCGCTCGACCTGGATGAAGTGTTCGAGCGCGTGCTGATCGATCATGGCGCCGAGAAGAGCTTGATGACCATCGGCAAGGATGGCGTGCTGTGGAAGCTGGACCGCGCGAACGGAAAATTCCTGGGCGCGAAGGAAACCCTGTTCCAGAACGTCTTCAGCAAGATCGATTCCAAGACCGGACAGGTCACCTATCGGCCGGACATCGTGAACCAGAAAACCAACGAGTGGATCGGTTCCTGTCCCGGACCGGAAGGCGGGCATGACTGGCAGGCCACCAGCTATAACCAGCCCAACGATCTTCTAATCATTCCGCTCAGCCAAAGCTGCGTTCTGATGCGCGGTCAGGACGTGGACATGAAGTTGGGCGGTGGTGGCACATCGGCATCCCAACTTTTCTTTTTCATGCCCGGAACCCATCGCAACATGGGCAAGCTGGTGGCTTACAACACCAAGGACATGACCGAAGCCTGGTCCTTCCAGCAACGTGCGCCCTTTCTCACGGCCGTGCTTTCCACCGGTGGCGGCGTGGCGTTCGTCGGCGACTTCGACCGCGTGTTCAAGGCGGTGGATGTGAGGACCGGGAAGGTTCTTTGGCAGACCCGGTTGGGCAATACGGTCCAGGGCTATCCCGTCTCGTTCAGCGTGGACGGTAAACAATACATCGCGGTGACGACGGGCCTGGGCGGTGGCAGTCCCGAGCAGAAGCCCACCACGCTCCTGCCCGAAGTGCACCGCGCCGCCACGGGCCAGCAGCTTTATGTGTTCGCCTTGCCGGACGGCAATTGAAGCGTTAGGGCGGGTCGCTGGCTTTGAGGAAGATCGCCGCCAAACGCTCCAGGCCCGCCTGATCAGCTTGGCCGAAGCGGGACGGTTTCGGGCTATCCAGATCCAGCACGCCCAGCACTTTGGCACCCCCGATCAGCGGAACCACCAATTCCGAACGGGAGGCGAGATCGCAGGCAATGTGATCGGGGAAGCCGTTCACATCCTCGACGCGTAAAGTCCGCCGTTGCTGCGCCGCGGCGCCGCAGACGCCCCGTCCCATCGCGATACGCACACAAGCCGGCTTCCCCTGGAACGGCCCCAGCACCAGCGTATCGCCCTTGAGGAAATAAAAGCCGGCCCAATTCAGGTCCGGCAGGGAGGTAAAGATCAATGACGCCAGATTGGCGGCGTTGGCAATCCAGTCCCGTTCGCCAGCCAACAATCCCTCGGCCTGCCGGGCCAATTCGGCATAAAGGGCTTCAGGATCGGTGGCGGTGATGGCAGCAGCTTCGAACATCATTCCTGTGTAGCAATCCTCTCAGCGCGTGACCATCATGATGCCGATACACGCACTGGACGGCCGAGCCCCCTGCTGGGTACCTTAGCCCCGATGGATCAAGCCTTGGGGCCCATGAACATATTCGGCAACGCCTTCCTCTTGGTCTATGCCGGCCTTTTTCCCATCGTCAACCCGATTGGCAGCGCGCCGCTGTTCCTGGGCCTTACCGAATTCTGCACCAGCCAGCAGCGCAACGGATTGGCGTTTCGCGTCACCCTGAACAGTTTCCTGCTCTTGCTGGGCTCGATGTTCATCGGCTCGCATGTGCTGGAATTCTTCGGCATCAGCCTGCCGGTGGTGAGGATCGGCGGCGGTCTGATCGTCACCGCCTTTGGCTGGAAGCTGCTCAATTCCGAGACCTCGCCCGATGCGGCTCAAGCCAACGCCACGGCCGTGCATACCGTGCCGGAGTCGTTCTATCCGCTCACCATGCCTCTCACGGTCGGGCCCGGCTCGATCGCGGTGGCCATCGGGCTGGGCAGCCAGCGGCCCAAGGCGGGCGATGTGACGGAGTTGATGCTTCTGGGCGGAGGCGCGCTGGTCGGTCTGATCGCCATCGCCGTCACCATCTATCTTTGCTATCGCTTCGCCCAGCGGCTGGTCACGATGCTGGGGCCCAGCGGCACCCATGTGGTGATCCGGCTATCCGCCTTCATCCTGGTCTGTATCGGTATCCAGATCCTGTGGAGCGGCTGGAGCGAACTGTCCAGCCTGCCCCATTAGGGCGCCGCAAGGAAAGCGCGTCTTGGTCCCGGCTTTCTTCCCCCGCATGGCGAAGCCATTGGCGGGGGAAGATGTCCGCCTGCGGGCTTGCCCGCGTTGGCGGACAGATGGGGGATTATTAGAAATGCAGCGTCACGCCCGTGCCATAAACCCAGGGCGCATAATTGGCGGTGCCGCTGAAAGGAAGCCCGTTGAAAGTGCCGGTCGCGTGGGTGCTCAGCCACGCCTTTTTCACTTCCACGAACATGCCCAGATTTTCCTGGAACATGATGTCGGTGCCGGCCTCGATTTCCGGTGAGATGCTGTTTGTGAGCTTGGCGTTCACCAGCCCCGCATCATGGGTTGAAAAGACAATGGCGTCCGCCATGCCCGCCCCCACATAAGGGCGGAACATGCCGTCATGGAACGGCTGATATTGGACGGTAAGCGCGGAAGGACCCAACGTCGTTGACAACATCTTGCCCAGGCCGTTGAGACTGCCGTCGGCATAAGCGCTGAGCGCCGGCGGCAAACCGATCGATGCGACGACCGACACGTCCGGCATGAAATTGTATCCCACTTCCACCATCGCGGTGTAGACGTGATGGTAGTTCAGTTCGGCGCCCGGCAAGGGTTGGCCGGCCAAGGTCGCATCCAGTCCGTGCAGATTCTGCAATTCCACCGCGCCGAGCCGGATGAACCAGGGACTCATGGCGCTGTCGTCCGTCTGGGCTTGCGCAGGAACGGCAAGCACGGCCGAAGCGCACGCGAAAGCAGCAGCGATAAGCGTCCTCATAAACCCTCCGACAAAGATGGACCCCATGAACGGAGGAACGCCTGCACGTTAGGCCGTCACCCCCGGCATCTGATAGCCTTAATGTAGGGATGGCAGCGTTAATATCCGGTTAATCGTTACGCGACCGACGCCTTGGGAAACTCTTGCGGGGCGTTTCTTGCTGGCGAAACGGTCAGGTTGACCGCGCTGGCGGCCACTTTTCCCGCGGGCAGCAGCGGCTGCGCCTCCAGCTCCGCCAAGGTGATGGCGCCGGACTTGAGCGCCTCATCCTCCGCCTGCGCCGCCTGGGTCGATGCCGCCAGGCGCTGCACCGTGTCGATGATGTCGCGGCTGGTATGGTTGGCCATCACTTGAAGGCGGAAGCGGGCGCGCCCCTTGGGCACGGCGGGGAATTCGACCAGGTTGGCGAGCAAACCCGCGTTGGGCAGGCGCCGGCTCACCAGCCGGGCAAGGCTCTCATGCCCCATCTTCACGCAGACGATGGGCGACGGCTCGCCATAGACTTCCAAGTCGCAGCGTTCCAGGAAGGCGCGCAGCATGATGATGTTGTTCATCAGCTTGCGGCGCAGGCCCGCGCCTTCTTCCGAAGCGACGATGTCGAAGCACTTGCCCACGATCGCGGCCTGCGCGGGCGATGGTGCGTTGGAGAAGGTATTGGGCGAAGCATAGTAGCGCATATATTCCTTCACCGCACGCGAATGGCTGGCGACAAAGCCACCATTGGAGGCGAAGGTCTTCGAGAAACTGCCCATCACGATGTCGATCTTGCCCACCATGTCCTGCATGCCGATATGGCCGCGACCATTCTCGCCCAAGCAACCCAGATCGTGCGCCACGTCCACCATCAGGGTGGCGTTGTATTCATGCGCCAATTCCTGCAGCGCCCCAAGGTCGGGCGTGTCGGAATCCATCGAGAACAAGCTTTCTGTCACCACCAGAATGCCGTTTTCCGTATCGGTGGCGCGGATGCGGGCCAGTTTCTCGCGCGCCATCTCGACATCGTTGTGGCGGAAGAGATGGATGTTCTTGGTCGCGGCATGCGTGCCTTCCTGCAGGCAGGCATGGGACAGCGCATCCACCACGATGTGATCGGTCGAACGGACCAGGCCCTTGATTACGCCATAGCCGGCCGCCCAGCCGGTGGAGAACAGGCTGACATGCTCCATGCCGAGGAATTCACCGATCTTGCGCTCGAGCGCCAGCGAAAGCGAAGTGTTGCCGACCAGCGCAGGTGATCCGGCGCTGTGCACGCCGAACTGGCGCATGGTTTCGATGGCGACCTCGAGCACGGCGGGGTGCGAAGACAGGCTGAGATAGTCCTGCGAAGCGAAGTTCACGCCCTCGAACAACTCACCTTCGTCGGTGCGTGCCTGGCAGCGCGAATGCGGCCCCATCTCGGTCGAACGGCCCAGCGGCCAAAGCCCCGCGCGGCGGCGCGTCTGCTGCCAATCGTAGAAGGCTTCGACCCGCTTGAGCAGATCGGACCCGGAGATAAAACGGAAATCCCGCATGCTGCCGGAAAGCGCCGGCGCCAACGGATCAACCTTCTTCATTACCCAACTCCCGCCATTCTGGCTGTTGGAGCGGATAGTACGGAACAAGTTATATTAAACTGCTAAG
>Ga0134125_10002615_pt1 | contig 21204 bp, 8 predicted proteins | sample KB31751_FD_96464 | JGI IMG/M metagenome (GOLD analysis project Ga0134125, IMG submission 96464) | Terrestrial soil microbial communities with excess Nitrogen fertilizer from Kellogg Biological Station, Michigan, USA - KB3-175-1 | ecosystem: Environmental > Terrestrial > Soil > Unclassified ... | reverse complement strand
GAAGGGTTATCCTATGGAATGATGGTCGCCGTCCAGCTGGATAAGAAAGATGTCTTCGACCGCATTTGGCGCTGGACGAAAAAATATCTGCAGCATCAAAGCGGCGACCGGGCAGGCTATTTCGCCTGGAGCATCGATCCCGCCACCATGAAGAAGAAATCCGAGGGGACCGCCTCGGACGGGGAGTTGTATTTCATCACCGATCTGCTATTCGCCGCCAACCGGTGGGGGAACCATACGGGCATCGATTATTACGGCGAGGCCCGGCATATTTTGGACGAGATGTGGAAAAAAGACGGAACCGGCGGTATCTATCATCTGATCAACACCCGGCACAAGATCATCACTTTCACACCCGAGGGCAATAACTACAACTGGACGGACCCGTCTTATCAGTTGCCGGCTTTCCTCGAGGTCTGGGCGATGTATGCCGGGGATGGACACGAACAATTCTACCGGGATTGCGCAGACTCGGCCCGGGCCTTTTTGCATCGGGCGTGTGATGCGGTCACGGGGCTGAATACGGATTATACCGAATTTACCGGTGCACCGCATCCGACTGCCTGGATGCCGGCCGCATTCCGGTACGATTCCTGGCGGGTGCCCATGAACATAGCCATGGATTACAACTGGTTTCACAAGGATGCCGCCTGGCAGCGGGATTATGCCCGGCGTTTGCAGGGATTCCTGCTGTCGAAGGGAATCGATTCGTTCGCCGACCAATTCAATACAGATGGTTCCATACCCGATTATATTTTGCAGGCGGGCGGGTACAGGAAACTACGGCATTCGCTGGGCCTGGTCGCTACGGCTGCGACGACTACGCTGATGTACAACAGGGATCACAGCTTTGAATTCGTTCGGGCGTTGTGGAATGCGAAGCTGGAACCTTATTCAGACGGCTATTTCGATCCCTATTACGATGGCTTCCTTTATCTCTTCGCACTCATGCATCTAAGCGGAAAATACCGGATCATACAACCACAAACACATCGATGGAAATGAAACGATCTTTGCAACGGCTGCTCCTGGGCATCATCCTATTGATCGCTCAGCGGTCCTACGGACAAGACCCCAAATTCTATATCTTCCTGTGTTTCGGACAATCCAACATGGAGGGGAATGCAAAGTTTGAACCACAGGACACGACGGTTGACCCCCGTTTCGAGGTGATGGAGGCGATAGACTGTCCGGACCTCCATAGAGAAAAGGGAAAATGGTATCCGGCCAGGCCGCCCTTATGCCGCTGTCATACGGGTCTTACGCCGGTGGATTACTTCGGACGGACATTGGTGGCTCATTTGCCGCCAGACGTAAGGGTCGGCGTCATCAATGTCGCTGTCGGGGGCTGTAAGATCGAACTTTTCGACAAGGACCATTTTCAAACCTATGTTTCGGGGGCGCCTTCGTGGATGCAGGGCATGATCAGGGAATATGCGGGTAATCCCTATGGCCGGCTGGTGGAAATGGCGCGGCTCGCCCAGAAGGACGGCGTCATCAAAGGGATCTTGTTGCACCAGGGGGAATCGAATACCAACGACAGCACCTGGCCCGGCAAGGTGAGACTGGTATATGACAATCTTTTGCGGGATCTCGGACTGGGAGCGGACTCTGTGCCGCTTCTGGCAGGGGAAGTCGTCGGCGCGGATCAGCAAGGCAAATGCGCGAGCATGAATGCCATCATCGATGAATTGCCGCGCACCATTCCTACCGCGCATGTTGTTTCGTCGGCTGGCTGCGTGGCCGGCCCCGATCATTTGCATTTTACGGCTGCGGGCTACAGGGAACTGGGCCGGCGGTACGGGGTAACGATGCTTCCGTTGCTGTCGCCGGTGAAGACCCCTCCCGCGGGATTCGATTCCGCGCAGGCGGGGATCCCACACGGAAGGATCGATACGATAAGCTACAGGTCGGTAACTGTTGGAACGACGCGGCGGGCGTTGATCTATACGCCGCCGGGGTATTCGCGGCACAAGAGATACCCGGTGCTCTATCTCCTGCATGGCATCGGCGGCGACGAAAAGGAATGGCTCAGGGGCGGCCATCCACAGGCGATCCTGGATAATCTTTACGCCCTGGGCAAGGTTGAGCCGATGATCATCGTCATGCCCAACGGAAGGGCGATGAAAGACGACCGCGCGACCGGAAATATCATGGCGCCGGATAAAGTACAGGCGTTCGCGACTTTCGAAAAAGACCTGCTGCATGACCTCATTCCCTACATAGAGAAACATTTTCCCGTCTATCGGGACCGGGACCATCGGGCGATTGCCGGGCTGTCGATGGGTGGCGGACAGTCGCTGAACTTCGGGTTGGGCAATTTGAATGAATTCGCCTGGGTCGGCGCGTTCTCGGCGGCGCCGAATACGAAAAAGCCGGAAGCGCTGCTGCCAGATCCGGAGGCGGCACGGCGTTCGCTGCGGCTCCTCTTCATTACTTGCGGCGATCATGACGGGTTGATCGGCTTCAGCAGGCGGACCCATGACTACTTCGCGGAACACGGGGTGCCCCACATCTATTACATCCAACCCGGCGTGCACGAATTCAAGGTCTGGAAAAGCGGATTATACCTGTTCTCGCAGCTGTTGTTCAAACCGGTGGATACTTCGGCATTTCCGGCGTACCTGCTCGCCTCTACCGGCCCGGCCGCCCCGACCAATGTACCGGGGGCGTCCTATCCCGAGCTATTGCCGGATAACCGCGTGAAGTTCCGGGTCAGGGCGCCTGAGGCCCAGCGTCTCCAGATCGACCTCGGAAGGAAATATGACATGATCCGGGACACCGGCGGTTACTGGGTGTTGACCACCGATCCGATCGTCGAAGGGTTTCATTATTATTCTTTGCTGATCGATGGCGTTCCGGTGGTCGACCCGTCAAGCCAGACCTTCTACGGCATGGGGCGAATGGCCAGCGGCATCGATATCCCCGATCCGGATGGCGCTTTTTACGAGGCGAGACCGGTACCGCATGGCCAGGTACGACGAGTTAACTATTATTCGCGGATCACCCGGGCGTGGCGCCGGGCCTATGTCTACACGCCGCCCGGATATGACGCCGACGGCGGTAGGCGCTACCCGGTGTTGTACCTCCAGCACGGGGCCGGAGAGGATGAAACCGGCTGGAGCACGCAGGGCAGGATGGACTTCATACTCGATAACCTCATCGCGCAAGGGCAGGCGACACCCATGCTGGTGGTGATGGACAGGGGTTATGCGACCGACCCTTCGCGGCCTGCGAATAGTACCGCGACGCGTAGACCGGGCGGATTGCCGGGCATGGGCAACAATGTTTTTCCGGAGGTGTTGGTACGGGAGATCATCCCGATGATCGACAGCGCGTTCCGCACCATTCCCGACCGCGACCACCGCGCGATGGCGGGCCTGTCGATGGGCGGCTTCCAAACCTTCCAGACAACGATGACCAATTTAGACAAGTTTGCGTATATCGGCGGTTTCAGCGGCGCTACGTTCCTCCAACCCGGGAGCGACATCGGCCAGTTGTATGACGGCGCTTGGGCGAATGCCGCGGCATTCAACCAAAAGGTCAAAGTACTCTACCTGAGCGTCGGTACCGCCGAGCCGGCCAGAATGTATACCGGCATCAAGGGCCTGCATGAAGCATTGGAGAAGGCGGGTATCCGGCACGTGTATTACGAATCACCCGGCACCGCGCATGAATGGCAGACCTGGCGGAGGTCGTTGCGCCAATTCGCCGGCCTTATTTTTAAATGATCATGGTATGAGAGCACTCTTTCTTCTTCTGGGGATGAGCGTGTGCGATGCGCTGGTTGCTCAGAACCCCATCATCACGAGTCAATATACCGCCGACCCGACGGCCCGGGTGTTCAACGGCAAGGTCTACCTGTACCCTTCGCATGATATCCTTGCGCGGAAGGGGCATGGCCGGATCGGCTGGTTTTGTATGGAGGACTATCACGTATTTTCGTCGGCCGATCTCACCCACTGGGCCGATCACGGGGTGATCGTAAGCCAGGATCAAACGCCCTGGGTGAAGCCGGACAGCTATAGCATGTGGGCGCCGGATTGCATTTACCGCAACGGGAAATATTATTTTTACTTTCCTTCCCTGCGGCGGGACACCGGCTCCGGGCGCGGATTTGCCATTGGCGTGGCCATCAGCGACGATCCCGCGGGACCCTTCATTCCACAGGACGAGCCGATCAAGGGCGTGCATGGGATCGACCCCAACGTCTTTATCGATAAAGACGGACAAGCCTACTTGTATTGGGCCCAGGGAAACATCTATGCAGCCAGGCTAAAAGCGAATATGCTGGAGCTGGCGTCGGAACCCATCATCGTTCAGAACCTGCCGGCGAAAGGATTGAAGGAAGGCCCTTTTCTGTTCGAACGCCACGGCATTTACTATCTGACCTATCCGCACGTCCGGGACAAAACGGAATGTCTTGAATATGCGACCGGAAAGGGTCCGCTAGGGCCATTTACGGTAAAAGGCGTCATCATGGACGAATCGCCGACGGGATGCTGGACGAATCATCAGAGCATCGTGGCATATAAGGGGCAGTGGTACTTGTTCTATCACCACAACGATCTTTCGCCGGGTTTCGATAAGGCGAGGTCCGTTCGGATCGACAGCTTGTTCTTCGAAACCGACGGCAGCATCCGGAAAGTCATTCCGACGCTGAGGGGCGTGGGTATCACCGGGGCCACCGCGTATATAGAGCCGGATCGGTACAGCCGACTAAGCAGCACCGGGGCATCGATCGATTTCCTGGACACGCTTGACCGGTTCAGGGGCTGGAAGACGATACTGGATGGGGCGAATGCGTGGGTGCAATACAATAGCGTCGATTTTGGCCGGCAGGCTTTGCAAAAGGTCATTTTGCGCGTGTCTTCGGTTACGGGAGGGGTGCTGCAAATACGGGGCGATGCGGTCGATGGCCCCGTGATCGCGGAAGTACCGATCCCGGCGGAAGGAGACGGTTGGCGTGTTGTCGCGGCTCGCGTGGATCATTTTATGCCGGGCGTGCATCACTTATTTCTCGTTCTGAAAGATAACCATCGCGCCGAGGTAGACTGGCTGCGTTTTGAATAAATCCCGTTATCATGAAAATGTTGATTTGTACTCTTGTTGTGGTATGCGGCGTAGCGACGCTGCATGCCGAAAACGGACATGAGCTTTGGCTTCGTCATCAGGCGGCGTTGCCGGTGAAGGTGGTTTGTTCGGTCAGGTCGCCGACGCTGACGATAGCGGAAGAGGAACTGCGGCGGGGGTGGCATGGCAGGGCGGGCGCAGAAGTGGTGCTGGCGCTCGGGCGGGATAAGGAAATCAAAGGAGACGGATTCAGGCTGAGTGCAGATAGGGTGGCGGCGAATACGCAGGCGGGTATCCTGTATGGCGTGTTCGAATTGTTGCGCCGTCAGCAAACAAGTCAGTCCATTGCGGACGAAGTCTCCAACCCCTCCTATGAACGGCGCATGCTGGATCATTGGGATAACCCGGACGGGTCGATAGAACGGGGATATGCGGGCAAGTCCATCTTTTGGCGCAAAGAGGATCCTTTTATAGTGACCGATAGCGACCGGATGCTGTGGCAGGAGTATGCCCGGGCCGACGCGTCCATCGGCATCAACGGGTCGGTGCTGAACAACGTGAACGCCTCGATCCTCATGCTGTCGGCCGACTATCTGAAGCGGGCCAAGGCCATAGCCGATGTGCTCAGGCCTTATGGGATCAGGACCTATCTGTCTGTAAGGTTTTCGTCGCCGATACAGATCGGCGGGCTAAAGACTGCCGACCCGCTGGATGCCGGCGTGATCAAATGGTGGAGCGATAAGGTAAAAGAGATCTACCGGCTGATCCCCGATTTTGGCGGGTTCCTCGTCAAAGCGAACAGCGAGGGGCAGCCAGGTCCGCAGGATTACGGCCGCACGCATGCCGATGGCGCCAATATGCTGGCCGATATTATCCGGCCTTATGGCGGGATCATCCTGTGGAGAGCCTTCGTGTACAATGCGTCAAGCAAGGATCGCGCAACGCAGGCATATACCGAGTTCACCCCGCTCGACGGAAAATTTCACGATAACGTCATCGTGCAGGTGAAGAACGGGCCGGTGGACTTTCAGCCCCGTGAACCTTTCAGCCCTCTTTTCGGGGCGATGAAGAAAACCCCGGTAGCGCCGGAATTCGAGATCACGCAGGAATACCTGGGACAAGCGGTGCATCTCGTCTTCCTGGGACCGACCTGGGAGGAATGTTTGCGGAGCGATACCTATGAGGACGGGCCCGGGAGTACGGTGGCGCGTTGTACCGACGGAAGCCTGTATCCCCAACAGCACACCGCGATCGCGGGCGTGGCCAATATCGGGCTGGACAGCAACTGGTGCGGCCATCCCTTCGCCCAGGCCAATTGGTATGCCTTCGGCCGGCTCGCGTGGAACAATCAGCTGACGAGCGCCCAAATCGCGGATGAATGGTTGCGGCTGACGTTTTACCCGGTTGCGGATACGCCCGCAACATCCGGCGCCGATTGGGCGGTCAATTTCCTGGCCCCCGTCAAGGCGATGATGCTGGAAAGCCGCGAGGCGGCGGTGAATTATATGATGCCGCTGGGGTTGCACCATTTGTTTTCGGCAAACGAACATTATGGTCCGGGCCCGTGGTGGGCGCCGAAGCGCGTACGGCCGGATTGGACGCCGCCCTACTACCATAAGGCGGATTCCGCGGGCATCGGGTTCAACAGGACGACGTCCGGTTCGGATGCAGTTAGTCAATACCATGAGCCCTTGCGGTCTCAGTTCAATGATCTGTCGACTTGTCCGGATATCTTTCTTTTGTGGTTCCATCACGTGCCGTGGGATTTTAAGATGCGGAGCGGCCGCACGTTATGGGAGGAGATCTGCTATCATTATGATGAGGGCGTGCGGCAGGTGAGACATTTTCAGGTGGTATGGGATAAGGCGCGGCCTTATGTCGACTCCGAGCGGTTCGGGCTCGTGCAGCGGAAACTGCGTGCACAGATGCAGAACGCGCAATTGTGGAAGGATGCTTGTTTGCTGTATTTCCAACAGTTCAGCCGCCGGCCGATCCCCTATGACATCGAGCGGCCGGTCCACGATCTCGACGAGATCATACGCGAGGATATGCCTCGGCGAAAGTCGGGTCCCTTGGCGGCCTCGCCCGGCAGGGCGGGGGCGGCCCGTGGAGGGGGTGGAGATGGCGGTGGAAGGGGTGATGGGAGCCGGACTGAGGGAGAGGGTGGCACCGGTGGTGGCGGGGCCGCGGCAGCGTGGCCGGTGCATGCGGACAATGGCGACGGTACCTATACCAACCCGGTGATCATGGCGGATTTCCCGGATGTGGATGTGATCCGGGTGAAGGATACGTATTATATGCTTGCCACCACCATGTTCACCTTTCCCGGCGTTCCGCTGCTCGAGTCGCATGACCTGGTCAACTGGCGCTATTGTGTCAATATCGTGAAACACATGGATGGAAGCCCGTGCTACGACCTGGATGGGTGCAACCGGTATGCGCATGGGCAGTGGGCGGGAAGCCTCCGTTACCACAACGGGACGTTCTATGTGCTGTTCAATACCCTGAACGAAGGCGCGTATTTGTGTACGGCCGCCGATCCGGCCGGGTCCTGGACGATCCGGAGGCTCGGACGCGGTTACCATGACTGCGGCTTGCTCTTTGATGAGGACGGCAAAATATTTGTGGCCTCGGGCTACAACAAGCTTCATGTGACCGAGGTGGATACTTCGTTTGCCCCCGTGAGCAAGGACTCGCTTGTCTTTACGGGTGACCTTCGGCCGGGTCTCGAGGGCACGCATGTATATCATTTGAACGGTTATTATTATTTGTATTGTACCTATGGCGGCGCCGACGGTTTCCAGGTGGCGCTGCGATCGAAAAGCATCTGGGGGCCGTATGAAGAAAAGGTCGTCATGAAGGAGACCAACCGGAACAATGTGAATTTCGGCATTCACCAGGGCGCATTGATCGAAACGCAGCGGGGAGAGTGGTGGACCATGCTGTTTATCGACATGGGGCCGTTTGGGCGGTTCCCGTCCCTACAGCCGGTGACGTGGCAAGATAACTGGCCGGTTGCCGGCGTTGCGGACTCCGCCGTTGTAAAATACCGAAAACCCGACGTCGGAAGGACGTATCCGGTTTCGGCACTCCCGACATCGGATGAGTTTACGGCCGACACCCTGGGCATGCAGTGGAGCTGGAATCACAACGCGGCGCCGGGAAAATGGTCACTGACGGCGAGGCCGGGATTTTTGCGATTGGCAACGGTCGCACCTGTGGATGGGTTCCTTGCGGCAAGAAATACGTTGACACAAAGGATCGTCGGCAAATACGACCAGCGGGTACCCACGACGGGCACTACGTGGATAGAAGCGGGGCATATGAAAGCCGGCGACGTGGCGGGTCTTTGCCTCTTTCAGGATCCTTACGGGTATATCGGCGTGAAACAGACAGATGCGGGTAGATACCTGGTGATGGTGAACAATGGGGTGGCCGTGGATTCTGTGCCATTGCCGCAAACGAGTGTGTATTTGCGTGCCACGGCTTCGAATGCCACCAGGAAGGCTGTTTTCGAATACAGTTTGGACAATAGGGACTTCCGGCAATTGGGGAACGAGCTGTCGATGCGCTTCAGCCTGAAAATATTTACCGGAAATAAATTCTGCCTGTTCAACTATGCTACGAAGGAAACGGGTGGTTACGTGGATGTCGACTGGTTTCATATGAACTAAAACGTTTGACATGAAGGTTAAAAAAAGGATTGTTATTGGCGTATCGCTGGTCGTGGCGGTCCTTGGATCGAGCGGATTCCCCGGCGCCCGCCGGACGCCGGTTGGTCCCGGCGGGCCGCTATCGTTAAAAGATGCCTTTCGCCAGGATTTTTTGATAGGAACGGCGTTGAATGTGCCGGAGATCGAAGGGGAAGACGCGAGGGCGGATTCGCTGATCGAACAGCAGTTCGACGCAGCCACACCGGAGAATGTGATGAAGGCCGCACTGATCCACCCGGCATGGAACACCTACCGGTTCGATCTTGCGGATAAGCTGGTGGCCTTTGCCCAAAAGAACAATATCCGCATCAACGCCCATACGCTGATTTGGCACAGCCAGTTGCCGGCGTTTATGCGTCACATGCAGGATGCGGACAGCGTCCGGCAATTTTTCGTCAACCACATCACGACGGTCGCCGGCAGATATGACGGAAAGGTATATTCCTGGGATGTCGTTAATGAGGCGTTGAATGAAGATGGAACCCTTCGCAAGTCTATCTTTTTGCGGAAACTGGGGCCGGGGTATATCGTCGAGGCCTTTCGCCTGGCGCAACGGGCGGCGCCGCATACACAGCTGTATTATAATGATTACGGCATCGAGAATCCAAAGAAGCGGGCGGGGGCGATCGACATCGTCCGGCAGATCCAGGCGGCGGGAGTCCGGATCGACGCTGTGGGCATCCAGGGGCACTGGCATCTTGGCAAAGTGCCTTTCAAAGAGATTGCCGAGAGCATCGACGCATTTGCCGCGTTGGGTGTAAAGGTGAATTTCACCGAACTGGACATTTCGGTATTGCCCAATCCGCTCCGCGGTAATACGGCCGACGTGAATGCAAGGGCGGCTGTGGCCGCAGGGGCGCGTGATGGCCGCGGGGGCGGTGCTGGGGGCGCGCGTGATGGCCGCGGGGGCGGTGCTGGGGTGAGCGCTTCCGCCAATCCCTGGCCCAACGGCTTGCCGGACTCGGTGCAGGACCGCCTGGCGGCGGATTATGCCGCCTTGTTCCGGCTGTTCATGGAACACAGGAAACAAATTGGCCGGGTCACTTTTTGGGGTGTCGGGGATGGCGTCAGCTGGTTGAACGACTGGCCTGTGCGGGGACGAACGAATTATCCGCTGTTGTTCGACCGGAACTATGCGCCCAAAAAGGCGTTTTACAGCGTGATCGATGCCAGCAGGGATTCGTCGCCGGCAGCCGCCGCCGGGACACCGGCGCCACCACCGGCCGTCATGGCCTATTACAATAGTGTCAAAACCTATGTGAATCCGGTTTTGCCGGGTGATCATCCGGACCCTACGCTGTTACAAGTGGGCGGCGACTTTTACCACTGCGGTTCGTCCTTCCACTTCAATCCTTATTTGCCGATTTATCATTCCAAAGACCTCGTGCATTGGGAGGTGATCAGCAGGGTGGTCAGTCCTTCGGTAGCCGAGGGGATGGTGACCGACCGGCCTTCCAGAGGTATCTGGCAGGGCGCCATCACGTATTTCTACGGTTCCTACTGGATCTACTTTTCATCGAACGGGCAGTGGTTTTCGAAGGCGGCGTCGCCTTACGGACCGTGGTCCGCGCCGGTGAAAGTGGAGACCAACGGGACCACGGGCAATTTAGGTTATGACAATTCCATCTTCGTGGACGACGACGGTAAACCTTATATGGTGATCAAGAACGGGCAGAAGGTGAACCGGATACAGGCGTTGGGCAGAGATGGGCAGCTTGCCGATACGGTGATCAACCTGGATTGGATCAATGCCAACCTGCAATACAGCTGGGCCGAGGGGCCGGTGATGTGCAAGCGGAATGGGTACTATTATTATTTTCCGGCGGGAGATGTGTCGGGCGGACAGTATGTGCTAAGGACCCGGAAATTAACCAGCGATTCGACCGGCTGGGAGAGACTGGGTGATTTTTTCCAACCGGTCATCGATCCCGGCGAGGGCTTCCGCCGCCCGAACCATATTTCAGCCCCGATCCGGCTGGCGGATGGCACGTGGTGGACCCTCGGGCAAAGTTATGAGCGATATGACCACGACGACTGGGCCGGGACCGGTCGCCAGACGTCGCTGTATCCGGTGTTGTGGGATGGCGACCGTCCTTGGGGGCTCGCGCCGAGTACTCAGCCGATCGTCAGGCCCAACCTGCCGCAATCGGGTATCCTGTGGACAAGCGTGCAGGGCGATGAATTCACAGGCAGGGTACTGGGACTGCAGTGGCATTTCCTGAACCGGAAGGCGGCCCGGAGTTATTCCCTTACGGCCCGCAAGGGGTGGGTACGGTTAACGCCGGACAGCGGCAGGACGCATCTTGTGCAGAAAGAAACGGATCACTTTTATACGGCTGTCACGCGGGTGGATATGGATGCCCGGGATACGGCGGCTAAGGCGGGTATCTACCTGACCAATGGCAACCAGCGCGTGAATGCGCGGCTATATACCGGTTATGATGGCGGCACGCGGATCGTCTTCCGGTTGGACACGGCTGTTCGCAGCGTTCCTTATAGGAGCGGAAGGATTGTTTGGCTCAAACTGGAGCGGAAGGCGCATGAGCTTACCGGTTACTACAGCAGCGACGGCAATACGTGGGTTTCGTTAGGCGCGCCCATCAGCGCGGTCAGTCTCGATCGGGAGCAACCGGCGTTCAATTCATGGGTAGGGGCCAGTGTCGGTCTTTTCGCCGAAGGGCGGCCGGCGGATTTTGACTTTTTCAGGTGTAAGGATGCCTTCTCACCGCTTACGGCGGCAGGATATGCCAATTATTACGCGGTCACGCGTGTGACATCGGGCGGCGACCAGGCGGTAACCAATACTTCCCCTAATGGAGGCTGGTTTATGCTCTCCGGTGTGGAGACGGGGGAGCGCAGCGCCAATGCCGTCGAACTGGCCGTGGCAGCCAGCGCGGGGGGTAAGCTGGAGATCCGGTTGGACGATCTGGAACACGGGACATTATTGGCCACGGTGCCGGTAGCAGCCACCGGCGGGGAGGATCAGTGGAGAATGGTTAGGGTAGCCGTGCGGAAGTTCCGGGGACATCACGACGTCTTTGTCAAATATCTGCCGGGGGAGGCAGGTGCTATTCGGATCGGTTCGATAAGGTTCATCAAGTGAATGTCCCGGGGACGGGGTGGTTGATTGCCCGATGATGGAACTGTTTTCGCGGCCGGAAGGTCAATCGTATATAAATATAATATCCAAATGCAGACAAGAAGTTGGATTGCTGTCCTGGTTGTTTCATTGTTATACGGCGCCGGTGCACGGGGTCAGCAGCCGTCGATCACGCTGCGGCTGGACGAGCCGGGCCATGCCGTTCCCGGCGGGCTGTACGGGCTGATGACGGAGGAGATCAATTATTCTTACGACGGCGGTTTGTACGGCGAATCGATCCGGAACCGGATCTTTAAAGATAACCCCAGGTACCCTGCACACTGGGCGTTGGTGGCCGAGGGCGGGGCTACAGGGGAAATTGCCCTGGACCGGAGGGACGCGATCAACGAAGCGCTCACCGTTTGTCTGCGGCTGGACGTGCGAAATACCGGTACGCGTATAGGGGTCGCAGATAGCGGATACTGGGGTATCCCGGTGCGGCCCAATACCGCTTATGCCGCATCTTTCTATGCAAAGGCCAGCAAGGCGGGCCCTTTGACCGTGACCATCGAAAGCAGCGATGGCAAGACTGTATATGCCAGGGCGCGCACCGGCGATATCGGCAACGGCTGGCAGCAGTACCGGCTCACGCTGAATACAACGGGGGAAGTAAAGCCTACAGCGGATGCGCGTTTTGTAATTGCCGCCGCCGACACGGGCACGTATTGGTTCAACCTGGTGTCTCTGTTCCCGCCGACCTATCACCAAACACCCAACGGGAACCGGCCCGATATCATGCAGTTGCTGGCGGACATGAAGCCGGCTTTTTTGCGTTTTCCCGGCGGGAATTACCTGGAAGGCGATCTTTTCAGCAGCCGCTTCGACTGGAAGAAGACCATCGGCAACCTGGACCAGCGGCCCGGGCATATGTCTCCCTGGGGCTATCGCTCCACGGACGGCATGGGGCTTTACGAATACCTGATGTGGTGCGAGGACCTGCATATGGAGCCCTTGCTGGCGGTATTCGCCGGTTACACGCTGAGGGGAGATTACTTCGATGACCCTGTCTTTCTAAAGCCCTTTGTGGACGAGGCACTGGACGAAATCGAATATGTGATCGGCGATCCTTCGACGAAATGGGGAGCGATACGGGCACGCGACGGACACCCGGCGCCATTTCCCCTGCACTATATCGAAATAGGCAATGAAGACGGGTTTGACCGCGCCGGTACCTATGGCAAACGGTTTGCGCAATTCGCCACCGCTATCCGCGCCCGCTATCCGCAACTGAAGCTGATCTCCACGACGGGCGGGCGGCACGATTGGCTTTCGGGTCGCCACCCACTGCCGGCCGATAAGCCGGATGTTGTGGACGAGCATTTCTACCGCAGTTCTTTGGAGATGCAGGACATGGCAACGTTGTATGACACGGCAAACCGGAACGGGCCGAAGGTATTCGTAGGCGAGTGGGCGAGCCGGGAGGGCTACCCCACGACCAATATGAATGCGGCGTTGGGCGATGCCGCGTTCCTCACCGGCCTGGAACGGAATTCCGACCTGGTGATCATGTCGTGTTATGCGCCGCTGTTCGTGAATGTCAACCCGGGAGGCATGCAGTGGAAATCGGACCTCATCGGGTATAACACGCTGACCAGCTATGGATCACCTTCTTACTATGTGCAAAAGATGTTCAGCCGGCATTTGGGTGACCGGTTGGTGCCGATCATGACGAGCGGGCTGCCGACGCAGGTCAAGCGACCCGGCAGACAGGATTCGGCGCGGGGAGTGGGGCCAAAGACGATCCCGGCCATGTTCTTTTCGGCCACGCGGGATTCGCGCTCGGGAAACATCTATCTGAAAGTGGTAAATGCGACGGGCAGCGCGCAAAACTTGCGGATAGACCTGCGGGGAGCGCGGAAGGTGGAGTCGCAGGGTACGCTGGTGACCATCGGGTCCGCAAAGCCGGATGATACGAATACGATCGACGAACCGCAGAAGGTGGTGCCGGTAACCACCGAAGTAAAGGGGCTCGGCAAAAGTTTCAGTCGCGTTTTCCCGGCCTATTCGGTGACGGTGGTGCAGCTGCAGGTCAGAGAATAAAAAAGGGGGTTCTTTATGAGAAGGGGCATCGTTATGCTGACTGCGGTCATCCTTTGCGGCGTTGCAGCATCGGGGCAGCCACACGACGCAGGGATCTTTTCAGGCGACGTAGCGCCGCATAGTGCGGCGACGGACACGGGTGGAACGCACGTTTTCCGGTATACCAACCCGATAACGCGGGACACGGCCATTTCCATGCGGGACCATTTTATCATCAAGGCAGGTGCGAAATGGTATTGTGTAGGTACTTCGAACCCCGTTTGGACGGGTCATAATCCCGGTGTCCGATTGCTGGTCTCGGATGACCTGATACACTGGAAGCAACAGGGGTGGTTGATCGACGCGGGTAAGTTGCCGCCAGATTGTCCGTATAATGGCAGGTTCTGGGCGCCGGAGGTGCATTACATCAAACATAAATTCTGGCTTACGGTGAATAGCGGAAAGGTTACCGCGGACGACCCCCGGGGAATGAAGACACACAGTATTTGGCTCTTTTCATCGGACAGCGTGGCCGGTCCGTACCGGCTGGTGAACGGGCCGCTGACGCCGCAATACAACAACGATGCCACGCTGTTCGAGGACGAGGATGGGCAGACGTATTTGTATTGCAGCGGGAACGGGCTCTTCGAGGCGAAGATCGATCTTTCTACGGGGAGGCTCATCGGCCCTGCAGAGAAATTCCTGGACAAGCGATCTCCGGGTAACCCGGAGTGGATGTATGGCGGGATCGAAGGCCCTTTCGTGGTCAAACGGGACGGGACGTATTTTATGTTCTTTTCCACCTGGACGCGGGGCTACGAAGTGGGCTTGCTGAAGGCGCCGACGCCGTTGGGCCCCTGGCGGCTCGCTTCCCGCACCCCGATCTTCGGGACGCGCAAGAAGGGCTACCGGCCGGAGCTTGCGGTTGCCGGCGGCTATGCCTACCTGCAATTCCAGGACAGCGAGGATCCTTATTGCGAGACGGGTCACAACGCGCTCTTTGAGGGACCGGATGGCAAACTGTGGAGCTCCTGTCACTACCTGATGTATGCGGGAAGGCCGTATCCTTACAGCCAGACGTTCGAGGACTGGGAGAAGACGCCGCAAATGGGTATCGAGCCGGTGTATTTCGACAATGGAATGTTCCATATCAAAGGTCCGACGTGGACCGAACAGATCATACATTATTAGCCATGAGGTATCTGTTCTTTTCCCTGGCGGCGCTTTTGGCGAACCGTAACGAAAACGTATATCTGGTCTGCTATGAACCGTACTATCGCTTTATTGATCGCCACCTTTATCGTGGCTAGTGCCGATGCCCAGTTCACCGGTGTTTTGACTAAGGATATCATTACCGAGAGCCCCGATTCCGGGAATGCTTTTCCTGTGGTAGCCCGTGGGGGCGTCGCTGCGCCGATCTGGTACGACACAGCAGACTATGCGGGGGTTGTACGCGCGGTTGGAGATCTCCGGAACGATATTGACAGCGTAACCGGTGTAAGGCCGGAGCTTACGGGCGGTGCTCCCGCCGTTGGAAAAGGTGTTGCGATCGTCGTGGGAACACTGGGTAAAAGCAAAAAGATCGGACAGTTGGTGAAGGCGCGAACGTTGGATGTGAAGGACCTGAGAGGCAAATGGGAAAGCTTTGTGATCACTACGGCGGAGGATCCGGCCGATCATGGCAGGCGGCTGCTGGTGATAGCCGGGAGCGACAAGCGGGGCACGATCTACGGAATTTACGAGCTGTCGCAACAGTTGGGCGTATCCCCCTGGTATTGGTGGGCGGATGTGCCCGCGCGAAAGCGTGCTGCCGCGTATGTCTTGCCCGGACGATATTTTTCCGGCGAGCCTAAAGTCAGGTACAGGGGTATTTTCATCAATGACGAAGCCCCTTGCTTTAGCGGATGGTCGAGGGAGAAATTCGGCGGGCCGAACAGCAAGATGTACACTCATATGTTCGAGCTGCTGCTACGGCTGCACGCCAATTTTCTTTGGCCGGCGATGTGGGGGAATGCATTCAACGAGGACGACCCGGACAATCCCCGGCTTGCGGACGAATATGGCATTGTCATGGGTACCTCGCATCATGAGCCGATGCTGCGGGCGCAAAAGGAATGGGGAAGGCACCGAAAGGAGTTCGGGAATGGGGAGTGGAACTATGTCACCAACAAGCAGGGGCTTCAGGAATTCTGGCGGCAGGGCCTCGAGCGCAACAAGAACTATGAGAGTATTATAACCATGGGCATGCGGGGAGATGGGGACAAGCCGATGCCGGATGCGGGGAGCGCGCAGGCAAATTTCCGGGTGCTGGAAGGTATCATGGCCGACCAACGGAAGATCATTTCGGAGGTGACGCATAAGCCGGCTTCCAGGACCCCGCAGCTTTGGGCGTTGTACAGCGAGGTGCTCGACTATTACGACCAGGGCATGAAGGTGCCTGACGATATGATCATTCTGCTGTGTGACGACAATTGGGGGGACGTTCGCCGGCTGCCGGGGCTCAAAGGGCCGAGGCATCCGGGAGGCTATGGCATGTATTACCATGTCGATCTGCATGGCGCTCCGAGATCATATCAGTGGCTTAACATGACAGCGATACCGCATATGTGGGAGCAGCTGCAGCTTACCTATAGCTATGGGGTCGACAAGGTTTGGATCCTGAATGCAGGCGACCTTAAACCTAACGAATACCCCATGGATTTCTTTCTCCACATGGCCTGGGATCCCACGAGGTTCGGTGAGCATGATCTGGATGAATACGCACGGCAGTTCTGCGCCGATAAATTTGGCGCAGGCCCCGCAACGGAGGCCGCGGATATCTTAAGTACTTATTGCAAATATGCCGGCCGGGTAACCGCGGAAATGCTGAACGACAGGACCTATAACCTGCAGACCGGCGAGTTCCTGCAGGTACGGGATGCTTTTCTGGCGCTGGAGGCCCGGGCATTGGATCAATACCTGTCGCTTCCGGAGCGGTATAAGGACACGTACAAAGAACTGATCCTGCATCCGGTGCGGGCGATGGCCAACCTGTATGACCTGTATTATGCCGTGGCGATGAATAAAAAACTGGCCGCCGAAAAAGACATCCGGGCTAATTACTGGGCCGATTATGCAGATAGCTGTTTTGCGCGGGACGCGGCTTATTCACGGGATTACAACCTGGGGATCGCCGGCGGAAAATGGGACCACATGATGGATCAAACGCATATCGGGTACAGGAGCTGGGATGAGCCCAGGCACGGCAATGTGAAGCCTGCCGTCATCCGGCTGCAGGCGGGCGAGGCCACGACGGGTGGATATGTGTTTACGGAGAAGAACAAGGTTGTCGTCATGGAGGCGGAGCATTATTTTTCGGCGGTTCCCGCTCCGGATACCCATTGGGCCGTGATCCCCGGTCTTGGCAGAACGCTGTCCGGACTGGCTTTGCTGCCTTATACCAAGCCAACGGGAAGTGCGGCTGTGAACTACCGGTTGAGACTGAATGGCCAAAGCGACAGCGTGCGGGTGCGCCTGGTTTTCAACAGCACGTTGCCGTTCAAAAAGGGCGGTCAGCGCGTCAGTGCAGCATTTGACGGCGGGGCGGCCGTCTCCCGGAACATCAATGACCAGCTGACATGGCGGAATAATTATTCGAAGATGTACCCCACGGCTGCCGCAAGGATCATCGAGTCCGATATTACGCTGGCGTTGCCTTCGACTCCGGATAATATCCATACGCTGGTCGTACGGCCGCTGGACCCGGGCGTTGTGATAGAAAAGGTTATCGTGGATGACGGGGGGTATGAATCTACCTTTCTGAAAATGGCGGAAAGCCCGTACCAAAAGCAAAATTAGCATGAAACACGTCGTTTTATCTTTCTTGTGGATCTCCGCCCTGACTACTGCAAACGGGCAGGATCAGAAGGCTTTAACGTTATGGTACCAGCAACCTGCGGGTAAAGTTTGGGAGAGCGCCTTGCCTATCGGAAATGGGCGATTAGGCGCCATGGTGTATGGAAATGTGGATACCGAGACCATACAGCTCAACGAGCATACCCTTTGGAGCGGAAGTCCCAATCGCAATGACAATCCGTTGGCGCTGGATTCTCTTCATGAGATCCGGCAATTGATCTGGGACGGAAAATACAAGGAGGCGGAGCGGCTCGCCAACAAGGCCATCATCAGCAAACGGTCGCAGGGACAAATGTTCGAGCCGGCCGGGGCGTTGCACCTCGCATTCGCGGGCCAGGGAGGCTTGCAGCATTATTACCGCGAATTGGATATTTCACGGGCTGTTGCAAAAACGGTATATGGCGCGGGGGACGTAACTTACAGCAGGGAATGCTTCGCCTCCCTGCCGGACCGGGTGATCGTCATGCGATTGACAGCCAGCAAGCCGGCCAGCATTTCGTTCACCGCGTATTATACCAGCCCGCAGCGGAATGTGCGGGTCGGGACGGCGGGCAACCGCCGGCTTAACTTTTCGGGCACGACGATCGACCACGAAGGTGTCCCGGGAATGGTGCAGTATAATGGCATCGTGGAGTTGAAACCGGAGGGCGGTTCGGTTTTGTCTACGGATACCACGCTTACCGTGAGCGCGGCGAATGCAGTGACGATCTATATCTCGATCGCGACCAACTTTACGAATTATCAAGACCTTAGCGGGGATGCCGGCGCCCGGGCCGCCGGCTTTCTGAGGCAGGCGACGGTAAAGCCTTACCCGGCGATGTTACGGGCGCATATAGCCGCCTACAGAAAGTATTTCGATCGGGTGGCGCTTGATCTTGGGACCACCGAAGCGTCAAAGCTTCCCACGGATGAACGGTTGCGGAATTTTGCAACCGGGAACGACCCGGCTTTTGCAGCTTTGTATTTTCAATTCGGCCGCTATTTACTTATCTCTTCTTCGCAGCCTGGCGGGCAGCCGGCAAATCTGCAGGGTATCTGGAACAATAAGCTGTATCCGCCCTGGGACAGCAAGTATACGATCAATATCAATACTGAGATGAACTACTGGCCGGCGGAGAAGACCAATCTCGCCGAAATGCACGAACCGTTGCTGCAGATGATCCGCGAACTTGCGGCAACAGGCTCGCAAACGGCCCGGGACATGTATGGGGCGCGCGGTTGGATGGCGCACCACAATACCGATATCTGGCGGGCTACCGGCGCGATCGACGGAGCGTTTTGGGGCATCTGGAGCAATGGCGGCGGCTGGCTTAGCCAGCACCTTTGGGAACATTTTCTATATGGCGGCGATACGCGCTGGCTGGCATCCGTATACCCGGTATTGAAGGGTGCGGCGCTGTTCTATGTGGATTATCTGGTGGAAGATCCGGTTCATCACTGGATGGTCGTCAACCCGGATATGTCGCCGGAGAATGCTCCCCGGGCACACCAGGGCTCCTCAATAGCCGCCGGAACGACCATGACCAATCAGATCGTGTTCGATGTTCTCAGCAATGTCATTCGTGCGGCGAATATCCTGCACAAAGATGCCGCCTTTGCCGACACGCTGCGTCGCTTGCGCAGCCGGTTGCCACCGATGCATATCGGGCAATTCGGTCAGTTGCAGGAATGGTTGGATGATGTGGACAATCCGGTCGATCATCATCGGCATATTTCCCAATTGTACGGACTTTTCCCATCCAACCAGATCTCGCCATACCGGACGCCGGAGCTGTACAGCGCGGCGAGGACTACGCTGCTTGAGAGAGGCGATGTATCTACGGGTTGGAGCATGGGCTGGAAGGTGAACTGGTGGGCCCGCATGCTCGATGGGAATCATGCTTATTCGCTGATCCGCAACCAGCTCACTCCTGTGGGAAGGAACGCAGAAGGCGGAGGTACCTATGACAATTTGTTCGACGCACATCCGCCGTTCCAGATCGATGGAAATTTTGGCTGCACATCGGGAATTACCGAAATGTTGCTGCAGAGTGCCGATGGTGCGGTACACCTTCTGCCGGCATTGCCGGATGCGTGGGTGCAGCATGGGTCGGTGAGCGGGCTTCGGGCCAGAGGAGGATTCGAGCTCGTACAACTGACCTGGAAAGACGGAAAAGTGGTAAGGGCGGTGATCAGGTCCGATCTGGGCGGAAATCTGCGACTCCGGTCCCCGAACGCGCTGGTATTGGTCAAAGGCCCGTTGCAGGCGGCAAAAGGAAATAACCCCAATCCGTTCTTCCAGGTGAACCCCGTACCGGCCCCGATCGTCTCTCCGGCGGCGACCATCCGGCAGGCGGTGTTGCCGGCCACATTTTTGTATGACCTTCCGACCCGGCCGGGGATGACCTATGTTTTCGAATGCGACCAGCGGTCAACATCGAAGTAATAAAAAAAACCCCGCTTTTGACGGGGCTTTTTATGTGGTGGCAGTAAGATCCTATTGTTTTCGGGTATTTTGTCGCCTGGTCTTATAGCTGATGCCGGTCTGGCGGCCGTTGCCGGCGGGGCTGCCCACGCGGTCCATCGCGCAGCGGAAGCCGACCGTGCTGTTGTCCTGGTCTTCTTCGAGGAATCGGCGGGTGCCGGGGCTGAGCCAGTAGGCGCGGTCATTCCAGCTTCCGCCCTTGATCACACGGGACTTGTTGCTGATCAGCGTGGTGATGCCATACCCGTAGGTGATGCCAGTAATCGTGGAGTCACCGTCGAGGTAGTTGATCACGTCGCCCTTCTGGTAGTTGCGGCGGTTGTGCGCCTCAGAGTCGGTCACGTAGCGCATCTTGATGCGGCCGAGACTGTCGCGGTCGGCCTTGCCATCCTTGTCGTAGTCGATCGTCTGGTAATGGTTACCGCGGAACGGCGCCACGTCGTCGGCATCCTGGCCGGTCATCGGACGGTAGACGTCGGCTACCCACTCGGAGACGTTGCCGGACATGTTATAGAGACCAAATGCGTTCGGGAAGTATGATTTGACGGGGGCAGTATAGACGGCGTTGTCGTTCAGACCGCCGGCCACGCCCATGTTGTCGCCGGCCCCGCGTTTGAAGTTCGCCATGAAGGTACCTTGCCAGCTGCCGTGCCGTTCATCGCGAAGGCCGTTGACGTTGTTGGCCCAGGAATAAACCTGCTTGTTGGCGATCAGTTCTTCACCCTTGGTTTTGTCGTTCTTGGAGGGGAGAGGGTTCTGGCCGATATAACCCAGGGCGGCGTATTCCCACTCGGCTTCCGTCGGGAGGCGGTAGTTGGGGAGGAGGATGCCGTCCTCGAAGGTGACCACGGTCCGGGGCGTACCATTGGGGTTCTTGAGGGGGTTGCTCTTCGTACGAGCCT
>Ga0134125_10002614_pt1 | contig 21206 bp, 20 predicted proteins | sample KB31751_FD_96464 | JGI IMG/M metagenome (GOLD analysis project Ga0134125, IMG submission 96464) | Terrestrial soil microbial communities with excess Nitrogen fertilizer from Kellogg Biological Station, Michigan, USA - KB3-175-1 | ecosystem: Environmental > Terrestrial > Soil > Unclassified ... | reverse complement strand
TACTCAAGCATATAGAAGTTTGGTGGAGGCGGTGGGAGTTGAACCCCCGTCCGAGAGCGTCTGTAATTGAAAGACTAGGTGCGTAGCTTAATTCTGGTATCTCATCCGGCGTCTAAGAACCAGCACGATAAAGCCGAACCAGCCCGATTGATCTCGGATCTCGGCTCCGGACCGAAGCCTGCTTCCTATCCTGCTGAGATGACACTCACTGACCAGCCCGCAGGCAGACTGGCTGGAGCGTACGCGCTTAGGGTTTAATTAAGCAGCGTAAGCAAACTGCATGTTATTGGCAGTTTTGGTTTTCCGATCGTTTAACGGGAGCTCGGAACCCGGCACGCCTTCCCATCCCAATCCATTCCCGTCGAAGCCGTTGCGCCCCCTTTTCACCTGTCTCCATTATAACGCTGGGCGCGACAACTCTGCAGTTCCGCCTACTCACCGCGAACTTCACTCAAATTTCACTCCGGGGCGGCGGCGAGCCGATCTTCCCCGTTTTGGAATTACCTTCGTGAAATCAAATCGGGGCCGGGAGATAACAGCAGGTCCTTCAGGGTAGTTGTCCGGCTGTCCTTAAGCCGATTCCATTCCTCAATCGGTACCAGAACCGCCGTCTCCACCCCTCGCCTGGTGACCGTCTGCCGGTCCATACTTCTGAGATGCTTCGAGGAATTCGCTGAAGCGGGCCTCTGCGTCCTGGACGGACCAGATTCCTGTACTGTCAGATCGCATGCAATCCTCAGAAGGGCGTAAACGGCCGCTGGTCCGTACCTGCCCGCAGCGTCGCCGTCACCTTCGTCTCGCTCGGCCCCAGCGACAGAATATAGGGCCGCACTCCAATCAGAAAGCTGTTCGATTCGGTGTCGATGAAATGGTGGCTGAAGAGCTGCCCCAGGAACGGCACATTCGCCAATCCCCAAAACCCGCCCTTCGTCTTCGACTTCGAATCGCTGATCAGTCCGCCCACTACCGACCACTCGCCGTTCCGCACCCGCACGTCGGTCGTCACCCTGGTGCTCTGCAGAATCGGAATGCCATCGGCCGATTGTCCGGTGAGCGCCTCATAAGACGCTTCAATTCCCATGGAAACGTCATTCGCGCCATGCACAGTCGGCGTCACCTTCAGATCCAGCCCCAGATCTTCGAACGTGATTGCCGGCGGCGCCACGAATGACGGCGTGGTTCCCCCATTCGTGCCGGTCGAGCCGTTCACGAATCCCGACGTGATCATCGGATATTTTTCGCCCACATGGAACACACCCGCCGTGCCGCTCCCCGCCCGCAGCCGCGCGCTGTACAGCGACCGCGAATTGGAGACCGCCTCGTTGAACATCGCCTGCACCTCCGCCGCCGCAATTCCGACCAGCGTCTTCCCTCCCCCGAACGTCAGCAGATTCGTCACGCCATTCGGAATCGAAACAATGTTGTTCGCGATGTGTCCCAGCGGGATCAACTGAAACGTATTGGTTACCGAAAATCCGTAATTAATGATGTCGCTGTTCGAAACCTGCAGCACCTCGAGCTCGATCATCACTTCGGGATGGTACGCGAAGAGTTCACCCAGCAGGGCCTGTGCCAGCGCCGCGCGCGACACGCGATCGCGCACCACAAGCTGATCGGTATTGCTGTCCCATCCGATTTTTTCGACGTTCGTGGTCTGCCGCACCACCTGCACGATCTCGGTGAGCTCCTGCGCCGTGATCACCTGCGGCACGTTCAGCGAAAGCACAACATACTGTTCGAGGTCGTTGCGCTTCTGCACGGTGTCGCGCGCCACCATGATGGCGTGCGTGCCGATCGGAACGATGAATGTGTCCGTCGAAACCTGAAGCGCGTCGAACGCCTCGCGGTAATCCACCTGCGTGATGCGGAAACGGATCGGCTGCGAGGAAACAGTCGAGAAGTCGCTGTCGAATATAACCTGCAGCCCGTAGCGCGCCGCCACTTTCTCGTAGAGATTCCGGGGCGTGTCCCTGAGATCGAAATCGAACTTCCCGGCGGATGCTGCCAGCACGGGCGGACTGGCAAGGTGCCGCTCCATCGCAATCTGCCGCGCCGTCACGCTGTCGAAAAGCAAGTCCTTCGGCAGGAATGCGTGGTGCACTTCGCCGTCGCGGATCTTATCTGCTTCAGGCAGCGAAGCGGCGGGCGCCTCGCCGCCGGCCGCGGTCTGAATCTGTTTCGCTCCGGCTGACTGCAGAGCCGCGGCATGCCTCCGGTATCCGCGGTTCTTCGGCTGCAAAGCCGCCGCCTGCGAATAGTAGACGTAAGCCTGCGCAAGGTCCCCGGCCTTTTCCGCACGCTTCGCATTGCGCGCGAGCACGGTAGCGAGTTCCGAGGGAGGATCTTCAGAGAAATCGGCCGCGGGGACGTGCACGGGCCAGAGGAGTGCACACGCTATCGCCCACGCCACACACGAACGCATCAAATGGAATGACGTTCACAAGACCGGATGCGTGCAGAAAAAAATGCCCGGCGGCCTGCCGCCATGGACAATAGAATGAACGACATGCACCAGTTCGTGAGCGATCCATTCGTCCTCGGCGTCCCGCTGGCCCTGCTGATCGGCACCATCGTGCTCGGTCTGGTGGCGCGCCGGATCGTCTTCAGACTGATCCAGGGCTGGGCGAAACGCACCGACAGCCAGCTCGATGTTCTGCTGATCAACACCCTGCGCGGCCCCGTCGCGCTCTGGATCGTGATCCTCGGGCTGCACGTCGCCACCCAGAGTTCCGAAATTCCGCAGCAGTACAAAAACTATTTCCTGCCCACCCTGCAGGTCCTCTGGGGACTCTCGTTCACGATCGCGATCAGCCAGTTCGCCGGCAGCATGATCCGGTTCTATGGCGGCGCGATGCGCGGCGTCCAATCGGTCAGTTCACTCAGCCAGAAGCTGGTACAGTTCTCGATTCTCATCATCGGCTGCGTGTGGCTGGCGAAGGTCATTTTCAACTTCAGCCTGGCGCCGGTGCTCACCACCCTCGGCGTTGGAGGCATCGCGGTAGCGCTGGCGCTGCAGGATACGCTCTCCAACCTCTTCGCGGGCTTCTATGTGTCGGTGTCCGGCCTCGTGCGAATCGGCGACTATATTCGGCTCGATACAAACCAGGAAGGCTATGTGACGGACATCAGCTGGCGCTGCACCACCATGCGGACGCCCCTCAACAATCTGGTGGTGATTCCGAATAACAAGCTGGGGCAGGCGATCTACACTAACTACTTTCTTCCGGATGGCCGCATGGTAGTGCCGATTCTGGTCGGCGTGAGCGCGGATGCCGATATCGACCTGGTGGAAAAGCTCCTGGTGGACGAGATCGTGAAGTGCGCCTCCGAAGTGGACAGCGTGCTGGCGGATCCGCCGCCTGCCGTTCGCTTCAATCCCGGTCCGTGGGGCGCGTCGCTGGTGTTCCAGGTGGTTTTCAGCGTCACTCAGTTCGCCAATGTATCGGCGGCCCGCAGCGAAATCCGCAAGCGCCTCTATCGCCGCCTGCGCGCGGCGGAGATTGCCGTGACGTTCCCGGCGACTTCGACGCCTACAGGTAGTGATGCCGGCAACTGAACTCACCTCCACGCTGGAGCACACGCACCCTGGCCTTGCGCTCGATCTCGCCTGTGGCGCGGGACGTCATGCAATCTGGCTGCGCGATCGCGGCTGGCGCGTTACCGCCGTGGATCAGGCCGCGCCGTCACTCGAGGGCATCACCTGCATACAGGCCGATCTCGAACGCGGTGAGTTCCGCATCCTTCCGAACGCCTGGGATCTGATCGTCTGCTGGCTCTACTGGCAGGAAGATCTGCTCGCGCCGATCGTGGCGGGCGTGCGGCAAGGCGGCATCGCAGCGCTTGCGGGCAAAACGACTGGGCGCTTCGCCACGTCGCTTGCGAATTACCGGCGCGCGTTCAAAGGCTGGGAAGAAATTGCTTCAGGCGAACCAGATGGCAGAGCTTTTTGGATTGGTCGCAAATCCGGCTGGATTGGCCGCAAATCAGGCGGCGCGTAGTTCGGGCTCGAAAAATTCGTCTACCAGATCGACAATCTGAGCCGCTTCGCTCACTTTGTAGATCGCGGCCCGCAGATGCGCGCCGCCCCGCACGCCATGGGTGAAGTACGTTGCGAACTGCTTCATCTTTCCCGCCGCATCGTCTTCGCACCGGTCCATCAGCATCCGGTAGTAAGTTCGCATCATCTCGTAGCGGTCAAGCTGCGTCGGCTGATCGTAGCGGCCGGTTTCGAGATACTGGCTGATCTGCCGGAAAATCCAGGGATTCGACGACGCCGTGCGTCCGATCATCACGGCATCGCAGCGCGTCTCTTCCACCATCCGGATCGCGTCCTCCGGCGTCACGATATCGCCGTTGCCGATCACCGGAATACGGACAGCGTCTTTCAGCGCCGCGATGCGCATCCAGTCGGCCCGCCCGCTGTAGCCCTGCTCGCGAGTGCGCGGATGCAGCGCGACCGCCTGAAGACCGCAGTCTTCCGCCAGCCGCCCCATCTGCGCCATTACGAGTTCCTGATCGTTCCAGCCCGCCCGGAATTTGCACGTCAGCGGAATACGGATAGAGGCCCGCACCGTTCGCAGGATTTTTTCCACCTGCGGCAGATCGCGCAGCAGCCCGGACCCGCCGTTGCACTTCACCACTTTCTTCACCGGGCAGCCGAAGTTGATATCGACGAAATCGAAGCAAAGGTCTTCACAGACGCGCGCCGCTTCCGCCATCACTTCGGGATCGGACCCGAACAACTGCGCCGAAATCGGATGCTCTTCGGGCTCGAATGCGAGATAGCGCGCGACCGTCCGGTTGATCTTCTTCAGGCTGCGGGATTCCGAATCAAGCGCCGCACTCACCCCGTGCGAACTCGTGAATTCTGTCATGATCAGCCCGCATCCGCCCAGATTACGGATAAAACGGCGGAAAACGGTATCGGTCACACCGGCCATCGGCGCCAACACCGTCGCCGGCTGAAGCGCCATGTTTCCAATGCGGAATGAAGCGGGGAAACCCACAAATTTAGTGTAACGTCTGAAGGATCAGGATGAAGCCCGCCCACGTCGGATTACTCGTATTGCTGTCAGCAGCTTCGCTGCTCCTGTTCGCGGTACTCGCGCTTTCACCGAGACCGATGCGCGCTTTCGTCGAGCCCGGCGGCTCGAGCGGACCCACGAAATCGACCCAGCATCCTCCCCGGCGCGAAACCAGCGGCAAGAGCACCCAACGGAAATCGACCGGCTCTGGCGGCGTCTTCAGCGGATCGGATCCCTCCGACCCGCGTGTCTACCACTAGTGGCTAAACAGAGGACGCCCGGCGCTTCCGCGGAGCGGCCGCTTTCCTTGCGCGCTTGGGCGGCGGGACCACATTCCCATCCACCTCTTTGCCCGTCGGTTTTCGTGCGCCCTTCTTCGGACGCTCCGATCCCGCCGTCGGCTGTCCCGGAACGACAGGTTGCGGGCCTTCGTCCTCTTCGGTCTCCGGCAGTGGCTGCGCTTCCGGCTCGGGGACGGCAGGCGGGTGAAACTCCGCGCCCAGCAACACCGTCAGACCGTGATTCTGATCCGGAACAATGCGAACTACTGTTTTATCCTGCGAAAAATTGAGAAATTCGCCGAATTCCTGGAAGCCGAATGCCTTCCAGTCGAAGCCGGGAGCCTCATCCGCGACCCACTGCTGCAGATCGGCGGCCGAGACGCCCTCTTCGAGTTCCAGCCTGTGGTTCTCCAGCACATCGCGCAGGAACGGCAGCGCCTCTTCGGGCCGCACGGTCTTCTCCGGCGCGCCGCCGCGTTTGCGTGAGATCAGATAGCGGCCTTCGCCACCTGTCACTACAATCAGATCGCTCTTGCGCAGCTTTTCGATGAAATCCGTAAACGAACCCGCGCCATAAGCCCGCTCGCTGAAGCTCGAATCGAGCTGCAGCATGGTGGATTTCAGCAGTCCGAGTTGAGGACGCACTTCGCGCCGCTCCAGAACCTGCAGCGCGCGCTCCACGAGCGGCATCGCCTGATGCAGATCCAGCGCGGGCCGCCGCTGACCACCGCCTCCGCCCTGACCCTGTTGTCCCTGCCCCTGCGGTGCGCCGGCGCTATCCTTCGGCCTGTCCGCGTGCGGCCTTTCGGGCCGGTGCTGCCCTTCGCGCTGCTCGCGATGCTGGCGCGGCGTCCGTCCGTCATCCAGCACGGATTCGTAGCTGATGAACTCGTGGCAATTCTTCTGCAGGATGGTGCTCGTGAACGCTTTACCGCCCAGAATGAACACCGTCTTGTCATACTGCTTCAGCTTGTTGACCAGGGCGATGAAATCGCTGTCGCCGCTCACAATCGCAAAAGCGTTGATGTGATCGTGAGTGAACGCCATTTCGAGCGCGTCGAGCGCCAGATTGATATCGGCGCCATTCTTGTCGCCCCTCGGCGACGGATCGCGCTGCACCATCTGGACCGCGTACTCCGAAAGGTGGCGCGTGGAATTTTCCATCCGGCCCCAGTTGGCGTATGCGATCTTGGTGACGATCTCGCCGCGCTCCTTGAGCGCTTCGAGCACCACCGACACGTCGAATTCTCTCTGCAGCGTCGATTTGACCCCGATCTCGATGTTGTCGAAATCGATGAAGACCGCAATCTTCAAATGCTTGTCCATTCTGTCCGGTACCTGCGAGCCGGCAGCGTTCAACGCCGCCGGTTCTTCCCTTCCGTTTCACGCCGCCTGGCAGGCGGCTTCGCGTACAGTCGCTACTATTGATTCCAGTGAAGCGCCGGGCTGAAAGACTTTGGTCACGCCCAGCCGCTCCAGCTCCCGCGCATCATCGCCGGGAATGATTCCGCCGACGATCACCTTGACGCCGGTCATGCCGTTTTGCCGCAGCAACTCCATCACGCGCGGAACAATGGAATTATGCGCCCCGGAAAGCACTGACAGCCCGATGACCTGCACATCCTCCTGCAGGGCCGCGTTCACTATCATCTCAGGGGTCTGTCGCAAACCAGTATAAATGACCTCCATACCCGCATCGCGAAGTGCCCGCGCAATTACTTTGGCGCCGCGATCGTGTCCGTCGAGGCCCGGCTTCGCGACCAGCACGCGTATGGGAGCAGTCATAGCGCGGCTTGCGGCCGCTGCTCTTATCCTACTCTAGCGACGGTTTACTTCGGCCGAACGCACGGTGCCGCTGCGCAGATTCACCGAGCAGGAGAAGTCAAACCAGGCCGTGCGGCCGCGGTCACGCCCGGACACAGTTCCCACCACCCAGTCGTTTCTACCGGGACGATCGTCGATGTTTGCCGATCCAAAATCGACGGCGCGGTACCCCTGATCGCGGAGACGCCCTTCCACCGCGGCTTCGCATGCCTGGATCACTCGGCCGTTCACCGGATCGCCCCAGCCAGAGACTCCCTCCTGAACCGGAATGACATCGGCGGAGCGCACGCGCCCGGCGCTGAAATCGACCGAGCAGGAGAACCGGTAGTTCATCGGCGGCCGGCCGGGCTGGCGCGCTTCGAAGAAGCCGACGACCCAGTCGTTGCGGCCAGGCTGATCGTCCATCCGGGTGCGGCGGAACTGAAGGTCATGCGCGTTGAAGCGGCGCGCCGCCTGTTCGCGCACATAGTCCTGGCAGGCGCTCACGGCGTCTTCCGTGTACCACCGGCGTCCCGGAGGTCCGGGTGGTGGACCCTGAACCGATGGTGGTGGTCCAATTGGACCACGCGAGATCGGTCCAGGTCCGGGGCCGTTCAGCCCCCACATGATGTCGAAGGTGTAGCCTTCCTGGCCGCCGCCGTTATCGTCGATCCGGATCACGGCGGGACGGCCGTTACCAGGCTCCTGCACAAGCTGCTGGCGCCCGCGGCCGTCGATCCCCTGGAATCGGAAGCCCGCCGGATTCGCCGGCATGATCTGGCCGCATTCGAAGCGGCGCCATTGCGGTGGCTGACCCTGCAGATTGCGGAGCAAGGCCGTGTCACCGCGAATCTCCACTTCCGCCGCGCCATCCACAACCACTTCAATCGTGCATTTCGCCTCGCGGCTGTTCACCATCGTGGCGCGCCGCTGCAATGTCTGGGCCGGCGCAAGCGCCGCCAGCCCCACAATTCCGAGCAGAACCGCTGAGTACCTTCCTGACATCCCGTTACCTCCTGGCACTACGTAAGCCTTTGATCAGGCACATGAGCAATTCCGTGACCATAACCACAGAGTAGCTGTAAGTGGCGGGCGGTGCTGATTTTCAACGGCCATTGAGTTCCACGAGGACTTCAAATGGTCTGGGTTTGGACCAACGCTTCTCGCAATCATGGAGGCAGCGGTCAGTTTTCGCCGGGCTTGAAATTCGCGTGCTCCACGACGATGGATTCAACCGGAATCTGCGCCTTATCCAGCCGAAGTCCGAGCCCCTTCACCGCATCGAAAACCGTCGGAAGGTCGCTATCGGTCCCGAACTTCGAAAACTGGATGTCGAGAACGTACAGACCATCAATGTGAGTCTGATCGGCAACCGGCACGCCGAGATCTCTCGAAAGCGCGCTCGCCAAACTTCCCATTCGGACAGCCGGTGAAACGAGATGCGCGCTCGCCGATCCCCCATAGCTCGTCACCCCCGCCGAATGCTCCAGAGCCGATGGCTTGAGTTTCGTCCCGCCGCGATCGACGGCCAGCGAGTAACCGCTGGTTGGCTTCGTTATCGAATGCAGCACAACCCCAAACCGTTCCGTGAGCAGCCGGCGCAGCATTAATCGCGCCTGTGCCTTATCGGCCTGTTCAGGAACCGTGGCATCAATGTCGTAAGTGAAAATCTTCGAGTGAACATCATCCGGGCCGGAAATATGATCCGCGCGAACTTCATATGCCCACTCGATCAACTCACTCAGATCGGCATTCACCGCGCGAAACCGGCGCGCGTCCGCGAGAGTGACGTCCGAATGGTTCTCATTGGGAGATGGGTGCGAAACCAGCTTCACGGCTGCCGTTTCAAACGAGGGAAGCTGCTGGCAGAACGCCGGCCACGCACACGAAATCAGGATTCCACAGGCGAATCTGCGCCACATAAACTACTCCCATTCAATAGTGCCCGGAGGCTTGTGAGTCAGGTCGTAGTATACCCCCGAAATCCCGGGAATTTCGAGGATCTTCGCCGCCATCGCGCGCAGCAGATCGTCGGGCATCGTCACCGAATCCGCCGTCATTCCATCCACCGAATAAATGGGACGCAGCACAATAGCGTCTCTCGATTCGCCCGCGCCCACCGGAATCAGAATGACCGGGAATTGCCATACCTTCGCGTCGAAGCCCGAGTCATGCGACATCTGACGCACAATGCCATCCGCCCGCCGCAGCAGTTCCAGGCGCCCATGCGTGATCGAGCTGGCGAATACGCGCTGCTTCTCCATCGGTTCGCGCGACGCCACTACCGCCATCACGCGATTGATGCCACGGCTGCGATTCACCAGTTCCGTCGCTTCATCCTGCAATTTCGCCGCGGCTGACGGGAACGTCTCAATCGCGAGCACAGGCGCGTAGCTTCGCGAATCGCCCTGCACCCCCACCGAATGCACCGGTACCAGCCAGCCTTCCGGCACGCGCGATACGATGTGTTCTTCGGCGGAACACAGGCAGCGGATCGCAAGGCCGGGCCCGGGGAACGGATGCCGGTCCAGCAGCGTCGCCGAGAGACCCATCTCGCGCCCGATCTCCCGCACTTCGTCCTTGTAGAAATCCGCCAGCGGTTCGACGATCAGCCCCTGTTCCATCAGCTTCTGAATGCCGGGCACCCGGTTGTGATGCGTCTTGATTGTGGCCGATTGCGATGTACCGCCGGATTCGATCGTATCGGGATAAATCGTGCCCTGCCCCAGAATCCAGGACCCGTCCGCGATTCCCCGCTCCGCCATGATCCGTTCCTGCGCCTTCACGAACTGCTCGCCGATGATGTGCCGCTTGATCTCCGGCTCGTGGACGCCTTCGAGCGGCCCAAGAAATTCCTCTTCGGCATGTTCAATCTTCACCACGCCATGCCCGAGCCCGGCGAATGTCTCTTCCACGAATTTCGTTTCGCCTTCGCGCATGAGGCCCGTATCCACATAGACGCCGCACACGCGCTCGGAGCCCAGCGCTTCCAGGCACAACGTGAACGCCACCGTGGAATCGACGCCGCCGCTCACAAAGAAAAATACGCTGCGGCCTTCCGCGCGCTCCCGAATCTGCTCCTCCACCAGCGCGATGCGGTTCGCCGGGCTCCAATCCTTCTCGCAGCCGCAAATATCGAAGAGGAAATTCCGCAGGATCTTCGCACCCTCGGTCGTGTGCACCACCTCGGGATGAAACTGCACGCCGTAAATCCGCCGCTCCGCGTCTTCAATCGCCGCCGTGGGACATGTGGTCGTGCTGGCCAGCACGCGGAATCCGGCGGGCGGAGCAGCCACCAGATCGCGATGCGACATCCAGATCTTCTGGTGATCGGTCAGGCCGCGGAACAACCGCGAATCATTCACCCGCAGATCGAGAAACGCGAGTCCGAACTCGCCCTTATCGCCCTTGCGGACCTCGCCGCCCAGGACCTGCGTAATGAGCTGCTGCCCGTAGCAGATGCCGAGCGTCGGCGCGCCGGCCGAAAGCACCGCCGCATCCATCGTGGGACTGTTGTGGTCGTAAACGCTGGCCGGACCGCCGGAAATGATGACACCACGGGCGTGACGGAGCGTCTCCGCGCGCGTGTCGCTCGGATAGACTTCGGATGACACCCCGAGTTCCCGCACCTTGCGGGCAATCAGGTGGCAGTATTGGCCGCCCGTGTCCAATACTGCGATCTGCGCTGAGGATTTTACTTTTTCGCCCTCTCCGCCCGGATCCGATTGGCGGTCGCCACAAGAGCCTGCGCCTTCGGCAGCGATTCAATCGCCGCCGCTATCTCCGGGTCGGTTTCGATGATATACCGGCTGGAGTCGTCCACATTGAAGGCGGTCTTATAGAACTCGCTCTGCATGCGGCGCCGGATCGCGTCATACTCCTTCGTAAACTCGGCCTCGTTCAGATCGTACTTCTGGCTGAGCAGCCAGTCGTGGAACTCCTTCATCTGCGCCGCGTCGAATTTCCAGCCCTTCGGCAGCTGCTCTTTATGGACGGAGAAGAAATGGTTCGTGAAATTACGGAACATGTACTTCACGTAGAGATCGGTTTCGAGCGGCCCAGCCTTCGGCACTTCGAACTTCTGATCCGGCGAGATGCCCCCGCCGCCGTAGACCGTGCGGCCGCTGTCGGTCATCTTCACATCGGCCGGATTCCGCGCTTCGGTGTTCGCGCGGTAGTAATAGTCGAAGAACGAAACGCTCGAGTAATCGCGCTGGATCAGGCGTCCGCTCGGCGTGTAATAGTGCGCCGTGGTGAGCGCCAGGCCCGTGTTTTCCGCCAGCGGATAAACCGTCTGCACCAGACCCTTGCCAAACGTATTGTCGCCGAAAATCCACGCGCGGTCATGATCCTGCAGGGCGCCCGAAACGATTTCCGAAGCGCTCGCCGAGTTTCGGTTCACGACCACCACAATCGGATAGTTCCGCCCGTGATTGCCTTCCACCGCCGTATAGGACTTCTCGCGCGAGGCCCGCCCGCGATGCGAAACAATCTCCACGCCCTTCGGCAGCAGATGGCCCGCCACGCGAACCGCTTCGGTCAGAAGTCCACCGGGATTGCCGCGCAGATCGAGGATCAGACCCCGCAGGTTGTCCTCATCCAGCTTCTTCAGCGCGGCTTCGAAATCGTCGCCGGTCGTTTCAATGAATTCGTCAATCTTCACATAGCCGATTCCCGGCTTGATCATGAACGCCATCGGAACGCTCGAGCGGTTGATTTCGTCGCGAACGATATCGACGGTCAGAGAATCGGCGCCTTCGCCGCGCAGCACCTTGATTTCGACCGGCGTTCCTTTGGGCCCCTTCAACAGATCCGCCACGTCGGCGGAAGTCAGGCCGTCAGTCGGTTTGCCGTTCACGCTCGCCAGCACATCGTTGGGACGCAACCCGGCTTTATACGCGGGGGAACCCACAAACGGCTCCACGATAATCGTCTGCATCACGCCCGCCTGATTTTGCCGGCCTTCGATCCGCATCCCGACTCCGTAATAATGGCCGCGCTGGTCCTCCCGCATCTGGGCCAGCGCCTTCGGATCGAAGAAATTCGAGTGGGGATCGAGCGTACGCAGCATCCCCGGAATCGCGCCATTGTAGATCGCCTTATCCGCGTTCACCGGGTCGGCGAAATTCTGCTCGACGGTGGAATAGAGACGCGTGAAATCCCGCACACTGGCGCTGATGTCATCGTCACCCGTCGCGGCCGAAGCCACCTGAGCGTTCGGGCCGTAAAGCCCGCCCACAATGGCGGAGGCCACGACCAGAACCGGGATCAGAAGGAAAGAGCGGCGCTTACGGGGGATGATGGCCATAGAAAAAGATACTCCTCGGAAGCGCGGCACACGCCTCTCTTTTGTCAGTATACCAGCGTGAAATTCCAACAGGTTGCGGTTTTTCCGCCCTGGAATTGCCCGAAAAATGCCGCGCGGAACGTCAGCCGGGAACTGCTCCGTTCAGTTGGACGTTCAACACCCTGGTTTCGAACCGCTCCCCCTCGGACGGGAACCCGCGGCACGCGTATTACCGGTTGCCGTTTTATAATCGGTCTGTGCCGGAAGCGAATGAAGTCGTCAATAATGTCGTAGCCGCCAAAGCGGCTGCCCCGAAGCTGCAGGATGGTGTGATCGAGCTCAAACACCGCCCGCCGGTCCTCGAAGGCGGCACTGCTGTTTACCTTCACTATAACGGTCCCACTGACCAGCTCAACGCGATGTGCACCGGCATGTGCGTGCTCGATCCCGGCGCGACCCCGCACCCGCCTCACCGGCATCCGGAAGAAGAGATCATGATCGTTTCCGACGGCACCGGCGAGATTTACTGCGATGGCAAGACGACGCTGGTGGGTCCCGGGGCTATTATGTATTGCGCCGGCATGACGGAACACGGCATCACCAACACCGGTAAAGTGCCGATGACGTTCTACTGGTCGAAGTGGCTCGCGAAGGGCTTTTAAGCCTTGAATTTCGCTCATCTCACCCTGCCGACTGAGGATGTGGAACGAACCGCCGCGTTCCTCGAAAAGACCCTCGGCTATACGCGAAACCCTTCTCCCTCAAATTCACCGGTTCCGACGATCTGGATGAACATCGGCCGCGGCCAGGAAATGCACGTGACTTATGTGGAGGGCTTCCGCGTATCCGCGTTTGAAGGAGAGTTCGGACGCCACATCGCCGTGTTTCATCCGGTGGATGACTTCCCTGCCCTGCGCCGCCGCATAACGGAAAACGGAGGCGAAATCAAGGAACCGCTCCGTCCGACGCCACACCAGCGCTTCTTCTTCCGCGAGCCGGTCAATGGCTTCGTCTTCGAAGTAATCGATCAAACCCGCGAACCCCGGTAGCTGCGTAATATCGGGCTTCTGCCCGGCGACCGCCCGATGGCCGCGACTCGCCGGAATCCATGCACAAACAGTGCGCCGCTTCGCCGGCCCCTATGAAGTAGATTAAAAAGACGGAAAAACCGGCAAATGCGGGCCGTCTTCACGACAATCCTGTTCGCTCTGGCGGCTCTCGCCCAGCCGCCCGACCTCACCATCGAAGCCGCGCGCGCGGAGGCCGCCCGTTACGCACAGTCGATCCCGAACTACATCGTGATCCGCACCACTACGCGGTTTCGCGCGAAGAAGTACCGCAATCCCGACTGGCACCACACCGACACTGTCTCCGCCGAAGTCGCTGCCCATGACAACCAGGAGTTCTATTCCGGCATTCGGATCAACGGCAAGCTTGCGAAAGCTCTCCCGTCAGACGGCATGTGGTCCAACGGCGAGTTCTCCATTCTGCTCGATCAAATTTTCGCCCCGCAACACGCCGCTATTTTCACGGATCGCACGGCGGACACCCGGCAGTCTCGCCCCGCCTGGCGCTACAACTTCTCGATCGATGCGAAACACTCCGGCTGGGACGTGATCGCCGACCTGCTTCCATACCGCGTGCATTCCGCGCCAGCTTATTCCGGCGCCGTTTGGATCGATCGGGATAACGCCAAAGTTCTCCGCATCGAAAGATCGGCGAGCAGCATTCCGTACCCGTTTCCGCTCCGGATCATCGACTCATCGACGGACTATTCTCCCGTTCGGATCAACGACGAAAATTACATGCTCCCCACCCACAGCGTGACTATCACCTGCACGCGCGATAAGTCGGAATGCCTTCGCAACGAAACGGTCTTCGAGAACTACCGGAAGTTCGGAGCCAGTACCAGCCTCACTTGGGAAAAGTGATCGCTGGCAGCGTCACCGCAAACACAGGTGCAGAAGTGGCGGCGGCTGCCCCGCTACTTCTGCGCCCGCGCCGCACGAATCTTATTCACGTTATCGAGCAACGCCTGGGCCTTCGGCATCGCCGCTACCGCGGCCAGCACTTCCGGATCCGTCTCGAGGTCATACTTCGTCGATTCATCCACGTTGAACGCGGTCTTGTAGATGTTTTCCTGCAGTTGCCTGCGAATCTCGCCCGATTCCTTCGTGAAATCGGCCTCGTCGAAATCGATCTTCTGCCCCTGCAGCCACGTCTTGAAAGCCGCCATCTGGGCGTCATCGAACTTCCAGCCCTCCGGCAGCTTCTCCTTGTTGACCGTGAAGAAGTGCCGCGTGTACGCGCTGAATTCGTCCTTCACCAGGAGCTCGGATTCGAGCGGCCCCATGAGCGGCTCTTCAAACTTCTGATCCGGCGAAATGCCGCCGCCGCCGTAAACCGTGCGTCCGCTGTCGGTCATCTTCACGTCGTTCGGATTCCGCGCCGCCGTGTTGTTCCGATAGTAATAATCGAAAAACGAAACGCTCGAATAGTCGCGCTGAATGAGCCGCCCGCTCGGCGTGTAATAACGCGCCGTGGTCAGCGCCAGGCCCGTGTTTTCGAGCAGCGGGTAAACCGTCTGCACCAGCCCCTTGCCGAATGTGTTGTCGCCGAGAACCCACGCGCGGTCATGATCCTGCAGCGCGCCCGTCACGATCTCCGAAGCGCTCGCCGAATTGCGGTTCGTCAGCACCACGATCGGATAGTTCAGCCCGTGATTACCCTCCGTCGCCTTATAGCTCTGCTCCTGCGACGCGCGCCCGCGGTGCGAAACGATCTCGACGCCCTTGGGCAGCATATGATCGGCAATCTTCACGGCCTCCGTCAACAGCCCGCCCGGATTCCAGCGCAGATCGAGCACCAGTCCTTTCAGGTTCGGCTCATCCAGCTTCTGCAGCGCCGCGAAGAAATCGTCGCTTGTGGTTTCGATAAATCCCGTGTGATCGATCCGCACATAGCCGATGCCGTTCGGCAGCATGAACGAAGCCGATACGCTCGAACGCGGAATGGCGTCCCGCACCACAGTGAAATTCTTCTCTTCGTTGTCATCGCCGCGCAGGACCTTGATATTCACCGTCGTGCCGCGCGGTCCGCGCAGCAAATCCGCAACGTCCGCCGAACTCAGCCCGTCGGCCTTCTTGCCATCGACCTCCGCAATAATGTCATTCGGGAGAAGCCCCGCCTTCGAGGCCGGCGAGCCTACCAGCGGATCCACCACCACCGTCTGGATCACGTGCTGCGCGTTCAGCTTGCTCACCACTTCCATCCCGACGCCGTAATAATGGCCGCGCTGATCTTCGCGCATGGCCTTCAGCGCCTTGGGGTCGAAGAAATGGGAGTGCGGATCGAGCGTGACCAGCATGCCGGGAATGGCGCCCTCATAAATCGCCTGGTCGGCATTCACCGGGTCGGCGAAATTCTGTTCCACCGTGGAATAGAGCCGCGTGAAATCTTTGATGCTGGTGCTGAGATCGTCATCGCTGTTGGCCGCCGCCGAGGCAACCCTGGCGCCGGGTCCGTAAAGACCGCCGATCGCGGCGCACGCCAGAACCAGCAAGGGGATTTGAATAAAGGACCGGCGTTTGAACGACTTGCCAAAGAGGGCCATGAGTTTAAGATCGCTCCTGAGCCCACCTGCGGTCAAGGCTCTGTTTGTCAGTTTGAGTAGACGGCTTACCTCATTAGACGTTAGTATTACCGCTGTGGTTTCTTCAGCGGCGTGAGTCTCGGCGATTTCGCCAGGTTCTCGGCGATGAAAACCCCGCTCTTTCCGCCTGCAATTACATCAAGATCGCCATCGCCATCGATGTCCGCCACCCGCACTTGCAAGCCAGCGCCCATCCGGCTGCCATAGTCGATGATGTGCCGGACCCATTCGATTCCGCCGTCTGCGCTTTTCCGGTATTCATACCAATAAAGCCCCAGCGGCTCCTTCTCCCCCGGATCCGACCCGTTATGCGCCATGTAGCGCTTGCCGGTCACCAGATCCGGCTGTCCGTCTCCATTCAGGTCGACAAAAGCGGATGCGTGCGCCTGCGACCACGAATTATCGATCGTATGCCGCACCCAGTGCTCGCCCTTCGCGCCACCGGGCTGGTCGAACCAAAAGATTCCATAATCATGGGCGGCCGTGGTAAGGATTTCAGGGTGCCCGTCGCCATTCAGATCCACCGCATACATAAAGCCGAACTGCGTTGCCCTTGCCGGAGCCGCGGGCGCTTCCGCCGCCCCTCTACGCGCCGGCGGCTGTGGCGGCGGCGTGGCCCAATCGGTCTCATGGAAAGTCCACTTGCCGTCGTTGGCGGGATTCGACGGGTCGACGGGCGCTTCCAGCCAGCCCTTCGGCGTAATGATGTCAGCGCGGCCGTCCCCATTGACGTCTCCCGCCCCGATTCCATGTCCGTAGCTCTGCTTCGCAACCACGTGCTTCACCCACTTGTGGTCCTTCACCTCGAACCACGCCAGCGGAACCGTCGGCCGATCGAATTCAGGCAGCACCTCCAGCGCTTTGCCGTCGTTGTTCAGATCCACCAGAAAAGCGAATTCCGTGGGGCCGCTGCGGTCGATTTCCGTCGTCTCCCACTCCTTCACCGAAGGCGAGGCCACATTCTTCCCCGGATTCTTCAGCCACACGATATTGCCCGAAAAATACCCAAACTGAACCAGATCCGGGTACCCATCGCCATCCACGTCGATCGGCAGGTCACTGAAATTGTCTACGTAATTGTTGGTGAAATTGATATCCCGGATATGGTGTTTTTTCCAGGAGGGCGCCTCATACCAGCTATCGCCTGAAACGATATCCGGCCGGCCATCTTTATTGATGTCCACAATCGCCGTCGTCTCCGTCGCCCCGGGATCGATCATGCGGACCTGAAACGTCAGGTCTGCCGGACGACTGGCCGCCGTCAGCAACGCGGCAGTAAGCATCGCAAATACAAGAGATTGGCGCACGGACGGATTCTCGCTTTCGAGATCCATCATATACTCGTCCGCCCCGGACCGCAAAAAAGGTTCGGAACATTCCTCTTTCAATTGGAGTCCTATACTATAGGCGTATGTTCGAGGTCCCCGTGGCCGATTATTCGCTGAATCTCAACGCGCAACTCACATCCGAGCAGCAGGCGAACCTGGAAGATCAGGCGCTCATCTCGGCTCTCCAGAGAGCCGAGCCCGGCGCTTATGAAACCCTGATCCGCCGGTTCCAGACACCTGTCTACAACCTGGCCTGGCGGCTCCTCGACAATCCTGCCGACGCGGGCGACGTGGTTCAGGAAGTTTTCCTGAAGGTCTTTCGCAACGTGGATCATTTCCGGGGCGACAGCAGCCTGCGCACGTGGATCTACCGCATCGCCGTCAACGAATCGCACAACAAACGGCGCTGGCTGTTCCGCCACCACAAGGGCGAAACCGGCATCGATGACATCTTCCCGCCGGAAGACAACCGGGAAGCCCCCCTCGTCGATACCCGTGAGAGCCCGTTCGACTTCACAATGAACCGCGAAGCGCAGCTGCTCCTCGAAGAGGGGCTCGCGGCCATCAGTCCGGCGTTCCGCACAGCGCTGGTATTAAGGGAAATCGAAGAACTCAGTTATGAGGAAATTGCCCACGTCCTGGACATTTCACTCGGCACCGTGAAGTCGCGGATCGTGCGCGGCCGTGAAGCTCTGCGGTATTACCTTGCCAACCGGTTAAATCCGGCGGCGGCAGTCGGAATTTCAGGGCCCGTCAAGTGGGCGCCCGAAGCGGAACACGCGAAGTGATGGAAGAATTGAGTTGCAAAACGGTCCGGCCCAGTTTGTGGGATTATTCGGCGCAATCGCTTGACCAGGCGGATCGCGATGCCATCGATACGCATCTGGATAGCTGCCTCGAGTGCGAGCGCTATCTCACTGACATCTGCTCCATGCGCAATGGATTCCGTCATCTGCCGGCGCAATCGCTTCCCCCGCTCCTCCAGACGAAACTGCAGGTGCTCGCCTCCCGCGAACGATCCCGCCGGTATCTGCGCCTGAATCCGGCGGCGTGGCTGCATGATGCGCTCGATCGCGCGATGATTTCCTTCGACCGGTTTCTTCGCCCCTACGCGGTGCCGGCCACCGGCGGCCTGCTGGCTTCCTGCTTCTGCTTCTCGCTGATTGCCCACACGCTCCAGCTTCGGCCTTATCTGCTCGGAGAAGATATGCCGATCGGCTTGTTCAGTGAGGTGACGATCGACGATGTCTCGCCCTTCTCCTTCTCCGGCAAAGACGTCACCTTCGAGGTCACCGTGGATGCACAGGGCAAGGTGACCGATTACTCGCCGCTTCCGGGCGCCAACACGACGCCTGAACAGATGGAAGAGCTCGGTGGGTGGCTGTTGTACAGCACCTTCAGTCCGGCCATGCGGGCCGGTCAGCCGATCGCCAGCCGGCGTCTCTTCGCCATCCATCACATCCGTTACGAGATTGACAGCCGGGGAATCCCTCATCGGGACTAAACTCGGCCAGCATTTCCTCGCGAGCGGACGAATACTCGATCGTATTGCCGATGCCGCCTGTCCTTCCGGCGTCAAACAGGTGATCGAAATCGGACCCGGCCAGGGCGCCCTCACCGAAAAGCTTCTCGCCCGTGTTCCGCGCGTGATCGCCATGGAGATGGATTCCGCACTGGCCGCGCATCTGCGTGACCGTTGGCCCGCGGGCTCCGGATTCGAAGTCCACGAAGGCGACGCTCTCAGCTTCGACTGGACGCAATGGGGGCCGGGAGTAATCGCCGGTAATCTGCCGTATTACGTGGCGACGGCCATGATTTCGAAATACCTCGCGAACCCAGGGCCGCTTGCGCAGGCGGTGTTTCTGATCCAGAAGGAAGTCGCGGAGCGGATCGTCGCGAAACCGGGCACGCGCGATTTCGGCTACTTCTCGGTCGAATGCCAGTATCGCGCGAAGACCGAATATCTCTTCACCGTCCCGCCCGGCGCGTTCCGGCCGCCCCCGAAAGTCGATTCCGCGGTCATTCGCCTCACACCCATCGCAGCGCCGGAGAGCGCCGGCTTTCTCGAATTCGCCTCCGCCTGCTTCCGGCAAAAACGCAAGACCCTGCGTAATAATCTGACAGCGCGCTATGCGAAAGAGGTGCTCGATTCCCTGCCCTCCGTCTCGCGCCGCGCCGAACAGTTGAGCGTGCAGGAACTCTTCGAACTCTTCACGGCGCTGCGATCTGCTGCTTCGTCCCCACGCTGAACTTCCTGAAATCGAAGTCCTGGATGTGGACGTTCATCCGCAGATTCTTCACCACCACGCGCGCCGCCAGATGATCTTCGCTCCCGGTCTGCATCCATAGCCCGTCGGCGATTGGCGTCTGGTCCACGTTCATGCTCGTTCCCTTCTGCACGTTCGCCAGAAAGCCGCCGATCCGGAAATTATCGTAGAAACGCACTTCGAGCCGCGCCACCTGACGATCCGCTTCATCGATCCACACGGTTCCCGCCAGGTTCTTCGCGGCATTCTGATCCATCCCGCTCGCCCTGGCTTTCGGATCGCCTTCGAAATCGAAAACCAGCGTGGGGCGTCCGCGAAAAATCTCCCGGCGGGGATTCGACGTCTTCGCGACGGCGAGCATCCGGCTCACAATGTGATCCCGCCCGCCTCCTCTCCCGCGCTCGGTTGGCTTCGGCCTCTTCGCTTCCCCGTCAATCTCTTTCCGGACACGCGCTTCCTCCTTCGCACGCTCGCGCTCGCTCAGTTCCACGCCATCCCGTTTGAGCAGCCTCAGAATGCGATGCCCATGGATAAAGAACACCTCTGACTCCTCGCTTTTCGACTCCTTCACCAAACCGTTGCCATTGAGTGTATCGGTCCGCACAATCTCGTGAAATGTGTAGTCCTCGCGAAGAGCGTCTGTTTTTCGTTGATGTTCCTGCACTTCCCGCATCAGAGTGGGCACATCCGGTATTGCGGCGGTCTGCGCGGTCACAGAAATCGCCGTGCAGAATATGAAACATTGATGTAGCCTTAATGTAGTCTTTAGGAAGGAAAACACGCTTGCCACTCAGATTGCCACAGCTGACGCGCCGCGACTGGATGTTTCTTGCCGCAGCCTCGGCTTTTGCGAAGCCGGCGTCCACGCGGATTGCCTGCCAGTGTTACGTCTTCGAGCAGGATTACGGTTCGCGAAAAGAGAAGACGATCGATCACGTGGATGAAATCCTTTCCACCGTAGCCGACGCGGGCTATCACGCGGCCGAGCTGACATCGAACTATTTCCCGCCCGACAAGACCCAGAATACGCTCGAACTGCTGGACAAGCACGGACTTGCACTGCCGATCGCCTATATCGGCGGCCCCATGCACGATGACCGGTGGCATCGCACTTATGACAACGCGCTCGCCATGGCGGACCGTCTGAAACCGCATCCCGGCCTCGAAGCCATCAGCTTTAATTGCGATCCGAAGCCGAAGAGCGAAACCAAAACCGACGCCGAGCTCGATACCGAAGCGAAGGCGCTCGAAACTCTCGGCGCCGATCTGCAGAAGCGCGGTCTCCGGCTGCTCGTTCACGCGCACGCGCCCGAGATGGCGGATCATGCCCGCGAGTGGCGCTACTTCGTTCACCACACCACGCCGGCGAATGTCGGCATCTGCCTCGATACGCATTGGGTCTATCGCGGCGGCGAGAACGTGCTCGACATCCTGAATGAAGCCGGCGCGCGAATCGGCGACGTGCACCTTCGCAATTCGATGCATGGCGTCTGGATGGAAGACCTGGGTTATGGCGACGTCAACTACAAGGCGGTCGCCCGCGCGCTCGAAAAACTCAAATACC
>Ga0134125_10002613_pt1 | contig 21208 bp, 17 predicted proteins | sample KB31751_FD_96464 | JGI IMG/M metagenome (GOLD analysis project Ga0134125, IMG submission 96464) | Terrestrial soil microbial communities with excess Nitrogen fertilizer from Kellogg Biological Station, Michigan, USA - KB3-175-1 | ecosystem: Environmental > Terrestrial > Soil > Unclassified ... | reverse complement strand
CCCCCGATCCCGCCCTACCGGAGAGCTGGCGCTGGCTGGAACAGGGTCAGGGGCGCGAGGCCACGCTGGACGCGGTGATCGAGCGTCTGGCCGGCGCGCTGCCCTCACTGGCCGGCATCCGCCATGCGGCGCCGGCGGCTGATTTCCGCATGGCCGGACAAAAGGTGGCGCGGGAAACGCATCGCTTCAGCGGCCGCACCGCCATCCTGGCCAATCTCGCAGTCAGCGAGCCGAAACCGCCCGAGGATCCCGACGCCGCCCTGAGCTTCAGCATGGAGGGCGCGCACGTGCAGCCGCCCGCCGCGCTCACGCCGTATTTCTGGACACCCGGCTGGAACTCGCCGCAGGCCCAGCTCTTCTACCAGAACGAGGTGAATGGCCCGCGCCGCGGCGGCGATGGCGGGGTGCGGGTGCTGGCCTCCGGGCATCCAACCTCGGACGCCCCCGTCGCCGTGCCGGAAAGATTTGTTCCGCGGCGCGATGCCTTTTGGGTGCTGCGGCAGCAGCACTTGTTCGGTTCCGAAGAGCTGAGCCGCGAGGCGCGGGCCATCGCCCAGCTTGCCCCGGCGGCCTACATCGGCCTCAACCCCGCCGCCGCGGAAGCCGCCGGCTGGAAGACTGATCAGCCCTTGTCCATTGAACTCGACGGCCGCGCCTTCCAGGCGCCGCTGCGCATCGTGGCCGGACTGGCGGACGGTCTGGCGCTGGTGCCCGCCGGCTTCGCGGCTTTTGACGGGGCGGTGCTGCCCGGCTGGTGCCGCATCACTGCCGCGGGGGGAGGCGGCGCATGACCCGCCTGCTCAGCCCGCATCCCATCTGGGCGCTGCTCGGCATTCTCTTTTTTGCCCTCAACATCGCCGCCTTCCTCATCTGGTACGAACGCCGGCTGCTGGCTCTCTGGCAGGACCGCTACGGACCCAACCGCGTCGGCCCCTTCGGCCTGCTGCAGCCGCTTGCCGACGCCGTCAAGATGTTCTTCAAGGAAGACTGGGTGCCTCCCTTCGCCGATCGCTGGCCGTTCATCGGCGCGCCGGCCATCGTGGCCGCCACCGTGCTCCTGGGCTTTGCCGTGGTGCCGTTCACCTCCGGCATTGTCATCACCGACCTCGACATCGGCCTGCTCTTCTTTTTGGCCATGTCGTCGCTGGGCGTCTACAGCGTGGTCATCGGCGGGTGGGCCTCGAACAACAAGTACGCCCTGCTGGGCGGCATGCGCGCCGCCGCCCAGATGCTCAGCTACGAGGTCTTCATGGGCCTGGCGGTGATGGGCACGGTCATCCTGGCCGGATCCTTCAGCCTGGGTGACATCGTCGCAGCGCAGCAGCGGACCATCTGGTACGTGGTACCGCAGTTCCTGGGCTTTGTGCTGTTCCTCATCGCCGGCGCGGCCGAAACCCGCCGCCTGCCCTTCGATCTGCCGGAAGCCGAAAGCGAGCTGGTGGCCGGCTTCCACAGCGAGTACTCGGGGATGAAGTTCGGTCTGTTCTTCGTGGGCGAATACCTGGGGGTGACGCTTATCTCCTGTCTCATCACCGTGCTGTTTCTGGGCGGCTGGGGCGGACCGGGGCTGCCCGGCCTGGTGTGGTTCCTGATCAAGATGTTCGGCTTCATCTCCTTCTTCATCCTGCTGCGCGCCGCGCTGCCGCGGCCGCGCTTCGATCAACTGATGGCCTGGGGGTGGAAGCTGATGCTCCCCCTGGCCCTCGCCAACCTCCTGGTCACCGGAGCGGTCGTGCTGGCGGTGCACTGATGCTGAGCATTCTGCGCACCATCTGGGACGTCTTCCTGCACGCATTCCACAAGCGTGTGACCATCCAGTACCCGGAGCAGAAGGCCTATTTGGCCGCCCGCTACCGCGGCCGCATCATTCTCGCCCGCGATCCTGACGGCGGCGAGCGTTGCGTCGCCTGCTATCTCTGCGCCGCCGCCTGCCCGGTGGATTGCATCGCGCTCGAAGCCACCGAAGACCCGACCGGGCGACGGTATCCCGCCTGGTTCCGCATCAATTTTTCGCGCTGCATCTACTGCGGCTTCTGCGAGGAAGCCTGCCCCACCTACGCCATACAACTCACCCCCGACACGGAGATGAGCGAGTACCGACGTCAGGACATGGTCTATGAAAAGGAGGATCTACTGGTCGCCGGGCCGGGCAAGTACCCCGGCTACAACTTCTGGCGCGTCGCCGGTGTGCAAATCGGCGGCAAGGACAAGGGGGAGGCCGAGCGTGAGGACCCGCCGGTGGACCTGCGCTCTCTTCTTCCCTGACCCCTAACCCCTGAATCCTAACCCCTGCCCCTATGCCCGTCCTCTTCGGATTCGCCGCCATCATCGCCATCGTGGCCACGGTGATGGCCATCTCGCGCCTCAACGCGGTGCATGCGCTGCTCTACCTGGTGCCGTCGCTGCTGGCGGTGGCGGTGGCCATCTATGCACTGGGCGCGCCTTATCTTGCGGCGCTGGAGGTGATCATTTACGCCGGGGCCATCATGGTGCTGTTCGTCTTCGTGACCATGATGCTCAATTTGGGCGAAGCCTCCAAGCGTCAGGAACAGCAGTGGCAGCCGGGGCGGGGGTGGATCGGGCCGACCATTCTGGCCGCGCTGCTCTTCGCCGCTTTCCTCGTTTCCCTGTTGCGCGCGGGGCCGCCCACCGCCGCACATTATGTCGGCCCGCATGATGTGGGGCTGGCGCTGATGTCCACCTACGTGCTGGGGGTCGAGTTGGCCTCCATGCTGTTGATGGGCGCGGCCGTCGCCGCCTACCACCTCGGTGTCGCCGTTGTCGGCAAGCAGCAGAAGGCGACCGAGGCGGAGACTGCCGCGAAAGTGGGGGCGCCATGACCCATATGGGCCTGCTGCTGGCGGCGGTGTTGTTTGTTCTCGGCCTGGCCGGGCTGCTGGCGCGCCGCAACCTGCTGATGATCCTGGTCTCAATCGAGATCATGCTCAACGCCGCCGGGCTGGCCTTCATCGCCGCCGGCGCCGCCTGGAACCAGGCCGACGGGCAGGTGATGTTCCTCTTTATCCTGGCCGTCGCCGCCGCCGAGGTGGCGGTGGGTCTGGCGCTGGTCCTGCAACTTCACCATCAAACCAAGTCGGTGGACGCCGACCGGGCCAACCATATGCGCGGCTGAGACACCATGCACCCGGCGATCTACAACGCGCTCTGGCTGGAACCGGTCATCCCCTTTGCCTCGAGCTTTGTCCTGCTGGTGGCGGGGCGGAAGATGGGGCGGCGCGCGGCCGCCTGGCTGGGGTCATGCTCCATCCTGGCTTCGTTCCTCGTCTCCCTGGCCATCGCGGTGGCCTGGGAGGGCGCCCCCTACACCCAGACCGCCTGGCACTGGATCGCGGTGGGCAGTTTCCAGGTGGACATGGGCCTCTACCTCGACGCCCTGTCGGTGGTGATGACGCTGGTGGTGAGCTTCGTCAGCTTCCTCATCCACGTCTACTCCACCGAACACATGCGCGAGAGCGAGGGCTACGAGCGCTTCTTCGCCTACATGAACCTGTTCGTGGCCTCCATGCTCACCCTCACCCTGGCCAACAACCTGCTGCTGTTGCTGCTGGGCTGGGAGGGCGTGGGGCTGTGCAGCTATCTGCTCATCGGCTTCTGGTACGGCGATGAGGCCAACGGCCTGGCCGGACGCAAAGCCTTCATCGTCACCCGCACCGGCGACACCGCCTTTATCCTGGGCCTCTTTCTTCTCTTCAACCAACTGGGCACGCTCGACATTCAGCCGCTGTTGCAGCGGGCCGCCGCCCATTGGCACGTGGGCGCGGCGGCGGCCGAGGTGGCGGCGTTCCTGCTGCTGGGCGGCGCGGTGGGCAAATCGGCGCAACTGCCTCTGCAGACGTGGCTGCCCGATGCCATGGCCGGCCCCACTCCCACCAGCGCCCTGATCCACGCCGCCACCATGGTCACCGCCGGGGTGTACCTCATCGCCCGCATGCACGGCCTCTACGAGCTGGCGCCGGCGGCACTATTCGCCGTGGCGCTGATCGGCTTTGCGACGCTGCTGCTGGCGGGTTGCAGCGCCCTTGCCCAGCACGACATTAAACGCATCCTCGCCTACTCCACCGTGAGCCAGATCGGCTACATGTTTCTGGCCCTGGGCGTGGGCGCATGGTCGGCCGCTATCTTCCATCTGGTCACGCACGCCTTTTTCAAGGCGCTGCTCTTCCTCGCCTCCGGCGTGGTCATCCACGCCCTCAACGACGAGCACGACATTTTCCGCATGGGCGGCCTGCGCCGCAAGCTGCCGCTGGCCTTCTGGTGTTTTGTGCTGGCCGGCTGCTCGCTGGCAGGATTGCCGCTGATTACCGCCGGTTTCTACAGCAAGGGCCTGATCATCTGGCAGGCCTACAGCAGTCCGCTGGGCACGACCTGGCTGTGGATCGGCGCGCTGACGGGCGCCTTCCTCACCGCCCTTTATATCTTCCGGCTCATCTTCGTGGTCTTCTACGGTTCGGAGAAGCTTGCCCCGCAGCATTTCCCCGGCCCGGCGGTGCAGTGGCCGATGGTGGTGCTCGCCTTCCTCTCCATGGTCGCCGGCTTCATTGATTTGCCGGTGGCGCTGGGCGGCGGCGAACACCTCAGCCGCTTTCTCGCCCCCGCTCTGCCGCTGGTCGCACAGGCGCGGCCCACCGCACTGGGCGAGATCGGCTCGGAGGTCATCGCCGCCATTGTCTTTTTCGTAGGCGTCTACCTGATCTACCTCTTCCATCTGCAGCGCCCCTCGCTCACCGAGACCCTGATGGCGGGGGGCTTCACCCAGGGGCTGCACCGCTACTGGTACAGCGACTGGGGCATGGACTGGCTCTACGATCGCGCCCTCGTCCGCCCCACCATCGCCGTCGCCCGCGCCGACAAGCACGACGTCGTGGACCTCTTCTTCGCCGGTATCGGCGCCCTCTGCGGCGGCTTGTACCGCGCCCTGCGCCTCACCCAGAACGGGCAAGTACGCCGCTACGCCGCCTGGATCGCCGCGGGAGCGATTTTGGTCATGGTGGTCACAATATGGTAAGCAGTTGCCAGTTGCCGGTTGCCAGTTGCCAGTTGAAGCCGCCGACAATGCGGCGGGTGCGCGGCGACGTCGCACCCGAGCCCGCTCTGGCAACTGGCAACTGGCCACTGGTAACTGAACGGGGGGTTCGGCCGTGATCCTCGTGTGGCTGCTCGTCATTTTGGGAGTTGCCGGGGCGCTGGCGGCATGGAGTGGACGGTGGGGACGTGACTGGCCGCGCTGGATTGCGCTGGCGGGCATCGGCGCCGACTTTGTGCTTACGCTGCAGATCTGGCTGCGCTCCGGCGGCGGGGATCTGCAAGGCGCTCTGCAGGGCCATTGGTTGCGGGAGGTGGACTGGACATGGATTCCGGCCTTCGGCATCCGCTTCCACCTGGCGCTCGACGGCCTCAGCCTGTTGCTGCTGATGCTCACCTTCGCCCTCGGCCTGGTGTCGGTGCTCGCCTCCTGGCGGGACATTCGCGAGGGGGTGGGCTTCTTCCATCTCAATTTGTGCTGGATTCTGGCGGGCATCGCCGGCGTCTTCCTGGCGATGGATCTGTTCCTGTTCTACTTCGCCTGGGAACTGATGCTGGTGCCCATGTTCTTCCTCATCGCCATCTGGGGACATGAACGCCGGCAGTATGCCGCGGTCAAATTTTTCCTCTTTACCCAGATCAGCGGGCTGCTGATGCTGATCGCCATCCTGGCACTGTACTTCGCCCATTACGCCTCGACCGGCGTGTACACCTTCGAGTACACCGAACTGCTGCACACGCCGCTGAGCAGCGGCGCGGCGATGTGGATTCTGCTCGGCTTTTTCGCCGCGTTTGCGGTGAAGCTGCCCATGTTCCCCTTCCATACCTGGCTGCCCGACGCCCACACCGAGGCCTCGACCGCCGGCAGCGTGGTGCTGGCCGGGCTGATGCTCAAGACCGGCGCTTACGGGCTGCTGCGTTTCGTCCTGCCGCTCTTTCCTTCCGCCGCGCGCGCCTTCGCCCCGTGGGCGATGGTGCTGGCGGTGATCGGCATCATCTACGGCGGGCTGCTGGCCTACGCCCAGACCGACATGAAGCGTCTGGTGGCCTACACCAGCGTCAGCCACATGGGGTTCGTGCTGCTGGGCATCTTCGCCGCCGTTTCGGCGCCACCCGGCAGCGGCGCGGCGCAGTGGGCGCTGGAGGGCGTGGTACTCGAGATCCTCTGCCACGGCTTCTCGACCGGCGCCCTCTTCGTGCTCGCCGGGGTTCTTCAGGAACGGATGCACACCCGCGAAATGGGCCGCATGAACGGGCTGTGGGCGGTGATGCCGCGCCTCTCCGGGGCTGGATTGTTCTTTGCCATGGCCGCTGTCGGGCTCCCGGGCCTCGGCAACTTCGTGGCCGAATTCCTGATTTTGGTGGGCACCTGGCCGGTGAGTATCGGCCTGACCATCGCCGGCGCGATCGGTATCCTGGTCTCGACGTTTTACGGCATCGAGCTGGTGCAGCGCGCCTTCCACGGCCCCAACCGCCATCACTGGCAAATACCCGATCTGCTGAAACGCGAGGCGCTGGTGCTGGTCCCCATGATGGCGCTGCTGCTGTGGCTGGGCCTGTACCCGCAGCCGGTGCTCAATACCACCGCCGCGCCGCTGGCACGCATCGAGCAGTTGACGCTAACCGTTACCGGAACCGTGGCTGCGAACGAGCGCAGCGCCGGGGCGCGTGGCGCAGCCACGCTGGGGCCCGCGCCCATAAACGAGAGGCGGCCATGAGCTTCACGCCCGCCCAATGGACCGCACTGTGGCCGCTCGTCGTTCTCGCGTTGACGGCGGTGGTGGCCATGGTCGGTATCGCCATCCACCGCAACCATAAGGCCACGCTGATCATCACACTGGCCGGTTTGGCGGCCTCCATCTGGCTGCTCTGGCCCGCCGCCGGCGTGGCCTCGACCGATGTCACCCCGCTGCTGCGGCTCGACGGATTCGCGCTGTTGTTCATCGGCTTGATCGCCGGCGCGGCCTTGGTGGTGGCGCTGCTCGCCTACGATTACCTCGAAACCCTCCCGACACGCCGCGAAGAGTTCTATGTTTTGCTGCTGATCGCCACTCTGGGCGCGGCCACGCTGGCGGCCAGCAACCACTTCGTCTCGTTCTTTCTGGGGCTGGAGCTGCTCAGCATCAGCCTCTATGCCCTCAATGCCTATCCCCACGGACGTTTGCTGCCGCTTGAAGCGGGCATCAAGTACCTGGTGCTGGCGGCCTCCTCCGCCGCCTTCCTGCTCTTCGGCATGGCGCTCATCTACGCCGCCACCGGCACCATGGACTTCAGCCAGATCGAGACGGCGCTGGCCGGCGCGCCCGCCGCTCTGGTGCTGCCGGGAGCGGCTCTCATCCTGGTGGGCATCGGGTTCAAGCTGGGCCTGGTTCCGTTCCATCTCTGGACGCCGGACGTCTATCAGGGCGCGCCCGCGCCGGTCACCGCCTACACCGCCACCGCCTCCAAGGCCGGCGTCTTCGCCGTCCTGCTGCGCTTCCTGTATCGCATGGGCCAGCCGCCGCCGGAGCGCGTCATCCTGGTGATTACCATTTTGGCCATCGCCTCCATGGTGGCGGGGAACCTGTTGGCGCTGCGCCAGAACAACGTCAAGCGCCTGCTGGCCTACTCCTCGATTGCCCACATGGGCTACATCCTGGTGGCGCTGGAGGCCGCCGGCGCGTCGCGCACGATGGCCGCCGCCGCGGTCGGCTTCTACTTCCTCGCCTACTTCATCACCACCCTGGGAGCTTTCGGCATCATCTCCGCCCTCACCACCCCCGAGCGCGAGCCCGACACCATCGAGGACTACCGCGGCCTGTTCTGGCGCCGCCCCTGGCTGACGCTGGTGTTTACCGCCATGCTGCTGTCGCTGGCCGGCATTCCGCTCACCGCCGGCTTCCTGGCCAAGTTCTACGTCATCGCCGCCGGTGATGCCGCCACGCTCTGGCTGCTACTGCTGGTGCTGATCGTCAGCAGCGTGGTCGGACTCTTCTACTACCTGCGCGTGGTGGTGGCACTGTTCAGCGCGCCTCCCGACACCCCCGCCGCAGATGGCCCCCTGGCCTGGCGCATGCCGCTCACCGGCGCCTGTGTTCTGGGCGTGCTGCTGGTGGCCCTGGTCTGGGTCGGCGTCTACCCCCAGCCGTTCCTGCACATGATCCTCGGCTTACCGCTGCATTGAGCTACTCCGGCCGCAGGCGCGCGGTAAAGTGCCGCAGGAAGGGCGCTTCGTACTCGATCACCATGCCGCGAATCTTGTCGCGCCGGGCAAACACCGCCAGAATCACCTCCAGCAAATAGTCCATATGGCTCTGGGTATAGGTGCGGCGGGGAATCGCCAGCCTCACCAGATCCAGTTGAGCGGCGGCGGCGAACATGAGCGTGCCTATCTCGACGCTGCGCACCCCGCCCTCGAGGTACAGCTCGTTGGCCAGCGCCACCCCCGGCAGTTGCGCCGGGGTCAAATGCGGCAGGAAGGCGCGGGCATCCAGATAGATGGCGTGGCCGCCCGCGGGCCGCACCGTGGGCACGCCCGCCTGCGCCAGCCGGTCCACGACGTAGGCGATGGAGGCGATGCGGTAGCGCAGGTAGCCTTCGTCGAGCGCCTCCTCCAGGCCCACGGCAATCGCTTCCAGGTCGCGTCCCGCCAGTCCGCCATAGGTGGGGTAGCCCTCGGTCAGAATGAGCAGGTTCTTCTCGCGCTGCGCCAGCACGTCGTCGTTGGTGCACAGAAAGCCGCCGATGTTGGCCATGCCATCCTTCTTCGCCGACATGGTGCAGCCATCGCCCAGGCGGAACATCTCACGGGCAATCTCGCGCGGGGTGCGATCGGCCTGGCCTGCCTCGCGCAGCTTGATGAACCAGGCGTTCTCGGCGAAGCGGCAGGCGTCGAAGTACAGCGGCACACCGTAACGGCGGCAGAGCTCGCTCACCTGGCGGGCGTTTTCCAGCGACACCGGCTGGCCGCCGCCGCTGTTGTTGGTCACCGTCAGCATCACCAGCGGCACCTTGCCACGCTCGCGCTCGAGCAACTGCTGGAGACGGGCGACGTCCATGTTGCCCTTGAAAGGCGCTTCGAAGCCCGGCTGCCTGGCCTCGGGGACCGGCAAGTCGAGCGCCTCGGCGCCGGCAAACTCCAGATTCGCCCGCGTGGTATCGAAGTGGGTGTTGCTGGGCACGATTACCCCCGGCTTGCACATCACCGAAAACAAGATGCGCTCGGCCGCTCTCCCCTGGTGGGTGGGGATCACATGCTTATAGCCGAAGATGCCCTGCACCGCCGCCTTGAAGCGATCGAAGCTGGGGCTGCCGGCATAGCTCTCGTCGCCCCGCATGATCCCCGCCCACTGCGCCGTGGACATGGCTCCGGTGCCGGAATCGGTCAGTAGATCCAGCAACACCTGTTCGGAGGGTAGGAGAAAGAGGTTATAGTGGGCCGCCCGCAAGTACTGCGCCCGCTCCTCCGGCGCCGTCCAGCGGATGGGCTCCACGCTCTTGATGCGGAATGGCTCAATAATGGTGCGGAACGCCATGGTGCCAGTCTACGCCGGGGCCGTTGAAATTTTATTGCGGCGCCAACCCGGCCATGGGCATCCATGCCGAAATCGGAGGCCGCCATGCTGAAGTTTTCCGCGCTTGCCACCGCCTTGCCGCTGGTCTGTCTGACCATGGGCCTGACCCAGGCCTCGGCGCCGGTCGTCCCCATGAATGTAAAGACCGGACTTTGGGAGAACCACACCACGCTTACCGTATCCGGCATGTTGGGCCTGCCGCCGGAGGCCGTCGCCAAAATGACACCCGAGCAGCGCGCCCGCTACACCGCTGCCATGGGCTCGGGTGACCGCAGCTTCGACAATGTCGATAAAGGCTGCCTCACCCAAGAGGACCTGACCCAGGATCCCAGCAAAATGCTCAATCGCGGTTCGGGCGACGGCATGACCTGCCACGGCGACGTGATCACCTCCAGCGCCACCGACCTCGAAATTCATTCCATCTGCACCGGCAAGGCGGAAACCGACATGCGGATCAAACTGCACGCCGTGGATCAGGAGCACGTCACCGGGGAAGGCGCCGGCAGCGCCACCATGGGCGGACACACCATGAAGTCCACCTTCAAATACGACAGTCACTGGCTGGGCGCCAGTTGTCCCGCCAATACTGGCTCCGGGCAACATTGACGGGCGCGGGGCCAGGCTGACGGCTAATTTTTCGCGTCGAAGTGCAGCAGCCGCTGCAGAACGTAGTCGCCGCTGATCGGTTCCCCGCTCAGCGCCATGGCCAGAATCTCGCCTCCCAGCACCTGGGGGGCGATCACCACGTCGGGCTGCACCAGCTTGAGGCGGTCCATATACTTGGCGTCGTTCACCGCCACCACCGTCTGCGCCTTGCCCTTGAGCTCTTTCACCGCCAGCGCGATGAAGGCGTTCTCGCTGTCGTCGGCGCGCATGGCCAGCACCGCCCTGGCCTCGGCGGCATTGGCCTTGCGCAGAATATCGAGGTTGTTGGCATCGCCCACGATCACATCCTCGGCGTCAAAGTCGCCCGGGTCCGGGGTCTGCGGGGCGATCAGCAGCACCGACTGGCCACGGCGCTTCAGTTCGCGATAGACGTTATGGGCCAGCGGCGTCAGGCCCACCACGATGAAATGTCCGGTGCGGCGCATGCGGCTCTCCTTGCGGTTGACGATACGGTTCAGGCTGCCGCTCACCAGCGGGCCGACGATGGCGCTGATCGAGGTGGCAAAGACGGCGATGCCGAGAAAGATGATCGAGATGGTGAACAGGCGGGCATGCGTGGTGTGCGGCGTGATGTCGCCGTATCCCACCGTCCCCATGGTCACCACGGCGTAATAAAAGGCGGTGACCGCGTCGTGGATGGGCGGGGTGAACTCGGCCCCCAGGTAGAGGGCGCCGAACACCGCGTAGATGAGCAGCAGAAAACTGCTGGTGATGGCAAACAGGGTGCCCGCCGCCACGCTGCTGCGATTGAAGGCGCGGCGCGCCAGCAGCAGCGCGATGAACAGCAGCAGCACGTAGTTGGCCACCAGCGGCGCGGGCGTGTGCGGCAACAAGCGCACCGCCAGCAGCGCGGCCACCGCCAGCAGCAGCGCAATGGACCAGGCAAAGCGCGAGCGCAGCGCCAGTCCCACCGACATCAGCACCAGCGCCACCCCGATCAGCAGAAAGGGCACGCCCGACGGCGGCACATGGGCGAGCGGATCGCTCCACCGCACCCCGAAGTGGCGGCCATAGGCCAGCGCCATCACCAGCAGCCCGGCGAAGGCCAGCCCCAGCGCCAGCGGCAGGTGGGGGAACCAGTGCTTCAAGGACCGCCGCCAACCGCCGCTCTTGAGCCAGTTCTTCATGCCCGTGAGCAGAATAGCCTATTGAAGGGCGCGGACCCCAGCGCGGCTGCGCCGCGCATACTGCGTACTGCCGTGACCGAAGTCACGGCGGCGGCCATGCCCCCGCAGGAGAATCCCTGCAGGAGACTTTTTCACCATGCCCACCGCCGTGCAGCCGATTCAGAAGCAGAACATCTTCGAGCGTCCCGGCGTCCGCGCCGTGCGCCTGTCCATCCAGTCCGGCCATGCCGTGCCCACCCACTCCAGCAACGTGGATGTGACGGCGGTGACGGTCAAGGGCGCGGGCACCTTCACCGTGGAAGGCAAACCCACCCACCTCGAGCCGGGCGTGGTGGTGGAGATGCGCCCCGACACCGCCCACTCGGTCGCCGCCGACGCCGGCCATGATCTGGAACTGGTGGTGCTGCATTATCGTCTCTCCGCCGACAGCCCCGTGGCCGTCCATTGCGGGGCATAATGGTGCCATGGCCTACGTCATCGCAGAACCCTGCATCAACGTCAAAGACAGCGCCTGTGTGGACGCGTGCCCGGTGGACTGCATTCATCCGCGCAAGGACGAGGGCGATTTTGCGGGCGAAACCCAGCTCTACATTGATCCCCAGGAGTGCATAGACTGCGGCGCCTGCGTGCCCGTCTGCCCGGTCTCGGCCATCTTCGCGCGCGAGGATCTCCCGCAGAAGTGGGACGCCTTCGCCGACCTCAACGCCAAACACTTCGGCCGCTAGCCGGCGCGGCCGGCATCCGCAGCGATCAGGCGTTATGGGCGACGCCGGGGTTCGAAAGACGCCTTCTCGCGCCGATGAAACGCCTCTCCGCCACCCTCGGCGGCGTAGGCTTCGCGTAGCCTGCCGTAAAGCGAAAGCATCAGATCCTCGCCCCCAACGCTGCTTTCTGCGCTCATAGGCTTAGCTTAGCTCGACCCGGCAAGTTGGAGACGCCGTGAGCAGCGCGGGCGTCTCCAAGTTGCCCCCTGTTGGGGGACACGCAAGCCGGGTGCATCCCTTGCGGGCCGCCCCCGCTTACAGCGAGGCCAGGAAGGCGGCCAGGTCGGACTTTTCCTGGGGGCTGAGGTTGAGATGGAAGCGGTCGTTGTAGAAGTTGACCACGTCCATCAGCGTCGCCGCCATGCCGTTGTGGAAATAGGGGGCGCGGGCGGCCAGGGCGCGCAGCACCGGGCCTTTGAACTTGCCGATGTCGGAGCAGTGGCCGGTGATCATGGCCCGGCCCAGGTCGCTGGCCTGCACCTGGTCGCCGTTGTTGCACTGCACCGTGTACAGGGGCAGGTCGGGGGTGCGGTGCGCCAGGTCGGCGGTGCCGATGTTGAGGAAGCCCACGCTGCTGTGGTCGCCCACGTTGGCGGCGTTGTGGCAGGTCGAGCAGGTGCCGGTGATCACCGGCTGGTTGAGGGCGTCGTTCAATCCGCCCACCCCGGTGATCAGGATGGGACGCGAGTTGAAGATGGCCTCGCCGCGGGCAATGGCGGCGCGATGCGGGGCGTCGCTGTGGGCCCAGGCGGCGTAGGTGTCAAACACCTGGGGATCGGGCACGTTGCCGTTGGCGTCAATGTTGTTCTCGCCCAGGGTGAAGGGCTGGGAGAGCAGCGCCATGGGGCCGCCCTGGGCGCCGCCTTCGGTGAGCGCGCCGGCGCCATGGTCCACCAGTTGGGCGGTGTAGAGGCTGGATTCGAAATCCACAATCTGGTTGACGATGGCGGCGGAGGGCGGTGTCGCCCCCTGGGCGTGGCCGGTGATGGCGCCGCTGGCCTGGGTGGCGAGCGAGGCCTCGCGGCCGTCCCACATCACCGCCGGCACGAAGCGCAGGTTGGTGGCCGGCAGCGGCCGGCGGTAGAAGGAGAGGTTCTGCGGCGTGTTGCAGGCGTAGGGGCTGTCCACCGCGGTGACGGCAAAGTCGGCGCCGGCCGGCGCGGCCAGGCCGATGCGGATCAGCCCCTTGCTCAGCAGCATGCGGTAGGACCGCAGCCGCGCCCAGAGGTTCGACACATCATCGGTGGGACAGGTGGTGCCGTCCACCGGACGAAACAGCGGGTCGGTTCCGGCGGTGCGCAGAAACCGCTGCTGCACCTCCGGCGGCGAGAGCGTCCAGGCGGTCTCCTGGACATGACAGGAGGCGCAGGTGCGCCCGTTGCTGCCCTCGGGCAGGAAAAACGGATTGTGGTGATCTATGCCGCCTTGGGTGGATATGGTTTGAAAGCTGCCGCTGGCGTCCGGCACCGGCTGCGTGCCCGGCGGCGAGGGATGGGCCATAAGGGCGGCTCCGGCGGTCAATCCCACGGCAAGACAAGTGGCAAGACGTACGTTCTTCATAGTGCTTCCAGTCCTTAGAGGCCAAAATCTCAAGCATTTTAGCCAAGAAGTGACTGTCGCCGACCAGGAAAAATGTAGGATTTTAGTGACCCTTACAGTGACCCTTATTCGGCTACTTTATCCAGACCGCCGAACCATACTTTCGGCGTCGGCACGCGGTGGGGGATACGCGCGCAGGCCAGCTTGTGGCGTAATTTGTTGATCCCGCTGAACTCCGCGGGCGGAGTCACCCGTGGCAGTAGGCGCCGCGCCCGGCGCGCCAGACGGGCGCGCTCGCCGCGCCAGCGGGCGCCGTCGGCAGGGCGGTACTGCGCCCAGGCGATGGAGTGCAGAAACCCGGCGGGGCCAAAGCGGTCGTCGCTGAGCATGCACTCCACGAAGACCCGGATCGGCCCCTCGAAGAAGTGCAGGCTGTCGTGCAGCGCCACGAACGCGCCCGGCACCAGAAACGGAGAGAACAGGTCGAAGTCGCTCCGCGCGCCCTCCCAGGTGTGATCACCGTCTATCCAGAGCAGCCCGATCGGCCGCTGCCACCCCACGGCCGCCTCCTGGGAGCGCTGCCGATGCACTTCCACCTGTTGGCTGACGCCCGCCGCGGCCAGCGCGGCCGTGAACGCCTCGAACGAGGAAGTCTCCGGCAGCCCCGGATCGGTTACCGAAGGCGCGGTATGTGGGTCAATGCTCACCAGCGGCGGCAGCCCGCGCTGCTGGGCGAAGGTGGCCAGCGCCACCGCCGATTTTCCCTTGAAGCTTCCGATCTCGACCATCACCTCGGGCCGGCCGGCGACAACCGGTGCTGCCGCGGCCAGCATCAATAGCCCGCGCAGTTCGGTCTCGCCGATGTAGCCGCTCGCCGCGGCCGCGCGCGCGCAGGCGAGCGCGGCGAGTGGTTCGAAATCGGCGGGCACGGAAGGCATGGACTCGACTCTACATCCTAACGCGTAAGCAGTGGACGGTGGACAGTGGACAGTTGAAGCCGCGGACGATGCGGCGGGTGCACGGCGACGACGCGCCCGAGCGCTTCCGGATGAGGGCGCAACGGCACGAGGCCGCCACGTTCGCGCCCGCTCCGGCAACTGGCAACCGGCAACTGGCGACTGTTCCCATGCAACCTCAGTGTTGGGGCTGGAACTCCCTATGGGCATGGCAGCCATTCCGGTGTTGTTTCGCGGCCGTAAGGCCACAACTGTGTCCGACGTGGTGGTGGCCACGCTGCTGGATTGGGGGGTGGACACCATCTTCGGCCTCCCCGGCGACGGCATCAACGGCATGTTCGAGGCGCTGCGGCAGCACGAGCGCGAGATTCGCTTCATCCAGACCCGCCACGAGGAAGCGGCGGCGTTCATGGCCAGCGCCCATTACAAGTACACCGGCAAGCTGGGGGTGTGCATCGCCACCTCGGGGCCGGGCGCCATACACCTGCTGAACGGCCTGTACGATGCCCGGCTCGACCGGGCGGGGGTGCTGGCCATCACCGGCCAGACCTACACCGATCTCAAAGGCACCCACTATCAGCAGGAGGTCAACCTGGTGCGGCTGTTCGCCGATGTCGCCGAGTACAACGAAGCCATCATCAACGCCAACCAGGCCGAGTCGGTGACCGACCTCGCCTGCCGCCACGCGTTCACCAAAGCCACCGTGGCGCATATCAATTTGCCGGTGGACGTGCAGGACCAGCCGGCGCGGGAGAAGCTGTCGCACATGCGTCCGGCGCGCACCATCACCTCGGCGGCGCGCAGCCGCTACATCACCGTGCCCTGCGATCATGACCTCGAGCAGGCGGCCGCCGGACTGAACCGCGGCAAGCGGATCGCCATTCTGGCCGGGGCCGGCGCGGTGGGGGCGCGGCGCGAGCTGATCGCCGTGGCCGAGCGGCTGCAGGCGCCGGTGATCAAGGCGCTGCTGGGCAAAGCCGCCATCCCCGATGATCATCCGCTCAGCGCCGGCGGGCTGGGGCTGATCGGCACCCTGCCGTCGCAGCGCGCCATGGAGGAGTGCGACACGCTGTTCATCGTGGGCAGCTCGTTCCCCTATATGCAGTTTCTGCCGGAAAAGCGCGAGGAGGTCACCGGCATTCAACTCGACCTGCGGCCGGAGTGCATCGGACTTCGCTTTCCGGTTTCGGTGGGTCTGGTGGGCGACGCCGCCGCCGCGCTCGAGGACCTGCTGCCGCGGCTCAAAAAGCACGACGGCCGCTTCCTCAAAACCACCCAGAAGCGCATGCGCGATTGGAACCAGCTGATGGATTCGCGCGCCAACCATATGTCCAAACCGATGAAGCCGCAGACGGTGGCCAGGACGCTGTCGGAGCTGGCGCCCAGCGACGCCGTGGTCGCCTGCGACTGCGGCACGGTGACCACCTGGATGGCCCGCCACTTCATGATTCGGGGCGAACAGAAGTGGGCCATGGCCGGCAATCTGGCCACCATGGCGCCCGGCCTGCCTTATGGCATTGCCGGCGCGGTGGCCTACCCGCGGCGGCGCACCATCGCCTTCGTCGGCGACGGCGCTTTCACCATGCTCATGGGCGAGTTCGCGACGGCGGTGAAGTACAACCTGCCGCTCACCGTGGTGCTCATCAAAAACAACACCCTGGGGCAGATCAAGTGGGAACAGATGGTCTTCCTGGGCAACCCGGAATATCAGTGCGAGCTGCAGCCGATTGACTTTGCCGCCTACGCCCGCGCCTGCGGCGGCATCGGCTACACCGTGGATGATCCGCGCCAACTGCGCGCCATTCTGCAGCAGGCGCTGCGCTCCCCCAAGCCCAGCCTGGTGGAGTGCATCACCGACCCGTTCGAGCCGCCCATGCCGGCCGAAGCCACGCCCAAGCAAGGGTTGCACCTGGCCGAATCACTGGCCCGCGGCGAGCCGCACCGGGGCCGCATCGCCCTGACGCTGTTCCGCGACAAGGTGCGGGATTTCAAGGCCTGAGCTATGCGCCGCCGCGCGGACCGCGGTGGACCTGCCAGTAGACGGCGTAGCGCTCACCCAGAATCTGGTGCAGCGGAACCAGCTCGGTGCCGGCGGCGGCGAACTGCAACTCGCCGGCGGGCTTCACCCAGTGGGCGGCTTCCGGCTCTTCGCCGTAGGGCAGTGATACCTCCGCCGTGCCCTGCGCCCGGCCGCGCGGCGCCACCTGCGTCCCGCCGTTGACCGCTCCGGCGGGCGCCGTGTCGGGGTCGTACTGCATGGCCGTGGTCAGCCCGTCGCCGCCCAGCCGCGCGGCCAGCACCAGCGGACCGTACATCGGCGCCAGTTGCGCCGGGTCGCCTTGGAGCGGCTCGGCGCGCAGCGCCATGGGCAGGGTCAACTCCACCACATCGCCGGATTGCCAGGTGCGGTCGAGGGTGAGGTAGCTGCCGGGGTTGGCGAAGGCCTCGAGACGCCGGCCATTGACGGCGACACTGCCGCCGGCCGCCGTCCACGAGGGGATGCGGAGGTTCACGGCCAGGCGTACGGCACGCCCGGCGGTGAAGCGCAGCGTTGTGCCGCCCGCGGCCGGAAAGCGCGTCTCCTGCCGCACGGTCAGACCCTGCTCCGGCCAGCGCAGCTCGCTGGGGATGAAAAGATTCACAAACAGCGCCGATGGGCCGCGGAAGTAGATCGAATCGGCGAACTTCGAGAACTCCTCGGCGCCGGTCCCGTCGCAGCACCAGAAGGAGTTGGTGCGCGAGCTGAAGTACTTCCACCAGCCGGTTTGCAGCGGGAAGTAGTACATCTTGCCGCCGTCACCGGGATGCTGCGTCCCCAGACGCGAGTTCCACAGCGTGCGTTCGTAGTAATCGAAGTAGCGCGGGTCGGCCGACCAGGTGTACAGGTGGCGGGTCAGCTTCAGCATGTTGTAGCCGCAGCAGCACTCCTGGGAGTAGCGGCTGAGCGCCTTGCCCAACTGGCCCGGAGGGGTGTTCCAGGTCTCGCCGTCGCTGGTGCCGCCCGGGGCATAGCTGCGCTCGCCGACCACCTCATGCCAGAAGTAGTGGGAGATCTCGCGGTAGCGCGGATCGCCGGTCAATTCATGGCGGCGGGCGGCGGCGATCACCTGCGGGATGTGGGTATTGACGTGCAGCCCCTGCAGGGCATCGCGATGCGCGGCGAGCGGATCGAGGAATGAGGTCTTCTCGAAGCGCCGCGCGCCGGCGGCATAGCCGCGCTCGCCGGTGAGCGCCGCCAGGTTCCACAGCGACTCGGACATGCCGCCGAACTCGGTGCGCAGCACGCGCTGCAACTGGTCATCGCCCATGCCCTTCAGCCAGTGGCCTGTCCAGTCGCCCAATCCGGCCGCCACCTCCAGCGCCTGGCGATTGCCGCACAGGGTAAACATGTCGAGACAACCGGCCATGATCTTGTGCAGGGTGTAAAAAGGCGCCCACACCTGCTTGTCGTTGGCCAGGCGATCGAAGAAGGATTCCGGGAAGGCGCTGATATATCCGTTCCGGTTGGCCTTCTGGCAGACGGCCAGTTCGGCGACGATGGCGTCGCCCTGCTGCTTCACCGCGTCACTGCCCAGCATGGCGTGACGCAGCCCGCACGACGAGAGGTAATGCCCGGTAAAGTGGCCGCGCAGTTCGGTCTGGGGCGCTTCCCATCCGCCCAACGGCTCGGCGCTGGAGGGCAGCCCCGCGGTGATTCGGAACATATGGACCAGCCGCTCACCGGGCAGCGATTGCAGATAGGCGTCGTTGACCTGGGCCGCCGCCAGAAAGGGTCCGTCGAGCAGCCGCACATGGGCCAGCGGAAACGGCTCGGCCAGATAGGCAACGCGCTCCGGCATCTGCGTCGCGGCGGAAGATTGCGGCGCGGCCTGAAGCGCGGCGGGAGCAACCGCGGCGGCGCCGGCCGCCGCCGCCACGCTACCCAGGAAACGGCGGCGGGAGGGGTTCATGGCCCCTACGGTACAACATTTGCCGCGCCCCGACCGGGCTGGGGCTTGTGGGGTCCCCGGTCCGGGCGGGCGTCAAGCGGGTCGAGTGGCGAAGTTCAGTACACGAAAGGGATCAGGCGCTTCACCCGCGCGCTATAAGCGGCATAGGCCTCTGGGAACTGGCGTTGCATAAACGCCTCCTCCTGCCGCAACTTGATCACGAAGCCGATGACGGCCAGAACGATCGCCACCACCGCGCTTCGCCGTCCCACCCACAGCGCCGTGCCCAGCAGCATGATCAGCATGCCGGTGTAGATGGGGTTGCGCACCAGCCGGTAGGGACCGCTCTGGATCAGTTCATGGCCCTGTTTGAGGGTCACGGTGCCGCTCCAGTTTGCGCCCAGCGTGCGCCGCGCCCAGATACAAAATGCCAGCCCGGCCAACGCCAGCGCGGCTCCCGCCTCACCCCATCCGGCGATGCGCGGCAGCAGCCGTGCGTCGCGCGTTCCCCAGGGCGCAAAGGCAAGCAGAAGGTAGCTGACGATAATCGGCGCGCGCCACTGCATCTGCGCCGGCCGGCTCTGCCGTTCGCAGGTGGGCTTGGTGCGGCGGGCGGAAACATACCAGTAGGCAAAAAACACCGCCCAACTTCCCCAGATGAGGTAGCGCAGCATCATGGCTGCCGGAGGTGCAGAATCTCGCGCAGGCGCGCCCAGCCGGTGGTCCGCAGCGAGAACTGCTGCATCAGAAACAGGCTCTCGCTGAAGCGGCCGGTGGAGTACGTCAGGTGCCTGCCGTCGGGGGTAAGGGTGAAGCGGTAACCAGGGTTGAACGAAATGCTGGGCGCGTGGTCCGTGCCGACATCGCCGATGCGGCGCAGCGCGCCGGTGGCGACGTCCATGGCCTCAAGTTCGGCGTGCTGGGCGGTGACCTCGACGCCATAAATCTGTTTGCCATCGGGCGAAAACGCCACGGCGGGGGTGTTGAACTTGCCCAGGGCGCGATCCTTGCCATCGGCCGGGGTGATGAGGTGCAGAGTGGTGTCGGGATCCTGGTAGACGATCTGCCTGCCATCGGGCGACCAGACCGGCACCAAGGGACCGACATTGGAGTGCACCAGCACCGGCGTGGCATTGCCGGTGGCGGGCACCGACATCAGGTCGCCATGGTCGCCGGAGATGGCGAAGTAGGCGATGGTGTTGCCATCCGGCGACCAGGTGCCGTTCAGCTCCAGCCGCGGCCGGTTGTCGTTGGTGACCCGCACCGGACGGCCGCCGGCCACGGAGGCGATCAGCAGGCGGAAGTCGGACCCGCTGGCGGCCAACGGGTCGTAGAGCACACGATCGGCGTTGGGCGACAGCGCCGGGGAGAGAAAGCCGTTGGCGGAGGCCTCCACCGCCCCGTGCGGCAGCGGGATGGGGCGCTCGCTGACCATGCCGTTGACGCCTTCGCTGTGCAGCCACAACTCGCGCGGACCATTGCGATCGGTGGAGTAAACCATCACCGGCGCGTGCGCCGCCCAGGCGGGCATGTCTTCGTTGCGCGAGTCGGAGAGCAGCGGCGTGACGGCGGCGGTGGCCACATCCACCGTAACCACATCGTAGTCGCCGCTGCGCCGGGCAAAAGCGATTCTTGTGCCGTCGGGGGAAACCTTGGGACCCAAATACGAGGTCAGCCCGGTGGTCAACTGCCGCACGGCGCCGCCTTCGGTATCCGCCAGCCACAACTGGGCTGGATCGGCCGGCCCGGGCGGCAGCGCGGTGAGCACGTGGCGGCCATCCGGCAACCAGGAGAGGGTGTCGTTGGTCAGCTGCTGCGGCAAACCCGTCAAGACCCGCCGCGGCGGATCGCCGGGATCAGCGGGCAACGGCAGCAGCCATGCCTCCTGCCGGCCGCGCTCGCTGTTCATGTACAACAGCAGGCTGCGCCCGTCGGGCGCAAAGGCCAGGGAGGGCTGGTTCACGATGGTGTGGGCGGTGTACGGATCGGGCTTGTACTGCGTCCAGCGGGTCGCGCCCCGGGCGCGCGTCCAAACCCCGAAGTTCTTCTGCGCCGGCTGCACCAGCGCCGCCCACACCCCCTGATGCTCGGACACCACCCGCACTCCCTGCTCGAGTCCTGTGCCCTTCCAGTCAAACACCAGGCTGGGCGCGCCGCCCACCACGGCCACCGACCAGATCTTGCCGTCGGCGTCACTGAAGTAGACGCCGGCGCCGTCGTCCGACCAGCCCACCGGCTGCAGGTCGCTGTCGGCGTGGGTGATCTGCACCGGGGTGGCGGCGTTCAGATAGCGCACGAAGATTTGATCGTGCTGGCCGGGCGCGGGCTTGGCGGCGTAGGCGATGGCTGTGCTGTCGGGTGACCAGAAGACCATCGCGCCTTCGACCGTGGGCGCAATGGGGGTGTAGATCACATTCGCCAGCGTCGGTTCGCCGCCGGGCCATCCCCACAGGGCGGAGAGGAAGACGCCCAGGGCAAACGCCGCCGCGATCCAAACCCAGTGCAGCTTGATCTGACGCCGGGGCCTGGCCAGCGCCGCCGCCGCGCCCGAACGCAGGTGGCTGGAGCCGGGGTCGAAGGCGGCCAGCGCAAAATCGAGGTCGGCCGCGCTCTGGAACCGGCGCTGAGGCT
>Ga0134125_10002612_pt1 | contig 21211 bp, 18 predicted proteins | sample KB31751_FD_96464 | JGI IMG/M metagenome (GOLD analysis project Ga0134125, IMG submission 96464) | Terrestrial soil microbial communities with excess Nitrogen fertilizer from Kellogg Biological Station, Michigan, USA - KB3-175-1 | ecosystem: Environmental > Terrestrial > Soil > Unclassified ... | reverse complement strand
GCTGTTCGAGCTCGCCGAGCGCATCACCGTGCTGCAGGAAGGCCGCGTGCTCGTCGAGGGCACGCCGGACGAGATCAAGGGCAACGCCAAGGTGCAGGAGGCCTACCTCGGCGGCGTCCACGAAGCGATCGCGCCATGAGCGGGAGACTGCCATGAGCCTGCTCGAAGTTTCCGGCCTCAACAGCTACTACGGCGACTCGCACATCCTGTTCGATGTCTCGATGCGCGTCGAGCGCAACGAGGTGGTCGCGCTGCTCGGCCGCAACGGCGCCGGCAAAAGCACGACGCTCAAGAGCCTGATGGGCGTCGTCACGCCGCGCGCGGGTCGCGTGGTGTTCGACGGCGTCGACGTCGCCGGCAGGAAGAGCCATGCCATCGCCAAGGCCGGCATGCAGCTCGTCCACGAGGATCGGCGTATCTTCGGCACGCTCGACGTCGAGGAGAACCTCGTGCTTGCGGGGCTCACCGCCGGCGAGCGCTGGCCGCTCGACCGCATCTACGAGATGTTCCCGCGTCTCAAGGCGCGTCGCGGCAGCCGCGGCACCGACCTGTCGGGCGGCGAGCAGCAGATGCTCGCGATCGCGCGCGCGCTGATCCGCTCGCCGAAGATCGTGTTGCTCGACGAGCCGTTCGAGGGCCTCGCGCCGGTGATCGTGAGCGACCTGATGGAGGCCTGCCGCAACCTTGCCGCGGCGGGGCAGACGATCGTGCTGGTCGAGCAGAACCTCGCGGCGACGCTGGCACTCGCGTCGCGCGTCTACATCCTCAACAACGGCCACGTCGCGCACGAGGGCAGCGCCAAGGAGTTGAAGGCGCAGCCCGAGATCCTGCACCGCCACCTCGGCGTCTAGCGATTCGCGAGCACCGATCCTCGCGCTCGGACCGGTCGCATCTTGGCAGCGGCAACGAAGGCAAGCGACGCTACGCGCCCACGCGCGATCGCCGTCCCCGCTTCATCAGGTCCACCAGCAGTGTCAGCGCCGAGCAGATCAGCCAGTAGGTGGCGCCGGCGAACAGCAGCATTTGCATCAGGTTGCCGTCGCGCTCGCCAATGCTGGTCGCGCGGCGGAAGAAATCACCGAGCGCGATCACGTAGACCAGCGACGTGTCCTGGAAAATCACGATGCACTGCGTGAGCAGGACCGGCAGCATGGCCTTGAGCGCCTGCGGCAGGACGACGTAGCGCAGCGTCTGGTACGAGCCCATGCCGAGCGCCTGCGCCGCCTGCCATTGCCCTTTGGGGAGGCTCTGGATGCCGGCGCGGATGATCTCGCTGAAGAACGCCGCCTCGAGCAGCGCGAACGCCACCATCGCCGAGACCAGCCGGATGTCCACCGTCGGCGGCAGGTCGAAGAGCGCCTTCAGGAACTGCGGAACGATCAGGAAGAACCACAGCAGGAGCATGATCAGCGGGATCGAGCGGAACAGCGAGACGTAGCCCCGCGCGAACGCGTTCAGTGCGGCGCTGCGCGCCGTTGCGCACACGGCGAGCAGCGTGCCCAGCGCGAGGCCGCAGGCGATCGCCACCAGCGTGATGCGCAGCGTCACCCACATCCCCGTCAGCAGCAGCTCGCGCGACTGAAAGATGGCGTGCCAGTCCATCTCGAACATGGTCACTGCCCGAGCAGACCCGGCACATGGGTGCGATTGCGCACGAAACCCATCAGCCGGATGATCAGGAAGTTGAGCACGACGTAGCCCAGCGTTACGCAGATGAACGACTCATAGGGCTGCGCGGTGTAGTCGACGAGCTGGCGAGCCTGGCCGGAGAGCTCGAGCAGCCCGATCGTCGATGCAACCGCCGAATTCTTGGAGATGATCAGGAATTCGGACGTCAGCGGCGGAATGATGGTCCGGTAGGCCACGGGCAGCAGGACGTGCCGGTACGTCTGCCCGAGCGTGAGGCCCAGCGCGAGTCCCGCATTGCGCTGTCCCTTGGGCAACGCCTCGATCCCGGCGCGGAGCTGCTCGCACACCCGCGAGCCCGTATAGACCCCCAGCGCCAGCACCGATACCACGAAGAACTGGGTATAGGGTGGAAGTCCCTTGATCCAGTCGCCGGCGGTTGCGGGCAGCAACTCGGGCACGACGAAGTACCAGACGAAGAACTGGACGATCAGCGGCACGTTGCGGAACAGCGACACGTATGCGGTTCCCGCAGCGCGTGCGAACCGGCTCGGCAGCGTGCGCGCGATACCGGCCAGCGATCCGACGACGAGTGCGAGCAGCCATGCGCACAGCGTCAGCGCCACCGTGTTCATGAAGCCCGTCGCCAGCCAGCCGAGGTACGTATGCGGCTCGCCGGTCGCGACGGGCTGCAGGAGGACGCCCCAGTTCCAGTGGTAGTCCATCGGGATTCGATGCGGTGGCGCTGATCAGGCCGGAGCCGGCGCTTCGCCGGTCGCGCCGCGCGTCACGCAGCCGGCTTGTCGTTGGGATGGGCGAAAAGCTTCTTCATCGTGTCCGACATCGGGAAATCGAGGTTGAGGCCCTTGGGAGGGATCGGGCTCATGAACCACTTGTGGTAGATCGTGGTCATCTTGCCGGACGTCTCGAGCTTGGCGATCGTCTCGTCCATCAACGCCTTCAGCTGCGCGTCTCCCTTGCGCACCATGCAGCCGTAGGCCTCGAACGATTGCGGCGTCCCGGTGATGACCCATTCCGCCGGATCCTTCGTCTTGGCGCGCTCGCCCGCCAGCAGCGCATCGTCCATCATCATCGCCTTGGCGCGCCCGGTCGAGAGCGTCAGGAACGACTCGCTGTGGTCCTTGGCGCTGATGATGTTCATGTCCATCTGCTTGTCGGCGTTCAGCGAGCGGATGATCTTGTCGGACGTCGTGCCGGCGCCGACCACCACGGTCTGGCCCTTCAGATCCGTGAAGTCCCTGATCGGCGAGCCCTTCTTGACCATCAGCCGCGTGCCGATCTCGAAGAAGTTGTTGGTGAAGTCGACCTGTTTCGCACGCGACTCGTTGTTGGTCGTGGTCGTGCATTCGAAGTCGATCGTGCCGTTCTGCAGCAGCGAGATGCGATTCTGCGAGGTGATGGGGATCCAGCGCACGTTGAGGTCCGCGCGACCCGTATCCTGTCGAATCCGGTCGATGACGAGGTTGGCGAGGTCGATCGAGTAGCCGATCGGGTGCTGGTTCACGTCGTAGTACGAGAACGGGATCGACGCGTCGCGGAATCCGACGACGAGCACGCCGTCGTCCTTGACCTTCTTCAGCGTGCCGGTCAGCGGGGCTTCGGCCGCCCAGGCGGTGGCCATGGCCGCCGCGAGCGCGAAGAGCGCCACGCCGCCGCGAATCGCCGCCGTGCGGCTCCCTGCCTTCAACCGATGGTCCATGTTCTGCTCCTTTGACATTGGTTATGCCGCCACGGGCCGCGGAAGGCCTGCGGGGCCTTGCCGCGCACCGGCGGCGGTGACCTGCGAAACGTCGATGACGTACATCTGCCGTGCGTTCTCGTGGACGGAATCGATGCACACGCGGGTGCCGTCCGCGCGCCAGCGAGGATGGAGGTCGCAGCGATTCTCCTTGCCGAGACCGGGGTCCGCGTAAAAGCTGCCGACGTCGTGGCGTCGGCCCGTGTCAGTGTCGAATACGAACAGGATGCGCTCGTGGGTCGTCGCGTCCGGATAGGTGTCGCTCAGCAGCCAGCGCATGTCGACCGGCGAAAAGCTCATGTGGCCGTTCTCGGCCAGGACGCCATCGCCGACGACCCCGACTTCGCCCCGGTCGTCGTCGGTGTAGAGATGGTAGTGGATGCTCCCGGCGTGCGGGCTCCAGGCGATGACGTGACTGTCGTCGCACCACAGGGGATGCGAGATCTGGTACTCCGATTTCTCGTAGTCGAACGTGCCCACGGCCGCCGCGTCGAACTGGCCGCCGAGCTGCGGCAGCGGATGGTCGGAATCCTCGAGCAGGCGCATCCCGGTACCGTCCGGGTTCATGGTGATCAGCCGGTGCAGGAAGCAGGTTTCGTCCTCGACGCGCTCGGTCCAGCGGTGCAGCAGGACGACGCGCGACGACGCGGGGTTGACCTCGACGTGACTCACCCAGTGGATCGCACGTTCCATCGATGCCACCGGATGGAAGTCGCGCAGCGCGCGGTAGCTCGTCACGAGGACCGATTCGCCGGTCGCGAGATCGAGGTGGCGAATGCCATCGTCCGCGGGCGCATTCGGCAACGCCCGCGCCGGCGCGTCGTCGCGGTAACCGATGGTCGGGTGCGTCACCTGCAGGCGGCGGTAATCGACGCACAACGCGAAGCGCCCGTCGGGGGCCACGACGTAGACGGGCACCGGCAGGTGGCGTCGCTCGCCGGTATCGATGTCGTGGATCGCCGCGCCGAGGCGTGGATAGACGCTGCGATCATCGCCGGTACGCACGTTGTAGATCATTCGCCGGCGCTCGGCACCGCCGAGCCATTGAAGCTGGCAGCCCATCTGCCAGTTCCACGCGGTGGTGCGGTCGCAGGCGTGGTAGCGCTCGCCGGCGGCAAGGTCGAAATACCCGACGTCGACCGCCATCGCCGGCGTGATGTCGGCCGTCATCCACGCCGCACGGTTTGCGAGCAGGTAACGACCGCTCGCATCCCACGGCGTCTTGTTGTAATAGCCGAAGAAGTGGTGACCGGCGTCGGAACCGACGCGGCGGATCGAAGCGGGTGCGGCAATGACGTGACGATCGACCATGACCTTGCGAACCAAATTGAACGGAGGCATCACGCGGCTGCGCCTTTGCAGGACGTTAGGACGACGCATGGCATTCGCACAAATGCCAATTTCATCGGTATCCATGCAATCCGGATATACTGTCCGGACCCCTTGGAGCACTTGCCGTCACCCGCGCGAAACCATGGCCAGACCGCCGAGCTTCCGCGAAATCGAGGCCTTCGCGGCCGTGATGCAGGCCGGCACCGCCACCGGTGCCGCGCTGATGCTCAGCACGACGCAGCCGTCGATCAGCCGCCGGCTGGCCGAACTACAGAACGCCACGGACCTTCGCCTTTTCGAGCTGACCCATGGGCGGCTGAGGCCCACCGCCGAGGGGCGATTGCTCTATGGCGCGGTTCGCCGTCACCTGCTCGGCCTGGAGAAGATCGCGGCGGTCGCGGCGCTTTTGCGCAAGGCTGGCGCCGGGACGCTGCGCATCGGCTGCACGCCCACGCTCGGCGTCGGCCTGCTGCCGGCGCTGATCGATCGCTGCCTGAGCCGGTTTCCGGATGCCCGCTTCGACGTCCGCACCCTCGGCACGCCGCAGCTCGCCGAGCACCTGCGCCAGGAGCTCGTCGACCTGGTGCTGACCACCGGTACGCTCGATCCCGCGGAATTCCGACCGCGCGTAGTCGCCCGCAGCCGAGTAGTGTGCGTGATGCCAAAGGGGCATGCGCTGAGCCACGCACGCCGGATCCGGCCCACGCTGCTGCAGGGTATGCGCGTCATGACGCTGAGCGACAGCGAACCGAGCACCCTGCTGCTGCGCAAGCTGTGCAAGGACGCCGACCCGGACCGGCAATTCGTCGTCGAGACCAACTCGTCGATCACCATTTGCGCGCTGGTCGCCGCAGGCAATGGCGTCGGGCTCGTCAACCCCTACGTTGCGAGCACGTTCGCAAGCCAGCTCGTCGTCCGGCCGTTCGAGCCGGCGATCGAGATCGCCGTGGAAATGGCCATGCCCGAGCAGACCGCGCCGTCGATGCTGGCGCGACACTTCGTCGCGACCCTGACGGAATACGTTACGGCCCTGCGACGAAGCTGACCACGGTGCGGCCGCCCGCGGCGAATGCGCGCCCGGTCCGGCGCTACGGGTGACGGCTACGCCACCACCGACGTCTGCGCAAGGCCGGCGTCGACCAGCACGTGCTGTCCCGTCATCCCGTCGCTGTCGTCGGCGGCGAGGAACAGCGTCGCGCGCGCGACATGGCCGGCGTCGAGGCGGATCCGCAGGCACTGCTGGTCGAGGAATGCCGCGTCGGCCGCGGCGTCGCGATGCAGCGCGCGCTGGCGATCGGTGTCGATCGCGCCCGGCACCACCGCGTTGACGCGGATGTTGCGCGCGCCGAGCTCGCGGGCGAGCGTGCGCGTCAGGCCGAGGATGCCCGCCTTCGCGGTCGTGTAGCCCGCGAGCTGCGGACGGCCGCGCATCCAGCTCGTCGAGCCCATGTTGACGATCGAGCCGCCGCCCGCGCCGGCCATCGCCGGCGCCACCGCCTGGATCGCGAAGAAGTAGTGCTTGAGGTTGAGCGCGAGCCGCTCGTCCCACATCGCCGGCGTGACGTCCTCCATCCGGTGGCGATCGTCGCGACCGGCGTTGTTGACGAGCACGCGCACTGGCCCGCGCGCGGCGATCACGCCGGCGAGGAACGCTTGGTAGGCCGCAGCGTCGCGCACGTCGCAGGCGCCGTACCACGGGCGCGGATGCCCCGCCGCCGCGGCTTCGGCGATCAGCGCGTCGCCGCCGTCGGCGCGCGTGCCGCAGAACGACACGCGCGCGCCCTGCGCCGCGAACGCGCGCACGAGGCCGGCGCCGATGCCGGAGCTGCCGCCCGAGATGAACACGTGCCGCTCGCGCAGCGAAGGATAGGTGGCGCCGCTCATGGATGTCCTGGCGTGGGTATCGGCCGCCGCTACGCCGCGCGCGGGGATTCGATGAGGTCCGGCAGCACTTCGCGCAGCTCGACGCGCCGCCGCTCGTCGATGCTGCGGTGCGCGGCGATGCCGGTGGCCACCGCGCGCACGCCCTCCTCGACGGTGATCGCCGCGGGCGCGCCCTCGCGCAGCGCCGTTGCGAACGCGAGATGCTCGAGGTAGGACGCGCCGAAATGCTGGCCGGGGAAGCGGATACGCTCGTCCCAGACGCGACGCTCGTCGACGCCGCGGCCGGTGCCGGACGGCTCGCCCCAGTACGTGCGCCGGCCCCAGTCGTCGCGACGGCCGTAGCGCAGCGTCAGCGACGGCAACAGCGACTCGAGCTTGCCCGCGTCTCCGACGATCGCAAGCTGCTCGCGGTCGACGCTGCCCTCGGCGAACATGCAAAGGTCGAGCATCGCGCGGATGCCGCCCGGGTACTCGACGATCGCGAACGCGCTGTCGAGGATGTCGGGCGCGCGGCCCGCGTAGCGCTCGTCGAGGTGGTTGACGCGCTGGCCGCCCGACGCGTACACCGCGAGCGGGCGCTCGCCGGCAACGAGGTCCATCAGGTTGAAGTAGTGGCAGCACTTCTCGACCAGCGTGCCGCCGGTGTTGGCGTTGAAGCGGTTCCAGTCGCCGACCTTCGGATAGAACGGCTCGCGGTGCTCGCGGATCGCCACCTGTTGCACGCGGCCGACGGCGCCCGCCTTCGCCATCCGGATCGCCTCGGCGACCGGGGGCATATAGCGGTATTCCTGCGCGACCCAGACGATGCCGTTGCCGGCATCGGCGCGACGCGCGCGCTCGCGCGCGACGAGGTCGACGCCGTCGGCGATCGTCGTCACCACCGGCTTCTCGACCAGCACCGCGAGGCGCGTCGCGAACAGATCGCGCAGGATCGCGGCGTGCGTGAAATTGGGCGTCGCGACGACGACCGCGTCGCACGATCCGGACGCGGCCAGCGCGCGATGATCGGCGAACGCGCGCGGCGCGTTGCGGCAGAGCGCGCGCGCGGCGTCGAGGCTCGGCGCGTGCGGGTCGGCGAGCGCGGTGACGATCGCCCGGCCCGCGTCGCCGGGCAGCGCCTCGATGTTCGCGATGTGCTCGCGGCCCATGCTGCCGCAGCCGACGATGCCGTAGCGGATGTCGCGCATTCGCATCTCAGCCCTTCATGCCGCCTTGCGTCAGGCCGCCGACCACGCGCTCCTGGAACAGCGCGATCAGCACGGCGATCGGCACGATCGCGACGACGAGCGCCGCCGAGATCGTCGGCCACGGAAACGTGAACTCGCCCTGGTAGAGCGTGATGCCGACCGGCAGCGTGCGCATCGACGCGTTGGCGTTGAGCGACAGCGCGAGCAGGAACTCGTCCCAGGCGTTGACGAACGCGAGGATGCCGGCGGTGAAAACGCCCGGCGCCGCGAGCGGCACGACGACGCGCCAGAGCGCGCCGACGCGCGTGCAGCCGTCGATCATCGCCGCGTTCTCGAGGTCGCGCGGGATGCCCTCGAAGAAGCTCGCCAGCACGAGCGTGCACACCGGCAGGTTGAGCACCGTGTACGGCAGCACCAGCGCCGTGTAGGTGTTAAGGAGGTTGAGCGCGCGCATCGTCTCGAAGATCGGCACCAGCAGCGTGACCAGCGGAAACATGCTCGACGCGACGATCGCGGTGAGGATCAGCTGGCGGCGCCTCAAGTTGAGCCGCGCGATCGCGTAGGCGGCGAGCGCCGCGACGACGAGCGACAGCGCGGTCGACGCGAGCGCCACCGCGAGGCTGTTGCCGAGGAAGCGCAGGAGCGGCTGGTCGGTGAATGCGCGCACGTAATTGTCGAGCGTGAGGTTGCGCGGCCAGTAGGTGATCGGCTTTCGCACGAGCTCCGTCTCGGTCTTGAGCGAGGTCAACAGGATCCACACCGCCGGGAAGAAGCCGTTGACGACGACGATAGCGGCTGCGGCGAGGCGCAGCCCGCGACCGGCGAGCGGATTCGCCGGCAGGCCGGTCGCGACGCGTGCGGCGGGGCTCACGGCGTCCTCGCGAGGCGTCGCAGGTACACGGTCGTGACCGCGAGCGACAGCACGAACATCGCCACCGCGAGCGTCGACCCGTAGCCGACGTCGAGGTAGTCGATCGTCGTCTTGTGGATGAGCATCGCCAGCGTCTCGGTCGCGTCGGCGGGGCCGCCGCGCGTCATCGTGTACGGGATGTCGAACGTCTGCAGCGCGGTGATCGTGCGGAAGATCAGCGCGACGACGATCGACGGCATCAGCATCGGCAGCGTGATCTCGCGGAACTGTTGAAAGTGCGACGCGCCGTCGACCTCGGCCGCCTCGTACAGCGAGCGCGGGATCATCGTCAGGCCCGCCAGCAGGATCAGCGCCATGAACGAGCTCGTCTTCCAGACGATCGTCACGCACACCGCGGCGAACGCCCAGCCGGGGCGCAGCAGCCACATCGTCGGCTCGCCGCCGGCGCCCAGGCGGCGCACGACGTCGTTGACGATCCCGTACTCGGTGTGGAAGAACCACGCGAAGATGAGCCCGGCGAACGCGAGCGGCATCGCCCATGGCAGCAACAGCGCGAGGCGCACGGGCCAGCGCCGCCGGAACGGCAGGTTGGCGAGCAGCGCGAGGCCGAGCCCGACCACCAGCGCGGCCGGCACGGTGATGAGCGTGATCGCCACCGTGTGCCACGTCGCCGTCCAGAACTCGGTGTCGTGGAACGCGATCCTGTAGTTGTCGAGCCCGACGAACCGGTGGCCGTGGCCTCCGGACAGCCGCGCGTCGAAGAAGCTCTGGTAGATGATGCGCCCGATCGGGTAGACGACGATCAGCGCGAGCAGCGCGAATGCCGGCGCGAGCAGCACGACGGCGAGCGTGCGCTCGCCCGGGTCGCGCACGCGGTCGAGGATCGCCATCGGCGATGCGGCGTTGGCGGCTGCCGCGCCGCTAGCGCATCACGCGCGCGAGCTTCGACTGGATCTCGGCGACGCCCTCCTCCGGGGTCCGCGAGCGCGCCAGCACCGCGCTCGTCGTCGTGCGGATCACGTCGCTCACCTGGCCGTAGTCGCGGCTCATCGGCCGGTTCTTGCCGGCGATGACGACGTTGGCGGCGTCCTTGAACCACGGCACCGCCTTGACGACGTCGGGATCGACGTAGACGCCCTGGTACGTCGGCAGCAGCGAGCCTTCGATCGCGAGGAACTTGCTCGACGCCGGCGTGGCGAGGAACTGCACGAGCTTGGCCGCCTCCGCCTTGTTCTTGGAGAACGCGCTCACCGCCCATTGCCAGCCGCCCACGCACGTGGCGCTCTTGCCGCCCGCCATCGCCGGCAGCGGCATCACGCCGACCTTGCCCTGCACCGTCGAGTCCTTGTCGGCCTGGAAGCGGTCCCAGGCGAAGCCCCAGTTGATCGCGAAGATCACCTGCCCCGCCTTGAACTCGTTGACGGTGTCGGGGGTCTTGACCTCGGCGACGTTGCGCTTGATGACGCCCTGGTCGACCATCGCGAGCCACTTGTCGAGGCCCTTGACCGCCGCTGTCTTGTCGAGCGTCATCTTCCCCGACGCGTCGTTGAACTCGCGGCCCTGGCTCCAATACGGCAGCAGGAACGTGCACACCGCGCCCTCGATTGGCGCGCCCTGGATCGACAGCCCCTGCAGGTTCGGGTTCTTCTCGCCCGCCTGGATCGTCTTCGACGCCGCGGCGAGCTCGTCCCAGGTCTTCGGCTCGGCGATGTGATAGCGCTCGAGCAGGTCCTTGCGGTAGTACATGAACATCGCGTCGGCGAAGCCCGGCATCGCCGCGACCTTGCCGTCGACGACGTCGGCCTGCAGGTACACCGGCAGGTACGGCTTCATCACCGCGTCGGCCTTGCCGATGTACGCGTCGAGCGGCTCGAGCCAGCCGGCGCCGAAGTACTGCGCCGGGTTGACGATGTCGATCATGTAGATGTCGATCGCCGAGTCCTTGGCGTTCAGCACCGTCGACAGGTACTGGCGCTGCAGCTCGCTCGTGGCGCCGCCGGTCTCGATGTCGATCTTGATGCCCGGATGCGCGGCCTCGTACTGGTCGAACAGCTTGCGCATCAGGTCGGGGCGCTGGTTGGCGCCGCCCGAGAACACGCGCAGCGTGGTGGCGGCATTGGCGACCGGCGCCACGGCGGCGATCGCGAGAGCCGCGCAGGCGAGTGCGGCGAAAGCGAGGCGGAATCGTTGCATGCTGCGGTCTCCTTCAGTGGGCGGATGGCGCCGACAGCGCGGTCCCGCTGGCGGCATCGAACAATGCGACGTGCGACGGATCGACGTACAGCGTCACCGGCGTTCCCGGCGGCTCGCGAAACGCCGCCGGGCAGCGCGCCACGACCTCGGCGGCGCCGAGCTTCAGCGTGACGAGCACCTCGGCGCCGAGCGGCTCGAGCAAGCATACCGCCGCCGGCAGCGCGATGTCGGCGCCGGCGCGGGCGAGCCGCAAATTTTCCGGGCGCACGCCCAGTTTCAACGCCGCGCCGCGTGCCGCGCCGGCGAGCGAGCGTGACGCGAGCGGCACGCGCACGCCGCCGAGATCCGCGGCGTCGCCATCGAGCCGGCAATCGACGAGGTTCATCGGCGGCGCGCCGATGAAGCCGGCGACGAACGTCGTCGCGGGGCGGTGGTAGATCGCGTCGGGCGTGTCGTACTGCATCCGGTGGCCGCCGGACAGCACGGCGATGCGGTCGGCGAGCGTCATCGCCTCCACTTGGTCGTGCGTGACGTAGATGATCGTCGCGCCGAGTCGCTGGTGCAGCCGCTTGATCTCGCTGCGCATCTCGTTGCGCAACTGCGCATCGAGGTTCGACAGCGGCTCGTCGAACAGGAACACCTTGGGCTCGCGGACGATCGCGCGGCCGATCGCGACGCGCTGGCGCTGGCCGCCGGACAGCGCCGCCGGGCGGCGGTCGAGCATGCCGTCGATGCGCAAGAGCTTCGCCGCGTCCATCACGCGGCGGCGGATCTCGTCCTCGGGCGTCTTGCGCAGCCTCAGTCCGAAGGCCATGTTTTCGAACAGCGTCTTGTGCGGATAGAGCGCGTAGTCCTGGAACACCATCGCGATGTCGCGGCTGCGCGGCGGCAGCGCGTTGACCACCTGCCCGCCGATGCGCACCTCGCCCGCGGTGATCGATTCGAGCCCCGCGATCATCCGCAACAGCGTGCTCTTGCCGCAGCCCGACGGGCCGACGAACACGACGAACTCGCCGTGGCGGACGTCGAGATCGATGCCGTGCAGGACGTCGCTGCGACCGTCGTAGCTCTTCGACACGCCGCGGAGCGCGACGTCGGCCATCAATACCGGCCGGTGAGCGCGGGGCCCGCGGTATCGCGCGGTGCAGCCGGGCCGGCGGCCGCGCGCGCCGCATCGAGCGCGGCCTTGCCGCTTTTCATCAGGAGCCCGAGGTCGGAGCCGATCGCGAGGAAGTCGTAGCCCATCGCGCGGTAGCTGGCGACGACCTCGGGCGTGCCGCCCACCGTGCCGATCGGCATGCCGATCGCGCCCGCGCGCTTTGCAGCATCCGTCATCAGCGCCGTCACTTCGCCATGCGCGGTGTTGCCGGCGTAGCCCAGGCTGCCGGCGAGATCGCCGGGTCCCACGAACAACGCGTCGACGCCCGGCACAGCGGCGATCGATTCGAGCGCGGCGATCGCGGCCGGCGATTCGAGCTGGACGATCACCGCATTGCGCGCGTTGGCGCTCGCCGGGAATCCCGGCAGCGTACCGAAGCGCGACGCGCGGCTCATCGCGGCGATGCCGCGCACGCCATGCGGCGGATAGCGCGTCGCGGCCACTGCGCGCCGCGCCTCGTCGGCATCCTGCACGAACGGAAACAGCAGCGTCGCAGCGCCCGCATCGAGCACGCGTTTCACCATGACGGGCTCGTTCCACGGCACGCGCACGACCGGGGCCATCGGCGTGTTGCCCACCGCCTGGAGCATCTGCACCAGCGTGGTCAGGTCGATCGGCGTGTGCTCCATGTCGAGCACGCCCCAGTCGAATCCCATCGTGCCGACGGCCTCGGCAACGATCGGGCTTGCCGACATGATCCACGTGCCGACCGGCAGCCGTGTGCTGCGTGCCGCGAGCAGCGCGCGCAGCGGGTTGGGGTCCGGTGTCGAAGGGTCCGCGTTCATGGCGACGGTGCAGTGGAGGGTTGCCGGGTCGTCGCGGCGCGACGCTCGCGAGCGCCGCCGCATCGCGATTGTAGGGCGAAACCCGAACCCGCGCGGCGGGCCCGCGGCGTTCCCGGCGGGCCGGCAAAAGCTGCCGTATCATCCCGGATCGCCAGACCCAAACTCACGCTGTTCCCATGGAGAACGACCGCATGAACGCCCCAATCGCCTGGAAACGCTGGATGCTCACGCTGATCGGCGCGGTATTGATCTCGGCCTGCGCAACCCAGCCGACGAGCACCGTCACGTACTACGGCACGATCGAGAGCATCACGCTGCAGCGTGCCGGCTCGACCGACCCGATCAACGTCGGTTCGGTGCTGGGTGGAATCGCCGGCGCGGTCATCGGTTACCAGTTCGGCGGCGGCGTCGGCAAGGGCCTCCTGACGGCAGCCGGTGCCGTCGGTGGCGCTCTGCTCGGCAACGAGGTGCAGAAATCGCAGGACCGCGACCGCTACCAGATCACCGTGCGCCTGGAAAACGGCGGCACGCTCGTCGTGTCGGAAGTCGACGAGGGGCAGTTGCGCGTCGGCGATCGCGTCCGCGTCGTCAACAACCGCGTCTACCGCGCCTGACGGTCAGTCGTCGCGGCGCGGAGCGCGGCGCCGCGGCGCGAAGACAATGCGCTGACGCGGTACGCGGCGGCGCGGTCGGCATCGCGACCGCGCTGCGCCGGTGTTACCGCACCGCGCTTACTTGCCGCCGGTTGGCAGCGCGTATGCCAGCACGTAGTCGCCGGGCGGCGTGTGCATGAAGTGATGGCCGCCGGCCATGAAGCCGATGAACTCGCGGCCGTCGACCTCGAAAGCCATCGGCGTCGCCTGGCCGCCCGCCGGGAGCTTGTCGCTCCACAGCACCTTCCCCGTGTCGATGTCGATCGCGCGGATCAGGTTGTCGGTCGTGGCGGCGATGAACACGAGACCGCCCGCGGTGACCAGCGCGCCGCCGTTGTTCGGCGTGCCGATCGTGATCGGCAGCATCGACGGAATGCCGAACGGCCCATTGGCGCGCGCCTGGCCAAGCGGCTCGTCCCACAGCGTCTTGCCGGTCGAGAGCTGTACCGCCCGGATGCCGCCGTAGGGCGGCTGCGTGCACATCATGCCGGTGAAGAGCCGCCAGCCCGGATGGATCTCGGTCGCGTACGGCGCGCCGAACTGCGGCGCGTACTCGACGCGGCCCGGCGGGATCGGCTTGTGCGGCACGTTGATCGGCGCGAGGCCGATCTTGTCGGCCTCCTTGCGGGGCAGCAGGCGATCGAAGTTCGCCATGTTGTTGTAATTGACGATCATGATGTCCCGCGCCGGGTCGATTGCGACGCTGCCCCAGTCCGAGCCGCCGTTGTAGCCCGGGTATTCGAGGTACGGGCGGTCGGTGGTCGGCGGCGTGTAGCGCCCCTGGTAGCTGACGCGATGGAACTGGATTCGGCACGCGAGCTGGTCGAGCGGCGTGATGCCCCACATGTCGCGCTCGGTGAGATCGGGCTTGGCGACGGAGTTGTAGCCCGAATACGGCTGCGTCGGCGAAAGCCGGTTCGCCTCGACGCCGCCGGACGGCGCCTTGCGCTCCTCGACCGGGAACAGCGGCTTGCCGGTGCGCCGGTCGAGCACGTAGATCTCGCCCTGCTTGCTCGGGATCACCACCGCCGGCACGGTGCCGTTGGCGGTCGGGACGTCGACGAGCGTCGGCTGCGAGCCGAGGTCGTAGTCCCAGACGTCGTAATGCACGGTCTGGAAGTGCCAGACGGGCTTGCCTGTCGTGACGTCGAGCGCGACGAGCGAGCTCGAGTACTCGTTCTCGTAATTCTTGCGATTGCCGCCGAAGTAGTCGACCGAAGAATTGCCGAGGGGCACGTAGACGTAGCCGAGCTTGTCGTCGCCGGCGGCCGACGTCCACATGTTCGGCGTGCCGCGCGTGTAGGTTTGGCCGGGGGCGGGCGCGCCCGTGTCGTCGGGCCGGCCCATGTCCCACGCCCACGCGAGCTTGCCGGTCATCACGTCGTAGCCGCGGATGACGCCGGACGGCGCGTCCTCCGCCTGGCCGTCCTGGACCTGCGCGCCCATGACGACGATGTTGCGCACGATCGTCGGCGCCGCGACGTTGCCGTACCAGCCCGGCACCGTTTCGCCGATGCCTTCGCTCAGGTCGACGATGCCGGCGCGGCCGAAGTCGTCACAGGGCTTGCCCGATTCGGCGTCGATCGCGATGAGGCGGGCGTCGAGCGTACCCTCGACGATGCGCGCGGCACAGGCTTCGTGGGGCGACGCCTGCGGGTCCTTGTAGTACGCGACGCCGCGACACGTCGCGCCGTACGGGATCGCATCGTCGGGAACCTTCGGGTCGTAGCGCCAGATCTCCTTGCCGGTCGCAGCGTCGAGCGCGATCACGATATCCTTGGCCGAGCACAGGAACATGCGGTCGCCGACCTTGAGCGGCGTGGTCTCGGGCGAATATTTGTCCTTGGTCGCCTTGCTGTGCGGAAGGTCGCCGGTCCGGTACGTCCATACGCGCTCGAGCTTCGCGACGTTGTCGCGATCGATGCCCTTGAGGTCGGAATAGCGCAGCGCGTGGTTGCTGCCGCCCCACGCGGTCCAGTCCTTGTCCGACGAGGCGGCCATGTCGTCCGCCGTCGCGTGGCCCGCGGCGGACGGCGCGGTCGCGGCGCGCGCGTCGCGCGTCCCGGTGTGCATCGCGACGGCACCGATCGCACCGAGCGCGATCACGGCGACCACGCTCGCCGTCGCCTTCACGTGATGACCGATGCGATACGCACCGATCGTCCCGGGCGCCGTGTCGGGCGCGACCACGGTGTCCGGCGCGACCACGGAATCGCCGGCCGTGCGGTCGACGACCACGACCTCGCCGGCCCGGCGCGAGGCGCGCCGCAGCACGCCGATGAACGCCAGCGCGATCAGCGCGAGCACGGTCGGCGCGACGACGCGCGGCACCAGCGCCCATCCGTCGTAACCCACTTCCCACACCGCCCAGATCCACGTCAGCGCCGTGGTCAGCCAGAGGACGCCGATGCCCCATGGGGCGCCCATCAAAAAGCCGGCCGCGGCGACGATGAAGCCGATGCCGCCGAACAGGTAGTACCACGACCCGCCCAGCGCGATCAGCCACACGCCGCCGATCGCGAGGTAGAGGCCGATCAGCAGCAGGATGATGCCGTAGACGATCGCGAGCCAGCCACCGACCGAGCGGCGCAGGACGCTGAACGATGAAATCCGACGTTGCATTGACGCACCTCGTGACCACAAGAACCGGACTTCACGTTAGTGCGCCTGTGACTTCCGCGCAGTCGGCGCGACGCTGATTCGCGATGTGCACCGTCGCCTGCGAACGCATCGGCAAATGTCCGACTTCCCGCGTCGCAGTTTGCGGGCGCGCAACTGCGGCGTTGCCAGGCGGCATCACGGTTGCCGTGATCGGCCGTCAGCGGCCGCCGCAGCGGGCGACACCGAACTCATGGCCGTCGATCCGACAGGGGTCACCTTGAACCGGTGGCCGGCGGCCCCCGGCCTGCAATCCGCCACATCCATGCGATTCCCCGCGCGGCAATGACCTTTCGCAAGCGGCGTACCGCTACGAGGGCCTGGCGGCCGCGGGCATCGTGAAGCGCGGCTCGGGCAGGCCCGCGACGCCGACGTCGACGGCGAAGAGGCCGCCGGCCGCCGGCTGTGCAGCGAGCTCCGCGGGCGTGAGCTTCTGCCGCGCGGTGGTAACGAACAGCGTGCGAAGGTCCGGTCCGCCGAACGCGCACGACGTCACCTGCGTTGCCGGCAATGCGACGCTGCGGTCGACGCGGCCATCCGGCAGGATGCGCGCGACGATGCCGCCGCCGTAGCGCGCGCTCCACACGCCGCCCTCCTCGTCGACGGCCGCGCCGTCCGGCCGGCCCGGGAGGCCTTCGGCGTTCAGGACGCGCATCGTGCCGAGTGTTCCCGCGTTCGCGTCGAAATCGTAGGCACGCAGCCGCCCGTCGCGGGTGTCGGCGAAATACATCGTGCGATCGTCGGGACTCCACGCGATCGCGTTGGGCACGGTGATCTCGCCCAGCATCCGCGTGCACGCGAGCTGGGCGTCGATCCGGTAGAGTGCGCCGGTCGTCGCGAGGCCGAAATCGCGCATCGTGCTCACCCACAGCCGGCCGCGGCGATCGCACTTGCTCTCGTTGAGGCGATTGTCGAGCGACGCCGTCTCGGGCGCGCACAGCGGCGCCAGCACCGACGTGCGCGGGTCGAAGACGAACACGCCGAGGCGCAGCGACACGAGCACGCGAGCGTCGCGCGTCAGCATCACCGCGCCGCACAGGTCGGGCATCGCGAAGCTCTCGAGCGCGCCGGTCGACGGGTCGAGACGCCGCAGCGCCGGCGCGCGTATGTCGATCCACCACAGCCGCTGCGATTCTCCGCACCACACCGGCGACTCACCGACGACGTCGACGTTCGCGCCGATGCGCTCAGCGCGCTTGCTGCCATGCTTCATGAAACCGCTCCTCGCTCCGGTTCGGCGTTCACCGTCGCCGCGATTATGCAAGGTCGCGCATCGCAGGTTACCGTAGGACGAAACCGACGCGCGATGCGCGCAACGTCCGATTGGCCCCACGTCGCTCCCTCGCTATCGTCGACTTGTCCGTCTCCCGTCGTCGCGATCCCGGAATCCCGCCTTTCGTCGCGACCGGCGCCTCGAACACGATCCCATGCAGACCGTTGCCGACTTCCTCCTCGATCGCCTCGCGGAGTTCGGCGTGCGCCGCATCTACGGCTTTCCGGGCGACGGCATCAACGGCATCATGGGCGCGCTCAATCGCGCGGGCGATCGCTTCGAGTTCATCCAGGTTCGCCACGAGGAGATGGCCGCGTTCATGGCCTGCGGCCACGCCAAGTTCACCGGCGACGTCGGTGTCTGCCTCGCCACTTCGGGGCCCGGCGCAATTCACCTCCTGAACGGCCTCTACGACGCGAAGCTCGATCACCAGCCCGTCGTCGCGATCGTCGGCCAGCAGGCGCGCGCGGCGCTGGGGGGCAGCTACCAGCAGGAAGTCGACCTGACGACGCTGTTCAAGGACGTCGCCGGCGCGTACGTCGAGGAGGTCGTCACGCCGCCGCAGATGCGCCACGTCGTCGACCGCGCGCTGCGCATCGCCAAGGCGCAACGCACGGTGACGTGCATCATCGTGCCCAACGACCTGCAGCAGCTCGAGGCCGAAGCGCCGCCGCGCGCGCACGGCACCGTGCATTCCGGCGCCGGCTACGTGGTCGCGCGGCCGCAGCCCTCCGACGACGAGCTCGCTCGCGCCGCCGAGGCGCTCAACGCCGGCAGCAAGGTGGCGATGCTGGTCGGCGCGGGCGCGCTGCACGCCACGCGCGAGATCGTCGACGTCGCCGACGCGCTCGGCGCGGGCGTCGCCAAGGCGCTGCTCGGCAAGGCCGCAGTGCCGGACGCGCTGCCGTTCGTCACCGGCTCGATCGGCCTCCTCGGCACGCAGCCGAGCTACCGGATGATGATGGACTGCGACACGCTGCTGATGGTCGGCTCGGCGTTCCCCTATTCAGAATTCCTGCCGGAGGAGGGTCACGCGCGCGGCGTGCAGATCGACATCGAGCCGCGAATGACGTCGATCCGCTACCCGATGGAGGTGAACCTGATCGGCGACAGCCGCGAGACGCTCGCGCGCCTGCTGCCGCTCTTGTCGCGCAAGACCGAGCGGCGCTGGCGGGCGCGCATCGAGAAGGACGTCGCCGAGTGGTGGAAGACGCTCGAGGCGCGCGCGATGGTCGACGCCGATCCCATCAACCCGCAGCGCGTGTTCTGGGAGCTGTCGCCACGCATTCCCGACCGCGCGATCCTGACCTGCGATTCCGGCTCGTCGGCCAACTGGTATGCGCGCGATCTCAAGCTGCGCGAGGGCATGATGGCCTCGCTGTCGGGTGGCCTCGCGACGATGGGGCCCGGCGTGCCGTACGCGATCGCCGCCAAGTTCGCGCATCCCGACCGCATCGCGATCGCGATGGTCGGCGACGGCGCGTTCCAGATGAACGGCATGAACGAGCTCATCACCATCGGCAAGTACTGGAAGCGCTGGTCCGATCCGCGGCTGGTGATCATGGTGCTCGCCAACCAGGACCTGAACCAGGTGACCTGGGAGCAGCGCGCGATGGAAGGCGATCCCAAGTACGCGGCGTCGCAGGACATTCCCGACTTCCCGTACGCGCGCTACGCCGAATCGATCGGACTCGCCGGTATTCGCGTCGACCGCGCCGATCGCGTCGGCGCCGGTTGGGACGCGGCACTCGCCGCCGACCGGCCCGCGCTGCTCGAGATCGTCACCGACCCGGACGTGCCACCGCTGCCGCCGCACATCACCTTCAAGCAGGCGCGCGCCTACGCCGAATCGATCGTCAAGGGCGATCCCGACGCGAAGGGCATCATGCGCGCGTCGATCAAGGAGCTCTTCGCGTAACGCGCGTGCAGCCATGGATACGCGACGTCGAATCGAGGCGCCGATCGAGCGCATCGGCGTCGAGGCTTTCCGGATTCCCACCGACGCGCCGGAGTCGGACGGCACGCTCGCCTGGTCGTCGACGACGATGGTGCTGGTCGAGGCGAGCGCCGCCGGCGAAACCGGCATCGGCTACAGCTACACCGGGCGTGCCGCGGCAACGCTGATTGACGATCTTCTGGCCGGAAGCGTGACGGGCCGCGACGCGATGGATACGCCCGCCTGCTGGCAAGCGATGGTCGACGCGATCCGCAACCTCGGTCGCCCGGGCATCGCCGCGACGGCCATCGCCGCGGTGGACAACGCGCTGTGGGACCTGAAGGCCCGCATCCTTGCGCTGCCGCTCGCCGACCTCCTCGGACGCGCGCGCGACGCGATCCCGGTCTACGGCAGCGGCGGTTTCACGTCGTACACCGACGAGCGCCTCGCCGCGCAGCTCGGCGGCTGGGTGCGCGAGGGCATCGGCGCGGTGAAGATGAAGGTCGGCCGCGAGCCGGGTCGCGACGTCGCGCGCGTGGAAGCCGCGCGCCACGCGATCGGGCCGGCGGCCGCGCTCTTCGTCGACGCCAACGGCGCGTACGGCCGCAAGTCGGCACTCGCCTTCGCCCACGATTTCGCCGGGCTCGGCGTCACGTGGTTCGAGGAACCGGTGTCGAGCGACGACCTCGAGGGGCTGCGCCTCGTCCGCGACCGCGCGCCGCCGCCGATGGAGATCGCCGCCGGCGAATACGGCTATGACGCGTTCTACTTCCGGCGCATGTGCGAATCCGGCGCGGTGGACGTGCTGCAGGCCGACGCCACGCGCTGCCTCGGCATCACCGGCTTCATGCGCGTCGCCGCGCTCGCCGACGCGTTCGGCCTGCCGTTGTCCAGCCATTGTGCGCCGTCGATCCACGCCCATCCGTGCTGCGCGGCGCCGCGCGTGCGCCACCTCGAATACTTCCACGACCACGTGCGCATCGAGCGGCTCCTGTTCGACGGCGCGCTCGCGCCGGTCGACGGCATGCTCGCGCCGGCGCGCGATCGTCCCGGTTTCGGGCTCACGCTGAAGCGCGCCGACGCCACGCGCTACGCCCTGTGAAGGACGACGCCGCTCCCGTCGTGAAGGACGATCCCGCGCCGCGCGCGGCGGTGTCGCCCGGCGTCGACCGCGACGCCCTCGCCCGCCGCCTCGCCGCCGATCTCGAAGGCGAGGTCCGCTTCGACGACGGCAGCCGCGCGCTCTACGCGACCGACGGCTCCAACTATCGGCAGGTGCCGATCGGTGTCGTCGTTCCGCGCTCGATCGACGACGTGACGAAGACGCTGGCCGCCTGCCGCGAGGCCGGTGCGCCGGTGCTCGCGCGCGGCGGCGGCACGAGCCTCGCCGGGCAGTGCTGCAACGTCGCGGTCGTCATCGACTTCTCGAAATACCTGCACCGCATCGTCGCGCTCGATCCCGTCGCGCGGCAGGCGCGCGTCGAGCCGGGTGTCGTGCTCGACGACCTGCGCGACGCCGCCGAGCGCCACCACCTGACGTTCGCGCCGGACCCTTCGACGCATTCGCACAACACGCTGGGCGGGATGATCGGCAACAACTCCTGCGGCGTGCACTCGGTGATGGGCGGCAAGACCAGCGACAACGTCATCGCGCTCGACGTCGTCACCTACGACGGCACGCGGATGACCGTCGGCCCGACCGACGACGCGACGTTCGCCGGCATCGTTCGCGACGGCGGCCGGCGTGCCGAGATCTATCGCGCGCTGCGCAGCTTGCGCGACCGCTACGCCGACGAGATCCGCGCGCGCTTCCCGAAGATCCCGCGGCGCGTGTCCGGCTTCGCGCTCGACGAGCTCCTGCCCGAGAACGGCTTCAACGTCGCGCGCGCGCTGGT
>Ga0134125_10002611_pt1 | contig 21211 bp, 14 predicted proteins | sample KB31751_FD_96464 | JGI IMG/M metagenome (GOLD analysis project Ga0134125, IMG submission 96464) | Terrestrial soil microbial communities with excess Nitrogen fertilizer from Kellogg Biological Station, Michigan, USA - KB3-175-1 | ecosystem: Environmental > Terrestrial > Soil > Unclassified ... | reverse complement strand
GGCGTCTGCATGAACCCGGAATTCCTGCGCGAAGGCACCTCTATTCAGGACTTTTACAATCCTCCAAAAACCGTGATTGGGGAATTTGATACCAAATCCGGCGATAAACTTGCCGAAATCTATAAAAGCCTGCCCGGTCCTCTCATTCGCACCCAGCTACAGGTCGCCGAAATGGTCAAATACGCCGACAACACATTCCACGCGGTGAAGGTCTGTTTTGCCAATGAAATTGGAAATATCGCGCAGGCCATGGGCGTGGATAGTCACCGCCTCATGGAGATATTCTGCCTCGACACCAAGTTGAATTTGTCCCCTTACTATCTGAAACCAGGATTCGCTTTCGGCGGATCGTGCCTTCCCAAGGACTTGCGCTCCATCTCTTACCACGCAAAGGCCCGGGACATTCCTACTCCAATGCTGGGCTCTGTCCTTGAAAGCAATGAACACCAGGTCAAAAAAATCATCAAGAAATTGATGTCGTATAAAGGTCGCTCGCTGGGATTTCTTGGCCTGAGCTTTAAAGACGGCACCGATGACCTGCGCGAAAGCCCAATCGTCGATGTCATCGAAACCATGATCGGCAAAGGATACGCAGTCCGTATCCATGACCGGAATGTGTCCATGGCAAAGCTGATGGGCGCCAACAAGGAATACATCGAAAAGGAAATTCCTCATATCTCCGACCTTCTCTGCGCCTCCCCTGAGGAATTAATTTCCAAAAGTGATGTTCTCATTATTGCCAGCAAGGACAGTTCGTATTCCGCTTTGCTCAAGAATGTGAACGGAAATAAAGCCATTGTTGATCTCGTAAGGCTCTTTACTCCCGAAGACCATCCGCAGACCGAATACTACGGAATTTGCTGGTGAGCATGGCAAACAAGCATTCGAACGAGTGTCGGCAAAAGAATGTCTGACAAGTTGCTGCATATCTCTGTTTGTATCTGCACTTACAAACGCCCTGATCTGCTACAGCGCCTCTTGCGCGATCTCCTGACCCAGGAAACCGGCGGCCTCTTTACTTACTCGATTGTCGTCGTGGACAACGACCATGCGCAATCGGCCCAGCCCGTCGTGAGTGAGTTGGCATCTGGCTCCTCCGTCCCGGTCAAGTATTGCGTTGAGCCGCGGCAAGGCATCGCCATGGCCCGCAATCATGCGGTCGCAAACGCCACCGGCGAATTTATTGCTTTTATTGATGATGATGAGTTTCCCATCAGAGAATGGCTCCTCCGCTTATTCAGTACCTGGAAACAAAACAGCGTGGATGGCGTCCTCGGTCCCGTCAAGCCGCACTTTAACGCGGACGCGCCCAAATGGGTCATCGAAGGTGGACTGTTCGATCGTCCTCTTCATCCAACCGGATTACAGCTCGCGTGGAGCCAATGCCGGACCGGGAATGTTCTTCTTAAAAGACAGCTTTTTGACGGCCCCACTCCGTTCCGCCCTGAATGCCTGAATGGCGAAGACCAGGATTTTTTCAAGCGAATGATCGAAAAAGGGCACTCATTTATCTGGTGTAATGAGGCTGTCGCGTATGAGGTCGTTCCTCCCGCGCGCTGGAAGCGCAGTTTCCTGGTGCGGCGCGCCCTGTTCCGGGGAGTTTTCTCCCTGCGCAACTATCGCTTTTCGCCCTCCAGAGTGCTGCAATCGGCCATCGCGGCCCCAGCCTATGCGTTGACTCTCCCGGTCGCGCTGCTTTTAGGGCAGGCCCCATTTATGCGTTACGTCTTCAAGATGTCTTATCATGTGGGCAGGCTTCTTGCGGTGGTGGGAATTAACCCAATCAAAGGGCAGTACGTAACAGACTAGACAGGGCACGATCCTTCAATGATTTAATAGTTTTCATACGGAGAGGTCGCCGTTGGTTAAGGCAGCGGCCGGCTTGCTGGCCGCGGTGGGAAACCATCCGAGGGTTCGAATCCCTTCCCTCTCCGCCATTTTCCGCTCCAACCATCCGCCGCATGCCTCCTCGTTTTTCCCCGCGGAAGGGCCTCGTAGCAGCTTTCGATTTTGTTAAAACCTTCACTTATGATTCGGCTTGTCTGAGGAGATGATTTCCATATGTCACTAATTACCGTCTGCGGGATGGAGGTCCGAATTCAGGGAAGATTGCTCCGCTTCGCGCGCCTGGAAGCCGACAAGTTCCACTATTTGGAGGATCCCCAGACACTCGTGGATGCATTGAAAAAGTGTCCGGCGCGCATTGACCTGTTTACCTTCTTGCAGAGACTGCCGGAAACTCAGCCGAAATTCCCTTATCCAATGGAATGGGACAATTTGGCGGTAGTGCCTGTCACTACCTATGATCACTGGCTGAAAGAGCAAATCGGATTCAAAGCGCGCAACAAAGCGAAACAAGCAGAGAAAAAAGGAGTTGTGATCCGCGAAGTTCCTTTTAGCGAAAGCCTGGTGAAAGGAATTTGGGAGGTTTACAACGAGTGTCCTGTGCGGCAAGGCGTGCCTTTTCGCCACTACGGAAAAGATCTGGACACCGTTCGCCGGGAGGAAGCCACTTTTTTGGACACCAGCATTTTTATCGGAGCGTTTCTCGAGGAGCGATTGATCGGTTTCATCAAATTAGTCCACGATCCAGCTCGAGGCCAGGCTGGAACCATGAATGTTGTCTCCATGATCAGTCAGCGTGACAAGGCTCCTACCAACGCGTTAATCGCCCATGCGATCAAGGCCTGCGCCGAGCGTGGAATTCCTTACCTTTCCTATGCGAACTTTGCCTATGGAAAAAAGCAGCGCAGCTCGCTCAGCGACTTTAAGGAACGTAACGGCTTCCAAAAAATTGACCTGCCGCGTTATTACGTTCCTTTGACCCGGGCGGGCGCGCTTGCGTTTCAGCTAGGCCTGCATCGCAGATTCGTGGATCGCCTGCCGGAGTCCGTTGCCGCCAGGCTCCGCGATGTGCGGGCGGCTTGGTACAACCGGAAATACCAGTCAGCCACGGAATCTGCATAACCTACTCGGAGAACGATGCCAGGAATCGTTGGTCTTATAACTAAAATGCCCCGTGAATGGGCCGAGCCGCAGCTTCGGCGCATGGTCCAATCCATCCACCATGAATCTTTCTACGGGACTGGGACTTGGGTGGATGAGTCGCTTGGAATCTACGTCGGCTGGGCGATTCCTAAAGGCTCCTTCTCCGATGGAATGCCAATTTGCAACGAACGCGGAGACGTTGTCCTTGTTTTTTCCGGAGAAGAATATCCAGATCCCGGCATTGCACCGCAGCTCAAGCTGAAAGGTCACACTTTAAATCCAACGGGTCCTTCCTATCTTGTCCACCTCTACGAAGAAGATTCTTCCTTTCCTGCGGCCCTGAATGGAAGGTTTCACGGGCTCCTGGTGGATCAAAAGCAGAAAACGGCCACGCTCTTCAATGATCGTTATGGCATGCACCGCCTCTATTACCACGAGTCAAAAGAGGCGTTTTATTTCGCCGCCGAAGCCAAGGCGATTCTTCAGGTCCGCCCGGAACTTCGACGCGTGAATGCCAGGGGCCTGGGAGAACTCATTGCCTGCGGTTGCGTACTCGAGAATCGGACGCTCTTTGAAGGCATCCATGTGCTTCCACCCGCTTCCGCTTGGAGTTTTCAGAACGGGTCCATAAAGCAAAAAGAAAACTACTTTGAGCCTCAACAGTGGGAACAGCAGGAACTTCTCGATCCCGAATCCTACTACCAGCAGCTTCGTGAAGTCTTCACTCGCAATCTCCCGCGCTACTTTAATGGCCAGCAGAATATCGGCATGTCGCTCACCGGCGGTCTCGACACCCGCATGATTCTTGCCTGGCACAAGTCTGCTCCGGACGCCCTTCCTTGCTATTCCTTCGCAGGCATGTTTCGCGATTGCCAGGATGTCCGCATCGCCCGCAAAGTGGCGAGCGCTTGCCATCAGTCCCACCAGATAATTCCCGTGGGCAAAGAGTTTCTTGCCAATTTTCCCTACTTCGCGGAACGAACGGTGTATCTCACGGATGGCTGCACAGACGTAAGCCACGCTCCCGATCTTTTCGCGAACCAAAGGGCCGCAAAAATCGCGCCCGTGCGCATGACCGGCAATTATGGCGGCGAAGTGCTGCGCCGCGTCCGCGCATTCAAACCGATCCAGCCCGCTGCCGGGCTTTTCTGCCGGGAGATGCTGGACTCAACCAATATGGCGGCCCAGACGTATAAGGGCTTGCTGCAATCGCATCCGCTTTCCTTCGCTGTCTTCAAGCAGGCGCCCTGGCACCACTACGGCCTGCTGGCGCTGGAACAAACGCAAGTGGTCCTGCGGTCTCCCTATTTGGACAATGACTTTGTCCAAACCGTATTCCGGGCCCCCGCTTCCGCCCTTGTGAACAATGACATTTGTCTGCGCTTGATTGCGGATGGTGATGCCGGTCTTCGACGCATGCGGACTGATCGCGGCCTGGGCGGTAGCCGCGGAAAATTCACCCGGACTCTCACCCGCGAATTCCTTGAGTTCACATTCAAAGCGGAGTATGCCTACGACTATGGCATGCCTCAGTCGCTAGCGCGCGTGGATCATATTTTCTCCCGGTTGCACTTTGAACGGCTTTTCCTGGGCAGGCATAAGTTCTATCATTTCCGGGTCTGGTACCGCGACCAGCTTTCCCGGTATATTCGCGAAATGCTCCTTGATTCGCGCAGTCTTTCGCGTCCATACCTGGAACGGAAATCTCTGGAAACCATGGTCAACGGTCATCTAAAAGGGAACCGGAACTATACCACCGAAATCCACAAGCTTTTAACACTGGAATTGTGGCACCGCCTCTTCCTCGATTCTTCGGCCAGCTAATTCATGTCACCCCAAATCGCCACCCTCGTTTTCATTCTTGGGATCACCGGCCTTTTCTGGCTCGACCGGAAAGCCAAGGCCCGGCCCTCAATCGCGCTTTGGATCCCCGTAATTTGGCTCTGGATTGTCGGCTCTCGCGAAGTGTCCCGTTGGATAGCAACTTTTCAAGGCGCCATTACCTACGTTTCCACCGGTGAAAATCCCTATCTGGAAGGAAACCCCATTGACCGGATTGTGTATGCCCTCCTGATGGTGCTTGGGATTGTGGTGATTGTCAGAAGATGGCCGCGCGTACTTCAGGTCCTGCGCGCCAATAAGCCCATACTTCTTTTTTCCCTCTATTGTGGAATCAGTGTTCTGTGGTCTGACCATTCCGACGTTTCTTTTAAGCGCTGGCTTAAGTCCCTCGGCGATTTGATCGTAATTCTTGTCGTGCTGACCGAAGCGGACCCGGTCGCCGCCATCAAAAGCCTTCTGGTCAGGGTCGGATTTCTACTCGCCCCGATCTCCATCCTCTTTATTAAGTACTACTCAATGATTGGGAAGGCATTCAAACACTATGGCTTGGCGATCTATGTGGGGGTCGCCATCACGAAAAACCTTCTCGGCGTAATCTGCTTGCTTTTCGGGCTGGCCTCGCTCTGGCGGTTTATCAATGCCTACAAAGATAAAGGCAACAAAACCAGGGTCCGCCAACTCATCGCTCACGGGACCATGCTTGTAATGACCCTTTGGCTTTTCAAAATGGCCCAATCCATGACCAGCCTCGCCTGCTTCTCTATGGCCGGTGCCATCATGATTGCCACGACTTTTAGCAGGTTCGCTCGAAAGCAGTGGGTCGTTCATTGTCTGGTAGCGGGCGCTGTTTCGGTTGCCGCTGCTTCTCTTTTTATCGGCATTGATCCAAGTGTTCTAAAAGCCATGGGCAAAGATCCCACGCTGACGGGCCGAACGGAAATTTGGAAACTGGTGCTCGGCATGACCGGCAACCCATTGCTCGGTACCGGCTTCGAGAGTTTCTGGCTGCCAGGATGGCGTCTCGACAAAATCTGGGCCGCCTATTGGTGGCATCCCAATGAAGCTCACGATGGCTACATCGAAGTGTTCCTGAATCTAGGCCTGGTCGGAGTTACCCTCCTCGGATCCATCCTTGTCTCCGGATACCGCAAAGTGCTCACCACACTTCGTTCCGATCTTGAGATGGGAACACTGAAGCTGGCATATTTTGTCATGGGAGTGGTTTACAGCTTTACCGAAGCTGGCTTCAGAATGATGGACCCCGTGTGGATCATCTTTCTTTTGTCCATCATGGTACTTCCCCGGATTCGGCGCCGCCCGGATGCGCGCAGACTTGACGTTCATCGTCTAAATTCAAAACCAGCAATTCCTCGGGAAGTGGCAACCGAACCATCGGAAGCACGCTTCGACGCTTTGAAACCATCTGGCAGGTTCCAACGCTTGGTTGAAGGCGATGCCCGCCCCGATGCTTCAATCCTCCCCCGCCTGGGAGACATCTGATTTGAAACCATTGGTCTCAATTCTTATACCTGCCTACAACTCTCAGCAGTGGTTGGGAGATACGCTGCGTTCTGCCATCGCCCAAACATGGGAGCGGAAAGAAATCATCGTTGTGGACGATGGTTCCCGCGACCAGACCCTGGCTGTTGCCCGGCAATTTGAGTCGCAAGGCGTGAACGTCATCGCCCAGTACAACCAGGGAGCGTCCGCGGCCAGGAACAAGGCCTTCTCCGTGTGCCAGGGAGACTACATTCAGTGGCTGGACGCCGATGATCTTTTGGCTCCCCACAAGATCACGAGGCAAATGGAGGCCCTTGAGCGGAGACCCGGGAAAAGAGTCCTGCTGTCAGGTGCCTGGGGACGTTTCCTGTACAGGCATAGCCGGGCCAAATTCATACCTACCGGATTGTGGCGCGATCTTTCGCCGCAGGATTGGCTGGTGTGCAAACTGGCGGACAATGTATTCATGCAAACCGGCGCCTGGCTGGTAAGCAGGGAACTGACCGAACAAGCCGGAATTTGGGATACGAGCTTGTTGGCCGATGATGATGGAGAATATTTTTGCCGCGTCTTGCTCGGCACTGATGAAATTCGCTTTGTGCCAGATGCCCGCGTTTATTACCGCGCTTCTGGGTCTGGAAGCTTGAGCCATCTGGGACGGTCGCAAAAAAAAATTGATGCCCAATGGCGGTCCTATCAACTTCACATCAATCACCTGCAGTCGCTCGAACAAAGCGCCAGGGTCAGGACTGCTTGCCTCACTTACCTGCAGACTTCATTGTTGTACTTCTACCCGGAACGGCCGGATATTGTCGAACAGGCCAAAGAGCTTGCCAAAAATCTTGGGGGGCAGCTTGAGCCACCCCCCTTGTCCTGGAAATATTCCTGGATCAACTCTATTTTCGGCTATCGCACCGCCAAGCGCGCGCGACTTGATCTGCCCTTGCTCAAGGAATCGTGGATTCGATATTGGGACAAGTTACTTTTCCATATCGAAAAGTCAGAACTCCCCAAGGGTTAAAGTCTTACTGCACCACCGCGTTCAGGTCCTGCGGAGGCGCGAGGGTTGTTGGCGGCGTGGAACCTGTGGATTGTCCATAGCAATTTACCGGATTAAATTGCGGGAATCCGTTTGAGTCCTTCGGCGAATTCTGGAAACATAGCTCAGCCGGATTCGCATGAACGTATCCCCCCGGGCCGTTCGTTCCTCCGGTTACGTCAGGCCCGATTCCAGGCCATGCGTTCGAACCCCAGTACGACGGCTTGGATTGCAAATAGAAGCTTGCCGGAAGCGTGTGCGTGGTGCCGCTGTTCCAGGTGAATGTACCGGCTATACAGTCATACACCCCGTGCATGAACATCGTACTGACCGGGGTCGAGGAGCCTGCGCTGTTCTCATTGCTGTTATAGCCAATACGGATGCAATCCGGCCCATTTGCGCCCGAGGCGGGCGATTCTGCGAGCCCAAGCGGGGCCACTGCAAGCATATGCGACGAGCCCGCTATGCTTCCCACCATATTGTTGTAGTACGACAGCGAGTCGAACGAATATGCAAACACTGAGCCATTTCCGTCTTCCCATTGTGCGTTCTGGGGTTGCAATGCACCGCGCGCATTCAGCGGCGGCACATACTGCCGTGAGCCGCTATAGTAATCGCGGAAAACCGTGGTGTGGCTGTTCGAGCCCCAGTAGTCGTCGAGTTCCAGTTTGTCTCCAACGTTTCCTTCCAGAAGATTGTATGCCGGATGCGCTCCATGCCAGTCCATGTCATTAATCATCCAGTTGGTCTGGGACTGATGATAATTTCCCGTCATGTAGTTATACGCAATCACGTTTCCGGAAGCGCCCCATTCCGCCATCACGCTCACGTGCTGGCGCCACATGATGTTGTTTTCGATCAGGTTGGCGCTCGACTGAAGCGCAAGATTCACTTGATTGTCCGTGCCGCCGGGGCCATGGTTAAATCCATCGTGAAAGAAGCTGTTCCGAATTTCATTGCCCAGGCTGTAATAGATTTCCATGTGGGCGTTGTCCGCGAAATTGTCTTCCACCCCCTCCACCCAACTGTACTTCGTGCCCTGCATCTGGATCATCGTCCAGTAGCCAGTGTTGTTGGCGTACAGCTCTAGGTTCTCCAGGCCGCCGCCAACGCAGCCCGCGTTAAAACGATAGGCCTTGGGAGATTGCGTCGAATAGTTGAAATAAAGTGGCGGACGGAAATTGACCGTGCTTCCCGAAACTCCCGTCACTTCCACCGTCTGCCCATAGTCGCCGGGAAAGCCGTTGTTACACCAGGTGCAGCTTCCACCTGTGCCGGCTTCGGTCATGTAACTGAAGTCGTTGCCGGTGATCATCAGCAGTTGACCAACGGAAATACCGGAGCCGCTGACCGTTATGCTGCTCGAACCCTGCGTCGCTCCTCCCGTAATCGCATTCGCCGTGCCTGTGCTCGGAGAGGTGACGGAGCCAAAAACGACTAAACCGGAGCCGCCCTCGCTGCTGCTGAATCCCGAGAGAATCGTTGATTCGGTCCCTGAACCCCGCAGCGTAACGTTGCTGGGAATCACGATCTGGCTGTTGATGCGAAACGTGCCGGCCGAAAGAAGCACAAAATGTCCGGAGCCGCACGAATTGAGCGCGCTTTGAATGCCGGACGTTGCGTCCGAAGAACCATTGCCAAAACTAGATGCTTGAATTGTGGAACCACATTGCGTTCGATTGGTTGGAATACCACCCGGTATGCCAGCCTGGGACCAGTCAACGGCGCGCGTCGGGTCTAGAATGCCAGACCATTGCTGCGCGTAGGAAAAAGCGCAAAGGCAGAATAAAATCGTTGGAAACAGCAACGCCTGTTTGCGTATCATCTTGTACCTTTTAGTCCTTCCTAGGGAAATCATTATCAACGGCAAAATGGGACGCGACAAGGCCCTGAGGTGCAGCGGCGTTCGGCAGGTTCCAGTTCTCACGAGTGCGACCTCTCTGGCGCGGTTCAAGCGCCCATGTTGCGGGGGGATTAGAAGCCACTGTAAACCCCTCAACGTTGGGCGAACCGCTCAAGTCGTCGCCGGGAACGCATGGGGGAGTGCAGCAAACATATTGTGCGCGTTGCGAAGGGCTTAATGGCAGATTCCAGAAGGGCATGGTAGGGCGGGAGTACATGCCCGGAAGTACATGCCCTAATAATACGTCCCTTCGTGCTTTTCAGCCCTTCTTTGCCGGCTTTGCTGGCATAGTGATGCAACATCTCGGCAGCCCAAAAAATGACTAAAAACAGAGTTATCACCTGGCTTGCCGTCGGCCTGTTTTTGCTGGTCGGCCCGCTCGCGGCCTTCGCAACCGACGTAGTTTTTGTTCAGGGCAAACGGTCCCATCCTGTCGAGCAGGAGACGGTCGAGCGGCTGGCGGAATTCTACGGCCTCAACTTCCAGGCCCTGCAGCTTGGTCCCGCGGCTGCCACAAGCCAGTTGATTGCACGGCTGAAAAATGCTAACACTGTTGCCGTATTTCTTCCCGAGGATGCCCTTCCCCTGCTCAACAGGGATCAGGTTGAAGCGTCCCTGCAACGGCCGGCGGACGCCCCGGTCCCAATCTTGATCTTTGGCATTACCGGTGATGGAGACGCGAGCCAGCTGAACTTGTGGTCGCAAGACCATCTAAATAGCTGTACGTCGTTGCCGGGATTCCTGCCGAACAAATTGAAGGCGGGATATGCCGGGTCATTGACACAAGTGCTCTCAGGCGCGGAATTGCCTGCCGTGGCGTCGCCAATCTGCCGTCTGAACTTTCAACCGGGGCGCGGCCTCGAACCCGTGCTCACGGCGCAGGCCCCGCGCGAGGATGCCGCGGTTTTATTGCACGTTCAAACGAAAACATCCGAGCTGTTTTTCGCTCCTCAGATGAAAACGTTTGACAGGTCCCGGCTAGGTAATTCCTGGGATTTGTCCAAGGATTTCTCTTCGATAGCTCCGGCCGTGCTTTTCCTCTCGCACGCCGCGGGAGACTACAAGTGGCATACCGATGGCCACTATGCCAATTTGACGATTGACGACGCATGGTTGCATCAACCGTTCGGCAATCTTGACTATTCCGCGCTGCTCGCGGAAATGGAGAAACATGACTTCCACACTACCGTGGCTTTTATTCCCTGGAACTTCGACCGCAGCGATCCTGGGTTGGTGAAGCTGTTCCGCGAACATCCCCAGCGGTTCTCGGTCTGCGTCCATGGAAATAACCATACGCACCGTGAGTTCAGCGATTATTCCACCAATCCATTGTCGAAGCAGATCGCCGACATTAAGCAAGGCATCGCGAGAATGGAGCGCTTCCAGTCGCTTACGGGAATTCCTTACGACAGGTTTATGGTCTTTCCCCAGGGCGTCGCCCCGCAACAGACCTTCGTGGAACTCAAAAGGTATGGCTTCTTAGGCACGGCGAACTACTCAAACATCCCCATGGACGTTAAGTCTTTTCCCGCGGACCCAACATTTCTGCTCAGGTCCTACACGGCGAATTACGGAAATTTCCTCAGTTTTTTCCGGCTCCCGGTTGAAGCCGACGTTACCCGGCTGGAGATCGCAATTCAGGCTTATATGGGCACCCCGATGCTCTTCTATGGCCACGAAGACCTTTTCTACTCCGGCGCCAGTGCATTTAATAAACAGGCGGATTTTGTAAACCGAATCCAGCCGGACACCAAGTGGTCGAGCCTGGGCGAGATTGCGCGTCATTCGCAGCTTATACGCCGCCGGCAAGATGGCGGGTCCGACGTATGGATGCTCTCGGATGAAATGGAATTGAAAAATCCAGCCGGCAAAGAAATGACGTTTCATATTCAGGCGAAAGAAGATCCGGGAATCGATCCTGCCATGACGATGGATGGCAACCCCGTGGTTCCGGAACGGCAAGGCGATTTATTATTGCTTCAGGTTGCCATTCCTGCCGGGCAAACCCGGAAATTCCGGATTGCCTATGCCAATGATCTCGACCTCGCGCACCAGGACATCCGCAGGACCAACTTGCGCGCGTATGCGTTGCGCAAACTCTCTGACCTCCGTGATATTTACTTATCACGGTTCACCTTAGGTCACTCCATCACGCGGTTTTATTACGCTCACGGCTGGAACCACGCTGAACAGTGCGTGGAACGCAAATGGTGGGTCGTTCTTCTGCTCCTGGTGGTAGGAATTGCGGGAGTGCGTTATCAGAGGCGCAGGGGCAGAAAACGGTCCTAGAAGCTGGCGGAGCGAATTTGCATTTTGGCGATTTATCTCCCATAAGGCTAGCTCAAAATGGCGAACATGCGCTGCCAACAGATTTATCTCAAATGCCATTATATGCTTGGACTTACAACGTCTGAAGCTTGTCATCTAAAGGAGCAGATACGAAGATAAATTTATTGCACGAGTAAAGTGCGCGGTTTTAAGGCTGAAGCCATCTTCATATTTTTAGAGCAGGCATTTATAAGGCAACAATTTTTATGGGGCGACAGTCGAGGACCGATTTAATGACAGCAGCCATTCTATTTTTCAAAGCAATATTATTTCCATGCAGTTCCTAGATGGCTGTTTGGGGACCCTTTGAAGCCATTCGACACAAACGGTAATTTCAAGCCCCTCTCTGAAGAAAAGGGGAAGCTGCGGAAACTGGCAGTGCAGGGCGCGGGAACGTCGCTGTTTGCAAGCGGCGCCGGCCTTGCCATTCAGATCATCTCGACGATGGTTCTGGCGCGAATTCTCGTGCCCCAGGACTTCGGAGTTGTGGCGATGGCCACGACTTTTAGCCTGCTCCTCGCCAACATCGGGCTGAACGGGATCACCGAAGCCGTCGTACAGCGCGAGTCACTCAGCCATGCCGTGGCCAGCAATCTGTTCTGGATCAACATCGGCGTGGGGCTTCTTCTCACTGCGGGATTTGCGGCGAGCGGATCCTTGCTCGCCAGGTTCTACCATGATGCAAGAGTCGCGGCAATTGCTGTCGGCGTTTCCGTCACCATCGTTGTCACCAGCCTCTCAGTTGTCCATCTCGCGCTGCTCAAACGGGCCATGCGTTTCCCGTCCGTATCTGTCAACGATATCTGCGCGCGATGCATTTCCGCACTTATCGCAATCGTTCTCGGGTTCGCCGGATGGGGATATTGGGCGTTGGTCGCTGGAGTCGTTGCCTTACCCTTAAGCACTGCCATTGGAGCCTGGTATTTGTGCCGATGGGTCCCCTGCCTTCCACGAAGGGCCGAGGGTACAGGCGAGATGGTGGTTTTCGCGGTCCATACGTATGGCTTTTTCGGCATCAACTATTGCGCCCGCAATCTCGATAACTTCCTCATCGGATGGCGCTTCAATGCCCAGGCGCTGGGTTTTTACAAGAAGGCATATGATCTGTTCGCGCTTTCATCGGGGCAAATTTCGTCTTCCCTGACGCTTGTTGTTTTGTCCACCCTCAGCCGGCTGAGCCGGGACATCGCGCAATACAGGCGATATTTTTTGCGCGCCCTGGCGGTCCTGGCATTTGTGGGAATGGCGATTGCCGCGGATCTCACGTTAGTTGGAACAGATCTCATCCGTCTATTGCTTGGCCCCGGATGGGAAGCCTCAGGACGTATTTTTACCTTCTTCGCTCCCGGCATTGGGCTCATGCTCATCTACGTCACCTATGGATGGATCCACCTTTCCATTGGTCGGCCGGATCGACGTTTGCGCTGGGGAATTGTAGAGTTTATCGTCACAGCAATGCTTTTCCTTGTGGCCCTTCCCTGGGGTCCGGACGGGATCGCGATTGCCTGGACTGTTTCCTTCCTGGTATTGCTGGTGCCTGCATTCTGGTATGCCGGGAAACCGATCGGCTTTGGTGTTGTGCCGGTGCTCTCCACTATCTGGAGGTACGCTGCCGCAGCATTGCTCGCGGGGTGCGCGTCCAGCGTCGTCGTGCGAAAAATCCCATTTCTACTCGCGATGGGCGGAGCAAAGGGAGCTTTGATTCGCGTTTTGAGCGTTTCTGTGCTGTTTGTGTTCCTATACTTGGGCGCCGTGATCATTTTGTTTAGCGGAATCACTCCTCTTACGCAGTTTGCGGGACTCATCCGGGACATGTTGCCCTCCGCCAGGTCCGCGAAACCGCCCGCAACGGTCGTAAACTTCGATCTTGCGAGTTCGAATATAGGCGCCCCACAAGCGACCGCCTCTTCTACCACTGGACTAGACAGGACACGTTGAAAGTTGTGTAGCACGGCGCAAGAGTTTGGCCATCGTTACTTTCCATGCCAGTGCACATTACGAACCCGCTTTCAGAAAGTCGCTGGGAGGATTTGGTTGCGCGTCATCCCCGATCTTCGGTATTCCATCAAAAAGGCTGGATGGAAGCGCTGCTCCGCACCTATGGGTATGAACCCCTTGTGTTGACGAGTTCACCGGCAGGGGAACCATTGCAAAACGGAGTGCTCTTTTGCCGGGTATCAAGCTGGCTGACGGGAAAACGTCTGGTCTCGTTGCCGTTTTCCGATCATTGCGATCCGCTGTTTGAGAATTCCGAGGAATATGACGCAATTACCAGCTGGCTGCAAGCGGAACGCGCGCGCGAAAACTTAAAATACGTTGAGCTGCGCCCGTTGTCTGCGGCACCACTCGAAGAAACCGGATTTGGATCCAGCCATCAGTATTGGTTGCACAAGCTCAACCTGAACAACAGCTTGGAAGATATTTTTAAGCACTTTCATAAAGACTCGATCCAGAGGAAAATCCGTCGGGCGGAGAGAGAAAAGCTGTCCTGCGATTTCGGTCGCAGTGAGCAACTTGTGCAGGATTTCTACCGGCTTCTTTTGATCACCCGCAGGCGCCACCATCTGCCGCCACAGCCGCGAAAGTGGTTCCTGAATCTCGCGGAATGCATGGGGCCTAAAATGCAGATTTTGGTGGCCCGTAAAGACGGGATCGCGGTCGCGGCCATGCTCGTTCTGAGCCATCGAACATCGGTGGTTTATAAATACGGTTGCTCGAATGATAAATTTCATCACCTCGGAGGCATGCCATTCCTGTTCTGGAAGCTTATCGAACAGAGGAAAGCCGCGGGGATGGAAGAAATTGACTTTGGCCGATCTGACCTGGATCAGGAAAGTCTAATTACGTTCAAGAATAGATTTGGCGCACGAGGCCAGTTGCTCACTTATTATCGGTATCCTGATGTAAAAAGAGAGGAAATCGCCGAGCATAAGGCATTTCGGCGATTTTTATCCATTTTGCCAGACACGGTTTTGTCCGCAACGGGACGCTTGTTGTACCGGCACATCGGATAGCGCCCGTTGCGCGCGATATATCCAGGCTGTTTATGGCTGCAGATGACATGCTGAACCAGTCGGTCTCTGAACATTATCGGTGCCCTGAAAACTTCTTTGATTTTGCGCTGAATGGTAGGCCAGCAAACGAAGAGGGTTATTTTCGGTTCGGTCCGAATGCAATTTGCTATGGACATGCGGCACACGCCAGCAAGACACCGGCAGTTTCTAGACTTTACGACGCTTTGGCGGATGTTGTATCCGACGAATCACGCCTCAAATTGCCCTTCAGTCCAACGGAAATCGTCGACAATTTGCGTTTGGAACGTTACCTGACCAATCGCGGTATTCGTGGACGCTGCGAAGACGCTTTACGTCGCCTCTACTATTTTTTGCGTCCCTTTACGAATTTATCCATGCGGAAACAGGTGCAGAAATTTTACGCCGGTGACTGGAAAAGTCGCGCCTTCCCGCAATGGCCGGTAGACTGCACGGTGGAAAATCTCCACGAAGAGCTTTTGTTGTTGTCCATGAAATGCAAGCGCATAGAAAAAGTTCCATTTGTATGGTTTTGGCCGAAGGGCGCCCGCGGCTGCGTAATGGTCACCCATGACGTGGAAACTCGCAAGGGTAGGGATTATTGTGGCAAGCTGATGGACATGGATGATGCGTATGGAATTAAAGCATCATTCCAAATTGTGCCTGAAAAACGCTATCCAGTCTCAGGGGAATTTTTGGAAACGATTCGCGCCCGAGGGTTCGAAGTTGGAATCCAGGATTTAAACCATGATGGCCGGCTTTTCGACAGCAAAAAGCGGTTTCTGCGGCGCGCCGAGAGCATTAACCGTTATGCGAAAGAATACGCGGCCCAGGGTTTTCGCGCCGCCGTGCTTTACCGGAAGCCTGATTGGTACGGTGCGTTGAATTTTGCTTTTGATCTTTCCATGCCGAACGTGGCGCACACGGATCCCCAGCGGGGAGGCTGCTGCACGGTCATGCCATATTTCATCGGAGACATTCTCGAATTGCCGGTTACCACGACCCAGGACTACACGCTGTTCTTCCTTCTGGAAGAGTATTCCGTTGAGCTCTGGAAAAGGCAGTTGGGGGCGATCCTTGGAAAGAATGGCCTGGCGACATTTATTATCCACCCCGATTACGTGATCGAATCTAAGGCAAACGCTGTTTACCGCAATCTTCTGGACTACCTGCGAACAGTCAGGGAAACACAGGACGTATGGTTCGCGCTTCCCACCGATGTAAATTCCTGGTGGAGGGCCAGGAGCAAGATGTCCGTGGTCCAAGATGGAAGCGAATGGCGCATTGTTGGGGACGGTGCCCAACAAGCTGTGCTCGCGTATGCGAAAAACGTAAATGGCAGGCTGGTCTACGATTTAACCAAGGCATCGAGCGCGCGAGTTTCCTGACCGTAACTGCTTATCCATATGATTTTCCATGAGACAAGACTAGCCGGCGTTTTTGAAATAGAGATCGAGCCGAAGGGCGACGAACGCGGATTTTTCGCGCGCACCTGGTGCCAGCAGGAATTTGAAGACCACGGGCTGAATTCGCGATTGAGCCAATGCAGCGTTTCGTTCAATACACGAAAAGGGACGCTGCGGGGCATGCATTATCAGTCAGAACCATACCCTGAAACCAAAGTCGTGCGGTGCACGCAGGGTTCGCTGTTCGATGTGGTAGTTGACTTGCGCCCGAAGTCGCCAACGTTCAGGCGGTGGATCAGCGTGACCCTGACCGCGGCCAAGCGAAATATGGTATATGTGCCAGCGGGTTGTGCGCATGGGTTCCTGACGCTTGAGGACGAAACTGAAATTGTTTATCAGATATCAGAATTTTTTAAGCCTGAATTGTCACGCGGAGTTCGCTGGAATGATCCCGCCTTCAATATCGGATGGCCGGCGAAGGCGGAAATAATTTCAGAACGCGACCGCACCTATCCCGACTTTCACTGAAACATGAATCTGCTAAAAGATTTCGACCAGCAAAACCCACCGGAGTCTGGCCGGGAACTGCATGGTTTCGCGGCGAAGCTTTATCCCATTTGCCGCAGCATTACTGGCGATGGAATACGGCAGACGCTGAACATCATTCAAGAGCAGATTCCTCTTCAGATCTCGGAAGTGCCAACAGGCACTCCGGTGTTTGACTGGAGCGTGCCCAGGGAATGGAACATTCGTGATGCGTATGTGAAAGATTCCAGTGGAAAGAAAGTCGTAGATTTCCAAAAATGCAATCTGCACGTCCTGAATTACAGCTCGCCCGTGCACGCGACCATGCCGCTCAGCGAACTCAAGCCACATCTTACCACGCTGCCTGACCATCCTGACTGGATCCCTTATCGGACGTCTTATTACAAAGAAGACTGGGGATTTTGCCTTTCCCACAAGCAGATGTTGACGCTTGAGGATGGCGACTATGAGGTTTGCATTGATTCCACGCTGGCGGATGGAGACTTGACTTATGGCGAGTGTTACCTGCGCGGGCGCTCCGACGAAGAAGTGCTGATTTCATGCCATGCCTGTCATCCTTCGCTGGCAAATGACAATCTGTCTGGACTGACCGTGGCCACGGCGCTGGCAAAGTTTTTGTCCGGCCGCGATCTCCGCTACTCCTACAGATTCGTTTTTGCTCCTGGAACGATTGGCGCAATTACCTGGCTGGCAAAAAACCAGCAGGGAACAGGTCGCATTCGCCACGGTTTGGTGCTAACAGGCATTGGGAACGAAGCGAATTTCCACTACAAGAAGAGCCGCCGGGGCAACGCCTTAATTGATCGAGCGGCGGCGCACGTTCTTCGCCAGTACAGTAACGCGCCCGAAATCCTGGATTTTTCGCCGTACGGTTACGACGAGCGCCAATATTGCTCACCTGGTTTTAATCTTCCCGTCGGCTGCCTGATGAGGAGTGTCTGGGGGACATTTCCTGAATATCACACTTCCGCGGACAATTTGGATTTCATTCATCCTGAACAATTGGCGGAATCACTGCGAGTTTGTATCGGAATCGTAAATGTATTGGAAAATGACCGGAGCTATCGCAATCTGGCCCCTTTTTGCGAACCGCAGCTGGGAAAGCGTGATCTATACCGCTCCACGGGCGGCGAAGCCATTGGAACGGAAATCAATGCGCGCTTGTGGGTGTTGAACTTTTCTGACGGCGAACACTCCCTGCTCGAGATTGCTGAACGCTCGGGAATTCCGTTTTCCACCATCAGCAACGCAGCGGAGCTGTTGTGCGAGCGGGGACTGTTGTCCGCCGTGGAAAACAATCGCGAATAAAAATGTTGTGGATGGGCGGAGAAGTCCCGGATTCGCGGAACTTCGGTACGCGAAGCACACAAGTTCAACCACAAACTTTTGAAGTTTTCTTGTTACTAACGTGTATTGAAGTTACAGAGACTGCATGCAAGCATCGAAGAGTGTGAAAATAGTGGAATTCCATGGCCTTCCAGAAGGATCCCGGCCAAAGTCTGTAGATATTGTCGTGGTTTAACCTATCCAACTAAATTATGAGGCCAGATTATAAGTGACGACCAACTGTGATGTCGTAATTATCGGTGCGGGACCCTACGGCTTGTCCATTGCCGCCCACCTTAAGGCGCTCCGGGTCGAGTTCCGGATATTCGGCAACCCCATGCATACATGGCAAACTCAGATGCCCAAAGACATGCATCTCAAGTCTGAAGGCTTTGCCTCTTCTCTCTCCGATCCCGATTCGGCATTTACTCTTGAAGATTACTGCAAGGAGCAGGGACTTCCTTATTCGAGTCAGGGGTTACCGGTTCCGCTGGCGACCTTTATTGCGTACGGCCGCAGGTTTCAGGAAAAACTTGTTCCCATGCTCGAAAATAAACTTGTTACTGAGCTGGACCTGTCTTCCCAGGGTTTTAAGGTCAGTCTGGAAGACGGCGAAGTGATTTTGGCAAAAAAAGTAGTGGTGGCCACGGGATTGAGCAATTTCGGATATGTCCCGCCAGTGCTATCTGGGATTCCCGAGGAATTGCTTACTCATAGTTCGAAACACAGCACGCTGGATCGTTTCCGGGGACGTGAGGTGACGGTAGTCGGCGCGGGAGCGTCCGCGCTGGACCTGGCGGCCCTGTTGAATCAGGCTGGCGCGGCGGTGCAGGTGGTGGCCCGCAAGCCTGTGATTCGGTTTCATGATCCGCCGGGAAAACAGCCACGTCCACTTTTGCAGAGGATGCGGTTGCCTACTACGGGAATTGGGCCAGGATGGAAGTTGTTTTTCTGTTGTCGCGTGCCGCATTGGTTCCGCTTTCTCCCTGAGCAAAAGCGCCTTGAAGCGGTGCGAAAAATTTTGGGTCCGGCGCCCGGATGGTTTATTAAGGACCAGGTGGTGGGCAAAATACCTCTTCATCTTGGACTTGAAATCAACCGCGCCAGCGTTCAGAACGGTCGCGTGTCGTTGCATGTGACGGGCCGCGATGGCGCGTTTCAAACGATTACCAGCGATCATGTTATTTCAGCTACCGGCTTTCGGGTTGATCTCAGGCGGCTCGGATTCCTGAGTCCGGAAATCCAAAATGCGGTGCGGATGCTCGAACATGCGCCTATACTTTCCTCTTATTTCCAATCCTCGGTGCCAGGGTTGTATTTTGTAGGCACAGCGGCGGCCAACAGTTTCGGACCTCTTATGCGATTTGCCTTCGGGGCGGGATTTACCGCGCCACGCATTTCGCGGCATGTGGCAAAATCGGTTGCTCGCAGTTGAGCGACTGATTTGCTCAACGCCTCTCTCTTTCGATTGTTGCATTCTGAATTGTTTTCGGACCACACAAGGCATGGGACACAGGGAACCGGTGTGAAAGAGTCATTGATGGAATCCCCGAGAATTCTGCTCACTGATACGGACCGGCGGTCTGCGACCGCGCGTCTGGCCATCAACCTTGCGAAGGCCGGCTGTGAGCTGTCCATGGTTTCGACCAGCGAGCATCCAGCACTCAAGACCCACGTGATCCAACAGGTTTTCTCCTACAGCGGTCTTCGGCCTCTGAACGCGCTGCGCAAGGCAATCGAGAAATACAAACCTGCATTGATCATCCCCTGTGATGATCGTGCCGTCCAGCATCTGCACGAGTTACACGCCGTCGCTTGCAATCAAGGCACGAGCGGCGACAGCATCGTCGAGGTGATTGAACGATCGCTAGGGGCGCCCCAAAGCTATGCCACGGTATCTTCCCGTTATGATCTTCTCACCGCAATGCGAGAGGAAGGCGTCGCGGTGCCTGAGACTTCCATCCTAAAAACCAAAGAGGACCTAAGGGCCTGGCAGCGAAAGCAGGAATTTCCATGGGTATTAAAGGCCGACGGAACATGGGGAGGCCGCGGCGTGAGGATGGCGAATTCCATGGAAGAGGCGGAACGATTTTTCTTAGAACTTAGTCGTCCTTTTAAGCTCAAGCGCGCTATCAAGCGGCTTGTCGTGAACCGCGACCCTTTTTGGATAGCGCCATGGTGGCATGGTATCGGTTCGTCGGTCATCATTCAGGCCTATATTCAGGGGCGAGCGGCCCACTGCGCGGCCTTTTGCTGGAAAGGGAAGGTGCTGGCTGGAATCAGCGTTGAGGTGGTCAGTTCCGAGGGACAGACTGGACCAGCCAGTGTGGTACGGGTGATCGAAAAACCCGAGATGATGATGTGCGCGGAAAAAATCGCGCGCCGATTCGGCATTTCGGGCTTCTTCGGGTTGGACTTCATGATCGAGCACGAAAGCCAAGCTGCCTACCTGATCGAAATGAATCCGCGCTGTATCCCGCTTTCGCACCTGCAACTGGGAAAAGGGCGCGACCTGATTTCTGCGCTGTGGGCCCAATTGACTGGCCGTTCCGCGCCCGAGACCGTCCCGATCACTGGAAACGACTTGATTGCCTATTTCCCGCAAGCCTGGATTTGCAAGAGTGAGTTTTTGGAATCAAGTTTTCACGATGTTCCCATCGAGCAGCCCGAATTGATCCAGGAACTGCTCACGCCCTGGCCTGGTCGTAGCCTGCTTTTCCGTATGTTGAACTCCATCTATCGTTTATCGGAAAAATCGTCGCCCAAATCCAACGCCAAAATAATGGCTTAGATGTATTATCTTATTGAAACAAATATACTTAGCAACCCCTTGCTTTGCGGGGAATCCTTGGTTAAAATACGGTTTCTCCCCTTCTGGCAGTGTTCCCCCCCGACGTGAGATTTGCGTGACATAAAAGCCGCAATTTTCGCATTTATTTCTGAATTCGATATGAATCTTCTGACAGGAGTCGCATGAAAGTTTTACTTACCGGCCACAAGGGCTATATAGGGACTGTTGCCGCAGAAATGGTGCGTAACGCGGGCCATGAAGTCACTGGTCTGGACACGAATTTGTTTACCGGTTGCGATTTTGGCAATGCGGGCGCGACAATCCCGGAGATCCAGAAGGATATCCGCCAGCTGGCGTTGAGTGACGTGCAGGGTTTTGACGCGGTCCTGCATCTGGCAGCCTTGTCGAATGATCCATTAGGCAATCTGGATTCTGATCTGACTTATGACATCAATCATCGCGCAGCGGTGAAGCTGGCGGAACTGGCGAAAAAGGCCGGCGTGAATCGCT
>Ga0134125_10002610_pt1 | contig 21221 bp, 36 predicted proteins | sample KB31751_FD_96464 | JGI IMG/M metagenome (GOLD analysis project Ga0134125, IMG submission 96464) | Terrestrial soil microbial communities with excess Nitrogen fertilizer from Kellogg Biological Station, Michigan, USA - KB3-175-1 | ecosystem: Environmental > Terrestrial > Soil > Unclassified ... | reverse complement strand
GTACAGGCGATCGACCCTGAGCGCCGCAGCCGTCCTCTCCACAGCCCTCATGAGCGCAACCCCGACACCTCGGTTCCTCGCCTCCGGCACCACATACGTCCCACCGACCCACGGGCCGAGGGCTCGTGACTCTGGCCGCTCGGGCATGTCCTGATCAACGATGGAGACGCTCCCCAGCGGCGTCCCATTGCTGCTCAGAGCCACCAGCGTCAGCGGAATCGCCGCGTCCGGCGCATGCTCGCGCAGCCTTGATGTCCACTCGGCGAGGGAGCCATCGGGATCCTCGTGCCCCACTCATCCCAGTGCCACCGGCCGACCACCTCCACAAGCTGCGGGTGCTCCGATAGGCGCTCGATGCGCACCCTGGCTTCCATGCTCCCGTGGCCGTCTGGCCGGATAGGGGTCATCACCTCGTTATACACACACAGGCCGAGAGGCGCTGTACAGCCTCGTCTCCGTCTCTCGCCGCGGGTGGGCCGCTAACTGTGATCCTGGCTTAACGCCCAGATCAGGAAGAGCCACAGGGCGAACGGGATCGCGAACACCAGGAGGATCCCGGTCACCACCACCGTGGTCTTCGACCTGGTCTTGGCTGCCTGCACGAGCACCAGGATCGCCAGGATGGCTGCGCCGATGAACGGCACCGGGTTCTCAAAGAGCGCCGCGAGCAGCAGCGTTTCCAGGCCCACGAGCGTCGCCATCCAGAATGCCGTTCCCGCGGCCGGGTTCGGCTCTTGCCCTTCGGTGTTCGACGCCTGCTGCTCTTCCATTGTGCGAGCGATATCGGGTCAGCGGCCGACCACCTTGAACTCCCGCAGCGCGAACTACCACTATGAGCACCCGGGGAGCCAGCCGACAGCGCCACCAATGGCTGGACGATGGCAGTCCGTGGTGAGGCTGTGGAGGAACACACGTACTAAACCGGACGCTTGACTCGACCGTTGCGTGCGGGCACAGTCCGGCTCGTGAGCATATTCTCCCGCAAACCTCGCCTTGCTCCCGCGAACGTCGTCTCGGACTGGATCGAAAGCGGCGTCTGGCGAACGTGGGATCCACCACGCAACTTCATCCGCGGCGAGTCCCAACGGCAGGCCGCGATCCGTCAACTGTGCGGCATGACCGGCATGCCACGGCACCAGGGGTACCTGCATGCCGTGTGTGTTGATCTCACCCGCGAGCCGGGCAACCAATACGACCCAAACGCCATCGCCGCACTCGTAGACGGTCACCTGGTCGGATACCTCGGTCGGGAGTTCGCTGCCCAACTCGCACCCTTGTTCGACAAGCACCGGATCCCGAGCGCTCGCGTCTGCGGCGTGATCCGCGGCGGCACCCCGGCCGCACCGAGTCTCGGTGTGCACGTTTGGCTCGACCGACGCCCGTGGGATGGGCCAGGCATCACACACGCCGACTCGGTGCACGTCGTCGCCTGGCCTCCGTTCGATGGAGAAGGAGCGGACTGACAGATGAAGCTCGCACATCGTCTGGGAACCTCTGCACGACTGCTCGCGTCCAAGGCTGCGATGGCACGTTCGGCGGGCGCGTTCGTAATAGCGGCGGTGATGATCGCCAGCGGCTGCATGGGCTCGTCGAGTTCAAGCTCTTCTCCATCGACGAGCGCTCCGAAGGTGAAGGAGTCGCCCACTCATACGGTTCGAGTGCCGAAGCTCGTGATGGTGTCGATGGATCAGGCGATGGCGAGGCTGCACCACGCCGGTCTGCGGATCGCCATCCCAAAGCCGTGGGCGCACTACTCGTTCGACGAGCCGTTGGCGGTCGCAACGTCCTTACCCACGCGACTCCCGGCCGGAAGCGTCGTCGCTTTGCAGGTCGGCCGTCTCCTGGGAAGTCCAGGAGGGGCGCTCGGCCGTCATGTCGTCCCGGACGTTGTCGGCAAGCGTCTTGATCAGGCGACCCACCAGATATACGCGGCGAAGTTGCCCTGGTACGTCCGCGCAACATCCTTGCCGCCGACCTCAGCGACCAGTCTCTTCTCCCAGTACTGCGTCACCTCACAATCGCCGGATGCGGGCACGGTCATCGTGGTCGGACTAGCCAGTTTTACTCCGATCAGCGAGCGCGAGGTCGAGCTACACGCCAAGCCCTGCTGACGCAGTGGCGCGCCACCGCGTGGTGGCGTGGACGCCACCTGGTATACCTCAGCGCTCCCAACGCCAGGATCGGAGATCCATGCCCCGCACCGCCACCATCGGCCCCGCCGTCTACAAGCGCGTCAACGAACTCACCGCCGAAGGCAAGAACCGCACCGAGGCCTTCCAGACCGTCGCCCAAGAACGCAGCATGAACCCCGGCACGGTCTCGGCCAACTACTATCGCGTCGCCCGTGGCCAGGGCGGGACGACCATGCGGCCGAAGACGAGAGCACGGAAGGCAACCACGACCACCCCGCGAAGCCGGAGGCGGGCTACTCGCCGTCGAGCAGCGACCCAGCCGAAGACGGACACCGACCTGAACACGCTCGCCAACCAGATCGGCGACCTCGTCCAGCAGCTTGTGCGCCAGGTCGAGGAGCGCGACCGGCGCATCCGCGAGGTGCTCGGCTGAGCGCTGCGCCGCTCTGGATGCACGTGCAGCGGGGTTGAGGTCTACGTGATGGATTGGCTCGATCTACTTCCCCCAGAACTTCGGTCTCGGGCGATCGACCTCGAACCGCTGGTAGGCGTCCTCGAACACGCGCTTCACCTTGGGGACGCACTTGAAGCGCTCGGCCACATCCAGGCGGCCGACTGGGTCGTGTTGGGCGGCGACTTCTACTGGCAGGAGGCCGGTGGAGCCTGGATCGCGAGTGACCCGCCGTGGGCTCTCACCCGCATGGCCGACGAGCCTGATGACGGGCGGATCTCCCGCTCGATCACAACCGCACGGCACGAGATTAATCGCAAGGCCGCGGCGACCCCGGAAAGCGAGATCGTCGTCGTGCTCGTCTGTAGGCCAGTCGGTTGGCGGGCCGAGCAACCAGATCGCTAATCGCCTGCGGCAGCTTGTCCCAAGCTTGAGGAGCGCGACCGGCGACTCTCGGGAAGTCCTCAGGCGCGACATCCTCATACGCTCGTGTCTGAGCAGAAAGGGCGGTCGAGTACACACCCTCAGGGCACGACCGCTGCGACCCCTACGCGGCCGCTTGCTGCTCCTGCTCAATCGTCTGGGGCTCGGCTAGTCGCATCGCCTTGCGGTAGGCGATGAGGTTCCCTGCGAGACAGAACCAGTTGGCGAAGAAGCTGATGACGCCCCACCAGCCCTCGACCACGGTGCGGCTCGTGTAGGTCTTGGTCAGGTTGATGCCGCAGTCGCGACAAAGCGGTGCGCGTAGCTTGACGAATCGCTGAACGACGAGCATGCCGACGTGGCGGCGGATGACGAGCTTCGTGGCCGGGCCTCGACCGCAAACACGACACAGTTCCATTTTGGGATCTCCTGTTCAGGCGTGTCCCGCGTGTATCGGCCAGGGGCGACCACCTCTGAAGAGGGACGAGGCCGACGGCACGCCCGGCGGGCGGTGCCGACGTAGCGTGACCTCACGGACGCACAGCACGAAATCTGGTGTCCGTAGCACCCCCGGCCCAGCGCGTCGGCCGAAACCGTCCGCACCGACTGCGACCATTTAGGCATGTACCGGGATACCGCGCTCGTCTGTCTCAACGGCCACCTCGTCAACGATGCGTTTAACCGAGTGCCCCGCAACAACAGCGAGTTCTGTCCGCGCTGTGGCGAGCGGACGATCAACGCATGCGAGCAGTGCAGCAGCGCGATCCCCGGCGACCTGCTCAACAGCCCTGAGGATGAGTTCGTGTTCCTCGGAGGGCCTTCGTCATACGAGCGCCCCGCGTACTGTCGAGGATGCGGCAAGCCGTTCCCGTGGACGGCGTCGGCGCTCGACGCGGCCAAAGAGTACGCAGCCGAGATCGAGGGCCTGTCCGACGATGAGCGCCGTCTGCTCTCCGAGTCGCTCGACGATCTCGTGACCGACGGGCCGCGCACCGCAATCGCTGTTTCTCGGTTCAAGCGGCTCGCGAACAAGGCGGGCACTGGCGCTGTCGAAGGGTTCCGCTCGATCCTCGTTGACGTGATGAGCGAGGCCGTGCGCAGGCAGATGTTCGGCTCATAGGCCGCGAACGGTGAGTGACGCGGGGCGGAGCCTTATCAGAACACGTGTTGAGTAATCCGGACGCGCGCTGGGTGGCCTGATCGGACGCGAACCGTCGCATGGGGTTCGTGGGCCAGGGAGGTCGAGCCCTGGTAGATGACGACCGTGAACGTGTACCTGCCGGGCACGAGCTTCAACCTGAAGTGACCATGCCGATCGACCTCCAGCCGTCGTGCCACGCGCCTACCCGAAGCCGTAAACCCCGTGACCAGCATGGGCGCTGACCGGATGGGGATTACCGATCTCGGAGCCTGGACTCCGCCGCCGACGACGACCCCCTCGACCACAACGTCGCCGGTCACAACGACACTCGCGGACGAGGCCCGCTGGGGCGCAGCAGTTCGTTCCGTCGAGTGCCACCCGAACCATGCGAACCCGCCACCGACCGCAAAGACGAGCGCCGCAACCACCGCGCTGCGTCTAAGGCCGCTGACCCCGCTTCCGAACCAGACGAGGCGTGGTCGGGTGGAACCGTCCGCGCCTGCCGCGCCGAGTGCGAGATCGGTCTGAGCCATCTAACACATTATGACGCGGTTCCAGCGGCGGACACAAGACGCCATTGCGCTTGACACCCCACCAGCCGTCCATAGCATTGGTGGTATGTCCCGCCCACGCGACCGATCGCTCCTGGTGGCACTGACCCTGACCGTCTCAGTGGTCATGGCGCTCGCAGGACTGGCCCTCCTCGGGGTGTGGATCGGGGCGCTGTTCGGTGGCGGCCCCGTGTCGGTGAGCGCTGTCACGGTTCTGTTCGCCGCCACAACGATCGCGCTCGTGGTTGTCCTCGCCGGGACGGTGATCGACTGGATGGCCCCCGCTGTGCGCTGGCTTCGGTTGCTCGGCCTGGCGCTGGTTACTCCCATCATCCCCGTCGCAGCAATCGCGGTCGGGGCGGTCGCGCTCCACCTGGCCCACAAGCACATCGTCATCGGCTCCCTCGTGTTCACAGCCGTCGTGATCACGCTGAGCGCGGCCTGGTCGCAGATCGCATCCGTCGTGTCAGTTATGTCGCCGAGTGACTGCGGGAACGCCAAGGCTGAGGCAACCTCCTAGCGCGACCCCTCCCGATCGAAGGGGAGATCGCCGATGGTCTCCTGCCCACATGGGACTCCGGCGCGAATGACGGGCGGATTCGCCGGTCAGCTTCGACGTGCTACCGCTGCGCCGCGGTGACCGTGAAGAACGCCCAGCCAAGCTGGGCGACGCTCCCGTCCCGGGCTTCCTGAAGTACGTCAACCGGGTATCTGCCGGGGCGCGCTCTCGGCACCGTAAGGATGGCTCGATAGTGCGACTGCCCGTCCGTAAGTGGGATGACCCTGAGCTTGATGAGACGGCCTGGCCGGGCGGGCGTCCGTGATGCGACGGTGGGGCTGGGATAGCGAGGATCGAGGTTCCACCAGACCACGAGTCGGGCTAGATCGGCGGGCTTGCCGTTCTCGCCTGTGGGCGGGATCGTGCCAGTAATGGTGACGGTGGTGGCGACCGGCCCGCTGGAGCGCGAGAGCGTCGGTGTGAAGGCTCCTCGACGTGCACGGATCACGGCGGCGTTCTTCCTCGCGGCTTGGGTGAGTAGGCGGTTGAGGGTGATGGCGCGCTGGCCGAGGGCGAGGATGTCCTTGACCGGGCACGCGCCTGGATCGACCCGGATGCTGTTGAGGATCCGCTCGGCGAGCAAGCGCTGGGCTTGGGTCGGCGGCGTGCCGCCGAAGCTGGTGAAGACGAGCACGGTGTGGCCGCCGTCGTGGAACTGGCTGCGGAACGCCGCGCCGATGCCTTCGTAGTTGGGCTCATACCGACCAAGAGGAACGTTTCCATGTGCTCCGCCCAGCCGCTTGCAGGCCGCGATCGACCCGGACGGCTCGTCATAGATCTGGATCGCCGTCCCGCCCGGCGGGATCGCCTGCCAGACGCGGCCGTCATCAACGTGCACCGGGAACGAGGTGATCAGGAGGTTTGAGGAGGCATACGGCTGGGCGTACCAGGCCTTTGGGAACCGTGCGCTCAACCCGACCTCGTCCCCGAAGCCGCGCACCAGCCGGACGACGGTGCGGGCCTGCGCAGGCTGCGTGGTACTCGTCGAGCCGGGATTAGATGCAGGCGGAGCAGACGACGACGATCCACCTCCCGCACAGGCGGTCACAACCACGGTCATCAGCGACGCAAGCAACAGGCTCCGCACACATCAACTACGCCCTCGCCGGTCGTCCGCGTCCCGATCCAGTCATAGCTCAGCTTCGGTGCCGGGGCTAGCTCTGGCCTTCGACACGAACTTCTCGGATGGAGGCCGGTTGCCGGGGCCTCCTGCTAGTTCTTGGTTGCCGCCAGAAACGCCGTCGCCATCCGCCAGATGCCGCTGCCTTGCTCGACGAGAGGCCGGAGGTGCGAGGTGAGTCGATCCTGCTCAGCGGTGGTGAGGGCGGCGCGCATGGCCTCGTCGATGGTCGGGATGTTCGGATTCCCGGCGGTGCTGAGGAACCCGTCCCAGTCTCGCGGCGGGAGCGGCTCCACAACGACTTCGAGCGTCAGGTGGATCGGGGAGAACCCAGCATCCCCGGCCAGCCGGACGAGGTCACGCTCATCGAAGTCGGTCATGGGATCGGTATCCGGGGGCTGAAGCCGGTCGAAGACGGCTCGCAGCTTGTCGCGGATCTCTTCGAGCCCGGTGAGGTCATAGCCGACGAAGCTCGCCGCGTGGTGGGTGCGGCTGAAGCGGTTGATCGGCTCGAACAGCGAGATACGACCACCGGGTCGGAGCACCCGAGCGAACTCGCTGAACGCGCGATCCTTGTGTTTGACGTAGATGAGGACAGAGCGGGTCGTGACGACATCGACAGTGCCGTCGCCGATCAGAGAGAGATCGTCCGCTGGGGCCTGCACGAACTCGCACCGCTCCTGCACCCCCTGCTCGGCAGCAGCGTGACGGCAGTAGTCCAGAAGGTCGGCCGAGATATCGCTGAACGTCACCCTCCCCGCGCCGCGATCAAGCGCGCCGAACGCGAGCAGCCCCTCGCCGCAACCAACATCCAGTAGGTGCTCGCCGCCAGTCAGATGCGCCCGGTCGAGCACCTTGCCGCGGATACCTCCGAGGTCAGCGAGGACTCGCTGGCGTTCGCCTGGATCACCCCCGAACCGCCGCTCGGCGAGCCACTCTGCCCATCGATCCCGAGACTCGGCCATCCCGCCCCGATCATAAGCGCCGGTGCTGAGCCAACCACCTCTAGCCGGAGGGGAGATCGAAAATGGGAGCCCACGCCGCAGGAGTCCCATCGCGAAGCTGGGCGACCTGCGACAGCGCCGCGCTGTGAGTCGCTTGTCCGTCCGGCCGGTGAAGTGGACGGTCGTGGCGTCCGACGCCGAGGGACGGAGACTGGCACGCTCACCGTACACTCGAAACAGATACGACAGGCCGGGCCGTCAGCGGCCCTTAGGAGATGGAGGCACCAATGCGGCTCAGAACCCTCATCGTCGTATGCGTCTTGGCCATGGCCAGCACGGCCTGCGCCTCGACGGCCTCCCCATCCAGCCCGACATCGACTACGACTGCTGGATCGGCGACTCAGGCACCGGACGTGCAGAAGACCGCGGCGCACGTGACCGGCGGGCAGAGCCGGATCCTCGCCGGATCGTCTGGTGCGACGCTCGATTCGACGCGGGAACCGCTACTGAAGGTTCCTGGCGTAGGAACGCTGTTCGCGTCCTGCACGACGCCGAGCGGACGCCTCACGACCTCGTTCGTGGCCTCCTCAAGGCTCCCGTCGAACACGAACATCGTCGTCACGGAGAATCCAGGCGGACTCGTGCGCGGGACGAATACTCACCCGTCGCTTGCCGCTCCTCGCGGCCCCGCAGGGCCAGCTTCGCAGACTTGGCAGGTCACGCCGATCAGCTCCGGCATCATCGAGGTGGCCACCATCTGGGTCACCGCGAAGCCCGCCCCAGCCGCCTTCGGTCACCACGGCTGCGTCGCAGGCGCTCAGGCGATCGTTACCTCACAGCCCAGATGACGAGCGTCCGCGGGCCGCTTCCTCATCCAGCCCGTGAGACTCACACAGGCGCTGCACCGTAGACACGCGCCACTCCGCCCCACCTCGCTGAGTCGGCACGCCCTCCTCGTTGAGCCGATCAGCGATCGCCTGCCACGTCGAGCCTCCCTCACGCTCTCGCACCACTCGATCAACCAGCTTCTGCGGTGTCTCGCGAGGCCGACCGAGGCGTTCTCCTCTGGCCTTCTTGGCTGCGAGAGCCACACGGGTGCGCTCCCCTATCTGTCTACGCTCGAACTCAGCCGCGTTTGCCAACATCACCGCCGTGAAGCGGCCGACCGGCGTCGTCGTGTCTAGCTGGAGGTCGAGCACGAGCACCGACCAGCCCTGCCGTTCAGCATCTCGAAGCAAGCTCGCGAAGTCGATCACATCCCTGGAGACGCGGTCGAGCTTCGACGCCACGAGCACGCCACTCGCCTTGCGGACATGCTCGATCGCTTGGGCCAGGCCTGGTCGTCCTGAGATCCGACGCCCGCTGGCTACATCTTCGTAGGCACCGGCGACGCTCCAGCCGCGCTGCTCGACCTCGGCGAGGATGGCGGCCTGCTGTGCTTCAAGCCCTAGGCGCGAGTCGCCCTGCTCGGCTGTGGAGACCCGCCTGTAAGTGACGACCGGCGGGGCACTCTGAGCGGCTGGCATCCCATTAGTCTACCACGATAGGAACGTTTCGCGGTACGGCCTTCCTCACCGACACCTATCGCTCGCCGTGAAGCATCCACACCGCAGGCTCGACGTACCGGCCGATGTCGCGGTCTCGATCCACCGTGATGGGGGCGAGTGCGTCAGGGACGACGTACTCGCCGCTGTCGGGGAACGCCAGACCTGTCCATTCCTCCCATTCTCCGACTGAGCCTTGGATGACCATGCCCTTGCGCTCCGGCGCGAGCACGGTGGCACCAACCCGTGTGTGAGTGCGTAGCCACGGGTCGAACGGTGCACCGTCGTCCCGTGTCCACACTGCGTAGCGTTCGATCGGGGTCAGTGGGTAGCGGTGTTTGAGCGTTGGCCGGGCGGGAGCGATCATCCGCGCGAGTTCATGCGCCTCGGCGCGCTGTCGCAATGCGCTGAGCACCTGCCGTGACAGACCCGTCCCGCGGTGACTCGCGGTCACCTCGGTCGCCATCGCACAGAACGTGTCTGGCACCACCGCCGACTCATGCTCGGCCACGGCACGCTCAAGCGCACCATCCCAACCGCCCGGTAGTCCCTCCACGGAACCATCCCAGGTCAACGGAACGCCCCATCCACCTGCAACCACCGCATCCTCGTCATCGAGCAGTACCAAGTTCACGTCCGCGAACACCCGGTCAACGGTCGGCATCAGACGTGCCGCGACCGGATCGTGAAATATGAACTGCGGCCATCCCGGGCCGAACGGCAGCCGCTCAACCACGTCCGGCCGCTCGGCCAACGAGGCAACGATCAGGCTCATCGTCCAGCAAGCATAGAGATCTAGCGCCAGTCCACGTCGGCCGACCCTCGAATGGGACAACCCGCCGCTCCGAGCTACGGTTGGGCATCATGGGGTTCCGAATCGACGAAGCTGAACTCGTGCAGGCGCTCGACCGACGTGTTCTGCCAACGCTTCCGACCGCGTGGCCAGGAGGAGACGCCTGGCCGGTGCGCTCATCCAGCATCAGCGACCACTTCGAGTACTCGGAGGTGTTGGAGCTTGGAAGCCTCCCGCGAGATGTCGCGCTTGCCGCGGTCGTCGAGTACGCGAATCAGGCTCTTGGCCAGTTCAGCGACGGCGTCAGCGAAGACGCCCGCGAGCCCTACAACGGCTGCGTCACCATCGACGGTGACCTCCTCCGCGTCCGTTTTGGCCGCGTGCCGAGATCAAACCCAGACTCTGGTTACCTCGCTCCCGAGCTAGAGCCGATCCCGATCGGCGACATCATCATTGAGGAGTAACCCGCGGCCCGTCTGAGCAGCGTCAGCCTATGCGCCGACCATCGAGATATATGGCGAGAGTCCTTGCGGGTTCAGGAACCGGCCGTGGTCGGCCGCCAGGCCGCTGTGGTGGGAGGGCAGGCAGCACCCGAACCTCCTGCCCATCATTAGCGCCGCGGAGCTTCGTGCTCTGGGCCTGCGCCGCCGCCTCGGCCTCCTCCAGGGTGTCAAAGGTCGCGTACCCACGGGCATCGTCAAACGGGCCAACCACGAACGGCATCCGGGGCAGCGTACCCCGGGGGCACTTTTGATCCCGGCCCAACCGCGAGCAACCCCGACCAGCCGCTCCCGCAGCCACCCAGGTGCAGCCACCTGGCCTTGGTCGATCCACTCGCTCACCGTCGCTGCCACGGGACGGACACCGAGGCATAGGCCGTAGGCTTGTGCGATGAGCCGATTGGTGCCCCACGGTGACCTGGCAGCATAAGTCCACCAGAGCCGTCGTTCGCCTCGCGCCCCTGCTTTTGGTCGGACTCGTCGCGGCATGCAGTTCGTCGGGCTCAAGGTCGTCCTCTGACGCTTCGGAGTCGCTATCGCGCTCCACCCCGCAGATAGACCCCGGCTTCCGCCTGGCTGCGTTGACCAAGCCAGAGCAAGGAGCTTGCCGCAGGCTGGCGAGCACCAAGCCGATGACCGTCCTGTGCCCCACCCGACTGCCAAGACCCGAGGCAGCCAGCCCTCCTACGCCGATCGGCGTGTACACCTTCCACGTGTGCCACGCCGAGGGCAGGAAACCCGGTTGCCCGCTATACGACCTGGCTGTTCTCTACGGGGTACCCAGCAGGTCACCGAAGAACGCCACCAAGGACACGCCGTCGCGGTTCCTGCACTTCGAGATGCTCGGCGGGCGATACATCCCTGAAACCCTGGGCCTCCACGGCCTGAGCGGGACTCGTCCACTCCAGCGGCTCGTCGGAACACGGACGATCGCAGGGCATCGCGGCCACCTCTACTTCGGCCTCCCGTACAACCAGGGCGGCGGCGAGTATGGCAGCCACTACACCTTCATCTGGCGAGAGGGGCGATGGAGCTACGCAGCGAGCCTCCACTCATGGAAGCAGCACACAGACACGTTGCACGTGCTCGCCGACATCATCAGCGACCTCGGCGTCGTCCGCGCCTAGTACGCCCCGAACGCCACCATCGCGCCTACCAGCCGCTCCGTAGCCACCCAGGTTGCGCTGAGGGTGGCGGCCTTGGATGAGGCTAGGGTTCCCTCGTCTGGACGGCCATGAGCGTCAACTGGGACTCTTACGAGATCTATCACCCGGGCGTGGTTGGGCGTTTACGCGCGCTGCCTCGCGCCGAAGCGCGTCGGGCGTTCGAGGGACTGATGAACGCCAAGCCTGCACGGATCCAGATGCTGCGCCGATTGCTGGACGCAAACCGGATGAAGTTGTCCGCGAGCAACGAGGCGATCCAGGATCTGAACGACTTGTACCGGCTCAACGTCGAACCAGATCCGGACGAGCCTGGTCGGCTCTTGCCGGTGTGGTACTCGGTCACCAATGACGTGGCGCTGTTCCTCGGCGACGTTATGATCGAGCGCTGCCCAGGTCTTGAATGGAAGTTCTTCACTTGGGGCGCAAGGAACGCCTCATACCAGCGCCACGTGATCATGGGCTTCTCCCGAGTCTTGGACGAGAAGTACAACATCGATATCGACCGGGCCGTCGCTGCTTATGGACACCGAGTCGTGGCGAGTCGTGGATCCATCCCGAACTACGGGAAGGCGCTCGTGCGGGGTCGTGAGATCGACGTTGACGCGGCCGCCGCACGCGCCAGAACTCGTCCCATCGAAGAGGATGCGTTCATCCGCTGGCTCAGACTGGCGGAGTGGAACGCCTAACTCCTACAGACTACGAGCGTCTCGATTCAGTGTAGCACTGGTGCCATCCGGGATCTGGGATCGCTCCCACTCGACCAAGCCGCTCCCGCTCACGGCTCCCCGGCCTCCACGGCCACATGGGGATCGAGCGCCACCACTGCCCCCACCAGCCGCTCCCGCAGCCACGCAGGCGCAGCCCCCTCTCTCAGGTCGATCCGCTCGACAGGCCTGAGCATCTCGACGAGCCTCGCTATGCGTGCATGCCGAACGCCGCGAAGGCCTGGGTCACATCGGCCTGCGCCCGGGTGCCGAGCCCGCACGCCGCGCAACTACTGACCTCCACCGGACGCGACAGCTTCCGGCCATCCAGGACGCCGCTGACCGTGATCCTCTTTACATAGAGCGCGCACGAGCATGCGGCCTGACTGGCTTCGCGCCGAGGCAAGAAGTCTTCGAGTGCGCGACAGGCTACGTCCCCATCAGGAGCCGACCCGCCGGTCGGTCGGCAATCGAGCGTGTACCTACTGGAGGAGTGCCCGCCGGTAACAAGCACATGCAGGCGCGTCTTCGACGCCACTCCGTGATGACCACCCGCACAGGCCGCCACCATCGCCACCGGAACAACCACGAACAGCCATCTCACGACACCTTCGACGGCCGCGATCACCAAACGGTTCCGCGAGACCTTACCCCTCATCGCCGACCGCCCTGCTGCGCCATTCTCTCGGAACGAACGGGATAGAGCGCCAGCACCACCCCGATCAGCCGCTCCGTAGCCACGCAGGCGCATCCACACCGCCTCCTTCCGTCAGCCCAGGTGCAGGGTGATCGCTTCGTCCGCGTCAACGCGAGCGCCGGGAGTGACGCTCTGCTTAGTGACGGCGTCGCTCGACAGGTGATGGGTGACCGGGGCTACCGTGACGTGCAGGCCAGCAGCAGTCGCGGCGGAGAGGGCGCGGTTGATGGGCAGGCCAACCAGATCTGGGACTACACCGAGCTTGCCGACTCCGCCCGGGCCGCCGTTGAAGCTGATCGCTAGCCGAAGGACGACGGGCGTTCCGGCCGGAACGCGCGTTCCTGCTGCCGGAGCCTGACTGCGAATGGCGTACCCGTTCACGCCCGCATCGGCATCAGTGACCTTCGGCACCGAGGCGATCACTACCCGCAGCCTCGCCTTCCGCAAGGCGCGCTCAGCTTGCTGCACGTACATTGGCTTCACGCGAGGGACGACGACCTGGGTGATCTGCGTGGAAGGGGTATGGGCGGAGGCAACCATGGCCCGCACAGCCGCCTCGTTCCCGGCTAGGTGAGGCCCGCGAAGGCAGGCGGTCACCATAAAGGCGACCTGAGCGCGGGTGACGAGGTGCGCGGACATCGTCTCAGTGCCGCCCACGCTCCTGCACGACCCGGGCCTCGCAACCGTCACTCGCCGCGCCGGGCGCGGACGGTAGGCACCGGCGTGCTCCGTGCTGACGACCCATACGACGATCACACCGCCGGGCCTCAGCTTGTGGACAGGCAAGCCACAGCGCGTCTCGTTGGCGTGCGTATGGCACGGCTCGCCCATCGGCTGGGCACTCAGATCCACAAAGTTATGGGCGATCGATCCCACCCAACCCGGTCGTCGATACCGCCACACCGCCGGGTACGAGAAAGCGATCGACGGGCCGTGGTATCGCACGAGCGGCCCCAGCACGACAGACGACGACACGTGGGTCGATCCACTCGGTGCGGCTGCCCTGGATGAACCTCCGTCAGAACTCATCGAGCATCCAGCCGAGAGGATCACCAAGAGTACGATGGCGAGAACACGCATGTTCACTAGACGACGAGACCACCGCTTCGGTTCCGCTGGCTGGGCCATCTCGTCCCCGACCTTCAACCAGATCCCGATCGGCGATCTCCTCATCAAGGAGTAGCTCGATCGGGATCGAGCACCGGCACTATCATCGCCCGGCTCGCCTTCCTGCGTGACCCGACGTAGGCTTGAGCTATGTCGCCGAGGAGCAAGAATCGCATGGCTGTCCTCGTGGTAGCTGTCGTCGCGATCGTCGCCATCGGAACCGCTCTCAGGTCACGCTCAGGACACGACCTGAGCTTGCTCTCCACCGCTCAGACGGCTCATATAGCCCGATTCGCGCGCGACCAAGCCCGACTCCTTGGCGATCCCCGCCTCGGACACGCAACCGTAATCATCGGCCCACAGACAATGCAGGCCACCGGCGGAGTACGTCTCACGAAGTCGGAGGCGTACATCGTCCTTCACGGCCAGTTCCACTGCGACCAGTGCCACGATCCCGCCACCGCAGGCCTCGGCGGACGCGACCGCTGGCGGGCAAAGACGCTCGGCTACACCGTCTCCTGGCCCACACTCGCCGTGCTCGGCATCGGAGCAGACACCCGACCGGATGGACTCAACCTGCCGCCAGCTAAGACCATCAAGCGCCTCACCGTCGTCAAGCTCTGACCCGGCTGCGGCTAAGGAGCACCGTCTCGGAGGTGACGCTGCGGATCGAGCGCCAGTATCGCGCCCACCAGGCGCTCTCGCAGCCATCCAGGCGCAGCAAGCTCGCCCTGGTCGAGCCGCTCGACGACCCGCTTGAGCACCTCGGCAGCTTGGCGTTGCTCGGCCTTGGTCATGGCTGGCGATCCTAGTCCGGGGCGCGGAGAGATCCGGGGCTACGATCGCGCTGCGCCATGGATCACGCCCCGAAAGCCAGCGAGATGGAGTGGTTCGTGTTCCTTCCGAACCACCTCAGGGAGCAGACGATCGACCTCTCGTCCGAGGGAATCAACGCGCAGGCATTCCGACTGCTGGATGCACTCGAAGCTCTGACACACCTCCGAGGAGAGCAGTGGGTGGTCTATGGCGGCGACTTCTACGAGCAGGCGACCAACGGGCGCTGGCGAGCACCCTACGAGAACTGGTACGTCCAGCACCAGGCCTCCGAGCCGATCCCGACCTTCATCGACCGCTCCATCGATGCGGCCATCGCTGCCATCAGGAAGGTGCGCACGCGACTCGGCGAGGGTGGCGACGCACCGAATCAACGAGTGGTGCTCGTGGTCGCAAAGCCGATACCAGCCGACCTCGCTCGGTCGTGGCAGCGCCCGGGCCATGGCTGACGCACTCCTGACGAGCTACTCCATCGTTCGAGCAGTTGCCGCTTCTCTATCGCCCAGTTCATCTTCCTGCTAGCCCGCTAACCGGATCCTGGTAAGGGCCGTCCGTGGCTGACCTTCCTGTCACCCTCGACTGGCACTGCTTCGATCGCCTGACGGCCGCCCGAGCAGCGTTCGCGACGACGCCCTGCGTCTATGCCCAGACGGATCGTGACCGGAGTGTGATCCGCGTCGGGAAGGCTGGCGGCGGGCTCGGGCCGCGGTATCGGGGCGGCACCGGCTACACGATCGATGCCGCCATGCACGAGTCAGGGAACCTCGTCTTCGTGGCAGCCGTTCCCGCAGACCTGGTGGAAGCCGTGGAGGCGACGCTCATCTGGGAGAACCGAGACCGACTCGTCTACAACAACATCGGGCGCAAGCGCCAGTTAGTCGAAGCAGTCGCCGTCCTCCACCGAGGCGATACGCCCCGCTTCGACTAGCGTAGAAATCCGGGCGGTCTGAGGCACCGTCTCGATGTCTGCGACACTCTGGTCATGTTCGAGCGCTTCACCGACCGTGCCCGCCAGGTGATCGTGCTGGCCCAGGATGAGGCCCGCCTCTTCAAGCACAACTACATCGGCACGGAGCACCTTCTGCTGGGTCTGCTGCGCGAGGAGGAGGGGCTCGCTGCCCGCGTCCTCGACATCCTCGGCATCACTGTCGAGGAGGTACACCTGCAAGTGGCGCGGATCGTCGGCCAGGGTGACGCGGTCGCCTCCGGCGAGATCCCCTTCACGCCGCGGGCGAAGAAGGTGCTGGAGCTTGCGCTGCGCGAGGCGCTGTCGTTCGGCCACGACTACATCGGCACCGAACACATGCTGCTCGGCCTCGTGCGCGAGGACACCGGCGTCGGAGCGCGCATCCTGCTCAACTTCGGGGTGAACGCGAACACCGTTCGGAACGAGACCGTCAGGCTGCTTTCCGGCCCCGGCCGCGAGGCCGCTGTCAGTGGCCCCAGCGCCTACAACATCTTGCCCGAGCGGTTCACCGAGCGTGCCCGCCAGGTGATCGTGCTGGCCGAGGACGAGGCGCGAAGTCTGAACCACGCCTCGCTGAACACCGAGCACCTGCTGCTGGGACTCCTCCGAGACGAACATGGACTCGCGGCCCGAGTCCTCAACACGCTCGACATCACCATCGACGAAGTCCGCGCCCAGGTGATCGAGATGGCGGGCAGGGGCGACGAGCCCGTCACCGGCGCTGTCCCGCTCACGCCCCGCGCGAGGAAGGTGCTCGACCTGGCGCTCCGAGAAGCGCTCTCGCTCAACCACCACTACGTCGGCACCGAACACATCCTCCTCGGCCTCGTCCGTGAGACCGAAGGCGTCGGCGCACAGATACTGCTCGCCTCCGACGCGGACGCAGAGACCATCCGCAACCAGATCCTGCGCATGCTGTCCGGCCCCAGTCGGCAAGCGCGCCCTTCTCGGGGCACGGCCGAGTTCTACATCCCTGCTGAAGGGGAAGCGAGATCGGTGGGCAGGCAGCGCTACGACGAGCCGCTTCAGTCACCCCGGCTTCTCGTTGCCTGCCCGGCCTGCGCGACTCCGATTGAGGCTGTGAGCACCGACCACCCAGCCGCCCATCTCCAGATCTCGATGCAGGGGAACCACACCTGCCCCGGCTGTGGACGGCGCTGGGGAATCACGGTCAGGGCCGAGTGGACTGATCCTTCGCCGCCCGCCGATCCTGTGGACGACCTTCCCTCTGAGATGTCGGTTTGGCGTTACTCCGAGTCCGCCCACTTCATCATGACTTGCTTCCGTTGCGATCAGGCCCTGGAACGGATCGCGATCCATCAGACCCCGACACCGCTGCGCATCGAGGCCGAGGGTGATCGGGCGTGCTCCAGTTGTGGGAAGCCGTGGCGGATCTCCTACAGCGTCTCGTGGGACGAACGGCTGGATTGATCGCCCGAGCGTCCGCCGAGTGGCTGACCATCGCGGCCGGAGATAAAGTCGGCCCTGTGGAAGTGCGTCAGGTGGACTTTCGAGATGCGGTCGAGGACGAATCTCCCCTCTATCGGGTGTGCTTCTGGTCGAGACCCGGCCGGGTACCGGAAGGCGTTCCCGTCGAGAAGCTGGGGTTTCATGCGACCGAGTATGAGATCTCCGACGCCCGGAGCGTGTACGAAGTCCTGGCCTGGGCGGAGGCGCACTCAGGGCCTGAGCGCACCTTCTGCGTGTACGTTTTGCCGCGGCGAAACCTCGATCCCGACAGCGAATGGATGCACCGGCTGGCAGGCGTCGATCCAACCAACGTCTCGACCTACGGCACGCAGCCGGACGGCTACTGGTGGGACTCGATATACCGTGAAGGCGGCAGACAGGAGCACTTTGGCGCCGACGCTTGAGCGCGTCGCCTAGTACCCCGGTTCAGCCCGCAGCGCGGTTGCGCTTCCGCCGCATGTCATCCGGCAGCAAGGCAAACGCGATGACGAGTACGAGCGCCGTGTATACCGTCAGCGCCCACCATGGGCCGCCGAACACCCACACCCAGACTAGAACGGCCAAGCCGACCGGCGCAGCCGCCAACCGGGCTGTTCCGAACCTTCGATCCCGTGCGTTGGCGAGCAGCCTGCGCATCCCAGTCAACGATACGACGCTCACATGGGAACGACAATGGGAGCGTATGCCATCGAGTCGGGATGTCCGATATCGATCGCCTCGGCGTCGGCCCGAGTCGGGGCGTAGGTCACCGCTACGTTGAGGCGATGAACCTCTGGCTCGACGACATCCGCCCTTGCCCGGAGGGCTGCCTGCACGCCCGTTCTGTGAACGAGGTGATCAAGCTGCTGACCGGGACGGAGCCCAACGCGCCAATCACGCCACGCTGACAGCCTCTGATCAGAGTGGCAGAGCGCCGTCTGGGGTACGGATCGGAGCGTGGTGCGCTTGATCGCCCGACTCCTCAGAGCCGCCCCCGGCAGTAGAACGCACATGCGGGTGACGCTGGCATGGGGCGTGTTCGCGGCGGTCGTGGTGTTCGTGGCCGCGGCGGTGACCCGCACGTGGGCACTTGCCGCGGTGGGAGTGGTGTTCCTGCTCTTTCTGCTTGGGCTCGTGTGGGCGACCCAGCCGGATTAGTGAGACGCGATCCTGAAACGCAGCGCGGGCCGTATCTGCGGGCGATGGCGTCGAGCAGCTTGTTCACGGTCGTACTGAGAGGTCTGCTGGTTGTGTCTCAGCGCTTGGGCTGCGACGGCCCATGGATCGTCGGCTCGCGCGTGGGCACCGGGAGATCGCCGAGTTCGGTCGTCGGGGGCGGCATCGCTCGAAGGAGCGCCTGCACATGGCCCCGAAGGCGCTTTGGCCCTTGCACCATCACGTTGGCCCGGGCGAGCACGAACAGGTTCTTGACCGTGTCATGGCGGTTGGCTTCCAACTGGCCGCGGATGTCCCGGCGGGTGTAGTCGCCAGCCGCGACCTCGACCACGACGGTGTGGCTACCGCCCATACCGAGGTAGTCGCTCGGGTCATACGCCTTCGCCGGGCAGGCGATCAGCATGTCCGTGCCGCACTCCGGAACGGCCAACTGGACGTCAACCTCCCCGACGATCGGGTCGCTCAGCCCGTCCGCCACCTCTTTTGGGGTGTAGACGAGGTTGGATTGGCCCTCCGGCACCTGAGTGACGTGAACAGCGCAGCCGCTGGTGACGATCACCAGGAGCGCCACCGCCAAAGCGACGACCGATCTCCGAGAGCCCAGCACCATCCTCCGCGTTGACATCGTCACTCGTCGCCGCGCACGATCGAACGGTGTGTGGGCACCGGAACATCTCCCAGTCGGGTTGTCGGCTTCGGCAGCGCCCGCAGGAGCGCGAGCACATGGTCTCGAAGACGCTTCGGCCCCTCTACAAGGACGTTTGCCCGGCTGAGGACAAACCTGTCGGGAGCGTCGCTCGTGCGGATGCCCCGCAGTGCATCCTGGATATCGACGCGCTCCACACGCGACGCTCCTACACCGATCGAGAGCAGGTGATTCCCACCCTGGCCGAGAAAGTCGCTCGGCGCATACGCAGACGCGGGGCACGGGATCAACTCCTCGCTCCCGCAATCTGGAGTCGCGACGCCGATCGTCATCTGGCCGAGGACAGGGTCACTGAGCGCGCGGGCCACCTGGGCGGGCGTATACACCCGAACCGACTGTCCCTCCGGCTCCGGCTGCCCACTTAGCTGGGCAGTGCACGCCGACACCAACAAGACGAGAACAACGATGAACACGGCGCCAGCCCGACAAGGCCACGGGGCGAAAGAGAACGGGAACATCTCCATGGTTATCGGCCTGGCCTCCGTCCGCCTTCACCCGGCGCGGCGCACCCTCGTCAAGCTCGTCATGCGCATCGGTACGCTCAGGACGATGAACTTGTGGCTCGACGACATCCGCCCCTGCCCTGACGGGTACCTGCATGCTCGCTCGGTGAACGAGGCGATCGCCATCCTGGAGTCTGAGACCTGCGAGTACGCCAGCCTCGATCACGACCTGGGCGGCTATGCCGATGACGGCGGCGACGGCTTCAAGCTGGTGCTCTGGATGGCCGAGCACGAGCGATGGCCTTCGAAGGGCATCCGCGTGCACAGCGCCAACGCGCCGGGGATGAAGCGGATGCTGGCGGACATCGACCACTACTCGCCGTTCCCCATCGCTTACGGCATCAGCCGGGGGTCGTGGCCGCAGGGCGGCTAGCACGGACGCCTGCGCTCAGCGACCCTGACGCTCCTCGCGGCGACAGTGGCATATGCCCATCGCCTTCGCCTGGCGCGTGCATAGCTTTCTGCACTGAGCGTCTCTGAACCCGCAGTCGCAGGCGCCGTCATGGCCGCGATCGGTCTCGCGCTGGTGTGGATGTGTAGCAGGGGGAGCGGTGGCCATCCTTCGAGGATAGCGACTTAGATGACGTGGGCGGCTGCCAGGATCCCAGCGACCAGGATCACGCATGCCTGGATTGGGATGCTGAGCAGGAAGACCGACATGACGATGATCATCAGCCTGCGCCCGAACGGCGTCAGCGCGGATCCGAATCCCGTCCCGAGCGGTGGCTGTGTCTCCAGCCAGCGCACCAACCCGAGCTTCTTCGCGAGCCAGTACGACACGGCGATGTCCGTCCGATCAATCCGAGGGACAAGAAGACGGCAACGACTATCACGACCTCACCCTTGCCTGCGCGAGTCGACAGGCGTCGGCCAGGGCGGGACTGAACGCCCGCTGTATGGGAGACTCGTCTCCGGGCGCGCCTCACTAGATTCGGCTACGCCTCCATGCCAGGGGGGCGTTCAGACGCGACCACGGCTTCGGCGTCTCGAAGCAGCGACGGTCACCGGCATGGCCAGGATGAGCGCAGCAGCGAGTGCACGATTGAACTCCCTAGCTTGCCAGCCAGCTACGAGCAGTCCGGCCACCGCCATGATCAAGACCACTGCCCCGACACGCCTCACGAGCAAAGTGGCCAACTAACCGGCCGAGGCCGCAGGGTCGGCATGGCGGTACGCCCACCACCGTTCGGCGGCGTGGTCGGCCAGCATGGCGAACCCGAGGGCGATCAGAATCCAGCCCTGAGGGTTGCCGACATCGACGAGCCCGAGCGCGAGGCCGGGGATGACGATCCCTCCTCCGTACGCCACGACGGTCAGCCATAACGGCGCTCCGGACGGAGGCGGCGTCTGAGGATGCGACCGCAGGTAAAGGCGAGCCCACCCGAACAGCACCAGAAGACCGCACGCCCAGCCAAGGAACACCCAGTAGCCCGGCAGAGCCACGACCACCGCGACCGCAAGCACCTCGTAGGCCACGAAGCGCCTGAAGTCCCAGCCGGTCAGAAGCGGTGGTCTCACGTCTCGATGGTACGGGCGACGGAAGCTCGCGGAAAGCCGAGACGGGCGCCTAGGACGAAGCTGCTTGGCACCCGGCGCCGACATCGTGGCGGAACTCCTTCGGATACCCGTTCGCCATGATCGCGACCGAGACGAGAACCTGACTCCCCGGGTTCTGCGCCTCAGCCTTCCTGATCGCGGCCCCGCACTCTCGCTTCCGAACATCGAAGTAGTGGCGATGCATCGCCGCCGTGACG